>JYMV01005846.1_pt1 | contig 190068 bp, 185 predicted proteins | sample 338911 | NCBI WGS metagenome assembly JYMV01 (sample SAMN03354496, study PRJNA234377) | hydrothermal vent metagenome | biome: Deep sea; feature: Hydrothermal plumes at the Eastern Lau Spreading Center, Western Pacific Ocean; material: Seawater | place: Tonga | collected 2009 | depth 2000 m m
ACAATGGGCATCAGGGAATCGCCGCCCGCCCTCTTTGAGTTCGGGCAAGCCTTCTTTAAGCCTTTACTAGCAATAGTGAAGGCCTTTTTTTGCCCAGAACCGAGTAATCTACGTTACCACGGATACGTGGTGGCACGGCCATCCCATCTTGAATTGGACCTCGGGACAGAAAATGTTCCGTGCCGTTTGGATACCAAAAGCAACTTCTTTCAGACCCGATCTATTTATTTAGGTCGGGTCTTTTTTTTTAATGAATTAGGATTTTCTAGCTTCCTGTCGATAGCGGGATTGCTTCTACCGTCATTATGGCCAAAGCCACAAGGGGTATCAGGGAATCGCCGCCCGCCCTCGTTGAGTTCGGGTAAACCTATTTTTATGCCCTGTAGGTATCTGCATCTTTTCTCTTTTAGATAAGGTATGATAGTAATCATTTCTATAAACAGTATCTCGTATCTTTGGAAGAAATTGCTTAAGCGTACTGAAAAATGTCGGAAACTATAAATCATCCATTTGAAATTGATTTCCTGGACCATGTTGCTATTCGAGTTAGCGATATGGAAGTGTCTGTGCGTTGGTATGAACGCGTGTTAGGTTTAAAGAAATACCAATTTGATGCTTGGGGTACATATCCAATTTTTATGATGGCAGGCAAAACAGGAATTGCTATTTTCCCTACTGATGTTAATGAGACAGATTCTAATTTTAGAAAAAATAGTGGGGTGAAAATAGATCATTTTGCTTTTAACGTTACAAAAATTGCCTTTGAAGCTGCAAAAAAACATTTTGTAGCTTTAGGATTAAAGTATTCAACTGAAGACCATCACTATTTTCAGTCAATCTATACTAACGACCCTGACGGTCATACAGTGGAGTTGACAACCTTGGTAGTACCTGAAAGCGAATTCTACATACGTTAATATTAAATACCATTAGCATTCGAGAGACACATATTGTCAGGAACTTAAAAAATCCTATGCGAATTCAGGAATACGCAGTAGGTGTTTTTAGTTATTGCCCCACAAAATCAGCACTAAAAAAGATACTGAAAAAAGGTTTTCTAACTGTAAATACTACTGTAGCAACTACGGCAACTATTGTGTCTGGCGGTGAAACAATCTGTTTAAATATCCCAAACGAAATAAATAAGCACAAGAAATTTATTTTTGAACTTACTGTAATTTTCGAAGACCAGCATTTTGCCGTTATACGAAAACCCCCAGGAATTCTGGTGAGCGGAAATAGCTTTAAAACGGTTTCAAACGCATTGATTCAAAACCTTAAATCTAGCTCGTTAACGGATGCTACACAACCACAACCCGTTCATCGATTAGATTATGCCACTACAGGTTTGCTTCTAATTGGTAAGACAACGTCCAGTATTCGGGCCCTGAATGCTTTATTTAAACATAAAGAAGTAGAAAAGAATTATTACGCCATAACCATTGGAAAGATGAATTCGAAAGGTACCGTGAGTTTACCAATTGAAGGTAAGAAGGCCATTTCTGAGTATGAAGTGCTTAAAACGGTTCATTCAAATCGATTTCAACTACTGAATTTGGTACTTCTTAAACCAGTTACGGGCAGACGGCATCAATTACGGATCCACATGGCGAATATGGGGAACCCTATTTTAGGAGACATAAAATATAGCTCCACAGACCAACTTTTGAAAGGAAAAGGGATGTATTTACATGCGTGTTCTCTCGAATTCATACATCCGTTTACGGAAGAAAGAATGACCTTCACAGATAAACTCCCAAAACGTTTTCAGAAAATATTTCCAGAAGCGCTATAAGTAAAAGTTGAAACGTACTTTTGCAACAGGGATAGAGCGGTTATCCTTTTTGTGCCTGAGCGTTGCGCAAAAAGATAGAAGCGAAAGCCCGGCTGTTGCCAAAATGCTATGAAAGAACAATCTGATTTTGAAGAAAAGTTAAATGCTGCAACCCACGGATTCGGTTTTTTGTTGAGTCTAGTCGGTTTTGCACTTCTTTTTGTTTTTAATACCTACGAAAGCATTCAAGGATTATGGGGTATTGTGTTGTACGGAACTTCTCTTTCTATACTTTATTTGGCGTCTACTCTGTACCATTACACCAAGAACGAACGCAAAAAGTTGTTTTACAGAAAGTTAGACCACATTAGTATTTATCTGCTGATTGCTGGTACCTATTCACCTGTAGTATTGATTGCGCTTGCCGATAGCCTAGGTTGGACGCTTTTTTGGCTTGTTTGGGGCATCGCTTTGTTGGGAACTATTTTAAAAATATTCTTTACTGGAAAATTTGAAATAATCTCGCTATTGCTTTATTTGGTGATGGGTTGGTTGATTGTATTCGACTTTTCTTCGTTACGGGAAGCAGTAACTCCAGAAGGGTTGTGGTTGCTCATGGGAGGCGGTATGGCATATACGGTGGGAATTGTTTTTTATGCCGTCCATAAAATACCGTACAACCATGTAATTTGGCATCTCTTTGTGTTGGCTGGGAGTGTTTTACACTACCTATTTATATTTACTGAGGTTATTTAGATAAAATACGCAATCACTACGGCGATACACACCGCGACCATTTTTGAGAGGTTAAAGCTATGGTTTTTAGAACTTTCAAATAAAATAGTGGTAGATACATGCAGAAAGATACCAATGGCAACGGCATTGATTTCGTTGCTATAGGTTGTCATTATTGGAAGCGTTTCCATTAGATAACTTCCCAATGGGGTCATGAGCGCGAATAGTATTAAAAAAATCAGGGTCGTGCTTTGGCGATATCCTGCTTTAGAGAAAAATAATGCCAAAATAATAGTAATCGGGATTTTATGCACGATGACGCCGTACAACATTGCTGTATTTTCTGTAAGAGGCACGCCTTCAATAATTGCATGAAGCGATAAACTAAGAAATAAAAGCAGCGGAAACGTCTTGGTTTCTGAATGCAGATGAACGTGCCCGTGTTCTGCACCTTTTGAAAAGAAATCGAGTACAATTTGCAGCAAGATTCCTATCATAATAAAGAGGCCGATGTGTTCTGAGGGTCCCTCAAAAACTTCTGGAAGCAACTCGAATAGGGTAGTGGCCAACAAAAATGAGCCACTAAATGCGAGTAAAATAGGAAGCTGCGTGAGTTCCTTTTTCTTAAAAAGCAAGGCCACAGCATACCCGAAAATCACCGATATAAAAAGTGCGATGTAGGTCATTAGCTAAAAATAAGAATTAAACGTTCGGAAGTTTCTTGATGAAAAGGGGCTAACTTATAATCTCCAAAACAGTGTTCTAACGTAACATCTGCTTGCTCGAAATACTTTTTGAAATCTGAAAGCGTAAGAGCTTTCACTCGCTCTACAAAAGTGAAAGGAGTGTCATTATCTTGAAAACAGATTTCTTTAAAAATATATCCGTTTTCTACATATCGTTTAATGTGGAAGGTAATTCCCTGTACAGTTTTAATTTCTTCAGGGACTAAATTTTTAATTATAAAATCGGAGTTCATAAAGTCGATGACACCGTGACCGTTGGCTTTCAACTCTTTTTTGATAGCGCGTACTGTCCGTAAGTTATCTTCTTCTTCCTCAAAATAGCCGAAGCTTGTAAACAAATTGAAGACTGCATCAAATTGCTGTGGATACGGCACACACATGTCATGGACTCCAAATTTCAGTGTTTCTGTTTCATATTGCTTGGCATATGCGATACTCGCAGCAGACAAATCGATTCCCGTTACGGTAAACCCCATATTGTTGAGGGAAATGGAGTGTCTCCCTTTACCGCAAGCCAAATCAAGGATGTGGCTGCCTTTTTCTAGTTTTAAGAATGTTGTGAGCCGTTTCATAAATGCTTCTGCTTCTTCGTGGCCGCGATCTTTGTATAAGATGTGGTAATATGGCGTATCGAACCAAGAGGCATACCATTGACTGACGTTTTCTTTTTGCATATCTCAATTTTGCACTGCTAAAATACTGTATTTTTGTGCTGCGTTAAAGGAAGAAATCGTTTAAATGCTATCACGCACGCTACAAGTACGTTTGCTTTTTTCATGTCTTTTTTTAAAATTTGAGTTGAGACACTAAATAGTTATCCGCCTGCATAGGCACTACATATGGAAAAAAACTTTAAAATGGTTGCCAAGACCCTGTATGGGTTAGAAGAGCTTTTGGCACAAGAACTAAGACAATTAGGAGCTTCCAATATTGAAATAGGGACGCGTAATGTTGCTTTTGAAGGTGATACGGGTTTTATGTACAAAGTAAATCTCTGTAGCAGGACTGCCATTAAAGTACTAAAACCAATTACAGCTTTTAATATCTTCACGGAAGATGACCTGTATAAAAAGGTATACGATATCCCTTGGGAAAACTATATGGAAGCCGACGGAAGTCTAGCGGTAGATGCTACGGTTTATTCTGAAGTGTTCACGCATTCTCAATATATTTCATTAAAAACAAAAGATGCGATTGTAGATCGTTTTCGTGATAAAGCGGGTGAGCGGCCAGATGTAGACCTAGACCATCCTACACTTCGAATTAATATTCATATAGACCGAAACATTTGTACCGTATCTCTGGATAGTTCTGGAGCTTCGTTACACAAACGCGGATATAAAATCGAAAACACATTGGCACCCATAAATGAGGTGTTGGCAGCGGGAATGATTATGCTGACCGGATGGAACGGACAGTGTGACTTTATGGACCCCATGTGTGGAAGTGGGACCATTGCAACCGAAGCTGCGATGATTGCCTGTAACATACCTCCGAACCTTAATCGAGATGAATTTGGTTTTGAAACCTGGCCAGATTTTGATGTGGACTTATACGAAACGATTGAAAACGCGGCACTGAAGAAAATAAAGGAATTTTATTTTAAGATTTACGCATCAGATAAAGATGCCTTTGCGTTGCGGAAAGCAAAAGCAAACATTGAGAACGCCAACCTTTCAGAATTTATCGAGGTAAAAGAGCAAGATTTTTTCCAAAGTAAAAAGGAAACCGAGCGTCCTATGTTTGTGGTCTTTAATCCGCCCTACGACGAACGCCTCTCTGTAGACGATATTGATGCTTTTTATGCGGAAATAGGAAATACTTTAAAACGCGGGTATCCCGGAACACAAGCTTGGATGATCACCAGCAATATGGAGGCTCTGAAAAGTGTAGGATTGCGACCATCGCGAAAAATCAAACTATACAATGGTAAGCTAGAAAGCAAGTTTGTACGGTACGAAATGTACGAGGGGAGTAGGAAAGCGAAGAAACAGTGAATCAGTATGCAGTAAGTCGGTATGCAGTGAATCAGTGGTAATACTGTTATTTTTTATAAAGTGGAATTAGATACGAAATCGTATATCCATACCCCACGCCAAATTGGCTAAAGTCGTAGGTTCTGTTAAAACCTGGAATTATTAGGTTATCGAAATTTTCAGGGCGGTCTTCAGTGATTTTACGCTTCAGTTGGAGGTTAATGGAGAGATACAAGTTGTTCATCACTTCCGTTTTTATTCCCACAATCAATTCAGCCCAATGCGCTGTAAGTCCGTTAAATTCGACATTGACATCACGTGGTGTCGTAGCAAAGGCCGGATTGCTAGTGTATATATCATACTGATCTAATTCTTGCGAAAAAGTTGAAAACCCGTAGCGGAGTCCGCCAAAAATAGCATTGTTCATTCCCAACCAGTTATTGTACGCATTTAAGTCGGCCCCAATTTTAATATAGCTTCCAGTAGTAATAGAACGAAGACCATCTTCATCCCACACCCGATCGCTCGTTCCCAGCTCTGCTGCGGCATATATCTTTTTGGTGAGTCTGTAGTCGCCATTTACCTCAAACCCCGTAAAACCCTCTTCAAAGGCTGTTCTGGCTAGTTTTGAGATATCTATCCCAACGCGAATTCCGTATTTCTGACTTTTCGGAACAGTATCTACGATTGCCGTAGTGGCTGATTCTGTAATTTGTTCTTGCGCCCATGTTGAAATTGACGCAAGCAATAGGCTAAAACCTAATAGAAAGGTGTGCTTCAATTTCATCTGTAATTTCAGTTTGTAATACTTGGAAAGAGGTAATCCAATTATCGGAGTCGTCTTCCACTTCAGCAGCAAAATTGCTGTAAATTGTTTTAAATCCGCATGCCCGATTCACATACAATTCTTCTCGTTGATAAGTAAATAGTAAGTTATCAGCATTTGTGGTGGTTTCGTCATCATCATCATCATTCAGTGTAAAAATAAGCTGCGTACTATCGAATTCTGTATCTAAGGGAATGGCAATCGAATCTGTTGCTTCTGAAGTTCGAAACACAAAAGTGCTATCAGAATTGTTCTTTCGAATCACCAGATTGGTCACGCTTTTTCCTTGTAGTGGGTTCGCGTTGTCTTTAAACGTGATGATGAGTAGGGGAGTGACAGCGGTAAGCGGATCGCAAATATCGTCGCGCGTACATCCGGCAACCATGCTGATTACCAAAAAAAGGATAGTGCTAATTTTTACAAAGGCTTTCAAGCGTTTCTTTTTTCTAAAAGTACAACATTTTCTACGTGATGAGTCTGCGGAAACATATCTACGGGTTGTACTCGAGTTACTTTATACTGCTCGTCTAAAATGGCTAAATCTCTCGCCTGGGTGGCACTGTTGCAACTCACATATACAATTTTAGCTGCGGAAAGTTCCAACAATTGGGCTACCACATCCTTGTGCATCCCATCTCGCGGTGGATCTGTAATCACCACATCGGCTTTGCCATACGTATTGATAAATTCTTGGTTAAATACATTTTTCATGTCTCCTACCAAAAATTCAACGTTTTCGATACCGTTTAATTGCGCATTTTCTTTTGCCGCGGTAATCGCATCGGGAACCGCTTCAACTCCGATTACTTTTTTTGCTTTTTTAGCCACAAATTGCGCGATGGTTCCTGTACCCGTATAAAGGTCGTATACCAATTCATTCCCGGTAAGCCCAGCAAAATCTCGTGTAATCTTGTAGAGTTCATAGGCTTGCTCGCTATTGGTCTGGTAAAACGATTTTGCATTGATTTTAAACTTAAGGCCTTCCATTTCCTCAAAAATATGGTCGCGTCCCGTATGGCAAATCACTTCTTGATCGTAGATGGTATCATTTCCCTTGTTGTTGATCACATATTGTAAGGAGCTAATATCAGGAAATTTCAACTGAATTGCATCCAAGAGTGCCGTTCTTTTCTGTTCGTGGTCTTGATATAGTTGAACCACCACCATGATCTCACCAATACTGGTCGTTCTAATCATTAAAGTGCGAAGTAAACCTTCTTGTTTTCTGGTATTTAAGAACGCCATTTCAAGACGTTCGCCCTCTGCCTTTACAAAATCACGAATGGCATTGCTAGGGTCTCGCTGTAAGTAGCATTTATTAAGGTCTAAAATTTTATCCCACATGCCTGGAATATGGAACCCTAAAGCATTTTTGTTTTCTATTTGAACATCGCTATCAATTTGTTCGCGGGTAAGCCATTTATTATTGCTAAATGAGAACTCCATTTTATTACGGTAGAAATACTGTTCGGCGGAGCCTAGAATAGGTAAAACTGTTGGCAACTCAACACCCCCTAGGCGTTTTAGGTTGTTTTCAACTTCTTTCTGCTTGTAGAATAATTGATGTTCATACCCCAGATGTTGCCATTTACAGCCCCCACAGGTTCCAAAATGCTCACATTTGGGAGTAACACGTTTATCTGAAAGTTTCAAAAAAGAAATGGCAGAACCCTCGTAAAAAGATTTTCGTTTTTTGTGGGTTTGAACATCTACCACATCGCCAGGAACGGCATTATTTATAAATACCACACGACCATCTGCTGCTTTAGCCACAGCCTTACCTTTTGCACCCGCATCAATCACTTCTAGACCTTCTAGAATAATTCTTTTATTTCGTCTCGCCATAGCCGCAAAAGTAGTGTGTTTCAATTAAAATTCTGTCTTATTTTTAGTAATTTGCGCCCAAGGATGATTTCTCTCCTCCGCTGAGTTTTCGTCCCGACAGTGATCGGGATTCGATAGCATAAAGGTACAGTAGGAATTTTTGAACTTTTCACTTAAATTTTTAAATGTTATGTCAGTAACACAACAATCCTTGTCGCAACAGGCGATAGACTTAGAGAATGAATATGGAGCACACAACTACCACCCACTTCCGGTAGTTTTACAACGCGGAGAAGGTGTGCATGTTTGGGATGTGGAAGGAAAAAAATACTACGATTTTCTTTCTGCCTACAGTGCCGTAAACCAGGGGCATTGCCATCCAAAAATTGTAAATGCGATGCATGAGCAGGCAAAGACGCTATCATTAACTTCTCGGGCATTTTACAATGATATTTTAGGTAAATACGAGAAATACGCTAGTGAATATTTCAACTTCGATAAGTTGCTGCCTATGAATACGGGAGCTGAAGCGGTTGAAACTGCTTTAAAGATTTGTAGACGATGGGCGTACGAAGTAAAGGGTATCCCAGAAAATGAAGCGGACATAGTTGTTTGTGAAAACAATTTCCACGGAAGAACGACCACGATCATTTCATTTAGTAATGATCCGGTTGCTAGAGATAATTTCGGACCTTACACTAAGGGTTTTATAAAAATTGAATACGATAATCTTTCAGCTTTAGAGAAAACCCTAGAAAACAATAAGAATATTGCAGGTTTCTTGGTAGAACCCATTCAAGGGGAGGCAGGTGTTTATGTGCCTTCGGAGGGTTATTTAGAAAAGGCCAAAGCGCTCTGCGAAAAACATAATGTTTTATTTATTGCTGACGAAGTACAAACAGGTATAGCTAGAACGGGCCGTTTGTTGGCTACCTGCGGTAATTGTAATTGTGAGAACAAGGATTGTAGCGGCAAACCAGAGGTGAAGCCAGACATACTGATTTTAGGGAAAGCATTAAGTGGCGGGGCATATCCAGTTTCTGCGGTACTGGCCAACGACCCGATTATGAAGGTAATTACTCCTGGCTCTCATGGTTCTACATTTGGAGGTAATCCGATTGCAGCTGCTGTCGCCATGGCCGCATTAGAAGTTGTGAGGGAGGAGCGGCTTGCAGAAAATGCATTTGCCTTAGGAGAATTGTTTAGAGAAAAGATGAATGATTATATTGAAACGAGCACAATTTGCAAATTGGTACGAGGAAAAGGGTTGCTGAATGCGATTGTTATAAACGACAGTGAAGACAGTGATACCGCTTGGAATATCTGTTTACGTCTTCGGGACAATGGGCTCTTAGCCAAACCAACCCATGGGAACATTATCAGATTTGCACCTCCTTTGGTAATGACGGAAGCACAACTTCTAGCGTGTGTTTCGATTATTACTGAAACATTAAAGGAATTCGAAAAATAGTATATTTTGAATGATAGAAACAAAAAAAATGCGGCTTTCGGGCCGCATTTTTTTTGTTGTTGACTTGAATTTCGATTATTCGAGTCCGTATTGTTCCATGATTTCTTGATTCATATTCATGATTCCATCCGTTCCGAGTGTTGAGAACAAATAGATGGTGTAGCATAGGTAAATTACATTCAGTATAATACCGATGATTGCTAAAATCTTACCTGTTTTAACATTCTGATATCCCGAGTATTGTTCTGGGTTTGCCATATAAAGGGTCGTTGCCTTATTAGCCATTACCATTGCTATAATTCCGAAAATTAAACCGAGGACTCCGTAACAGCAGCAGGTTACGATAGATATGATGCCAAAAACAAGTATGAGCGTTGCATTGGGTAATTTTTGTTGTTCCATAATTAGAGATTGTTGGTTAATTTATTAATTGAGAAGCATTAAATATACTAAAAAACTAAGCGAGCTTACAAGTATTTATTCATTTTAAGAGCATAACTGATAACAATGATTAGTATGTTCAAAGCAATGAGGAAAATTTTTATTCTATTTGCCAACCGGAATTTTACAAATAGATTTAGCAATAAGAAGCCAGCTAAAAGAAGAAGCGAATAAATAGCTGGGTATATTTTAAATGCCGCTATAAATTCGCCTTTAAATAATAAAGCTGTGGCACGTTGAATGCCACAGCCTAAACAGTCTATCCCGAAGAGTTGCTTATTTAAACAAGGCAACATAAAATCCTCCAGGCCCTTATTAAACATAAGAGAAATTATCTTTTATTATGAACTAAAGCTTTATAGTCTACAGATACATTTTCATCAGTAGCTAATTTTATCAGATAAACACCATCTGCTAGGGTAGCGGTATTCATTGTAAAACTAGGTGTCTTTCCAATGTTTGTTTGTGTCTGAACTAACTTTCCTGTCATGTCAAACATGTGGGCATATTTAATATTATATGTTTCTGGATTTGAAACTTCTAATTGCCCTAATGTATTATTTTGGAAAAACTTCACATTCTGCTTTACTTCAGCAAGAATATCAGCTTGAGATTGTGCAGAACGACCATCTGTCATTCTGTACTCATCATCTAATGGTGGGTCTACAACATAAGGACCTCCCTTAAATACGATGTAGAAACGATCTTCGTATTCTCCAGCGTTCAACAATAGGGAAGCCGTGTAGCCACCTGTGATTTGCTGATAACTATTGTTTTCAGTATCAAACAAGAATGCCTCAGCTGTAAAATTATCTTCTTGTACCACTTCTACCACAATAGACGTTTGTCTGTCTAGTGTAATGGCATATGGCACCATTTTTTCAATTGCAAAAGGAACTGTTTGTATTACGAATTGGTCGATAGTACCTTGTTCATTTGGGTCTTCATTCGGAGCCACTTCAACAGGGAAGTAAGCGTCAGCAAATACGGCGTCCATCGGGTGACGGGCGTCCATACCACGATCGTAATAATCGGTACTCGTTGCATGAAAATTCAATAATAAATCTCTAAAGTGAGAACCCACAAAATACGTATAGATTCTCAATGAAGATAAGCCGGCGGTCGTTGTTGTAGGGTCTGGATCTGTTCCTGGGTCTGTCCAAGCTGTTCCTCCATTTCCTGGAGTTCTAAATACAGAGGTGCCAGGTGCTTCTCTTATAAATCTTCTATATTGATTTTTTATAAAAACTTCATCTGGACTTAAATCTCCACCAACCGGGTTTACCGTTTGAAAATAGAAGCCTTGCCCAACAGGTGCAAATCGTCGTACGTAGGCAGCTCCAGTACTACCACCATAAGTAGTAGTTGGATTTCCTGCGCTGTCATAATTTAAAAAAGTAGCTTGTACAGTACTTCCTGGGCTAGTTCCGTCTGGATCACTCGGTCCAGGGATGTATGTTGCAAATCCGCCTTTGTTGTCGATATAAAAATGTGAATCAATAGTTCGATCTTCCTCCCAAAACAGAAAGGCATCGATTTCACTATTTTCTAAATTATCCGTTCCAGGTGCATCACCTTCTTGAGTGTCATAAAATAATCTGTTGAGATCTAATGCTGAAGGATATGGATTTCCTGTCAAGACTTGTTCCATATCACTACCAGTTACAGGAATGGTGGTGAATGAAATGGTACCATTGTTAGGTCTACCTCTAAAATCATACACGAAATCGTGATTACCAGCTGATCCATTACGGTTTACACCTTTCATAATAAATCCTTGTCCGGCAGGAACCGCGGTCGCTTCTCTAAAACGAATCCAAGGTGCTGTAGAACCTACACCTCTGGTATGTACCCATCGCGTTGAAATTTCAAGCTCGTTTGTAGCTGTGTCAAAATTTCCGCCTTCTCTGTTTGTAGTGGTTAAGGTTTGATCGGCATCAGTTACACTCAATGGAGCAGAATAATCTGATGCTAGTGGATTATAAATAGGAGTATGTAATGATAAAATACCAAAATTGGTATTTCCAGCACCCGGAGTTGATGAAGGTGAAATAACATCCCCAACCGGTGAAGCAAAAAACCCAGTATCCCAACGATCACTATCTGGATTTTCACGATATATTGAGAGATATCCAGATCCTGAATTTAGGCCATTGGAACCGCCTTGGATTAATTGCGCATTATTTCTAAGGTAAATGCTCGCTCTTTTATCTGCGTCTACAGTGTTTTCTGAAAGATTTACATCATCTTCGACGAAAATGTACTGATCATTCACATAAATAAAAGAATCTGAGTCGTCTCCGGTTCCGGGGGTACCATTATCATTGGGGGCAACATACAGTTGGGCTATAGACATAGCCGAAACTAACAGCATAGCTGGTAATAGTAGTAGGTGTTTCATAATTTGGTTTTTTCAGTGTGAATGAGGGGACATTACACACTATTCCGCGATAAAAATAAAAATAATTTTCAAATTACCATAAGATTCCTGCAATAATCGTAAAAAATTAAGTGTTAGCACATTATGTTTTGTCATTTATATTTTAAAAAATAAAGGTTTAATTTTGTTCACTATGAATATAGGAGATACGGTTTCGGCTATAGATGATGCAATTTCTGGCACTATAAAGGCCCTAAATGGCAAATCTGTTGTTGTTGAAACATCTGATGGCTTTGAAATGGAATTTCAACGTAATGAATTAGTGGTTGAAGGAACTTCACTGAAAGGAATGGTAAGCCATCAGGATATTTCAGCAAGTATTTCAGAAAAACAAGAGAAAAAAAGGCCCAAACCCGAACGAAAGAAAACGAAAGGGAGAACGATTCCCCCTATGGAAGTAGATCTTCACATCCATCAGCTAACGGGTGCCACCCATTTATCTAATTACGATATGTTAACCATTCAATTAGATACCGCCAAACGACAATTAGAATTTGCCATCGCCAAACGCATACAAAACGTAGTATTTATTCACGGTGTAGGAGCAGGGGTTCTAAAAACAGAACTGGAATATTTATTTAAAAAATACGATCAGGTAACTTTTTATGATGCCGATTACCGAAAATATGGTGCTGGCGCGACCCATGTGTATATTCTACAAAATGTAAAAGACTAATTTAAAATTACTAGAATTCTGGCGTAATCGTTACAGTACCAGAAAAAATAGCACCGATACTACCAAATGGGATACTTTCTTGTGTAATCTGTTCTTCACCATTGGTAAGCACGACATTGTTTACAAATAAATCGATATCGCTAGATGTACTATAGGAATGTTCAATGTAGGTCTCAATGACGGTCTGGACGCTCACATCAGGGTTTAAGTAGTCAGCCCCAACATTCTCATCGGTGATGTCATTTCGGGGGTCTAAATCCATGTTTGTATCTTCCTCTCTCGTTAAAACACCATCATTATCATCGTCAGGATCGAGATAATCTGGAATCATATCTCCATCAGAATCCATCGGATTTTCAGGATCATCGCCAATTTCAAAGGCAGTAGGAACATTGTCACCGTCATCGTCAAAATCGAAAAAGTCTAACAATCCGTCTAAATCTGTGTCTAATTGGCTTTCAGTGTCTTCGTCTATACCATCTCCGTCGTCACGCAAAGCAACTACGAACAAGGTTGCCGTGCCATCGTCTCCAATAAAATCTTGCAATACAGTTGGGGAGGTTGGCGGAATGCTATTACAAAAATACGCTGCGGTAGGAGCAACGTCAAACGTTCTGTAGTTCAATGCGTTTTCAGAACCATTAAGTTGAAAATTTAACGTATCTCCTACATTGAATATAGAATCTTGCGTGCTAAGTTTTAACGAAATGCTCTCATTACTTTCACTGTTGATTTTGAAAAACACATAACTTCCTGGACCACCGCAATTCTGCAGCGAAGCATCATCAAAATCGAAGCTAGTGACTATAACGTCGCCATCATCACAACCCATTAGGACCAAAAGAAGTAATAATATTGAAAGTATTTTTCTCATAAACATAGTTGTTTGGTAGGGTAAAGGAACATATTTCTTTGCAATTTAGCACTACTTAATTTTATATAAAAATGTATTTTTGCCACTATGAAGAAAGTGTATTTTGATAGTGCTGCTACTACGCAGTTGCGAAGCGAAGTGATAAGATGTATCTCAGAAGTTTTAAAAACAGAATATGGCAACCCATCTTCTACGCACGCCTACGGGAGATCTGCCAAATCGCTCCTTGAAAATGCGCGCAAAGAAATCGCCAAACATCTTAATGTATCTGCATCAGAGATTATTTTTACTTCTGGCGGAACTGAAGCCGATAACCTAATACTCAACAGTTGCGTAAGGGATCTAGGTGTCACAAGAATTATTTCTAGTAAAATAGAGCATCATGCCGTATTATATGCAATCAAAATGCTTCAAGAAAAATACGATGTTTCTGTAGACTATGTGAAATTAGACGAGTGTGGCCATATAGATTATGACCATCTTGAAGAATTACTGAAATCGTCTGATAAAAAAACACTGGTAAGTCTAATGCACGTGAACAATGAAGTGGGGAATGTGCTAGAAATAGATAAGGTTGCTAAATTATGCCTACAAAACGATGCTTTATTTCATAGTGACACCGTACAATCTGTAGGACACTATGAAGTCGATTTTAGTGAAACACCAATTCATTTTGCAGCTGTAGCGGCCCATAAGTTCCACGGACCGAAAGGAGCTGGATTTGCATTTATTCGAAAAAACACCGGATTGCAGCCCCTTATAGTGGGCGGGGCACAGGAGCGCGGATTGCGAGCCGGTACTGAAGCAGTTTACGCGATTGCGGGTATGGCAGAAGCACTAAAAATTTCCTATCAAAATTTAACGAAAGAACGCGCTTATATAACCGAACTTAAAGATTACTTTAAAGACCAATTGGTTACACATATAAAAGGTGTAAAATTTAATGGATCTTGCGATGATAATGAGCGTAGCACTTATACCTTGCTAAATGTCTGTTTGCCCATACCTCCTGAAAAATCGATGATGCTTTTGTTTCAACTCGATTTAAATGGTATAGCATGTTCTAAAGGAAGCGCCTGCCAAAGTGGAAGCACAAAAGGTTCTCACGTACTAACCGAAATTTTAGCCGAAGAAGATTTAAGTAAACCTTCTATTCGCTTTTCCTTTTCAAGTTTCAATACAAAAGAAGAGGTTGACTATGTAATCGAGGTGTTAAAAACGTTCATTAACGGATAACTTTTTTCACTTTTTTTCTCTGCTGAAATTTAATACCTTCGGAACACTTAAAATTCGGCACAATGGGAACGATACAACTAGCTAATACAGAGTTTAACGAATATTACAAGCAATATATAGATTTGGCTATTCATTTGCCACTGCTACAAGGTCTGGCAGATGGAATGCTTGAAACCCATAGTTTTTTTGAAGGTTTGCCTAGGGATAAACATGAATTTCGCTATGCAGAAGGTAAATGGACTCCCAAAGAAATTCTACTGCATCTAATCGATACGGAACGTGTGTTTGCCTACCGTGCCTTACAGTTTGCTAGAGCTGAAAATGTAGAGATTAGGGGCTTCGATCAAGATGAATTTGCTGCCAATAGCAATGCCAATTTGAGAACGATGGAAGAATTGCTCGATGAATACATTGCCGTACGCACCGCAAACATCGTATTGTTTACATCTTTTACTGAAGAAACCATGCAACGCATGGGTATTGCCAGTAATTCTCCGCTTTCTGTGCGTGCGGCGGGATATATTATTTGTGGCCATGAAAAACATCATATCGCTGTTATTAATGAGCGTTACCTTTAAATGAAGGTTTTTCTACTACTATAAATACTTATATATGGCTATAGGTGTTGATAATCCCTTAACAAACTTTAATATAAGCTTAGTACCATTTTCTTTGGGTTGGGCCTTTAGACACGTATATTAGTACTAGTTAAATTATTAATTAAAAAAGAAAGAAAGATTATGGATAAGAGGATAGCAATATTAGCAACAGACGGATTTGAAGAAAGTGAATTGAAGTCTCCTAAAGAAGCGATGGAGAAAGAAGGTTTTACAGTCGATATCGTGAGTGAAAATTTAGGATCGATTAAAGCATGGAGCGATGGAAATTGGTCTAACAATTATCAGGTTGACAAAACAATAGGCAACGCTTCAGCAAAAGATTATAATGCACTGGTTTTACCAGGTGGTGTTATTAATCCAGATAAGTTGAGAAGAAATGAAGATGCACTATTATTTGTGCGCGACTTTTTTAAACAAGAGAAACCAGTGGCAGCAATCTGCCATGCACCATGGACGCTTATTTCGGCAAATGTAGTTAAAGGACGAAAAATGACTTCTTTCCATTCTATCAAAGATGATTTGATTAACGCTGGTGCCAACTGGGTAGATGAAGAAGTAGTTGTAGACTCCGGATTTGTAACTAGTAGAAATCCAGACGACTTACCCGCTTTCAATTCAAAGTTAATTGAAGAAATTAAAGAAGGTAAGCACGAAGAACAACACGCATAATTAGATTTGTGTGGAAAGAAAAAGAGGCCTATTGGCCTCTTTTTTTATAATTTATATTCAAAATAAGTTATTCTTCTTCATCAAGCTGACGCTTTGCGTCCAGATCCTGAATAGGCTCTTGGTAGTCTCCATCATCATAATCATCTTCTTCAAAATTTGCCATACTTGTAACCAGCTTACTGCTCACCTTCACTAGGTAAACGGTATCTTCGGTACGTACTTCAACGGCTTCAACCGTTTCATTTTGAGCATTTTTAAAAGTGATAATATGGTCGTCGTCGTAACCGTCAGGATATTTTTCTACCAGCATTGAAAGAATCTCTGGCGTAAGTTTTCTAAAATCTACTATAACACGTCTCATTGTGGGTTTGGGTTGATGGTTTGTTCAAACTAATTGTATGCGTTTCTCGAATTCTTGCAAGGTAAAAGTAAAACGTTTCCGATGAAATCTAAATTATTTTTTTAAAATTTTTATAATATTCAAATGCCTTATAAATTAGTGAGTTGGGCACTTGTTTGTCGATCTCGTGGGATCCAAAATTTTTCAAGAGCACAAAATTTACGACACCATCCACATTTTTCTTATCGAACTTTAATAATTCTATGGTTTGTTCTATATCAGCTTTGTTGAAAGTTTCCTTCGGAAAATGGCGCAATATATGGGCAGTAGTTTCTGAAAGTTTTGTTTTCGGAAATCCGGTTAATTCGCTAGAAATATAATTAGCTAAAATTAAACCTATTGCGATAGCCTCTCCATGTAGGAGTGTTTTTATATCATTCGATTCCAAACAATACGATTCGATAGCGTGCCCTAGGGTATGTCCGTAGTTTAACGTTTTTCGAAGTCCTTTTTCTGTAGGGTCGGCGACCACCACATCATTTTTTATTTCAATCGATTCCCAAATAGCATCTTCGATAAGTTCCGGACGATCTGGCTTGAACGGTTTTAAAGTTTCCCAGTACACTTCCGAAGCAATAAGTCCGTGTTTTAGCATTTCCGCATAGCCAGATGTCATTTGGTTTGTTGGCAACGTTTCTAAAAATGAACTATCCACAAATACCGCCAACGGATCTTTAATAATACCTATCTGATTTTTTAGATGTCCTAAATCTACGCCGTTTTTGCCACCCACAGCAGCATCTACTATGGCTAGGAGGGAAGTAGGGATATTTATAAACTCAATGCCTCTTTTAAAAGTACACGCCACAAATCCGCCCAAATCGGTCACTACCCCGCCACCAATATTTATAAGCAGGCTATTTCGATCTGCGCCTTGTTCACTGAGTTGTTTCCAAACTTTTTGGCAGGTGTCTATGGTTTTAAATTGTTCGCCAGCAGGAAGGTTGATATGCTGTATGGAAATGGAAGTGCTTACTAATTTTAAAAGTACCGGTACACAATGCAATGTAGTATTGGTATCTGCCAGTATAAAGATTCTAGACGGTTTTAGAATACTAATAGTATTGTTTAAGGCATCCCAACAGCCATCTCCAAAATAAATAGTGCCTCTTTTCTTTTTAATTACTTTCATATCTTGTTAGGTAGCATCTGCCCTCCATCAAATTTTAATAGAAGCAAATTTCGGATGGTAAATCTAATTATATTTGCGCAGATTTATTCTTCTATATGGTGACAAATACACTTTTCAATAATACAGAAACAGCTTTTAAGTTAAAAAGTGATTCTGAACTTGAACGCGCCTATTTTTTGTTCAAAATGATAGCAAACGAACCTTTGGTTAAAATTGGAACCGCTGCAACTCGTTTTGCTCTGAATTTGCACCTACCGGTGGAAGGATTGATACGATCTACTGTATTCGATCATTTCTGTGCTGGCGTGAATGAAGAAGACTGCTTGCCAACAGTAGATAATTTGTACGAGGCAGGCGTTTATTCAGTGCTTGATTATTCGGTTGAAGGGAAAGCAGAAGAGAATCAATTTGATGCCACCTTGGCTAAGATTATTGAACTTACCAAGTTTGCTGAAAATAAAGAAGCAATGCCTTTTTCTGTGTTTAAACCAACAGGATTGGGTCGTTTCAAGATTTGGGAAAAGGTATCTGCCAATATGGCTCTTACTGAAACAGAAAAGGGAGAGTGGCAACGAATCCGAAAAAGATACGACGAGGTGTGCAAGGTGGCTCATGATTGCTCCATTTCGTTGCTCATAGACGGTGAAGAATCCTGGATGCAAGCTGCTGCAGATGCGTTGTGTGAGGAGATGATGGAGAAATACAACAAGGAAACCCCCATTGTTTACAATACGTTACAATGCTACCGTTGGGACCGAATAGCGTATCTGAAAGAAGCACATAAAAGGGCAAAATTGAAGGGCTATAAACTCGGATTTAAAGTGGTGCGTGGTGCTTACATGGAAAAGGAAAACGATCGTGCTGAAGAAAAAGGCTATAAGTCGCCCATTTGTGAGAGCAAACAAGCTACAGACGATAATTTTAATGAGGTGATGCAATACATCTTAGACAATTTGGAAGATATTTCGCTATTTCTGGGAACCCATAACGAAGCGAGTAGTTACTTGGCAATCGAAATTATTGCAGCAAAAGGACTTTTAAAGAATGACAACCGAATTTGGTTTGGCCAACTGTACGGTATGAGCGACCACATCAGTTTTAATTTAGCAGATGAAGGTTTTAATGTGGCAAAGTACATACCCTTCGGACCGGTAAAAGATGTGATGCCATATCTAATTAGACGAGCAGAAGAGAATACTTCGGTAGCGGGGCAAACAAGCCGTGAACTTACCTTGCTGAAACGAGAGCGAGAGCGCAGAAAAATATGATTGAATCGCTGTGATGCGTAGTTTTTTTAGTTTTCAGCAACCTCTAGTATAGTTGCAACTTTCTCACAATTTTGGATCCGCAGACGCACTTCTTTGGTTTTTGCAACACCATCGACAAGATAAATCTTACACGAATCTAAACTTCGATCGGTCTCAGAGAAATCTACATCACCGTTTTTTAATATTTCATGTACAGAAACCGTGTCAATTTGTGCGCGTTGCATGAACTCTTCAGCCGCAGCGGTATACTCAATTTTTTTTGAACGGATATTTTTAAGCGTACGCGAATCGAAGCCATAATCGCAGCTTGCTTTTTTTCCGCCGAGGAAAAAGAACAAGATAATGAGGCCAACTACAAATCCGGCACCATAATACGCAACACGTTGTACTAATTTCATTTAGGAAAGAAAAATTTAATAAATCAATAAGTTGATATCACTATATGACATATCGAACCAATCTGCTACCGCTTTATTGGTGAGTATGCCGCGGTAAAAATACAAACCATTCCGCAGACCACTGTCAAATCGGATCGCATTTTCGAGTCCGCCATTGTCAGCAATATCCAGCAAATAAGGCGTAAAGATATTACTAATGGAAATTGATGCTGTTTTTGGGTATCTAGCAGGAATGTTTGGGACACCGTAGTGTATCACACCATTTGAGATGTGTGTTGGACTGTCATGTGAAGTAACCTCTGTGGTCTCAAAACAACCGCCCATATCTACACTCACATCGATGATCACGGCTCCTTTTTTCATGTTTTCTACCATTGTTTTAGTAACTATAATAGGAGATCGGTTTTTACCACGAACCGCACCAATGGCTACATCACAGCGTCTCAGGGCTTTCATTAAATTTTTTGGTTGAATTGTTGAAGTATACAGAGGTCTGCCCACATTGGCCTGCAGGTTTCGAAGTTTGGTAAGGGAACTATCAAAAACTTTAACGCTGGCGCCAAGACCTAATGCCGAACGAATTGCAAACTCTCCTACAGTTCCAGCGCCAATAACTACTACTTCAATTGGCGGAACACCACTAATGTTTCCAAAGAGCAAACCATTACTTTTTTTAGCATTCACCATGAGCTCTGCGGCAATAAGTACAGATGCGGTACCTGCAATTTCACTTAATGCTTTTACAGCAGGATAGCTATGGTCTTCATCTTTTATAAATTCGAAACCGATTGCTGTAATTTTCTTTTTTGAAAGGGTATCAAAGTAGGATTTTTGCCGTGTCTTTAACTGCAATGCAGAAATGAGGACCGTTTTGGATTTCATGAGTTCAAGTTCCTCCAGCGTTGGAGGTTCCACTTTTAAAATAATCGGACAACCGAATATTTCTTTCGTATCTCTTGAAATTTTAGCTCCTGCTTCACTGTAATCACTATCGCTAAAACCAGCTTCCACACCGGCATCGCTTTCAACTAAAACTCTGTGCCCATGGGCGATGAGCGCGCCAACAGCATCTGGTGTTAGGCAAATACGTTTTTCTTGAAAATAGGTTTCTTTTGGAAGCCCAATAAAAAGCTCTCCCTTTTGTTTAGTAACTTCTAGCTTCTCTTCCTGCGGAAGCAATTGAGCTTTGGTAAAAGGGGAGGAGGGTTGTTTCATGATAAAATGGTTGGTACACCGAAGTTACAGAATTTAATTTTGAATACGGAAGGCCAATTATGGAAAATTAGTGTTCGTATTCATTAATGCCATAAAGAAGTTCCTTTAGCTTGCTGCCATTAATTTCGATGGGGCGGTACGCAGTGTTGAATTTTTCAATTGACAGATTTATATTTTCCTTCATCTTTGTGTATTCACGAGGTATTTTAGAAGCGCACTGAACTTCATTTTCGTAGCTACTCAACATGATTCCGAATTTCTCATAGAATTTGGTGCCTTGGTCTATAAAAGCATTGTATTGTGTTATGAACTGCAATAAACGGTCTATAGGAAACTGAAGGTTAATTTGCATGTTTCTGACCTGGGAGGGTTGATTTCCAGCTTCGATTGCATCATTCATCGTACCCAAATATTGACTCAAATCAGAACGGATGTCGCTCCATTCGTCGTTCTCTCTGCATGTTTTAAGGTTCGTTTTATATTTGATGGGGCGTGTATAATCTTTAAATAATTGCTCTAATTCGGCCATAATGGCTTCATTGTTTTTTTGTAGAAATGCAGTTTCAAAATAAATTGTATTAAGGTCGTTATGCATCCGTAGCGTGAAGTCTAATATACATTCTACGTTTTGCAAGCGCATCTCTTTTTCTGTTTTAGAGGTTTCATTATTTGTGAATAGAGAAACAAATGAATGGACAACAGCAGTATAAATGTTATCGCCTAGCAATGATGATAAGTTGAAACCCATTTTTTTATCTTTTTTCTCGCTTAGCAACATTTGCACTTCACGAAAATCTTCGTATTGATTGGGGTTCGCCATTTTATTTATGTCGTTTAATGTGCTTACCGAGGCGAAATGATGGTCGAGCGCTAATGTCTTGTCATATAATATTTTGATGATTTGAAGGCCTTTCAAGTATCGTATTTTAGCAATATCAGATTCGTACCGACTTTCTATTTTAGCAACTTGATTGTTGATGTCATCCTTTTTTAAAAGTAGCTGAACTATTTTTTTTGTACGGGTAGTTTTTTGAAGAGACAAGTTGATTTGGGAACGCAAGAGTTCTTTAGGAGCTATTTCTTTATAGAATTTAGTTGAACGATTCGATATTTCTATATTCATTTCATTCAGCAGACGGGCAATAACTTCATTAGCATTTTCATTTCCCAGCATTGTAGTAGAACATAGTAGGAGTGTAATTATCGTTTTTAAGTGGAAAATACGCTTCATGTTATTCTAAATTGAATGTAATGATAAAGAGGTCGTTCGTCACTTTAATAGGGTAGGTTCCTGGTGAAATGAACAAACTGGAGTTTTTAGATTGAAGACGATTTATGATAGATTGGTTGAGGGGGATTCTTTCTGGAATTTCAAATTCGTATTCTTTTGATTTCTCCCATAAAGAAGAAGTAGTATTAAAAATATTCTGAAAATCTTTTTCTGAAAGCTTGCTGCGATGTACTGTAAAAGACAATGTATTCTCATTGATTAAAATGAGGGAAGAATTGGCCACGGTACGATTGTTTTCATTGTCTATCGAGCACAATCCGTGTTTCCCATCACAATGGAAACCGTTGAAAGACGCATTGACGCTAGTGCTATTCGATTGTTGTGCAATGCAGATTGTGCCAATACACAAAAGTATGGTGACGAAGAATGGTTTCATAATCAATTGATTTAGATGGGAAGTCGACTATGTCTTTAAAACAGCGTAGGATTGTAAAATCGACTACGTTATTCTTCAATTTTAAAGCCTCTGGCTTTCAGGCCTTCAAGTAGGCCAGGAGTATGACCAGCTCCATAAATAATAGCAATCTTGTCACGGGTTTCAATATCAATTCGATTTAGGACAATATTATTTCTGAAATCTTGGAGAACATCATTTCTAATAGATTTTGAGACCTTATATTTCGGACAGGTAGTCTCTTCGGTAAACTTTGTCTCAAAATCGCATGGAGCTAAAATAATTTCACCATAATTATTTTCATAATATGTTATCAATTCCTCTAAAGTACTATCTACATTATCAGATTGATTAGCTGGAACTCCAAGATCTGAGTAGTCAGGTTGGTCTATGAGTTCCTTTTTAAACTTTATTTTATATTTTTTTCCCCATACTGAATCCATGATGTTTTTGTATCCAGAACTTGGCACTGGATTTCCACTAAACTTTCTGAATTTTCTAAGCAGTGAATCTTTGGCTCCTTCGGCCTTGACCCTTTCAGTATAGAAATAGAAATTTAGTGCTGCCAGTGAATCGATTTTATATTTTAGATCATCGTAGTATAATTGTGTTCCTATATGATGTGTGGGTAACAATATTATTTTTTTGGAATCTGATTCCGAAAAATGCAATTTTGCTTCATCGTCATATATACCCAAGGCTTCAAAACCTGCATTGAAAAGCATGCTCTGACAACTGAATAATAGAAAAAAGATCGAAAAGAAAATTAGATGCTTCATATGCTTTTTTTTATGACATTACTTTTATTAGAAAATAAACATGAACGTTTTAGGATAAGTAATTTAGTTAATTTTTTCAGATTTCGACCCTATTACGTTCATGTTGAATAGATTAAATTCTAATTAATATTTGGTCACAGTATAATTATTAGAATTATATCAATAATCGCTTGCAGTATCTGAGCTCCACCGCTACTTCCAAACACCTGATTTAAATGGCACCACAGCTGCCACCATTTACATTTATCGGTACCACGAACCAAAGAGTTGTTATACAGTAAATCAGAATTTCCGCCAAATAGCGCAATCTCAGCATCCATAACACTTTTAGAATTATTCTTGGTGTAATTATCGACATATATCAGCGCTCTTCCATATGTCTTGTAATCTGCTTTTTCTAGTAGCTGTTGGGTAGAATAGTTCGCATTTAAAGATTGATACGCTTTTTGCAATAGAGCTTCACCTTCTACCGGTATGGGAGGTAATGTATGGTTTGGTGGTTTTACCACTCCATAGAATACTTTATCCTTAAATTCTTTGTAGCTATCACCTCTTGTAAAGGCAGGACGCACAATATTCACAAAATCAACATAGCTTTGTTTAAGGGCAACTTTAACAGATTCCTTCGTGTAATTTTTCTGAGCAACACCTGTAAGTGAGCCCATAAATAAAAGGATTAGTAGTATTTGTTTTATTTTTTTCATAATACAGTATTTAAAAACACCTACTCTTGCGCTTTTCGGTTGTCGCGGCCTGATTTAGGTGCTAAGGCGGGAGCACCGAAACAAACCGAACATTCTAAAAAAAATGAGTATCTTTACTATAGAAATAAACTTAGTTTGTTTCACACACACTGTGAGAGCTCCTACCTGGTAGGGGCTTTCTCTTTTTTTCGTTGGTTTCTCTGTGTCAGGCAATAGGGTTTAAGAACGTTACAAATTAAAACCGACCCAATCTATTATGGTCAACTCCCCAGTTAGTAAAAAATAGACTGGGCGGTTTTGTTTTTTACAGTACTAAATTGTTGATAATTAGCGTTTAAAGCAAGGAAGACAACTGCGATTTCACGAATTTCCTACCCTTAATTCTTGAATTTAGACCAGGTAAAGAATACTTATATTGTTGATATACAGTATTTTACTGTTTTTAGCAGCGCCCGCTTCATACACTAGCCATTTTCCCGTTATAATTTTGCTACATTTATGTAGGGGAAATCTCTTCTCGTCAACCATCAATGACATGAAGTACTACATTATTATTTTAATCTTGTTTTTTAGCGGACCCTGTGTAGCGCAGGATCTAGACCAATCGTATTTAAATACATTGGGAGATGAACCATTATTAGCCTTGTACGACAAGCATTATGGAGATTCTATTGCCTTAGAGAAAATTGCCCGGACGTATCTCGATCGGGCTAGAAAGCAAAAAGACACCATTAAAATGGCGCGTGGCTACGATCGCCTGGCGCGTACGTTTCACCCCGAAAAAAACATTGCGTTTGCGGATAGTGTTATTTATTTGACGAAAAATTTTGAACATAGGACTTATCCGGCAATGGGATATTTTTTAAAAGCTTACTGGCACCAAGAACTAGGAAATTTTAACGATTATTATATAAATACCGTAAAAGGATATAATAAAGCAATTTTAAATGAAAACGTTGTTTTACAAACTTATGCAGCAAATACATTAGTATTTTATAAGGCTGTTTGGGGCGACGCTCTGGATGCACTGCATTTACAAAAAGAAACTCACAATTTAATTTTGTCTGATTATTATCGTCATAGAGTTAGCAGAGAATCTAGAAAGACTAAAAAATTTAACATTGATAGTTTAATCTTAATTGATCTAGCCGCCTCATATCGAAATTTTGCTCATGCCTACATAAATTTAGACTCTTTAGATTCCGCAAAACACTACAATAAATTATTTCGTAAAACAGTAGATGATTTTGGACCCATTCTAGGTGAAAGTTTCATTGCATGGAATCAAGCTACCAGATTGGAAATTCTTTATAATGAGAAAAAGTATAGTCAAGGCATAGAACTTGGGAATTCTTATTTAAAAAATGATTCAATTTCTAAAAGATTGAAGCTTAGAGATATTTTGATTTATCTAGGCTTATCTCAATATCAACTAAATCAAAAAAAAGCAGGTATTCGGAATCTTGAAAGAGTAGATTCAATCTTTGAAGAAAAAGGTATGAAGGATTTTTTTCCATACGAAAGGCTAATTTACAATACGCTTTTATCCGAAAGCAAGAAAAGTGGTAATCTATCAGAACAAATAAAGTATTTAAATAAACTTTTAGTAGTGGACAGCGTATTAAAAAGTAGATATTCCTTTTTTGAATCAAATTTTATTGAACAATTTGAAAGACCTAAACTATTAGCAGAAAAAGAGGAATTGATATCAAAACTTCAGAAAGAAGCGACTATCCCAGATCCTAAATTGTATATGGCTCTCGCGGCCTTAGTGGTTTCTCTTTGTGTACTATTTTATTATTTCCGTAAGCGTTTAGTATACAAAAAACGTTTTGAGGAATTATTAGTCATACAAACGAAGAATCCTGTTCTAAACAGAGATAGACATCAATATCAAAATGAATTGTCGGCCTCAGTAATTGGAGAAATAATGGATAAACTGCAAGACTTCGAATCAAATCACGGTTTTTTGAAACAGAATATTACGCTAAACAGTCTTGCCAAGTATTGCAAAACAAATTCAAATTATCTATCAAGAGTAATTAATTTGAAAATAGAGAAAAACTTTTCTCAATACTTGCATGAACTTAGAATTGCGTATGCTATGAATTGTATATTAAATGACGAAATCATGAGAAAATATACCATAAAGGCGATAGCAGCTGAATGTGGATATAAGAATGCAGAGTCTTTTTCAAAAGCTTTTTATAAAATCAATGGAATCTATCCGTCGTATTATATAAAGAAGATTGAAAGAGGAAAAAAATTATCTAAATAGGTCAGTTATCTGCTCCCATATAGTTTGTTTTCTACCTAATTCCTCCTCGAATTGAGCCAAATCGTTTCCGCGAATTTTTGAAAAAAGCTTTGCTCGAATTAAATAAACTAAAGGAACTATAATCATCATTAATGGTAAGATGTAAATCAGTTCAATTTCGTCAGGACTGGTATTTTGATTTATAACTGCCCATAGCTGAAATGAATACATGGCAATAGGCACTAATATAATCCAATGCCACCAATGTTTACAGGTGAAAAACCATAGAAGCAGAAGATATAGCGGAACAATTTTGCTTACTAAAAACCAAACATACGAGTTGATTGAAAAATATGCTGTTTCAAATGTAAAATAAGAAGTTTCCCAAACCTTTGTGTCGTTTGGGAAACTTTCATATGCATAAAAAATAAAAGGTGTTATTGCAATCAGCAATACAATTACCCCTCCAAGATATAAGGATCTATTACCCTTGGTTTGGGGCTTGGATTTTTGTGGCGTCAACTTGCTGTTCTGTGTTGTCATCTTCGATGCTTTCTGGGGTACAAGATACAAATAAGGTTGCACCAAAGATTGCAGCTACGAATAGGTAATTTTTAAGTTTCATAATACTAGTTTTTTGTGAGGTTTATAGTACAAACTTATCACGAAAAAACACAAGTATTACTCCTAATATCGCCGTATCTTAGTAGGTTACGCTTTAGGCAAAAAAAAGCATGCTCAAAAGTTGTGCGATTTGGGGCAAAATCATTTAAGTACGGGGTTCCTATTATGTATTTAACTACAGTCTTTAGTTCATTGGCTACCTATATATACGGTTCTACTTCCATTTTGGTTTTTAGTTAGTTTTATCATAGTGTTGCCTTCAGGCAACAATCTTTCAATTTTGTTGGGCCACTCTATAAAACACCAATGACCAGATTCAAAATACTCATCGATTCCTATATCTAAAGCTTCTTCATCATTTTCTATCCGGTAACAGTCGAAGTGGTATAAGGTGTCATTCTCAAGCAAATACTCATTCACTATTGAAAAGGTAGGACTCTTTAATGGTTCCTGGACCCCCAACTGTCTCGCCATCACATTAATAAGTGTTGTTTTTCCAACACCCATGTCTCCATAAAATAGCAGCGTTTTCGTGTCGGCTGCAGCTAATAACTTACCAGCTATTTCCGGTAAATCTTGAAGTGTGAAGGTGATCTCCATATTTTTAGATACAAGCGAATATATATTATTTTAACGATAATAGACAAAAAAAGTCGATGAAATTCAACTAATGAAGTAAAATCCTACAAATAAAATGCTAGAAAATTCTATTTAGGGTCTAATACGGCAAACGGTATCACCATTTCTTCTAACGAAACACCACCATGCTGGTACGTGTTTCTGTAATAGCTCACATAATGGTTATAGTTGTTAGGGTATGCAAAAAACAGATCTCCTTTGGCGAAAATAAAAGAGCTGCTCATGTTTATTGCAGGTAAATGAATGGTTTTAGGGTCTTTTGCAGCTAACACATCCTTATCTTCGTACGTTAGGCTCTTGCCGGTTTTGTAACGCAAGTTTAAGCTCGTGTTTTTGTCGCCTATCACCTTACTCGGATTCTTTACATTAATCGTACCGTGGTCTGTAGTAATGATTAATTTAAACCCTAAATCTGACGCTTGGTTTATAATTTCCATTAACGGGCTGTTCTTAAACCAACTCTGGGTGAGCGATCGATACGACTTGTCTGTAGAGGCCAATTCTTTGATAACCTCCATTTCAGTTTTAGAGTGCGATAACATATCAACAAAATTGTACACCACCGCGATCAGGTCTTCATCTTTGTGGCTTTTGAAATTTTCTGAAAGTCGCTTTCCCTGCTTCAGACTGGAAATTTTGTGGTAACTCCAAGACAAGCTCTTGCCTAGTCGCTTTAGTTGTGCTTCCAAAAATTGTTTCTCGTAAAGGTTTTTACCCCCTTCATCAGTATCGTTTAGCCAATAGTCTGGATGTAGTTTCTCCATGTCACTTGGCATTAGCCCAGAAAAGATTGCATTACGGGCATATTGGGTTGCGGTTGGTAAGATGCTGTAAAACAACTCTTCCTTTTTCTTTTTGTAACTATTGTTTAAAAACGGCTCAAACGCTTTCCATTGGTCATAGCGTAAATTATCTACCACAATTAATAGGGTAGGTGTGTTTTCCAATTCTGGTAAGATTTTGTCCTTAAACAAGGTGTGCGACATGGTAGGTGCATCTGCCTTATGGTCGAACCATGATGGATAGTTTTTGTCTATAAACTTGCAAAACTGCGTGTTGGCTTCAACTTTTTGGGACTCTAAGATTTCAAACATTCCAGAATCTTCTATCGATTCGAGCTCTAATTCCCAGTAAACCAGTTTTTGGTAGAGTTCTGCCCAACCTTCATAGCTATTAATCATAGACATGTCCATCGCTATCTTTCTGAACTCTTGCTGATAGTTAGAGGTTGTTTTTTCTGAAACGAGCCTAGAATGGTCTAAATTCTTTTTTAAACTGAGTAAAATCTGGTTCGGATTTACAGGTTTAATCAAGTAATCAGCAATCTTGCTGCCAATGGCCTCTTCCATAATGTACTCTTCTTCACTTTTGGTGATCATGACCACGGGTAACGATGCTTGCTTTTCCTTTAGTTCTGCCAATGTTTCTAAGCCGGTAAGCCCGGGCATGTTTTCATCTAGAAAAACAATATCAAATGCTTCATTTTCAATTTCCTCTAAAGCTTCGGTTCCACTTTTGGCAGTAGTTACTTTATAATTCTTTTTTTCTAGGAAAATGATATGGGGTTTCAATAAATCAATTTCGTCGTCTACCCAAAGTACTTTTATGTCGTTCATATATGTATATTTGTCGTTTAAATCCTTGCGCTGTGCAAGAGATTGCTATGTTTGTGTTGTATGATGTAAGCGGAGGGGCACAAGTAGTATTTATAACACCAAAATTACCTTGCAAGTATCTCAAAAAAGCTAATTAAAGGTTAAAGTTTGAAGTCAAGAAATAAACTCAAAATTATAAACGATCCTATCTACGGGTTTATTACGGTTCCGTCTGAATTAATCTTCGAACTGATCGAGCATCGTTATTTTCAACGTTTGCGTAGAATCTCGCAAATGGGGATGAGCTATCTGGTGTATCCAGGGGCCCACCATACACGTTTCCACCACGCCTTGGGAGCCATGTTTTTGATGCAAAAAGCTGTGCGGGTGTTGCGTTCTAAAAACACCGAAATTTCTGATGAAGAGGAACATGCCCTCTATATCGCTATTTTGCTACACGACATAGGCCATGGGCCATTTAGCCATGCTATGGAGCACAGTATTGTTGAAAACGTTTCACACGAGCATATTTCGCTGTTGATGATGGAAGTTCTGAACAGTGAGTTTAATGGAGCGCTCACCCTGGCAATCACCATCTTCAAAAACAACTACCATAAATCGTTTTTGCACCAGTTAGTGTCTGGGCAATTAGACATGGACCGCCTAGATTATCTGAAAAGAGATAGTTTTTATACTGGTGTATCTGAAGGTTCGGTAAATGCTGAACGGCTTATCACCATGCTGCATGTAAAGCATGACAAGTTGGTGGTAGAAGAAAAGGGTATCTATTCAGTAGAAAAATTTATCGTTGCCAGAAGGCTTATGTATTGGCAAGTGTACCTACATAAAACAAGTCTTGTGGCAGAACAGCTGTTAGTGCGACTGCTCAAACGTGCCAAAGAGCTATCTGAAGATGGAGTGGTTTTGCCGGCAAGCGAATCATTATCTTTTTTCTTGAAGAACCACATAGCAAAGGAGGATTTCTCTACGGAAATATTAGACACCTTCGCCAAATTAGACGACTACGATATTATTTCGGCCATGAAAGCATGGTCTACCAACGACGATTTCGTGTTGGGAGAACTCTCTAGAATGCTACTAAACCGGGATTTGTTGAAGATAAAACTTAAAAATAAACCTATTTCCGAAGAAAAAGTACAACAGAAAATTGAAATAGTAGCAAATAAGCACAATCTCACTGTACACGAAGCAACGTATTTTGTTTTTTCGGGTCTAATAGAGAATCAAGCGTATAATATGGAGATAGACACCATTAACCTGATAACGAAGGCAGGAAAAGTGGTAGATGTGGCCAAGGCCAGCGACCAACTGAACATTGAAGCCTTGTCAAAAAAAGTAGTGAAATATTATCTCTGTTATCCAAAAGCGCATTAGCGTTCGTTTTTTTATATTTGCAACACTTGAAACCTACAAATGAAATTTAAAGCCAGCCAGATTGCAGGAATTTTAAACGGCGAAGTAGAAGGTGATGAAGACGTCGAAGTTTCTAAACTATCCAAAATTGAAGAAGGTTCCCAAGGAAGTCTGACTTTTCTTGCCAACCCAAAATACACATCTTATATCTACACTACGCAGGCTTCTGTGACGATTGTAGGTTCCGATTTTGTTGCTGAGAATGAACTTTCCACAACGCTTATCCGTGTAGAAGATGCATACAAGGCATTTTCTACACTTCTAGAATATTACAACCAAGTAAAAATGAACAAGACAGGGATAGAACAACCTGTTTTTATCGCGGAAAGTGCTTCGTACCCAGATGACATTTATTTGGGTGCGTTTAGTTATTTAGGTGAAAATGTAACCGTGGGAGCGAATGCTAAAATCTATCCGAACGTTTACATTGGCGATAATGTTACCTTAGGTGATAATGTAATTGTGTTTGCGGGAGCAAAAATCTATTCTGAAACAATCATTGGTAATAACTGTGTGATACACAGCGGGGTTATTGTAGGAGCCGATGGTTTTGGGTTTACACCAAACGAAATAGGCGAGTACACAAAAGTACCCCAAACTGGAAATGTAATTATTGCTGACAACGTAGATGTGGGTGCGGGAACAACGATAGATCGCGCTACCTTAGGGTCTACCGTGATAAAAAAAGGAGTGAAGTTAGACAACCAAATACAAATTGCCCATAACGTAGAAATAGGCGAGAATACGGTGATTGCTGCCCAAACTGGAATCGCGGGTTCTACCAAAATAGGTAAGAACTGCCAAATTGGTGGACAAGTAGGTATTGTAGGCCATATTACGATTGGAGACAATGTTCGAATTCAGGCGCAGAGCGGTATTGGCAGAAATGTGAAAGACAACGAAACCTTACAAGGTTCTCCAGCGCTTAATTACGGCGATTTCAACAAAAGTTATGTACATTTCAAAAATTTACCGACGATCATTCAACGTTTTAACAGCTTAGAAAAAAAATCAAATAATGACTGATTGCAATGTAGCTAAACAACAGACCATCGCCAAGGAGATTGCACTCACCGGCGTTGGACTTCATACAGGTAAGGAAGTTACCTTAACCTTTAAGCCCGCCCCTGAAAATCATGGGTATACCTTTGTTCGCGTAGACCTAGAAGGAAAACCAGTGATCGAGGCAGATGCCAGTTATGTTGTAAATACCCAGCGTGGTACCAACTTAGAGAAAAGAGGCGTGAAAATTCAAACTTCTGAACATGTTTTGGCTGCTTTGGTCGGGATGGAAGTTGATAATTGTATCATTGAACTGAATGCTTCTGAACCTCCTATTATGGATGGTTCTTCAAAATATTTTGTAGCGGCCATAGAAAAAGCGGGAATCGTACAGCAAGAGGCGCCACGTAATGAGTTTGTGGTAACCGAAGTAATCTCTTATATCGATGAAGAGTCTGGAAGTGAAATCACGGTGATACCTTCAGATGAATATCAGGTGACTACCATGGTCGATTTTGGAACTAAGGTATTGGGTACGCAAAATGCATCATTAAAGCATCTTTCAGAATTTAAAGATGAAATAGCCGATGCCAGAACCTTTAGCTTTCTACATGAAATCGAAATGTTGTTAGATCATGGGCTCATACAAGGGGGCGATTTAAATAACGCCATTGTTTATGTAGACAAAGAGTTGTCTCCAGAAACCATGGAAAAACTTCGGGGCGCTTTTAAAAAAGATAAAATTTCAGTAAAACCCAACGGAATACTAGATAACCTTACGCTGCATTACCCCAATGAAGCGGCACGACATAAATTATTAGATGTAATTGGCGATTTAGCTTTGGTGGGTACGCGCATTCGCGGAAAAGTAATTGCCAACAAGCCCGGACATTATGTGAACACTCAGTTTGCAAAAAAATTGTCGCAACAAATAAAACTTGAAAAACGGAACAAAATCCCGAAATTCAATCCGCATGCTGAACCCGTAAAGGATGTAAATGCCATTATGGATATGCTACCACATAGACCTCCGTTCTTGTTGGTAGATAAAATTCTGGAATTGAGCGACACCCAGGTAATCGGTCTCAAGAATGTTACCATGAATGAGCCCTTTTTTGTGGGTCATTTTCCGGGTGCTCCAGTAATGCCAGGCGTATTAATTGTTGAAGCCATGGCGCAAACAGGAGGAATCTTAGCGCTTAGTACGGTACCAGATCCTGAAAATTATCTTACATTTTTTATGAAAATAAATAATGTGAAGTTTAAACAACAGGTGAATCCGGGAGACACCTTATTTTTTAAGTTAGAGCTTATTTCGCCTATTCGAAGAGGTATTGTGCACATGCAAGGAAATGCATATGCAAATGATAAATTAGTAACCGAAGCCGAATTAATGGCTCAAATAGTAAAAACAAAGAACATATGAACCAACCGTTAGCGTATGTACATCCAGGTGCGAAAATCGCGAAAAATGTAGTGATAGAGCCATTTACCACCATTCATAATAATGTGGTCATTGGGGAGGGCACATGGATTGGTTCTAATGTCACTATCATGGAAGGGGCCCGAATAGGTAAAAATTGCAATATTTTTCCGGGCGCTGTAATTTCTGCGATTCCGCAAGATTTAAAATTTCAGGATGAAGAAACCACTGCCGAAATTGGCGATAATACGACCATTAGAGAATATGTAACCGTGAATAGGGGTACTGTAGATCGTGGAAAAACGGTTATTGGTAACAACTGCCTTATCATGGCGTACTGTCATATTGCACACGATTGTTTTGTGGGCGATAATTGTATTTTTTCGAACAACAGCACATTAGCGGGGCATATTACCGTTGGAAATCATGTAGTTTTAGCAGGAATGACGGCTGTTCATCAATTTTGTATGATTGGCAACCACGCGTTTGTAACGGGGGGGTCTTTGGTGCGAAAAGATGTACCACCATTTGTAAAAGCGGCTAGAGAACCACTTTCGTATGTTGGAATCAATTCTATCGGGTTGCGCAGAAGAGGGTTCGATACTACAAAAATTCAAGAAATACAGAATATCTATAGAATTCTATATCAAAAAACATATAATAATACCCAGGCTTCAGAAATTATTGAAGCTGAAATGGAAGCAACTCCAGAACGTGATGAAATCCTCCAGTTTATCAAAAACTCAAAACGAGGTATCATGAAAGGGTATTTCCAAAACTAATTTAAGAACTGTTCAGAACTCTGAACTCACAACTCGAAACTAAATAATGGCATCAACATCAGACATCAGAAAAGGATTGTGTATTCACTACAATCACGACATTTATAAAATCATTGAATTTTTACACGTAAAGCCAGGGAAAGGACCTGCATTTGTGCGTACCAAGTTGAAAAGCGTCACGACCGGTAAGGTAATAGACAACACCTTTTCTGCTGGGCATAAAATTGACGACGTACGTGTAGAAACGCATAAATTTCAGTTTTTGTACCAAGAAGGTGAATTCTACCACTTTATGAATACCGAAGATTATACACAAATTCGTTTAATGAAAGACGCTTTAGACACGCCAGAATTGATGAAAGAAGGCGAGGTTGTAACCGTACTAATTAATACCGAAGACAATGCACCGCTTTCTGTAGATTTGCCAGCCCACGTAATTTTAGAAGTTACTGCTACAGAGCCTGGGGTAAAAGGAAACACAGCTACTAACGCTACAAAACCTGCTACAGTAGAGACTGGGGCAGAGGTGAATGTTCCTTTGTTTATCAATGAAGGTGACAAAATTAGAATCGATACCGAAAAAGGGCAGTATCAGGAACGGATTAAAGAGTAAAAGATGAAATTCAACTCCCAACAAACATTACAAGACATTGCTACAATCTTAGATTGTGACTTTGTGGGCGATGCAGATTTCCCAGTGTTGGGCATGAATGAGATACACGTGGTGCAACCAGGAGATATCGTGTTTGTAGACCACCCAAAATACTACGATAAAGCATTACAGTCGCCAGCCACAATAATACTCATCAATAAAGTGGTAGACTGCCCCAAAGGAAAAGCACTTTTGGTGAGTGATGACCCTTTTCGCGACTTTAATAAACTTACCAATCATTTCAACCCCTTCCAAATGGCGAGAGCTGTAATTGCAGACTCAGCCAAAATTGGGAAAAACACGGTGATCCAACCCAATGTATTTATTGGTAATAATGTGACGATTGGTGATGATTGTTTGATACACCCAAACGTAACGATATACGATAATACCAGAATTGGAAATAACGTAACCATACATGCAGGCACGGTATTAGGTTCAGATGCATTTTATTATAAAAACCGTCCAGAAAAATTCGATAAACTACTAAGTGGTGGGCACGTAGTGATTGCAGACCATGTAGATATTGGAGCATTGTGTACAATCGACAAGGGAGTTACTGCTGCAACCACCATCGGTGAGGGCACTAAACTAGATAATCAGGTGCATATTGGGCACGATACTGTAATAGGAAAGCGTTGCTTAATTGCTTCGCAGGTAGGAATCGCTGGCTGCGTACTTATTGAAGATTTTGTCACTATTTGGGGGCAGGTAGGTATTACAAGTGGCGTGACAATAGGTGAAAAGGCGATCATTTCGGCACAGAGTGGAGTTAGTAAATCTTTGCCAGGGCACAAATCGTATTTTGGAACCCCTGCAGACGATTTTAGAAAAAAATACAAAGAATTAGCCTCTATCAGATTAATTCCAGATATTATTGAAAAATTAGATAATTTATAATGAGTAACAACGCAAAAAAAATAGTAAGAGCCTTTTATCTGTCTGACTTACTAAAAGATGAAACGGTCTTAAAAACATTTTTTCATAAGGATGTTGAATTAATTTGGAACAGTACCGATGGGCTTTCCATTCTTAATTACGACGATTTAAACACCTTTTTTACTGAAGTACGACGTACTTATTATGATCTAAGAGCAGAGGTAAGTCATATGCTTGAAGATGACGGACATGTCACGATTCGTTACAAGTACTATATCCGAACCATGGAAAATCCAGATGAGGAACTCGGCATTGCCCATTTCATCTGTATTTGGGAAGTGAAAGATGGTAAATTATATCGAGGGTGGCAGGTAAGTCAACCTGTAACCGACAAAGACGATACTACCGAATCATACGAACGAGTTAAGGTGTGATTTCTTTTTAAATGCCAACGCAAACAGCTATCTTTGCAGGCGTAAAATTCAAGAAAATTAGTCGTTAATCATAGTAATAGACAATAACAGTAATGAGCGTTTTAGTAAATAAAGATTCAAAAATAATTGTACAGGGCTTTACAGGAAGTGAAGGAACTTTCCACGCAGGTCAAATGATAGAATACGGAACCAATGTCGTAGGTGGTGTAACCCCTGGAAAAGGCGGACAAACACATTTAGACAAGCCTGTGTTCAATACAGTTTCTGAGGCAGTAGAAAAAGCAGGGGCAGATACATCTATTTTGTTTGTTCCTCCAGCATTTGCTGCAGACGCCATTATGGAAGCTGCAGATGCAGGCATAAAAGTAATCATTTGTATTACTGAAGGAATTCCTGTGGGTGATATGATCAAAGCTGCTCATTACATTAAAGATAGAGACTGCCGTTTAATTGGCCCTAACTGTCCGGGTGTAATTACTCCAGGTGAAGCAAAAGTGGGGATTATGCCTGGTTTTGTATTCAAAAAAGGAAAAGTTGGAGTGGTGTCGAAATCAGGTACACTAACCTACGAGGCCGCAGACCAAGTGGTAAAACAAGGTTTAGGAATCACTACAGCCATTGGTATTGGCGGAGACCCAATTATTGGGACCACCACAAAAGAAGCGGTAGAATTGCTTATTAACGATCCAGAAACAGAAGCTGTGGTAATGATAGGTGAAATCGGAGGTCAGTTAGAGGCTGATGCCGCACATTGGTACAAAGCAAGCGGTAGCAAGAAACCGGTAGTAGGCTTTATTGCTGGTGAAACCGCGCCTGCTGGTAGAACTATGGGGCATGCAGGAGCTATCGTTGGTGGAAGTGATGATACAGCACAAGCAAAGAAAAAAATCATGAGAGAATGTGGTATCCACGTGGTAGATTCTCCGGCTGAGATTGGTAAAAAAGTAGCCGAAGTATTGGGGTAAGCATAAATTTCTGCTGAAAAGCTTATCGCAATAGAAAATATAGATAAGCGACCCATTATTTTAAACGAAATAAATAGTTCTAGCCCTGCATAATCGCAGGGCTTTTTTTATATTTGAGAGATAACTAAATCAACTCATTTAAATCAAACGCTCGGGTTTAGAGCTATCCATAGATATGAAATTACTTGAAGGAAAAACAGCAATTATCACTGGCGGAAGTCGTGGTATCGGTAAAGGAATCGTAGAAGTTTTTGCGCAGCACGGTGCAAATGTTGCATTTACATACAATTCGAGTGCAGAAGCTGCAGAAGCCCTAGCGGCCGAGCTCTCTAAAGATGGCGTTACCGTAAAAGCGTATCAGAGTAATGCTGCGAGTTTTGATGAATCACAACAATTAGCGGCAGATGTTTTAGAAGACTTTGGAAGTATCGACATTTTAGTAAACAACGCTGGAATTACGAAAGATAATTTACTCATGCGTATTTCCGAAGAAGATTTCGACAAGGTGATTGAAGTAAACTTAAAGTCTGTCTTTAACATGACCAAGGCTGTACAGCGTACTATGCTCAAACAACGCAAGGGTTCAATTATTAATATGAGTTCTGTGGTAGGAGTAAAGGGAAATGCCGGACAGACCAACTACGCGGCTTCAAAAGCAGGGATTCTCGGATTTACAAAGTCGGTAGCCCTAGAGTTGGGTTCACGGGACATTCGTTGCAATGCCATTGCCCCTGGGTTTATAGAAACTGAAATGACAGGAAAATTAGACGAAGCCACGGTACAATCGTGGCGAGATGCCATTCCGTTGAAACGTGGGGGCAGCCCGGAAGATATTGCCAATATGTGTGTTTTCTTGGGAAGTGATATGTCTAGCTATGTAACTGGCCAAGTACTAAATGTAGATGGGGGGATGCTTACGTAATGCTGTTAGACGGTTTTAGAAGTATTCAAATTTGTATAACTGACCCATTCAGAAACCGGAAAACGTAAATCGTACTTAAATGTCGCCAGAAACCATTTTGTATATCGTTGTATCGGGTGTGATTTCCTTCGCACTGGCTGTTTTTATGTACGGCTATAAGTCGAAGTACCGCACATCACTTCGCTGGATTTTTGGTACACTTCGATTTATCACTCTCTTCTCAATTTTATTGCTCCTTATCAACCCAAAGTTTAAGAGTGAAACTTACACCATTGAAAAGCCACAATTACCTATCCTGGTAGACAATTCGGCTTCCATTTCAGAATTAGAACAATCAGAAAACGGCTTAGCAGCATTAAATCGATTGAGAACCAATCCCGCGTTAAACGAAAGGTTTGATATTTCAATTTTTAACTTCGGAAATGACCTAGAAGCAAACGACTCTATCACTTTCGACCAAAAAAATACGAACATCGCCAAAGCATTGGCAACGACAAATGGGTTGTTTAAAGACCAAGTAGCACCAACTGTACTGATTTCAGATGGAAATCAGACCTTAGGTTCAGATTATGAGTTTTCTTCGGCATCATTCGCAAACCAAATCTACCCTGTGGTTTTAGGCGATAGTACGAAGTATTCAGACTTGCGTGTAGCACAGCTCAACACCAACCGCTATGCATTCTTAAAAAATCAATTTCCCGTAGAGACCATCTTGGTGTATAGCGGTTCAGAAACGGTAACTTCACAATTTGTGATTACCCAAGGTGCGGCAACGGTATATCGTGAAAGTGTAACCTTTTCAGAACAAGACAATACCAAGACCATATCGTTAACGCTACCAGCTTCGCGTGTAGGTCTACAAACGTATACTGCACAAATCCTCCCTTTGGAAGACGAAAAAAATACGGTAAACAACAGCAAACGATTTGCGGTAGAAGTTATAGACGAGGCTACCAATGTGCTTGTGGTAAGTGCGATGGTACATCCCGACTTAGGAGCCTTAAAGAAATCGATTGAAACCAACGAACAGCGTAAAGTGCGATTGGTGAAGCCAGCCGAAGCGCTTTCGTTGCTAAACGATTACCAATTGGTGGTTCTGTACCAACCCAACAGAAGCTTTGCAAGTGTGTATACTGAAATTGATAAACTCAAAAAAAACACCTTACTCATTACGGGCGATAATACCGATTGGAGCTTTTTGAATAGTGCACAGCCAGTATTTCAAAAGGAGATAACGCGCCAACGTGAAAGCGCAGCTGCACTATTGAATGTGAATTATGGTACCTTTACAGTAGAAGATATTGGTTTTAACGATTTCCCGCCTTTACCTACCACATTTGGTGCGCTTTCGGTCACTACAACACACGAAACGTTGTTGTTTCAATCTATTGCGGGAATCGATACCCAGAATCCGTTGTTGGCAACCGCCGAATTAAATGGAAAACGGGATGCTATTTGGGATGTTGAAGGGATTTGGAAATGGCGCGCTCAAAGTTTTCTCCAAGCCAATAACTTTCAGGAATTCGATGATTTTATGGGGAAACTGGTGCAATATTTGGCATCTACGAAGCGGAAGAGCAGGCTAGAGGTGAGCAATGAGTCATTTTACTACAACAATGCGCCAATTAAAATTTCGGCACAATACTTCGATAAAAACTATGTTTTCGACAATCGTGCTTCGTTGAGTATTTCAGTGATACATGAAGAAAGTAAAAACCGTACGGTTTTTCCAATGTTGTTGAAAAATAACTTTTACGAAGTAGACGTCAATAGTTTGCCAGCCGGCACCTACAATTATACGGTTTCCGTAGCAAACGAATCGATTGCAAGAAGCGGCAACTTTACGATACTCGATTTTAACGTAGAACAACAATTTGGCAATGCCAATGTTTCAAAACTCAACCGTGTTGCAAGTCAAACTGGGGGATCACTTTATTTTTCAGATCAAATCGATGCGTTGATCGAAACCTTAACAGCAGACGATCGGTATCAATCCATTCAAAAAAGCGAAGAAAAAGTAGTACCTTTAATCGATTGGAAATACTTGCTCATTCTAATCGTTCTTGCCTTGAGCACCGAATGGTTTATCAGAAAATACAACGGACTTATATAACTTAAAAAAAATACCTCATGGAAAAATTACCCAAAATTGGAATCCCAATTATTATTATCGTTATTATATTAATTATTGTAGTTGCAAAATCTGCAGTTACCATAGATTCAGGAGAAGCCGGGGTTTTATACAAAACGTTCGACAATGGTGTTGTGACAGATGAACCTCCGCTAGGAGAGGGTTTCCACCTTATCGCCCCTTGGAACAAAGTATATGTATACGAGGTTCGACAACAAGAACTTTTTGAGAAAATGAAGGTACTTTCCTCAAACGGACTGGAAATTCAAATTGATGCCTCTGCATGGTATCAACCTGTCTATGGCGACTTAGGAAACCTGCACCAGTCTATTGGTACAGATTATTTACAGCGTGTCATTCAGCCTGCCATTAGAAGTGCGGCACGTAGTGTTGTGGGCCGGTATACGCCTGAGCAGTTGTATAGTAGTAAGCGTGATGCCATTCAAGATGAAATTTTTGAAGAAACGAAAACGATACTAGAAAAGCAAAATGTGCAGCTCAACGAAGTATTGGTACGCGATGTGACGCTTCCGAATACAATTAAAGACGCAATTGAGCGTAAACTGCGACAAGAACAAGAGTCGTTAGAGTACGAATTTAGACTGGTAACGGCCTCTAAAGAAGCTGAAAAGGTTCGAATTGAAGCACAAGGAAAGGCAGACGCCAATAAAATATTAAGTGCTTCGCTTACCGATAAAATCTTACAAGATAAAGGTATTGACGCAACGCTGAAATTAGCTGAGTCTCCCAATGCCAAAGTAGTCGTGGTAGGTTCTGGTGAAAGCGGATTGCCATTGATTCTAGGAAATAACTAGGCAAAATTAAACCACAAAAAAACTCCTTTAGCGTAAAAAAGTTAAAGGAGTTTTTTTTGTTTGTGCCCTTGCATCTTTACAAATTCCTGTCTGGCTCCCTACGCTTGTCGTATTTGATGTCGCTTAACACAGACGATTTGATACCGATAAAGAAATACCAAGCCGTATTACGCGCCCCGATAGGCGTCCAATTAAAACTCATCTGCCAGCTTTCTAAGTCTCGTTGAAACCGTAGTTGGGTGAGAGTAACCCCTTTGTTGGTAAAATCGTACCCACTAGAAGCACCTACGCGCCATCTTGGAGAAAGTTCCAAATTAGTGCTGAACATCAACGACTGGGAGGTAATATCGTTCTGGCGCTGTTGGTTACCGTAAGTAATGGTGTATGCTAGACGCAAGTCCCATGGGATATCAAAATTATACCAAGGTTTATCGGTATTGTCTTCATTCTCATCGTCATCTTTGTACAAATTCCCTTTGCCAATATCTTGCGCGTCACCAAACAAATCGTCTGGCCTTCCACCATTCGCAAAGGTTTCGTCTTCAATTCGGTTGGTGGTATCAGGGTCGTCGTTCCGTTCAAAATCTTTACTCGAAAAGCTATAGTTTATACTTACGTTAGCGTTGGTTAACCTAAACAGGCTACCACCGTTTTCTATATTGAACTGATCTACACGTCTGTTGCTATTATCCAAAGCATACGGATCTAACGAACCGTTAAAATTTACATCCATTCGATTCACCACAGGGATACTCCCTGTAAACCGTAAGGGACTCCATGGCAAGGAGTCTCCAGCCAAATTATACGCGGTACTGAAGTTTAGGTTGTTCAGCAATACTACTTTTTTGGGTTCGGTGGCCGTCGTATCGGTATCACGTACTTTTGCTTCAAGGGTGTTGCTCAATGACAACCCGATATTACTGGAATAGGTTCGACCAGGGGCGCCATACAGCGTATTTTCAAATCTGGAAAATTGAACTACTTCAGCAGCGACATCAGGATCGGCAGTAGGTACCTGCAACTCTTCGTAGTATTGGTCGAATGACGGATTGATATTATAGCTCACATTAGGTCGAACTACATGGCGTAGTGCCTGTATTTTCTTGTCTTCGCCTAGGTTGAAAGTTCCGTAGACTGTGGTTCCTATACTAGTTGAAAAATTATAAGTGAAATATCGGTCAAAACCTTTAATGGTATCTGTAACAATTGCTCCCACATCATTGTTAGCGGTGGCATCGTACCGCCTGTTTATCGTGTTTCCCACCCACGTTTCACGTAAGTTGGTACTGGCGCTGGCACTGAAATAATCGAATAATTTAAAGTTGGTACTCACCGGAATGTTATGTTGTGCCCCTAAAATAGCAGAATCGAACATTTCAGGTTTAAAAAACAGCGAATCTACCGTGGTAAAGCGGTTTTCAGCAGACAGGTCGTACTGCAGATTAATATTTTTAATAATTCCTTTTTTAACGCCTTCCTTGGGGGCAAAAGGGAACACCCTAGACACACTCGCGTTCAGGTTGGGGAGTGACATATTGATTTCTTGGGTGTTGGTGTTTTGTGTGTGGGTTCCTGCTACCGTAAAATTCACCTGGGGCTCGGTCTCAAATGTTTTTGAATAAGACACAGAACTGCTCAACGTATTTACGAGTCCGCTGGCATTGTTGGTCTGGTTAATCGATTGACGGAAATATCGGCTACTACCCAGGTTTACAGAGGCACCAAAACGGGAACTCGGATTCGCTTTCGCGTCCTGGTTATGGTTCCAACGAATATTGTACACAGAAGATTGGCTAAAGTCGGGAAAGCCCCGTTCACTATTTATCAAGCTTTCATAGCGAACGTTAAAATTTCCGCGGAACTTATAGAGCAGGGCATACGCCACTTCACCCCGAAGTCCGAAACTACCATTTGTGTAGTAATCGCCCAGCACAGCAAGATCTACGTAGTCGTTAATTGCAAAATAGTATCCTCCATTCTGGAAAAAGAACCCGCGTTCGTTGGTATCACCAATAGAAGGGATGATAAATCCAGACGCCCGATCTTCGGTAAGCGGAAAATAGGCAAACGGTAGCCCTACAGGCGTTGGTACATTAGCAATGTACATATTGGTAAGTCCTGTAACGATTTTTTTCTTCGGAACAAATTTGGCTTTTCGTGTATAAAAGTAATATTCAGGATCGTCTAGGTTGGTAGAAGTGGTAAAACGCACATTTTTTAGGTACACCACAGAATCATTCTCCTTTTTGGTCACTTCGGCCAATACGTTGAAACCATTCTGATCCGTACGCGAATTATAGACGATGGCTTTTTCGGTTTTGGTATTAAAAACAATAGAATCTGGTTCTACACGGTTTTGCGCTTGTACAAAAATGGGGCGTTGCGAATAAGTACCCGCGCTGTCTATTCCTTTAGCAAATACTTCATTTTTATTGTAGTCTAAAACGATCAATCCAGCATCAATACGCATGTCGCCATATACGATGTAGGCTTTGTTGTACATATAGATTTTTTGGTTCACCTGGTCCATAAAGATGTAGTCCTCACCGTAGTAATCTACCACATCGGTTAATAGTTCGGGTTTCTTTTGCAGCGTGTCGTTTTTCACGGTATCTGCCACTACCTCACTACGTTCTGTGATGATAGGCTGAAGATTTACAGTAGTGGTATCACCTTCAACTTCAGTATTTTCGGGTAAATTGACCTCTTTTTTTGGGGGAATATCTTGTGCATACAAAAATGCACTGTTTATAAACAGTACAATGTAGATAAGTATGTGAAAACGCCTTGTTGTATGCAACACAGGGAACCTATTATGTATTAACTTTGGTGTAGTTTTTGAATGTTCAAAAGTAAGCATATTTTTTTGCCTACTATTTTATAAAATATCAAATTTCAACACGCGTTACTATATTATGAAAATGAAACATCTCGTATTTATTTTTTTAGCCTTAGCAAGCTATCACAATTACGCCTTTACGACCATCAATAATGATGCCCCACCAAAAAAATTCATCGTGGTGCTCGATGCAGGCCATGGGGGACATGATTCTGGAAATCGTGGCAATGGTTTTTATGAAAAAGACATTGTTTTAGACGTAACGTTACAAGTCGGGAAATTGTTAGAAAAACATCCTGACATTAAAGTAGTGTATACACGAAAAACAGATGTTTTTATAGACTTGTACAGGCGAGGCCCTATTGCGAACGAAGTTGATGCCGATATCTTTGTGTCTATCCATTGCGATTCGCATAACTCACAAGCGTATGGTATTGGAACTTTTGTGATGGGGGTTGACAAATCGGGTAAGAATATGGAAACCGCCAAAAAAGAGAACGAGGTGATTTTCTTAGAAGAAAACTACGAAGAAAATTATGCTGGGTTCGATCCAAATTCACCAGAGTCGTTGATTGGCCTTACCTTGATGCAAGAAGAGTACCTGGATCAGAGTATATTATTGGCAAGCCTCATACAAAGTAATATCGTAAATAATCTAAAACGTAAAGATCGAAGTGTGCGTTCAGCACCGTTTTGGGTCTTACATAGTTCGTATATGCCAAGCGTGTTGGTAGAATTAGGTTTTTTGACAAATAATTCTGAAGGACCTTATGTAAATTCAAAAAAGGGGAGAAGCGAGCTAGCCAGCGAAATTGCCAAAGGAATTCTCGCCTATAAAAATAGCATTGCCCTAGCAACCGAAGGTGCCAAAAATCCTGTAATTACAGAAGAGGAAATAGACAAAGCCATCGAAACCACCGAAGAGCGTATTTATGATAAGGTTGATTTTCGTGTGCAATTGGCAGCTTCTTCCAAAAGGATAGATACCAAACCCTCTAATTTTAAGGGTTTGAAAGATGTAGACAGAGAAAAGGAAGACGGCTTGTTCAAATATTACTACGGAAAAACATCCGACTATAATAAAATTCAGCTTATGCGTACTTTCGCCCAAGAAAAAGGCTACGCGTCCTGCTATATAGTTGCCTTCGAAAATGGTAAAAAGAAAAAACTTTCGGAAGTGTTAAATAGTCAGGATAAATAGAAGTTATTTTTCTAACTTTGTTTTTAACTAAAACCATACATTTTTGAGACTTTCACGAGAAGTAAAGACAGGAATCCTCGCCATTGGCGCTATATTACTCTTCATATTCGGATATAGTTATCTTAAGGGGACCAATCTATTGGAAAAAAATAGAACCTTCTTTGTGAAATATGAAAATGTAGAAGGCCTCGCCAAAGGAGCTCCCGTAACGATTAACGGATTGAAAGTTGGGAAGATACAAAGCATCGATTTTGGTGAAGAGCGCGGCAAGTTAGTCGTAGAATTTACCGTAGAGCGTGACTTCGATTTCTCAAAAAATAGCATTGTTCGAATTTATAGCACCGGTTTAATAGGAGGGAAGGCCCTTGGTATTTTCCCTATCTATGATGACTCCGGGATTGCCGAATCAGGCGATTTCCTCTCGGGTGAAGTGCAACCAGGGATGTTAGACGAATTCAGTAAAACCCTAGCCCCACTTGAACAAAAATTAGAAGCCACGTTGGGTGTGGTAGACTCCTTATTGATATCTTTTGTAGACATTATCGATGAAGACACGCGTACCGATCTTAAAAATGCCATCTCCAACCTTTCTGTAGCCACAAAGAACTTTGGTAGCCTTACCGGAAAAGCAGACCAATTGCTAGGAAGAAACGGTGAGAAATTAGACAGAACCTTCACCAACTTAGACAATACCGCGGCCAATTTCGCAAAATTATCCGATTCGCTTGCTAGAATCGAATTAGGCCCTATGGTACAAAATCTTGAAGATGCAACTGCTGGACTTAAACAAGTGGTAGACCGTGTAAACAGCAACGAAGGCAGTGTTGGAAAACTGCTGAATGACGATCAGGTGTATGAAAACCTAGAAGGCGCAACGAAACAACTAGAAGAACTATTGCAGGATTTAAAACTGAACCCAAAACGCTATGTGCATTTTTCGGTCTTCGGAAAGCGCGATAAAGGGTACGAACCTCCTGCAGATCCAGAAAAGTAAACCATGCAATATATTCCTAACATCTTGTTTTTGGTAGCCTTGGCTGCTGGTATCGGGTATTTCACAATAAATATTCGAAAGGTTATCCGTAACATCAAATTAGGTCAAGAAGTTGACGCGAGCGACCACACCAAAGAACGTTGGGGAAACGTAGTGCGCATCGCATTAGGCCAAAGTAAAATGGTAGTGCGTCCCGTTGCTGGATTATTACACATCGTTGTGTACGTTGGCTTTATCATCATCAATATTGAAGTGCTCGAAATCATTATCGATGGTCTCTTCGGAACGCATCGTGTATTGGCTTTTCTCGGACCAGTATACGATTTTTTGATTGGTTCTTTTGAAATATTAGCGCTTTTGGTACTGTTAGGGGTCATATTTTTCTGGACCCGCCGAAACATCCAAAAAATAAGACGTTTCTGGTCAAACGAAATGAAAGGCTGGCCAAAAAATGATGCCAACTATATTTTATATTTTGAAATGGTACTAATGGTACTGTTTCTTACCATGAATGGGGCAGATTTAGCCCTGCAACAGGGAGTCGCCTCTGGTGCTTACACCAGCGAAGCGGCAAGCCATTACATCACAGCAGGATCCTTTCCCGTAAGCCAATACATTGCTCCCCTTTTTGAAGGAATGGCCGAAGGCACCTTGATACTTATTGAGCGCAGCGCATGGTGGTTGCATATCCTAGGTATCCTAATTTTCTTGAACTATTTATATTTCAGCAAGCATTTACACATCATATTAGCATTTCCGAATGTATACTACGGAAGGGTGCGTCCGCAAGGGCAATTCAAAAATCTAGATTCTGTTACTAATGAAGTAAAGTTGATGATGGACCCAACTGCCGACCCCTACGCGGCACCAGCAGAAGGAGCAGAAGCACCAGCTAAATTCGGAGCTAGCGACGTGATGGATCTCAACAGAATCCAGTTGTTGAACGCCTATACCTGTACCGAATGTGGTCGCTGTACCAGCGAATGCCCCGCCAACCAAACAGGAAAGAAATTATCACCGCGTAAAATCATGATGGACACGCGAGACCGTCTTGAGGAAGTTGGTAAAAACATTGAAGCCAACGGGACATTTAAAGAAGATGGCAAGCAGCTGTTAGACGATTATATTACACGTGAAGAGTTGTGGGCTTGTACTACCTGTAATGCCTGCGTAGAGGCCTGCCCAGTTAGTATCGACCCATTGAGCATTATTATGGACATGCGCCAATATTTGGTGATGGAACAGTCTGCTGCTCCCAACGAGTTAAATGTAACCATGAGCAATATCGAAAACAATAGCGCACCATGGCCTTTTAACCAGATGGACCGATTGAACTGGAAGGATGAGGGGTAACATTTTTATGGCAATCACTTTTTGCTGGTTGTGCTATACAGCCCAGGCACAAATTGGTTATCAAAAAGATTCGCTCCAAATAAAAGTGTATACTGAAATTGAATATAAGGGAGACAGACCCTCAAAAATCAAAGTAGTAAAAGTGTTTTGTGATTATTGCAATGAGAAACAAATTCAGTTTATATCACAAGAAGCATGGACCATCTCGTATCAAAATAGATATGGGTACAGAGAAAAAATTAAAAATGGAAAGGCGAAGTTAGCCCATTACATTCGAGTGAATAAAGAAGATTTTAAAAAGATACAATGAAGACCGAAGATGTAAATAAGATATTGCGTGAAACCAATGTAGATGGTGAAAGTGTGAGCCCAATGCTCCCAGAAGATGTGAAAAACTATCTCATAGATATTGATGGAACCATTACCGAAGATGTGCCAAATGAGCAACCAGAACGCATGGCAACCTGCGAACCTTTTCCTGATGCGCTTAAAACATTGAATAGATGGTACGACGATGGGCATATTATCTGCTTCTTTACATCAAGAACCGAAGACCACAGAAATGTAACGGAAACTTGGTTGAAAAAACACGGATTTAAATACCATTCATTACTTATGGGCAAGCCAAGAGGAGGAAACTACCATTGGGTAGACAACCATTTAGTGAAAGCTACGCGATACAAAGGCAAATTTACCGATTTGGTTGAAAAAGAAGTGACCATTCAAGTATTTGAAGATTAAAATAATAACATGAGCGAAACAATCACAGTGCCAACCATGGCAGAATATATGGCCCAAGGCAAGCAACCTGAAGTACTTTTTTGGGTGGGCTGCGCGGGAAGTTTTGACGATCGCGCCAAAAAGATTACCAAAGCCTTCGTAAAACTATTGCACAATGCAAAAGTAGATTTTGCTGTCCTTGGAACTGAAGAAGGTTGTACGGGAGACCCTGCAAAGCGTGCTGGGAATGAGTTTTTATTCCAGATGCAAGCCATGATGAATATTGAAGTACTAAATGGCTACGAAATTAAAAAAATCGTAACTGCTTGTCCGCACTGCTTCAACACCCTTAAAAATGAATATCCAGGGCTCGGAGGAAACTACGAGGTTATGCACCATACCCAATTTTTAAAGTCGCTGTTAAATGAAGGCAGGCTAAAGGTAGAAGGTGGTAAATTTAAAGGCAAACGTATTACTTTTCACGATCCGTGTTACTTAGGACGCGCAAACAACGAATACGAAGCACCGCGAGAGTTATTAGAAAAACTAGAAGTGGAGCTGAACGAGATGAAACGCTGCAAGTCACGCGGACTCTGCTGTGGGGCTGGTGGCGCACAAATGTTCAAAGAACCAGAACCAGGTGCTAAAGACATTAATATTGAGCGAACCGAAGAAGCATTGGGTACCAAACCCGATATCATTGCAGCAGGTTGCCCATTTTGCAATACCATGCTTACCGATGGTGTAAAAAATGCTGAAAAAGAAGATAGCGTAGCGGTCATGGATGTAGCCGAAATGATTGCAAGCGCACAAGACTTATAATTAGAGCGATAGATGTTAGTAGATTTTGATACCCTTCCTCCCGAATCCAGAATTTGGATTTACCAAAGCAATCGTAAGCTCAGTGACGACGAAGTTGCTGTTATTTCAGATCGTACAGCAGATTTCTTAAAACAATGGACGGCCCATGGTGCCAATTTAGAAGCTGCATTCGAGATAAAACACAACCGATTTATAGTGCTGGGTCTCAATCAGACCAATGCTTCGGCTTCCGGTTGCAGTATTGATGCATCTGTACATTTCATCCAGCAGTTAGAGCAACAATTCGAAATCGATTTACTCGATAAAATGAATGTGACTTTCTACAACGGCGAATTTATTGCGCATAAGTCGTTAGCCGATTTCAAAAAAATGGCCAAAGCACGTTCCGTCTCACCAAACACGGTGGTTTTCAACAATTTGGTAAACACCAAAGAAGAATATCTCGAAAACTGGGAAGTTCCTGCAAAAGAAAGCTGGCACAGCAGGTTTTTAGCATAGTTTTTGTACATTTAAATGCTATGAGAAGACTGCTTACTACCGCGCTTATTTCCGTACTGTTCAGTTCCGCGAATGCGCAACAAATAAATCCATTATTAGTTGAAAACGACCTTATAAACCAACAAAAATGGGTAGATAGTATCTACGGAAATATGTCGCTACAAGAAAAAGTAGGACAGTTGTTCATGGTCGATATCTACTCTAGCGATCCTCCCGCTAAAGTAAATAAAGTGAAGTCACTTATTGAAAACCAATACATTGGCGGCGTTATCTTTTCGAAAGGGGGACCCAAGCAACAGGCTAAGTTAAACAACGAATTTCAGGAACTTTCAGGAATCCCGCTCATGATGGCGATGGATGCCGAATGGGGGCTGGCAATGCGTCTTGATTCTACCTATGCTTTTCCGTGGAATATGACACTTGGCGCTATTCAGGACAACCAAATTGTGGAGAAAGTAGGGAAACGCATTGGCGAACATGTAAGACGACTTGGGATGCACATAAATTTCGGTCCGGTAGTAGACATCAACACCAATCCTAAAAATCCAATTATTGGGAATCGCTCGTTTGGGGAAGACAAAGTGAATGTCACCGAAAAAGCCATGGCATTTATGAAGGGTATGCAAAGTGCTGGTATTATGGCCAATGCAAAACATTTTCCGGGGCATGGCGATACCGATAGCGACAGCCATAAGACGTTGCCCACCATTCATTTTTCCAAAGAACGCATAGATAGTATTGAGCTTTATCCTTACAAAAGGCTGATTGAAGCAGGTTTGGGGAGTGTCATGGTAGCACACCTTAACATCCCATCTCTCGAAGCTCGTAACGGCTATCCTTCGTCTATTTCAGAAACCATTGTGACCGATATCTTGCAACGTGAATTGGGCTTTAATGGCCTTATTTTTACAGATGCGTTGAGTATGAAAGGAGCTTCCAATTTCAAAGAGCCGGGAGAAATCGATTTAGCTGCGTTTATGGCAGGAAATGATGTACTACTTATTTCAGAAAACATTCCGAAGGCCCACCAATTATTGGTGAATGCTTTTCGGGAAGGCACCATTACCGAAGCACGCTTGGCACATTCAGTAAAGAAAATACTGTATGCAAAATACAAGCTCGGCCTGAATATGTATGAACCTGTTTCTTCTGAAAATTTAATTGAAGATTTAAATAGTCCGTGGGATGATGCTTTGTACGAAGAAGCCATGGAAAATGCGCTTACCGTGGTGAAAAATCAAAATAATGTTTTGCCTATCACAGACCTTCAGCAAAAGAAAATTGCTTATATAAATTTTGGAGATGATTCTGGGGCGGCTTTCTTAGAGCAACTACGACAATATGCTGAAATAGATTGGGTTAAGGCAAATGGATTAAATGATTACGTTAAGAAGTTAGAAAATTATAACTATGTGATTATCGGTTTCCATCGCTCTAATGAAAATCCTTGGAAATCGTATGAATTCACCGAAAAGGAACTAGTTTGGATTTATGAAATCGCCAGAACCAATACGGTGATTCTCGATGTATTTACAAGACCTTACGCACTATTAGACTTAAAAACCACCACCAACTTTGAAGGAATTATTTGTTCGTATCAGAACAGCGAAATGTCTCAACAGTTATCGGCCCAGCTCATTTTTGGAGCCAGGGGAGCTTCTGGAAGGCTGCCGGTGAGTATAGGGGAAGAATTTCCCGTGCATACTTCAGTAGAAACAAAACCGATACGTCGTTTGCAATACGGTACGCCAGAAAGCGTCGGATTGAGCAGTAAAAAATTGAAGAAAATTGATACCATGGCTTGGTCTGGGCTTTGGGGCGATATGATGCCCGGAGCACAAATATTGATTGCCCGTAAAGGAAAAGTGGTCTATAACAAGCAGTTTGGGCACCATACACAACAAAAAAAGAATCGGGTAGAGGCAAACGATGTCTACGATGTTGCCTCTCTAACTAAAATATTGGCCACCCTACCGATGATTATGGAATTGGTAGATCGTGGTGTGCTCACCATGGATACCAAACTATCTGAAATGTTGCCCGAATATAAAAACTCTAACAAGGCAAATATCACCTTGCAACAAATGCTGTCGCATGTGGCACGGTTAAAGGCATGGATACCATTTTACGCACACACATTAGATTCTGTAACAAAGCAGCCTTCTGCCAAATATTACAAGAAAAATCCGAATGAAGAATTTAATGTCCAAGTAGCTGAAGGGCTTTACATGCGAAGAGATTACAAGGATAGCATATTCGAAATCATTAGAAAAAGTGATCTTAGACCACGTAGCGGTTATAAATACAGCGATTTACCGTATTATATTTTGAAAAAATATTTAGAAGATTTTTATGGTTCTCCGCTCGATATCATTGTACAACGCAATTTGTATGAGTCGCTTGGGGCAAATCATACTACCTACAATCCGCTTTCCAAATTTACCAAGGCCGACATTGTACCTACCGAAGAAGATAATTACTTTAGAATGCAGAAAGTACAGGGCTTTGTACACGACCAAGGCGCAGCAATGGTAGACGGAGTGGGTGGTCACGCAGGGCTTTTCAGCAATGCAAATGATATCGCTAAAATCATGCAACTATATCTTTGGAAAGGTTTTTACGGGGGTAAACGCTATATCAAACCCGAAACATTAGATTTGTTCAATACTTGCAATTATTGCAGTGAAGACGTTCGTAGAGGCGTTGGTTTTGACAAACCCCAATTGGGAGAAAGTGGCCCTACTTGTGGTTGTGTTTCAATGACAAGTTTTGGCCATAGCGGATTTACTGGAACGTTTACTTGGGCAGATCCGGAAGAAGATATTGTGTATGTTTTTCTTTCAAACCGTACCTATCCTTCCGCAGATAATAGAAAACTTATCGGAAGTAACCTGCGAAGCAACATTCAAGAAGTTATTTATCAAGCCATTCAATACGAACCAGAGTATACCATTCAAACCGCACAAAAATGAAAATAGCCATTGTTTGTTACCCAACCTTCGGAGGAAGCGGTGTTGTAGCCACAGAATTAGGCTTAGCCCTTGCTGAGAAAGGCCATGAGGTGCATTTTATTACGTATAAGCAACCGGTCAGACTCGAACTATTGTCACAAAACATTCACTTTCATGAAGTGTCTGTTCCCGATTACCCGCTCTTCCATTATCAACCTTACGAATTGGCACTTTCCAGTAAATTGGTAGATATGGTAAAATTATACCGTATAGAAGTATTACATGTACATTATGCGATTCCGCATGCATATGCAGGGTATATGGCGAAGAAAATGCTGTTGGCAGAAGGTGTTTCCATTCCTATGGTGACTACCTTGCACGGCACCGACATTACGTTGGTAGGTAACCATCCATTTTATAAACCTGCGGTTACCTTCAGTATTAATAAAAGTGACATGGTTACTTCTGTTTCTGAAAGCTTAAAAGATGATACCAATCGGCTTTTTGATATTTCTACGGAAATAGAAGTGGTTCCCAATTTTATCGACATTGAAAAATATACAAATCCGTATACCGATTGCCAGCGGGATTTGATGGCCGAAAAGAATGAATTTATCATTACACACATCAGTAATCTGAGGGAGGTAAAACGTGTTCGGGACGTGATTGAAATCTTCGACCGCATTCAGAAAAAAATACCCGCAAAGCTCATTATGGTAGGCGAGGGGCCTGAAAAAGTGGCTTGTGAGCGTTTATGCCGTGAAAAAGGAATAGAAAACAAAGTAAAATTCTTGGGCAACAGTAGCGAAATAGACAAAATTTTATGTTTTAGCGATTTGTTCTTGCTTCCTTCGGAAAAGGAAAGCTTCGGGCTCGCAGCTTTGGAAGCGATGGCAAGTGGAGTACCGGTGATTTCTAGTAATACGGGTGGACTGCCAGAAGTGAATGAACACGGCGTAAGTGGTTATTTAAGCGATGTGGGCGCTATAGACGATATGGCAGCCAATGCGTTGTCTATTTTAAGCAGTCCTGAAGAACTTGCAAAGTTTAAGAAAAACGCAAAAGAAACAGCTCGAAAGTTTGATACTGCTAACATTGTTCCGCTCTATGAAGATATTTACTCAAAAGCAATTAGTTATGTTTCATAAAAAATCGTTTCTAATAATACTTCCAATTGTCTTTCTGTTGTTAAGCTGCGGAAACAAAAGCACGGTTTCAGGTGATCCTTCGTTAGGTGAAATTCCAAAAGGAGCCCAAGAAATGGCTTTTGAAACACTTTTCAGTTCTAGCCAAAGCGGTTTAAAAGAACCTACCCAAGAGGTACTATACTCTGAAGATGGGTTAAAAAATGTGTTTGCAATTCTTAATAGCAAGCGCAAACCAGGAATCCCAATTCCTGACATTAATTTTGACACGCATGAAGTTTTTGTTTTCAGTCCAGGTCAGGTGAGCCACGGTGTTCCAAGTCCGAAAGTTCAGCGTATGCTGCAATTTGAAAATAGAATAGTAGTACAATTAGAGCCCGTTGAACAAAACGAAAATGGTTATGCCACTACGGTAATTTCAGAACCTTGTGTGATTGTAGCATTTAAGAAAACTTCGCTCCCTGTCGTGGTAGAGACAACAGGCATGAAAAACTAGGCAAAATTTTCTTTTAAAAATGCCATGGCATTGCCATGAAGCACACGTTCTACAATATGTTCGGCACTTATCTGGTTAAAAGGTTCCAGCTTTCCTTTGTGGTTATCGAGATACGCCTGCGCATGGTGTAGCATTTCTTCGCCTAAATCTTTAATGTTCTCTGCAGTCCAAAGACCTTTAATCGGGTTTACAATGCCGTCAAAATCGCTGCCAATGGTTTGGATTCCCCAACAGAACAGCCCTTCATTGTTCAGTACTTCGGCGACGTGCTCGACTTGGCGCCAAACCAAAAGCGACTTTTTCTTTAGTTGCTTTCTTTTATTCGGAAAGTATATTTTTGAAGCATTGATGGCCTTTTTACTTCCAATACGACGCTCGTCTAACTGGATTCCGAAGATTCCATTGCTTTTTGCGATGCGAATCAATTCATCGTCATAAAAATTAATATCAATATTGTTGAAATACTGTGCTCTATCAGGATAATCTGTTACATCCCACTGCACAATAGATCGATGCCCGTTGGTGGCACCATGACTGGCTATTACAGGGATGTTGTCATCTTTGTATTTTGTGTCTAGCAAGTCGTAATATGCTTTTCTAGAAGTGGTACTCATATGTTTAATGTCTAACGGGATTCGGGGTCCGTTGGTATCTGAAAGAAGCTGGTCTATAACTTCCAAGCCCAGATCTGTTATCCCAGAATTTAATCCCCTATTCTGATTGTCTTTTAGGGCACCAATGCTGATGCTACGCGCATGGCCGCACAATTCGTTATAAAAATGATGGGCAAATGTTATAAAAACAGGTTTGTGTTTCCAATCTTTTACTGTTTTGAGATTTTTCAGTACTTCATCACGGTTAGCAGTATCGGTATTCATTTCCAGACCTGTATTCAAGGCATGCCCGCCTTCGATTGAAAGAATAATGTTGATGATTTTTTTTGAGTCCGTCTCCTGTGCTTGGTTCTTATCAATTTCGGCAAAACTATTCACAAGCCGGTACGTATAGAACACACCATCAATTTTTTGGACTTGGTTGTGCAATTGCCTGTAAAATGCATATTCACTCTCTAAATCTTCAAAATAATCGCGATGTCGTAGCACTTGGTCTATTCTACTCTGGCTAACGCTGGCAGCGAGATTTACCAGAACATCTGTAAGGCCTTTCCAACCAAAAATGCGCTTGCTTAAAAAGTGTTTTTCGAAAGGGTATAAACTCACAATTACCACTTTAGTCTTTGCCCGGGCCAATGCCGTCATGTCTGTTTGGGTAAACTTGGTGAGCGTCACCAATCGATTGGTGAACTTTTCGAGGACTGTGGGCGGACTGTAATGCCAAATAGAATTTTTACGGCCTTCGTCTAATTCATTCTGTTTTGGAGGTTCGTACTTAAAACTTTTACTGTACGGTTTCAATGAAGGGTGGCAGTGAATGTCTACGTAATGCGTGTCCATGATTGCTGCAATTAGTTAGCACCTTAAAAATGAGGCTTTTATTTTAAATTACAAAGAGGGTTTTTCCTGTTTTTTCCCGTGTTGTACCCCATAAAAAAAGAGCGATTCAAAAGAACCGCTCTCCGTATAATTTAATATTTCAACTTAAAACTGGTAACGAACACCAAGGGCAATATCGAAATCTACATCATCATTCACATCGCCAAAGCCAAACTCAGGTCTAAAATCGAGCGAAAGTAATAGCGGGAAATCAAAATCGTATTCTATCCCGATGTCACCTGCCGCATATACATACGTCTCGCTATCGTCGAATCCAGGGGGTACATTGTCAAAATCTACCTGTGCAATTCCTCCACCAGCACCCACGTACCAATTAAATCCGCCGTCAATATTCCACACCCATTGATACAAACCAGTGAGTCTAAAAGCATCAAAGTTATTAGAACTCCGCCATCCAAGATCAAACTCGAGTCTATTTTTCTCGTTCAAATAGCGTTGATAGCTTACTTCTGTTCCAAATCCATCACTGTCTCCCAAACGAAGTCCAATGGCATTTTTTTCTTCCTGTGCATTGGCCGAAATTGCAAATCCGATCAAAGAGATACTACATAAAATTAGTTTTTTCATGCTATAAATTGTTAGGGTTATACCACAAACCTAAGCTTTATTTTTCTTCAAAATAGTTAATAGAATGTTAGTGTTTTGCGTCATAAAGATTGTGGCAATCATTCCAACAGCTTATTTTTACATATCATGGACGAACGTTTACAACAGTTGGCTGCACAATTAGACGGTGCCTTACATTTCGATAGTCTACACAAGGCGCTCTATGCTACCGATGCTTCTGTTTATCGAAAAACTCCTTTGGCCGTTGCTTTTCCTAAAACGGTAAACGATATTAAAAAACTTATAAAATTTGCTGTGGACGAAGGTACTTCTCTCATACCTAGAACGGCAGGCACTTCGCTGGCAGGACAGTGTGTCGGAGATGGGATCGTGGTTGATGTTTCAAAACACTTTACACAGATTATATCGTTAGACGAAAAAGCCAGAACCGTAAAGGTACAGCCCGGAGTGGTGCGAGACGAATTGAACACATTTTTAGAGCCTTATGGCCTGTTTTTCGGTCCGAACACCTCTACCAGCAATCGTTGCATGATTGGCGGCATGGTGGGTAACAATAGCAGTGGAACGACGTCGATCAAATATGGTGTTACTCGTGACAAAGTGTTAGCGCTTAAAACTGTGCTTTCCAATGGTGAAGAAGTATCATTTTCTGCCATTTCTGAAGCAACTTTGCAGCAAAAATGTGCTACGGAAACTTTAGAGGGTGCTATTTATACAATGCTTTACAGTGAACTTTCTTCGGAAACGACCCAAGCCGAGATTCAGGCGCAATTCCCGAAACCTGAAATTCATAGAAGAAATACGGGTTATGCAGTTGATGCGCTACTAGATACAGAAGTTTTTGGGACCACTGAAACGCCTCTGAACCTTTGTAACTTGCTCTGCGGAAGTGAGGGTACCCTTGCGTTTACTACGGAAATTACCTTACAATTAGACATGCTTCCTCCAAGAGAGCGTGCGATCGTTGCCGCACATTATCACACAATTGAAGCATGCCTAGACGATGTAAACCACGTCATGCAACATCCCTTGTTTACTTGTGAAATGATGGATGATGTGATTTTAGATTGTACCAAGCACAACAAAAAATTTGAGCCGTATCGCTTTTTTGTTGAAGGAGCGCCAAAAGCACTCTTGTTGTTAGAATTAAGGGCAGATACTGCTGCTGCGTTGCTGCCACAGATAGCAGCGCTGCAGGCAACGTTAAATGATACGGCACAAAGTTATGCCACACCAGTCCTAACGGGAAAAGAAATTGATATGGCTATGGAGTTACGGAAAGCCGGACTCGGACTGTTGGGGAACATGGTAGGCGACCAGAAAGCCGTCGCGTGCATAGAAGATACTGCTGTTGCCTTACCAGATCTTCCTAGTTATATCAGGGAGTTTTCGACCATCATGGAAAAATACGACCAAAAAGCGGTCTATTATGCCCACGCGGGAGCGGGAGAGCTACACCTCCGTCCCATACTTAACTTAAAATCGGATGAGGGAGTTGAATTATTCCGCAACATCACAACTGAAGTAGCACAACTCACTAAAAAGTACCGCGGTTCCTTCTCTGGAGAACATGGTGATGGCATTGTGCGTGCCGAGTTTCTAGAAATGCAGATCGGTACCGAGAATTTTGAACTGTTACGACGGATTAAAAAATGTTTCGACCCAAACAACATCTTTAATCCTGGCAAAATCACCGATGCATGGCCTATGGATAAAAGCCTTCGCACCGATTATCAGAAACAGGAGATATCTACCAAGCTAAGTTTTGACGATTCGAAAGGCATCGTACGATTGGCAGAGAAATGTAATGGTAGTGGCGACTGCCGTAAGTCTGAGCATGCTGGCGGAATGATGTGCCCTAGCTATCAGGCTACCAAAAATGAAAAAGACACCACCAGGGCAAGAGCCAACATGCTGCGTGAAGTCCTTACCCAAAATGACAGAAATAATAAATTCGATTCTGAAGCGCTCAAAGAAGTATTCGATTTGTGCATCGGTTGTAAAGCCTGTGCCAGCGAATGCCCAAGCAATGTTGATATGGCCACTGCAAAATCTGAATTTCTCTACCAATACCGAAAGACCCACAAAGCCAGTAAAGCTGACCTGCTCGTTGCTAAAAGTACACACTACAATAAGTTAGGTTCTCGTTTTCCGAAATTGGTCAACTTTATGTTTCAGAATAGCATCACCTCAAAATATATTAAGAAAAGAGGTAATATTTCAGAAAAAAGAACAGTGCCCAAAATTTCAAGCAAAAGTTTTAGTAAAGAAACACAAGGTATTGAAAAACATCATTTTATAAATAGCAATGTTTTGTTATTCGTTGATGAGTTCAGTAATTACCTGGAGGCCGAAATCGCAATTGATGCACATGCATTACTTACTGCTTTAGGGTATCAGGTAATGATCATAGATTCGCTAGATAGCGCCAGGGCCATGTTGTCTAAAGGTTTTTTAGACGAAGCCAAAATTGAAATTGATACTAATATTTCATACTTAAAGGAAAAGGTAACCACTAAGTGTCCCTTAATCGGTATTGAACCTTCGGCTATTCTAGGTTTTCGAGATGAATATCTGCGCTTAGCAGAGGATACTGATGCTGCAAAACAGATTGCAGCTAACACCTTTTTGATAGAAGAATTTTTAGCTTCGGAATTTCAAAAAGGAAATATTACACCTGATCAGTTTACAGTGGAAGCCAAAAAGGTGAAAATCCATGTGCATTGCCATCAGAAGGCACTGAGCAACCAAAAGGTGACCTTCGACATACTGAACATCCCAAAAAATTATACGCCTACCCTAATTCCTTCGGGATGTTGTGGCATGGCAGGGAGTTTCGGCTATGAAAAAGAACATTATGAAGTGAGCATGAAGATAGGAGAGTTGAAGTTGTTCCCCAGTATTCGAAAAACACCTGAAACGGTACTTATTGCTGCGAATGGGACCAGTTGTAGGCATCAAATTAGCGACGGCACAAACCGTAATGCGTTGCACCCGGTTACCATATTGGCCCGTGCACTAAAAAACTAACTAAGCTTTAGTAATTGTTGGAATGCAGAAAGCACTTCGGTCGTCGACTTTTTATCAGATTGTTCAGCTTTCATCATGCTATTAAGCGTAAACTTTTCTGGGTTGTATTGATACAGTCGCCAACTCTCGTTATGATATTCTAACGCAGTTAAATTTTCAATCCAATCGCCACTATTTAGATACACACATTTCCCTTTTTGATTAGCAACACTTCGCATAGCGGGCTCGTGAATATGTCCGCACACTACATAGTGATAGCCATTTTCAATGGCCAATTCAGAGGCTGTGGTTTCAAAATCTGAGATAAACTTTACGGCGCTTTTTACCGAGTTTTTTATTTTTTTAGAAAGTGAGTACTTTTCTTTTCCGAAGAAATTCAACACCAAGTTGATAAACCGATTGAGTAATATCAATATATCGTAGCCCCATCCACCTAGTTTTGCAATCCATTTGGCATGCTGAATCGAGGCATCAAAGACATCTCCGTGAAAAAACCACGCTTTTTTACCATCTAAATTGAGCACCAGTTTATCTAGAATTTGAATATTCCCCATCTTGGTTTCACTAAACCGCCTCATTTTTTCATCGTGGTTTCCCGTGATATAGTAGACTTGAGTGCCCTTTGTTGCAAGCGCCAATATTTTTTTAATTACCTGAAGATGCGCTTTGGGGAAATACCGTTTTCTAAATTGCCATATATCAATAATATCGCCATTCAGTATCAGTTTTTTGGGCTTAACAGAATTTAGATAATGCAAGACCTCTTTAGCATGGCAACCGTAGGTGCCCAAATGAAGGTCTGATACTACCACAATGTCTACTTTTCGTTTCAATAGGTGTACTTTTAAAATGCAAAGTTGAATCGTTTATTTCCGTTGTACATTATGTGAATGTTATCGTTATTTAACCAAAATTATACGTTGTTTAAAACCTTGTTGATAACGATATCTTTATTTTTAGGTTCGGTTGGAAAGATTTACATTTGTTGAAAACCGAACTATGGCCGGAAATACCTTCGGAACCCTTTTTAAACTGACTACCTTTGGGGAGTCGCATGGTCCTGCCATTGGAGGGATTATCGATGGTTGTCCAGCAGGATTAGAAATTGATTTTGATGCAATTACTGCGGAAATGCAACGCCGAAAACCAGGCCAATCTGCAATTGTAACCCAACGTAAGGAAGCAGATTCGGTACAATTTCTCTCCGGAATTTTTGAAGGTAAAACCACAGGAACTCCTATCGGATTTACGATTCAGAACACAGACCAGAAGTCGAAAGACTATTCGCATATCAAAGATACCTATAGACCGTCTCATGCCGATTTTACATTCGATAAGAAATATGGGCATCGGGATTATCGCGGTGGTGGTCGCTCCTCGGCTCGCGAAACAGCGTGTAGGGTAGTGGCAGGAGCCATTGCAAAACAATTGCTTAACGATATCAAGATAACCGCGTATGTTTCTTCCGTAGGTGAACTTTCGCTCGACAAACCATACACTGATTTAGATTTTTCTGAAATCGAAAAAAACCCAGTACGGACTGCAGATAAAGAGATGGCTGTTACCATGGAAAATCATATCAAAGCCATAAAAAAACAAGGTGATACCATTGGCGGTACCATAAGTTGTGTGATTCAGCAAGTTCCTATTGGCCTCGGAGAGCCAGTGTTCGATAAATTACATGCGCAATTGGGCAAGGCCATGCTGTCGATCAATGCGGTAAAAGGATTTGAATATGGCAGCGGATTTCAAGGTACGAAGTTACGTGGCAGCGAACATAACGATCGTTTTAATCCTGACGGAAGCACACAAACCAATCATAGTGGCGGCGTACAAGGTGGTATAAGTAATGGAGCAAATATTTATTTTAATGTGGCTTTTAAACCCGTAGCCACCATTATCCAGTCGCAAGAAACCATAAATAGTCAGGGAGAAATCGTAGAAATGATGGGGAAAGGAAGACATGATCCTTGCGTAGTGCCGAGAGCGGTACCTATTGTAGAGGCAATGGCAGCCCTTGTTATAGCCGATTTTTGGTTACTGAATAAATTGTCTAAATTGTGATTTCAAAAAAATAATTAAATTTCGCTTTGCGCGAACATCCGTATGAAAAAACTAGCACTACATTGGCAAATCTTATTAGGAATGGCACTTGGGGTAATTTTCGCCCTTATCATGACCAATTTTTCATGGGGTGACGATTTCATAGCCGATTGGATTAAGCCTTTTGGAACAATTTTTATCAAATCACTAAAGTTAATTGCGGTACCACTTATCCTAGCATCATTAATCAAAGGAGTATCAGATTTGAAAGATATCTCTAGCTTATCAAAAATGGGGTTGCGAACTATTATCACCTATGTAATGACCACCATCATTGCGGTAACAATAGGTTTGGGTGTGGTAAATGCAGTGAAACCAGGTGCCACGATCGGTGAAGACACACGCGATGAACTGGTTGAAGCCTACGGTGGAGAAGCACAAAAGCGACAGGAAGCGGCGAAGATGCAAAAGGAGGCCGGACCATTACAGGCTTTGGTAGACATTGTGCCCGATAATATTATTGGTGCTTCTGCCGACAACAGAAACATGTTACAAGTCATTTTCTTTGCTATTTTCTTCGGAATAGGGATGATCTTAATTCCAGAAAAAACAGCTGCTCCCGTAAAAGGATTTATTGATGGCTTTAATGAAGTCATTTTAAAAATGATCGATTTAATCATGCTCGCTGCACCTTATGGTGTGTTTGCCCTTTTGGCCGCTCTTGTGGTGGAAGCGCCGAGCGCAGACCTTTTTGCAGCGCTTGGCATGTACGCGCTCTGTGTGGTTTTAGGGTTGGCACTCATGATTGGTGTCTACCTGATGCTGGTATGGATATTTACCAAAAAATCACCTCGTTTTTTCTTAAATGGAATGGGGCCTGCACAACTTTTGGCATTTTCAACAAGTAGTAGTGCTGCAACGCTACCCGTAACCATGGAACGTGTTGAAGAACACATAGGCGTTAAAAAGGAAGTTACAAGTTTTGTATTGCCTATCGGTGCAACTATAAATATGGATGGTACAAGTCTTTACCAAGCCGTGGCAGCCGTATTTATTGCACAAGCATTTGGAATGGATTTATCGCTTTCTACGCAATTGGGAATTATTGCCACCGCGACGCTCGCGTCTATCGGTTCTGCTGCAGTTCCAGGCGCAGGAATGGTGATGCTCGTTATTGTACTGGCACAAGCCGGTATTCCAGAGGCTGGCCTGGCACTAATTTTTGCTGTAGATAGACCACTAGATATGTGTAGAACGGTTGTGAATGTTACAGGTGACGGTGCCGTATCGATGATGGTGGCCAAATCGCAAGGCAAACTTGGCGAACCGCATGTGAAAGATTGGGATGACGACTACCATCCTGAAGTAAAAGCATAATAATTACTCCTGTCAATTCATGAATTTCGAGGGTTAATTCCTTGAATTTAAGTCGGTTGTTTCTGTTTTTTTGACTGTGTTTTGTACTTTTAATATTGCATATGAGGTGCATTTCAACTCCCCATGTTTTTTATAAACATGGAACATAGATATTTGATTCTCTTCGTAATCTCCCTTTTGGTTTATTCGGAAATTAGCTTTTGCCAGGTAGGTATTGGTACTGTTACACCTTCGCCATCATCGGCCTTAGACATAAGCGCAACAGCTGATGGGGGTATAAGCTATAAAGGGGTGTTGCTACCACGTGTACCAACAATAGCAAATAGAAACACGATTACACCTAACACAACAACAGACAGGGGGTTGCTCATCTTTTACGGAGCAAGCAATTGTCTACAGATTTGGAATGGAACGGCTTGGGAAAATATACATTGTTTAAATGAAATTACCTTTGGCGGATTCGCACAAAATTTCGATTTAAACACTACATGGGGATATACTTCTGATGTTGCTTTCTTTGATAACGGCATTGATGGGTTTTTCGGAATTACGGATGCTTCAAACAGTATTTTTAGCAACTTAACCACGCTTACCAATAATTTTCTTGGAATTAGAGACCTTGATGATGAGGGGAATGGCACCACGGGATTGGCTACCATTACCTTTAACAGTATTGATGTTTCCACAGCATTGGGGGGAACTAGCGTAGCATTCGATTGGGAATACTTTCGATTAGATACAGGAGATAACGCCTTTTATCAACTTGTGATAGACGGCATTCCCCAAACACAGGTGCAGTTTATCAATCCGACCACAGGAGATCAGTCAGATGATGGTAGCGTGGTAGTGCCTATTTCTGGAGGGACCACTACGGTTCAGCTAATTTTACAATTTGAGCAGAACGGACAAGATGATGTATTCGGTTTTGACAATTTCAGAATATTTGAGAACTAACATTTCCAGCTTATTTATTTGACTGCCATATTTATCTATAATTTCTTTGATGTGGCCATTCAGTATGCTATTTTTGGATATCACCAAAATTAGTGCGATGAACGTTTGCTTTATAATGTACCCCTGGGAAGAAATGGATCCCGAAAATGATTCAACCCTCGCTATGATTCAAGAATTTGCCAAAAGAGGCCACGGCCTTGCAATTACAACACCTGCAAACCTTACGATACGCGATAGTGTTGCATTTGGATTTTCACGTTGTCTCAAGCGGATGGAAAAAGTACCTAACAAACTAACTTCGTTTCATAATAAAGCCGAATTCTACGACGAAATGTTACCCATGGCAGGTTTTGATGTAATTGTACTGCGTAGCAATCCGCCGCTGGATATGATAATGCTTAACTTTTTAGACAGTATAAAAGATGATGTGTTCATTTTAAATGATTTAGACGGAATACGTCGTGCAAACAATAAGTTATATACTGCAGTTTTTGAAGATGAAAATAACGAGTTTATCCCAAGGACCCACGTTACCAAAAACAAAGAATATTTAAAGAAAACCATCAAGGAAGGTCCAGACCGGATGATTCTCAAGCCATTGAATGGGTATGGTGGTTCTGGTGTGATTTTAATTGAAAAGCGGGCGATGAAAAGTATCAATTCGTTGCTCGATTTCTATATCGATAACAAGGATGGTACTTCTAATTATGTAATCCTACAAGATTATATTGAAGGTGCAGACAAAGGGGATGTGCGTATTCTACTGTTAAATGGGCAACCTATAGGAGCTATGGCGCGAGTACCTGGTGAAGAAGACCACAGAAGCAATGTTTCTGCGGGTGGTTCGGTACAAAAACACTCGCTCACCAAGCAAGAGAAGGAGCTATGCCGAAAAATAGGTCCGAAATTGGTAAAAGATGGTCTCTATTTCTGCGGAATTGATGTCATTGGCGGTATGTTGGTTGAAGTGAACGTGATGTCGCCAGGCGGAATTACCTACATCAACAAAGTGTATAAAACGAGGTTGCAGGAAAAAATCATCGATTTTGTTGAAGACAAAGTCCAAGAGCGGGTGAATGCCTTTGAGCGTAGAACTAAACTTCGCAAGCATGTAAGTGATGCCTAAAAGCCACTTGTTATAATATTTCCGGCTATGCAACGATTATCCATTTCAGAAATCATACAAAAAATACAGAACGAAGAGCCGTTCGAAGCGGTGGCCGAGGACTACTCGTTTACGCTAAAGATTGAAAAATATGTTCACTATGTCTGTGGTGCGGTACACAACGGACATCAATTTAGGAAAGAGTTATGGAGTAATTGCTTGCACACTGAATACGAACGATGGTTTGAGGAAGACCCGTGTACCAAAGAATTTGTAAAAACGCATCCTATTGTCATCGCAGGTTGCGACAGTCGGTTCGAATACGACCTAAACCGCGATCCAGAAAATGCTATATATGAAGACGCTTGGGGAAAAAAGCTTTGGAAAGAACCCCTTAATCCAATTCATAAAAAATTAAGCTTGGAAAAGCATACTGCATTTTATAGCGTAGTACAGGCCCTTATTTCAAAGTTGGAAGAGCTCTTTGGTATGGTTGTAGTTTACGACATGCACAGCTATAATTGGCGACGATGGGATAGGGAAGTGCCTGTAATCAACTTAGGAACATCGAATATAGATAACAAACGCTTTGGTGCTTCGGTAGAGGAGTGGCGGCAATCGTTATCTGAACTTAATTTGCCGAACGACATAGAAAGTACATCGAAAATAAATGACACCTTTCAAGGGAACGGTTATTTCTTAAAATATATCACCCAGAACTTTAAAAATACCTTAGTTTTGGCTACCGAATTCAAAAAAATCTATTGTGATGAATTGAGGGAAATTATATTTCCCGAGGTAGTTTCAGCTATAGAACAACAATTACAACAGCGCCTTACTGCGCATGCGACTACATTTTATAAGACCTATAAAAACTAATCATGGCAATTGCCGACGCGCTAATACACCAACATCCTAACCTGTTTAAAATTGATGATAATCTGAACCATCTAGTTCAGAAGATCGAATTGCTTAATTATATCAATCCGATAAACATTGAAGCAGAAAAGCGTAAGTTCTTTTCGTCTAAATATAACATCAACCCTGTATTCCACTATCGGAAAATCGATTTTGATGCCCACAAGCTACAACAGCAATTGTTTTCGCAGCAAATAGATAGTATTAAAGACGAGGTTTCCCGTAATTTTTACCGTGATGTGATTTATGATTATTCTGGGCTGATTCAATGTATAGAAACCATTGGGAAAGGTCAGAAATTTTATTACAATGCGCTAAAATCGTTTGGAACGCCTACCGAAAAAGATGTTGCGAATGCGCAATTTATCCTTCATTTTAAAGATGAAGAATACGACAGCGAGATGTTTCCGGTTTTTAGTGCAGAAGAAGCGGCCAACTACTTTGTAGAATTTACCAAAAAATACGATTTTCACTTTACTATAAAGTTTTCTACCAAGATTTCGGCTGCTGCCATGGTGCAGAACAATACACAAACGCTTTTATTGAAGAAAAACCATCGGTTTAGCGCCAACCAACTAAAGGTGTTGGCAAACCATGAAATTGGGGTACACATGGTAACCACCTTTAACGGAATGAACCAATCGTTGAAAATCTTCCATAACGGATTTCCGAAGAACACAGAAACACAGGAAGGTTTGGCGGTTTTCAGTGAATACATGAGTGGTTGCCTAACCCTTCACCGACTCAAAGAATTGGCATATCGAGTAATGGCTGCAGATAGTTTGCGCAAAGGATTTAATTTTTGTGATACGTTCGATTTGCTTCACAACCAATACAAACTGAATAGGGAAGAAGCTTATAATATCTCGCTGCGTGCCCATCGCGGTGGAGGTTTCACCAAAGATTATATGTACCTCACGGGGTTAAAGCAGGTCTATGATGCTTTCTATAAAAAAGTAAAATTAGAACCGCTTATGGCTGGTAAAGTTTCGTTTGAACATGCACCTATTGTTACGAAATGGCAAGAAGAAGGATTGGCTACCAAAAATCGCTATCATAACTTTGCATTTGCCGCTAATAATAACGCAAATAGAACGCTCGATTTTATTCTTCAGAATTTGAAGTAAACTATAATAAATACCCTATAGAGGGTATTTATCATGATAACTTTTTTCTATTTCTTTACAGAAAGTAAGTTTATAAATCTTAGATCTAAAATCTATACAAATTTCCTATGAAAAATATATTCTCAATTATTGCGCTTCTCTTATTTGTTTCTACCAATGGTCAAATTACAAAAAAAGAATACTACCAATCTTTTTTAGATTTAGAGCTTAAAAACCACTCTCCTAAAATTCATACGCTAATAACTACAGATGATATGTATACGAAAGGCACCAAGCCTGTAAAATCAGACTGTGGAGCCAAATTTGAAGAAAAATCGAATTCCTTCACCTTGCTGAATAAGTACCATTGTGATGCTAATTTTTGGTTAGAAGATTTAACAGAAATTTCTAAACCCAGACCTTTTACTTTTATGTTCAATTTTACCCTGGATGATGATTTTGTAGCCCAAGAAAAAAAGTGGCCCTTACAAATATTATTAGCAACAAGCCCTTCTAAGACCATTTTTTTAGGGGTAGATGTTAATGGTAAGTTTTATCTTTCTTATAATAATGGAGAAGAATACGTAGATCTTGTAACGGTTTCAAAGGCCGATAAAGTTCATATGGATAAAGAAAATACCATCCAATTTACATGGTTCCCTGAAGGTTACTACTACTATAAATTAAATTCATTTGAACAATGGAGTTTTGAGTTACCAGAAGACAAGCAAAAAATACCTTTTACAGGTTTGAGCAATAGAATTAGTTATACTTCAAATGTCGACATTAATTTATTAGCATTACTTTCATATACCAATCGATTTGAGCCTATTTTTTATGAGGATGTAGATGTATTGAAAGAGGTTACAGAGTATTCTGTACAAGAGGATTCAGATGATTATTTGCTCAAAAAATATTATAAAGATGGAACGTTAAGCGCAATCGCACTTAAAAGTGATAATAAGCTTACAATTGAAAGTTATTATGAAAATGGAGAGAAGAATGAATCTGTAGAATTAATAGATGGAAAAGGTTCGAGATACATTTATAATGAAATGGGTTTTATTATTAAAGTAATTGATTATGAAAATTTCGAGCCTGTAGGCGAACGATAACATACAATTGATAACATAATTTCTATAAAAACTTCGAACGAAGCTCGGGCGTCGGTATCATACAGCTTTCTTTTTTACCATACCAACGGTAGCGGTTCTTGGCAACATAGTCGTACATCCAATTTCTTATAAATTTTGGCACAATCATAAAAGCATACAGTAGGGGATACCCACCACCCAACTGGCGGGCGATTTTTAGTGCGGCAGTCGATTTTGTATATGCTTTGTCCCCGGAAACTAAAATGATTGAGTCGGTTTCTGCAGGATCGATTCCGTGTTTTTTAATGAGCGCTTGACCGGGCGCTTCTTGCAAAGCAGCAAAACGAAATACATCGTTGGTATCGCGCTTAATCACAAAAGTCACCGAACTATTGCAGAGATTGCAAACGCCATCGAACAAGATTATTTTATGTTGTTTCTGTTGGTTCATAAAAATCACATCAAATTTTGACTTCGGCTTCGTGTTGCTACCATGATTGCCATATAAACGTTCGGGGGGTATTTTAATTTTGTGTTAGGATACCAGTCTTCAATAAACTTCAAGCTACCTACATCCAGCTTCCAGCCTCTAGCATCCAGCATCCATGCCACCCAATCTTTGCTTGACACAAAGCATGATTCATACTTTTTCCAGCTCTTCCAAACTTACATTCGTAGTAAACATACCGTAATTCACGATTGCCTTTTTCTTTTCAATGGTATCAATCGTCCCAATCGCCCTGCCGTCTATCATACGTACTCTGTCACCAATTTTTAGCGGTACTTGTGGTTTCTTCGGGGGTTCCTTCTTACTTTCTGCCTTCTCCTTTTTCTTTTCTTTCCGAATTACAGCTACCTTTTGTTCAACTTCCTGCTTGATTTCGTGTTTTTTCTTTTTGACTTCCTTCTTTTTCTTCGGACTCAATTTTTTACGTTTGCTATTCTCGGTCATCACCAACTTGAACAATTCATCTAACAACGCTCTTTTCTGCTTGTTGTTGAAGTATTTTTCGGCCAGGCTGTCGAACCTTCTCCCCAGCGTGATCAGTTTTTGGTTTGCATCATACAACTCTTGGTAGCTTTCCAATTTTTCTTGCACTTTCGCATTCACCATCTCCAATTGCTTGCTTTCTTGGCGTGCTTTTTCTGCGGAAGTTTCTAACGTTTCAGACGTTTTCCGAAGTTTTGAGCGTTCCTTCTGTAAATTAGCAATGGTCTTGTCGAACCGAATTTTACCACGTTCAATCTTTTTCTTCGACTTGTTTATCAAGCTATACGGAATACCATTTTTTTGTGCTACTTCAAACGTAAACGAACTACCGGCTTCGCCCATTTGTAATTTGTAAACAGGCGCCAAGGTCTTGCTATCAAACTGCATATTGGCATTCACCGCATGCGGCAACTCATTGGCCAATAATTTCAGATTTGCATAATGTGTCGTAATTATCCCGAAGGCTTCACGCTCATAAAACACCTCTAAAAAAGTCTCTGCCAAAGCACCGCCTAATTCGGGATCACTTCCTGTTCCGAATTCATCTATTAAAAAAAGCGTGTTTTTGTTGCACTTTTTCAAGAATTGATTCATCTTTTTCAAGCGATAGCTGTAAGTGCTTAAATGGTTTTCAATCGATTGGTTATCTCCAATATCGGTTAGCACACGATCAAAAAAGAAAAATTCACTGCTAGGGTCTACCGGTAGTAGGAGTCCGCTCTGTAACATCACTTGTAACAAGCCTACCGTTTTTAAAGTGATACTTTTTCCACCGGCATTTGGCCCAGAGATCACAATAATTCGCTTGTCGTGATATAATTCTATAGACTGCGGATAGGTTTTTTCTTTACGTTTTTTGTTAGAAACCAACAATAAAGGATGGTACGCATCTATCAGTGTAATTTGACGGTCTTCGGTAAGCCTAGGCAAAACAGCGTCTATAGATACCGAATATCGCGCTTTTGCATAAATGGTATCAATTTGCGTGGTGTAGTGCTGATACGAAGCCAAGTGGTGTTGGTATGGTCGTACAAATTCGGTAAGCGCCTTCAAAATCTTTTTGATTTCTTCCCGTTCTTCGTAAATTAAATTGCTGAGTTCGTTAGCGTACTCTAACGTTTCTTGGGGTTCAATATAGACAATACTCCCAGTTTTAGACAGCCCCAGCACGGCACCTTTAATTTTTTTACGGTGCATGGCTTTTACCGCTAAAACCCTGCGATTTTCAACAACTGTTTCTCTAATTTCATCCAAATAATCTGAACCTGCATAGCGATTTAACGCTTTGGTGAACGACGAGTTGATTTGAGACTTCACCACCTGTAATCTACGGCGGATAACACCCAGTTCTTGGGATGCATCATCTTTTACTTCGCCATACTTATCGAAAATCTTTTTTATTTCTTCTGAAATGGCCGGGGTAAAGTCAATTTCTTCTGAAAAAAGATGCAACTGCACATAGAACTCTTCAAACTTTTTAAAGAATTTTAGTAATGTCTGGGTTGTTTCTGAAAGGGATAACAACTTTCTAAAGCTGAAACTTTCCAACGTACTATTTTCAATTTCTAGAAGTTGCAACTCTTTGTGAATGGGTTCAAAGCCATGGTTCGGAATCGGTGCATCACTGCCAAAAGAGGCCGTGAATTCTTTTACCCGTTGTAGTGAAGGCAATATGGATGCTGTATCGCGAAAAGGGGTTAAGCCCAACACCATTTTGTTACCGGGTTCGGTGATACAAAATTCTGACACCTGTGCCAATACTTTCGGGAATTCTAGATCTTCTAATGTTTTATGATGAATCTTTACCATAGTGTTCGCAAGAGCTGCGAAGTTTTATAAGCCAATTTTTTCTTAAACGCTTCGGAAACAGCCAAAGTGTCTTTAATTTTACAACAAAAGTACGCATAATGGAGATAAAAATTGAAGCGAGTTGGAAGTCTGTTCTCAGCCAAGAGTTCGAGAAACCCTATTTCCGAGAGCTTATTCAATTTGTAAAAGATGCATATCAGAACAATAGATGCTTTCCGCCAGGAAAACAGATTTTTGCTGCATTCGATCACACGCCCTTTCATGATGTGAAGGTGGTGATTCTAGGTCAAGATCCTTATCATGGTCCCGGACAAGCAAACGGACTTTGTTTTTCGGTCGCTGATGGGGTCCCGATACCACCCTCGCTTCAAAATATTTTTAGAGAAATAAGCGATGATGTGCAAACCGAAGCACCCGAACACGGTAACTTAGAGCGCTGGGCAAATCAAGGGGTACTTCTGTTGAATGCGACCCTTACAGTTCAGGCCCACCAAGCTGGGAGCCATCAAAATAAAGGGTGGGAGCAATTTACTGATGCTGTAATTGAAGCACTTTCTAAGGAACGTACAGGGCTCGTTTTCTTACTTTGGGGTGGATACGCAAAGAAAAAAGGGCGTAAAATAGACGAAAGCAAGCATTTAGTACTTTCCAGTGGTCACCCATCCCCACTAAGTGCCAACAGGGGCTATTGGTTTGGGAACAAACATTTCAGTAAAACCAATGAATATTTAGTACAACAAAACAAACAACCAATAACTTGGTAAACGGAATGAAATTTGATTTATACCATACTATGAAAAAATCACAACCTCTCTTACTCGTAATTGCGCTGTCGTTGGCATTTATGGCGTGCGGTCAGCAAGGTCCGATACTAAAACCAGAAGCCGATAGTTATCAAATTGACCACAATAAAAACATCATTGTTTTAAATATTGATGCTATCGATGACATCACGGCATCGTTAACAACACTTCAGTTAGAAGAAGAATATAAATTTGAAACGGCCACAGATGGGCTTACCAATACAGAACGGTACCAAGTTAAAAATAGCCAAGGCACAACATACCAATTGTTTGTGACCAAGTCGCCAATCTTAGCCATACAAGTAAAAGACTCGCTCACCAAGCATCCTAAAGTGCTGGGGCATTTTAGATATTACGATGCCGACACCACTTTTACGAGCACCATTGGGATGGATCTGCGTGGAAATTTATCACTTACCTATCCCAAAAAATCATTCAACATTGAGTTTTATACCGATAGTGTTTCAAAAGGAAAAAAAGAAGTCGATTTTAAAGATTTGCGGAAAGAGGACGATTGGATTTTAGATGGTCTATACAACGAACCACTGTTGTTGCGGGCTTATACCTCGCAAAAGCTATGGAAAGACATCCACACGCCTTGGTATGCTGAAGAAGAGCCAAAAGCACGTGCAACGGTAGATGGGTTTTATGTAGACCTATTCGTAAACAACGAATATAGGGGAGTGTACCTGCTTTCAGAAAAAATAAAGCGTTCGTTGCTAAAACTAAAGAAATTTAAAGGCGATACCGTAAGAGGAGAGCTTTTTAAAGCTGGGTATTACGACCCGGGCACTTCGTTTAAAGCGGCTCCAGATTTTAAAAACTCCTTACCAACTTGGGCTGGTTGGGAAATGGAATACCCCTATGAAGATTATACCGCGCACTATAACAACCTGCATGAAGCCATAACCTTTGTTGCATCGAGTAATGATTCAGCGTTTGAGCAAAAATTACCGACATACTTCAACGTAGATAACTTGGTTGATTATTTTTTATTTATCAATACCATCCGCGCTACCGACAACTTGGGAAAAAATTTCTACTTAGCTAAATACAATACCGATACGCCCTATATTATAGTGCCATGGGATATGGACGGAGTGTTGGGTACGATCCAAGCTGGAAAAAGAATTCCAACAACAGATGATATTTTGAGCAATAATCTATTCGATAGGATGCTTGAAAATAAAAATTTGAAAAATAAAATGAACCAGCGCTGGCAAGAATTGCGAGCAGGAGCCTTTCAGTCTGAAAGTTTGGCAATGCGAATTGAAAAGAGATACCAGGAGCTGGCTTCTACAAAAATGTACGAGCGGGATGCTCTGGCATGGGATATAAACCATGACGCCGAACATCTTGAATATATGTTAGATTGGTTGAAAAAGCGACTTACGTATTTAGATACGTATTTTACCGAAAAATAACTGGGTTCGGTTTTACTCTTCGTGCACTTCGTGCTCTGAGTCGTTGCAGCTAAACTGAAGTAACAAGAAATTCGTTACAAGCAAGCTCCCCAAAATGATGAAAAATATTGTCATAATCTTACTTTTATACTTGTAAGATGTACAACTTAGTGTAGGGTTGCGTAAAAGGTTAAAAAAAATATAAAATTAGCGAAGTAGCTGTTCCAACGGCACTTTCTCTTCAATAAGGTCTAATTGTTCCAACTTATTTTGAACACGGGTCACCTGGGCAGACGTGAGTTGTTGCTGGCTCCATTCGGTTAGTCCTAACCATTCTTGCACATCTTCTAATTTCTGCTGGTACCGATTGCTGATCATTTTGTCAATCCTAGGAATGTCTTTAAACTCGGTCGTAGTTCTATTTATAATTTCTAAAATAGTGTTGATGCTGTAGGCGTCCTCTTTTAAAACTTCGTCCCGAACCGCAATTACAAAACATGGCCATGGAGTGGGGCAGGTGCCTATTCGTTTAAAAGGACCGTTGTCTACATAGGGCTTTGTAGTAAATTTTTCCCACATGAAATAATCGCCAATCCCCTTTGGGAGGCCTTCTAGGGCGCCATCTAAATTTTTTATGACCTCAAAATCGATATCTTCTTCCAGATTCCAACCTTCGCGTTCGGCATTTACATACGCCATTAGGTGCGAACCAGAACCGTATCTGCTAATGGCTGCTTTGGTTCCTTTTAAGTCTGAAACCGTCTCGTAGTCTGAGTTTTTAGCGACATGAATCCCCCAGATAAGAGGCGAATCTATAAATCCTTGTACAATTTTTGAAGGGTTGCCTTGTATAATATCCCTGATAATACCTTCGGTTAAGATAACCGCCATATCAATTTCGCCAGCACGCAACGCCTTGCACATTTGTCCAGTTCCGCCATGATAATCTTCCCAACGCAAATTGATCCCTTGTTTTTGGTATTCTTTGTCGCGCAGGGTTAAGTACCAAGGCAGGTTAAAATGTTCGGGTACGCCCCCGATTTTAAAGTTCTTCATTCGTAAGGATGTCTAATGTTTTTTGAATCAATGTATCAATGGTTTGCTGCGGATCACTACTAAAGTTGCCATTGGCCCTATTGGCGAGTATCGCATTTAACGAAATAGCACGATGCCCCAATAATTTGGCCATCCCATAGATTCCCGAGGTTTCCATTTCTAAATTGGTTATTTTCTTATCGTTGTACTGAAACGACTGTAGCTTGTCGTTTAATTCTGCATTTTCAAGTTTATAACGTAAAACACGCCCCTGCGGACCGTAAAACCCAACATTGGTTGCTGTGATTCCGCTACGGAAGGTGGGTTCTGAAAATAGGCGCAATAACGTTTCATCTGCAGCTACAACATACGGACTCGATTTCAGTAGGCTCCAATTCATATGTGCTATAAATGCTTCGGAAAATGGAGTGTCTAGAAAATCTGTCTCTCCATAAAAATGAAGCAAACTGTCAAGACCAATAGCTGTTTCAGATACTAAAAAACTATCCAATTCAATATCTGGCTGAATTCCCCCAGAAGTGCCAATACGAATAAGATTCAGCTGTGTGAGCGACTCTTTTACTGTTTTGGTTTCAAAATCGATATTCACCAAGGCATCTAACTCGTTCATGACAATATCAATATTGTCGGTGCCGATACCTGTTGAAATTACGGTAAGTCGTTTTCCGTTGTAAGTGCCTGTATGTGTTTTAAATTCTCTCTTGTGTACTGAAACTTCTATGGTTTCAAAATATTTCGAGACATTGCTAACGCGGTCTGGGTCACCAACAGTAATTATGGTTGAAGCAATATCGCCCGGTTTTAAATGCAGGTGATAGATACTACCATCTTCATTTAAGATTAATTCGCTTGGTGAAAAAGGTTTGTGCTTCAAAAGTATAATTCAATAATAGTATTTGTAAAAGTGCAGTGCGGCATCAACCGCCCACGCGTTTGGTTTTAAAGCCCTTTTCCTGTAAAAACTGCATAATTTTATCACGGAAATCGCCTTGTATGATAATTTCTTCGTTTTTAAAACTACCACCAACCCCTAACCAAGTTTTCAGCTCTTTTGCCAATTGCTTAAAATCGGAGCTTGCACCTGTATAGCCGGCTATAATTGTGATGGGTTTTCCCTTGCGTTTTTCATATTTACAAAGCAACGGGTCATCTTGCATCCAGATTGCATCATCAGAGGCATTGTCTGTAATCTCTTCAGGCACTTCATGGTCTGGAAATAAATTCTTTAACTGGTCTTTTAAGTCCATTACACTTATTCTTTTATGAGTCCGATCTCCACCAAACGCTGATGTAAAAACTCGCCTGCGGTGATATCAGGGAACGCTTTCGGGTGTTCTTCATCTACACATTCTGGTAGGCAATTCAGTTTCATATCGCTTCGGGGGTGCATAAAGAAAGGAATTGAATACCGTGGCGTGCCCCATTGTTCTTTTGGTGGATTCACAACGCGGTGTATGGTAGAGCGTAGTTTATTGTTGGTGTGACGTTCTAGCATGTCCCCAACATTTATCACCAGTTCGTCTTCGTTTGGTATGGCGTCAATCCACTCACCGTCTTTTCGCAACACTTGCAATCCGCCTGTAGAGGCACCCATGAGGAGCGTAATCAGGTTAATATCACCGTGCGCGCCCGCACGCACGGCTCCTTTAGGTTCTTCGGTAATAGGAGGGTAGTGTATGGGTCGTAAAATACTATTTCCGTTAGAAGCCCAGTGGTCAAAATAATGTTCGTCAATACCTATATATAGAGCTAATGCACGTAGCACATAAATTCCTGTTTTTTCTAACATTCTGTATGCTTCCATGCCGGTTTCATTGAAATCGGGCAGTTCGACTACTTCTACATTTTCAGGATATTCGTCAATTAATTGCGCATCAGCATCGGGTTCTTGCCCGAAATGCCAAAATTCTTTTAAATCGCCTTCTTTTTTGCCTTTTGCGTGCTCTTTTCCGAAGGAAACATAGCCACGTTGACCACCAAGGCCTTCAATTTCATACTTTTTCTTGGTTTCCAGCGGTAGGGCAAAGAATGCCCTTATTTCTTTATAAAGTGCTTCAACTAAGTCATCACTCAAAAAATGGTTTTTTAATGAGACGAATCCTATTTCTTCATAGGCACTCCCAATTGCGTCTACAAACTTCTGTTTCCGCGAAGGGTCATCACTTAAAAAATCGGCTAAATCTACACTAGGGATATTATTCATGGCGGCATATTTTGTTACAAAGATACCAAAATACTGTTGTTTTTCCATTTCAAAAAAAAACCAACATCTAGGGAAACAGCCATTGAAATTTTCTACATTTGAGGCATACTAAATACTACAGATGAAATCGCAGACCGCCGCGCCCATATATTTTAAGTACGACCGAAAAGATATTGATGAAACTACGCTGGTTCAGTTGTACGAGCGTATGCTCAAGCCTCGCCTTATCGAAGAAAAGATGCTTATTTTACTCAGACAGGGTAAAATTTCTAAATGGTTTAGCGGGATTGGCCAAGAAGCTATTTCGGTAGGTATCACATCGGTTCTAGAACGCGAAGAATATATTTTACCAATGCATCGTAATTTAGGGGTGTTTACAACGCGAGAAATCCCGCTGCACCGTCTTTTTTCGCAGTGGCAAGGAAAAGCCAATGGTTTTACTAAAGGCCGCGACCGTAGTTTCCATTTTGGAACGCAAGAGTACAATATCGTTGGAATGATTTCACATTTAGGTCCGCAATTTGGCGTGGCCGACGGTATTGCATTAGGAAATGTGCTAAAAAAGAATAACCAAGTATGTGCTGTGTTTACAGGCGAAGGGGGAACAAGTGAAGGAGATATACACGAAGCGTTGAATGTGGCTTCGGTTTGGAAATTACCAGTGCTATTTTGTATTGAAAACAATGGCTACGGACTCTCAACTCCTACCGAAGAGCAATACAATTGCGAACATCTGGCAGATCGTGGCGTTGGCTATGGTATGGAAAGCCACATTATTGAAGGGAATAATATCTTGGAAGTGTACAATAAAGTAAAATCTATTGTGGCAGACATGCGTGCAAATCCGCGTCCCGTTTTATTAGAGTTTAAAACCTTCAGAATGCGGGGCCATGAAGAAGCGAGTGGTACGAAGTATGTCCCAGACGATTTAATGGACACTTGGTCTGAGCGTGATCCGCTAGTGAATTTTGAGAACTATTTGATTTCCGAAGAACTACTTACAGAGACCAAAATAGAAACCCTGAAGACAACGATTATAAATGAAATAAACAATAATCTTGATATCGCGTTCGCGGAAGAGGCGATTGTCTCTACTGAAAGTATTGAGTTAAATGATGTATTTAAAACATTTACATATCAAGAAGTTACGCCTAATTCTGAAACAGAAGAATTGCGTTTAATTGATGCTATTTCCCAAGGATTGAAACAAGCCATGGAGCGCCATGACAATTCGGTTGTGATGGGGCAGGATATTGCTGAATACGGCGGCGTATTTAAAATTACGGAAGGTTTCTTGGATGCGTTCGGTAAAGAGCGTGTGCGCAATACTCCGATTTGTGAAAGCGCTATTGTATCTGCAGCAATGGGGTTATCTATCAATGGTTTTAAAGCTGTTATGGAGATGCAGTTTGCAGACTTTGTAACCTCAGGATTCAACCCGATCGTGAATTATTTGGCCAAGAGCCATTACCGATGGAATGAAAATGCAGATGTAGTAATCAGAATGCCCTGTGGGGCAGGAGTGGGGGCAGGACCTTTCCATAGCCAAACCAACGAAGCTTGGTTTACGCATACACCTGGATTAAAAGTGGTGTATCCAGCATTTCCATACGATGCGAAAGGGTTACTAGCTACCGCTGTTGAAGATCCCAATCCAGTGTTATTTTTTGAACACAAGGCACTCTATAGAAGCATACGGCAAGAAGTACCTACCAATTACTATACGTTACCCATAGGAAAAGCTGCGTTGTTGCAAGAAGGAGACGAGGCAACAGTAGTAACTTATGGTGCAGGAGTGCATTGGGCTTTGGCTACGTTAGATGAAATGTCTGTAGGGGTAGATCTTATCGATCTGAGAACGTTGGCACCCTTAGACACAGCTACGATTTATTCCTCAGTAAGAAAAACAGGTAAATTGATAATCCTTCAAGAAGACAGTTTATTTGGAGGCATAGCGAGTGATATCGCAGCATTGGTAGGCGAACATTGTTTTGAATCGCTAGATGCACCCATACGCAGAGTAGCAAGTATGGAAACTCCTATTCCTTTTGCTGCAAACCTTGAAAAACAGTACCTTCCAAATAGCCGATTTAAAGCAGAATTAGAGCGATTGCTTGCTTATTAATCCTTTAACATTTGCTGTTAAACTTACCACAAACATGTAAGGTAGCTGCATTTCCTGATGTATCTTAGTACTATTACTAATCAATAAAACACTAAACATTATGGTACGCTGGATTATTATTTTTCTCGTTATTGCACTAATTGCCGCAGTTTTCGGATTCGGAGGAATCGCTGAAGGAGCAGCTGACATTGCAAAAATTATTTTTTACATTTTTATAGTACTTCTTGTACTATCGTTACTCTCTAGACTTTTTAGAAGGTAATAAGTTGCCACACAATTATTAAAAATTATACAACCAAACTTAAACAGATGAAAAAAATCTTAATGCTAATGGTCTTGGCAGTAGCCGCATTCTCTTGCGGTACGCCAAAGACCGTAATACAATCGAAAAAGGTTATAAAGGGCTACTGGTCGCTAGACAATATAAGTTATAGTGAAGCTGGAACCTATAATGTAACCATCTTCAACGACACCTCGAAAGAATGTTTTGAAGGTAGTACATGGCGATTTATCCCCAACAACAATAGTGGTTTATATACTATCAATAACGGAGATTGCCCAACCCAGGGAGACAGGAACTTTATCTTTACCATCCAACAGATAGATGCAGAGACGGGGCTTTATGATTTCCTTTTAAAACCCACAATGAAATTAGGGAAGCCCGATAAAGATAACTCAGTAGGTTTCAGACTGCGACTCACACAGTTGAGCGAAAATAATATGCAGTGGGAACAGACAGTATCATTAGAAGGAAGTCCTTTTACAATCAGTATGAATTTTTCAAAAATTAATGAATAATATGAAAACAGTATATAAACAAATAGCAATGGTAGGACTAGCATTACTTACAATGGTAGTGTTTACAAATTGCGAAGCAACCCGAAATGCAAATAATTCACAGAAAGGTACCGTCATAGGTGCTGCAGGAGGTGCTATTTTAGGCGCCGTGCTTGGTAACAACATCGGTAAAGGTGGTAACGGCGAATTAGGTGCTGTTATCGGAGGTGTTGCAGGTGGAGCTGCAGGTGCAATTATTGGTAGACGTATGGACAAGCAAGCACAGGAAATTGAAACTGAAATCCCTGGTGCACAAGTAGAACGTGTTGACGACGGAATTGTAGTAACATTTGATGAAAATAGTGGTGTGTATTTTGACACCAACAAATACAACATCAATGCTGCTTCGCAAGCCACGTTAGACAAGTTAACAGGAGTGTTGCGTGAATATCCAGATACCGACGTTTTGGTAATTGGGCATACCGATAGCACAGGTTCAGATAGCTATAACATGACGCTTTCTAAGCAAAGAGCACAGTCTGTAACCAACTATTTTACTAGTAAAGGCCTTGGTGCCGGTAGATTTACTACCAACTGGTACGGTGAGCAAAGTCCGGTAGCAGACAATAGTACTGCCGAAGGTCGTGCACAAAACCGTCGCGTGAACGTTGTAATCGTTCCGAATGAAAAGATGGTGCAAGACGCTGAAAACGAAGCAAACCAAGGATAATTTCCTTTTTCAAATTTTTATGGAATCCTGCTCTTATTATGAGAGCAGGATTTTTTTATTTCAAAAACTATCCCGTACTTTAAATATGCCTGAAACTTCAACGTACGATCTGATTATTCTAGGGGGCGGACTCGCGGGATTGTGCTGTGCCATTGCACTGGGGCAACACTATAAGGTTTTGTTGTTAGAAAAAGATTTGTTTCCGCAACATAAAGTTTGTGGCGAATATGTTTCTAATGAAGTGCTGCCTTATCTTCAATCGCTAGGAATCGATCCGATACAATTGGGTGCTAAAAAGATTACCGAATTAGAAATCACAACACATACGGGGAAACCGATTAGAACAAAGCTTCCATTAGGTGGTTTCGGCATTAGTAGATATGCGCTAGATGCTGAACTTTATAATCGTGCGACCCAATGTTGTGACGTTCACATTGAAACGGTCATGACAGTCGATTTTAACTCGGAAATTTTCACTGTTCAAACAAAGAATAAAAAAATATACAAAAGCACCTTTGCGGTAGGTGCCTTCGGAAAGCGTTCTACTATCGATATTGCCATGAAACGTGGGTTTATACAACAGAAATCACCTTGGCTGGCGGTAAAAGCCCATTATAGCTACTCTTTTGAAGATACTAAAGTAGCACTTCATAATTTTGAAGGAGGCTATTGCGGATTGTCAAAAGTAGAAACAGGAGCGGTTAATGCTTGTTATTTAACAACATTTAAATCGTTTAAACAAGCGAACAGTATTGACGAATTTCAGAAGCAAGTCATGTCTGTGAATCCGCATTTAGCGCATTTCTTCAAACACGCTGAGCCACTATTTCCAGAGCCGCTTACGATAAGCCAGATTTCTTTCAGCAAAAAACCAGCTGTAGAAAACCACGTATTTATGATAGGTGATAGTGCCGGTCTTATACACCCGCTCTGCGGAAATGGAATGGCCATGGCTATTCATAGTGCAAAACTATTAGCCGATTTATTCTTAGAACATGGTGCAGGCGTTAATGCACGAAACAGCATAGAACAAGCGTACCGAGATACGTGGCAGCACCATTTTGGAAGCCGTTTAAAAACGGGCAGACGCATACAAAATGTACTTTTAAATCCAAGTCTTGCTAAAACAGCGTTTACAGCTGCAAAAACATTTCCAGGCCTTGTGCCAGCAATCATTAAGAAAACCCATGGAGACTTGGTAGTATGATCTATTTTTCGAACAAATATCGCTCTACCGAATCTGAAATACTAGATGATTTTGAATTGAAAGGTTCTGATATGGAAGCCATGCTTACCGATTTAGACCGTGTAAACAAGCTGTTGGGAGGGCATCAGGTGACACTATCTGGAATTGAGAACTTGTTATATGAAGTTGACAAGGGTCAAATCATTACAATTGTAGATATAGGTTGCGGCGATGGCGCTATCCTTCGGAAAGTAGCCCAGTGGGGAAATCGTCATAACTGGAAGCTATCCCTGATAGGAATTGATGCGAATCCGCATATTCTAAGAGAGGCACAGCAACGTTCTGTAAAGTTTCAGAATATTTCCTTTGTTGAAAAATCAGTTTTTTCCACTACACCTTTAGTCGAAGCATATGACATCGCGTTGTGTACATTATTCTTGCACCACTTTGATAACGAACGGGTTACCAATATTCTTCAAAAATTAAGTGGTGAAGCGAAAGTTGGGGTAGTTGTAAACGACCTACAAAGGAACCGCTTTGCATTTTGGTTATTTCGGCTTTTCAGTAGTATCTTTATAAAAACACGCATTGCAAGGCACGACGGATTGGTTTCTGTGGCGCGCGGTTTTAAACGCAACGAATTAGCATCGATTGCGAAGAAAATAACAAACAGTGAACACAACATACTTTTAAAATGGGCCTTTCGATGGCAATGGGTGCTAAAATCGAAACAATAAGACAGTTCTAGAAAGAATTAAAAACAATAGAAACTATAAAAACAGTTGTAAAAATTACCGCCGTAGCCAAAGCGCTGCCACAGTTTACGAGAGAAACAAAAGAAATATTACCTTTTGTGGAGGCATGGTTAGAAGGACAAGATTCACGGTTTAAACGGAAAGTACTTAAGATTTTTGAAGGTGCCGGTGTAGACCGAAGGTATGCTATCATGGATGCACACGAAGTGTTTTTAAATACTTCGTTTGAAGAACGTAACGATATTTACGTCCGTGAGATAAAAAAACTGGGCAAACAAGCGTTTCAAAAAGCATTATTGAAAAGCAATTGGGAAGCGAACAGTATCGATTTCTTGATCACCGTAAGCTGTACAGGTATTATGATACCATCAGTAGATGCTTACTTGATAAACGACTTAAAAATGCGTCAAGATGTGGTTCGGCTGCCTGTTACTGAAATGGGCTGCGCGGCAGGGGTTAGCGGTATTATTTACGCAAAGAATTTTTTAAAAGCCAATCCGGGTAAACGCGCCGCCGTAATCGCATTAGAATCGCCTACAGCTACCTTTCAGCTCAACGATTACTCTATGGTGAACATCGTAAGTGCCGCAATTTTCGGAGACGGCGCAGCTTGTGTGCTGCTTTCATCAGAAGCGGAATCTGACGGTCCTACAATTGTAGACGAGGCAATGTATCATTTTTATGATGCTACAAATATGATGGGCTTTAAATTAGTGAACACAGGGCTACAAATGGTACTCGATAAGGAAGTTCCGCAGAAAATAGCAGATCATTTCCCAGATATTGTACATCCTTTTTTGGAGAAAAACGGCAAAACCATACATGATATTGACCATCTCATTTTCCATCCTGGAGGTAAAAAAATTGTACAAACAGTAGAAGACCTTTTCGGAGACTTGGGAAAAAATATAGACGATACAAAAGAAACGTTACGATTATACGGTAATATGAGCAGCGCCACCGTACTTTATGTGTTAGAGCGCTTTATGGACAAACAACCTGAAAAGGGCGAACTCGGACTCATGCTTAGTTTTGGTCCAGGATTTTCAGCCCAACGGGTATTATTAGAATTTTAGAAGTGATAGAAACTAAAAAAACAGCAATCATTTTAGGCGGTAGTAGTGGCCTTGGCCTCGCTACAGCCCATAAGCTGGCACATAAGGGTTATAACTTACTGTTGGTACATCGCGATAGAAAAAGTAATCTAGCTGCCTTTGATGCTGAAGTTGAAAAAATGCAGGCTAATAATGTCACCGTAAAAACTTTTAATCGAGACGCACTAAAAACCGAAACGTTACAGGAAATTCTTGTAGAAATTGATCAACAGAGTATCTCGGTGCTGGTGCATAGCATTGCTAAAGGAAGTTTAAAATCGATGAACCAAGATGACCAATTGCTCACCAAAGCAGATATCGATATTACCATACACGCCATGGCAACCAGTTGGTGGGAGTGGAGTTCTGCACTGGTAAAACAAAATAAATTTTCACCAACTGCCAGAAACATAGCATTTACAAGCGAAGGCAACACTAAAGTTTGGCCGGGATACGGAGCAATATCAGCAGCTAAGGCTACCTTAGAGGCGCTCATGAGACAGATGGCAATCGAAATCGCTCCCTTGGGAATTACAACCAATTGCATTCAGGCAGGCACTACAGAGACTCCGTCTTTTAAGATGATTCCTGGAAGCGAACAATTGGCAGCCATGGCGAAAAAGCGCAATCCTTTTGGGAGGTTAACGTTGCCAAAAGATGTGGCAAATGCGGTTTGGTTGTTATGCCAAGAAGAAGGAAAATGGATTAACGGAACGGTTTTAACCGTAGATGGAGGAGAAAGCCTGAGATAGTTATGAATCAATCTGAAATTTTAGCGAAACTACCCTATTCCAAACCCTTTTTGTTTGTAGATGAGTTGGTTTCAATTTCAGAAGATAGAATTGAAGGCGTCTATATTTTTAAGCCTTCTGAATTTTATTATGAAGGTCACTTTAAAGACCGTCCTGTGACCCCTGGTGTAATCCTTACCGAATGTATGGCTCAGATTGGTGTGGTATGTTTGGGAATCTTTTTATTGAAAAACGAACCTATTGAAGAACTACAAATTGCTTTATCCAGTCATCAAATAGATTTTTACAAACCTGTGTTTCCAAAAGAGAAAATGACCGTTGTTTCTGAAAAAGTTTATTTTCGGTTTCAAAAATTGAAATGCAGTGTCAAAATGTTGAATGAAAAAAATGAATTGGTCGCCAAAGGAACCATTAGCGGCATGATAAACCACACTCCACATTAAAAAACGAGTCGTCATAACAGGGTTAGGAGTTGCTGCACCAAACGGTGTGGGCATTCCTGCATTTACGGCAGCCATCAAGGCTGGAACGTCTGGAATCAGGCACTTTCCTGAATTAGAATCGCTACAATTCTCTTGTCAGTTGGGGGGAATTCCTCCTGTTTCCGAAGAAAAGAAAAGAGACTATTTTACCGAATTGCAGCTACGGAATTTTAACAGCAGCGGTATTTTATATGGCGTAATTGCAGGGATGGATGCCTTAGCTGATGCAAATATCGAATTTGGAGGAGACGAACCACTTTGGGATTTGGGTATCATTTTCGGAACGGGCACCAGCGGTGTCGATAAATTTAGAGAAGCCATTTATAAAGTAGACGACCATAAAGTGAGACGCTTGGGAAGTACCACCGTTGCCCAAACCATGGCAAGTGGTATCAGCGCGTATCTTGGCGGAAAAACTGGCGCAGCAAATAGGGTGACCACCAACTCATCTGCCTGTGCTACGGGAACCGAAGCGATCTTGATGGGGTATGAACATATTGCAAACGGCAATGCAACCCAAATGCTCTGCGGAAGTAGCAGTGACCACGGACCGTATGTTTGGGGCGGATTTGATGCCATGAAGGTGCTCACCTATAAACACAACCATGAACCCACAAAAGCTTCTAGACCCATGAGTGCCTCGGCCAGCGGATTTGTACCCGGAAGTGGGGCAGGAGCCTTGTTATTAGAATCGTTAGAAAGTGCCGAACAACGTGGTGCAACCATTTATGCAGAAGTATTGGGCGGACATGTAAATTCTGGCGGACAACGAAACGGAGGCAGTATGACCGCACCTAATAGCGAGGCAGTGAAGCGTTGTATTAGGTTAGCCGTAGAAAGTTCTGGGATTTTGCCTTCGGAAATAGACTATATAAACGGGCATCTTACTGCAACTATTAAAGATCCCGTAGAAATCGAAAACTGGTGTGACGCACTTGGTCGGAGAGGGGCAGATTTTCCGTATATCAACTCGTTAAAAGGAATGGTGGGACATTGTTTAGCGGCCAGTGGTAGTGTAGAAGCGGTTTCTACAGTATTACAAATGAAACACGGCTTTGTGTTTCCGTCGGTAAATTGTGACGATACACATCCAGAAATCTCGAAGTTAATTGCTTCAGAATGCATTCCAAAGAAGAAAATTTCCGCAGAAATAAATACCGCAATAAAAGCAAGTTTCGGTTTTGGCGATGTAAATGCGTGTGTTATCTTTAGAAAAATTTAAAGCGAATGACCACAGAACAAATCTATGTAAAATTGCTGCCTATTGTAAAAACGTACCTTCCTGAAGACGTTGCAGTCGATGAAATTAACCCAGATAGTGATTTAACGGGCGAATTGAATATTAACTCGGCTCATTTGGTAGATATCGTTCTGGATGTTGAAGACGCGTTTGAAGTTGAATTTGCCAATGAAGATATGGAGTCGTTGCGCACTTTGAATGACGCCATTGCGATTATTCACAAAAAAATATAGATGAACAGGCTACCCTTACCCGAGGTTACTCCCAAGGTATTGGCGGTTAAACTGACTGCAAAGGGAGAACGTTCGGTACGCAGTGTGCATCCGTGGATATTTTCCGAAAGTGTCATTAAAGTCAACAAAACAGGAGCTGCCGGAGATATCGCAATCATTTTTAGTCAATCGAAAAACAAAGCCTTAGGCGTTGGGCTGTATGACCCAGATTCGCCTATCCGCATCAAGATGGTTCACCATGACGGTGGTGCTACCTTAGATGAACATTTCTTTCGTGAAAAAATCAGTAGGGCATTTGCCTTGCGAGCCGAATTACTTGCTACCAAAACAAATAGTTACCGATTTATTTTCGGTGAAAATGATGGTTTTCCCGGGCTGATTGCTGATGTGTATGATACTGTTTTGGTGTTAAAGTTATATTCGGCTATTTGGCTTCCATTTCTTGCTACGATTACTGAAATTTTAATTGAAATTTCAACGGTTGAAACGGTTGTACTACGCTTGAGTAGAAGTCTACAGAAACAACAAGACTTTCCACTTCAAGATGGAACGGTGATTTTTGGAACCTTAGAAGATGAAACAATTGTATTTCAGGAACACGGCGTTTACTTCTCTGCTAACGTTATTAAAGGACATAAAACAGGCTACTTTTTAGACCATAGAAACAATCGAAAACGGGTAGGGGAGCTATCTAAAGACAAAACAGTGCTGGATGTTTTTAGTTATGCTGGCGGATTTTCGGTACATGCGCTCGCCAATGGTGCAAAAGAAGTGACAAGTCTCGATATTAGTGAACAGGCACTTGAGCTCGCCAAAGAAAATGGCACATTAAATAAAAGTTCGGGTTTCCATCGGACCATAGCAGGTGATGCCTTTGAAGTGATGAAACAACTTATCAACGAACAGAAACGTTTTGATGTGGTAGTGATTGATCCCCCCAGTTTTGCTAAACGGCAAAAGGAAATCCCTATGGCTGAAAAAAAGTATGCCCAACTGGCCAAATTAGGAGAGAAGCTTACTGCAAATAACGGACTTCTAGTGTTGGCCTCCTGTAGCGCTAGAATACCCGCCCAAGACTTTTTTGATATCAATAAAGAGGCGTTAAAGAAGCAAAACCGACAGTTTTCAATTCAGGACTTGACAGGGCACGATATAGACCATCCCATTACGTTTAAAGAAGGTGCCTATCTAAAATGTGGCTACTACCGCTTTAGAGATTGAATCTAGTATCGAAATACAAGGTAAAAGACTGTGTCATTTCGAACGTAGTGAGAAATCTCATGTAATTGTATAAGATTCCTCGTCGCGTTGCTCTGTCGGAATGACAAGGGGATTCAAAAATGATTTTCACCATTTTGATTAAAACTTAGTTTTTCAAGTACATAGTGGTTTTAAAATACTTTCAATAGTACTATGTCATTTCGAACGCTTGCCTAGCCGGCTAGGCGGGTAGTGAGAAATCTCATGTAATTGAATAAGATTCATCGTTGCGTTGCTCTATAGACTGAATTTTTTTTTAAAAAATTTCATAGTCGGTATTTAAATTGTCTTAACATTCGCTGTTAAACACTGCTAATGTGCTTTGCTATATTTTTTAATAACGCTATATTAAAAATAAAACGTTATGAAAAGAATAATAACCATACTCATTTTATTAGTAAGCACATCACTTATGGCTCAAGACCCTATACTTCAAGAAGGACGTGAAGCCTTAGAGGAACGAGCGGAAACAATTACCGATAAATATGTTGACGCACTAGGATTGCGTGCAGAACAAGAGTTGCTTTTCAGAAATAAAGTGGAAGAGTTCTTGATTCGTGAGCAGAAGATTAAGGAAGCAAGCAAAGGCGACGACATGCTGAATAAAATGGTGGCATTGCGACAAAACGAAATGGCCGAGATGGCTGATATTCTTACCCGTCTTCAGCTTCAAGAGTATAAAAAAGTAAGGCCTACGATTCAACCTTTGGCTAGGGTAAAACAATAAAACCGAAACCATTTAAAATAAAAAAAACGCTATTTTTTAATAGCGCTTTTTTTATATCAGGTTACATCGATAGTTATTTTACAAAGTCTTCACCAGAGGTTGTTTTTTTAATGTTTGGAGCATCAGTGTGCATGGTTTTTTCAATCCCTGCAGAATCTACTCCAAAAAACTTTAATACATCTGGACCATTGCTAATCTGTTTCGTTTTATCGCCATGAATTGCAATGGGGTGAGATAATACTTCGTGGTTGTTCTGTAAAATTTTCAACCAGTCATCGGTACCATAATCTGACGTATCTTCTCCTTCTAACAAACGCTTATCGATTAAGTCGCCCACTCTACAATTAAGTGCCTCGGCAATTTCTGTCCATTGCGTATCACTCACTTTAGTTTTTGAAATATCCACAGCATTCAATTTGTCATCGATACCTTGCAAATAGGCAAGTGCATGTTTTCCTACGCGACTGCTGTGGCTATAAATTAATGTAAATTCTCTATCGTCTCTAGCGATAACTCCCATAGTTTCTTTTTTGGTTGGTTTGTTCATTAATGGCAATGGCTTAATGTGTTTGCATTTTCTCTTTTCGCTTGCGCAATTGCTTGGCAACTTCTGTGGCTGCTTTTGCTAGTGAAGACTCGAACGACCCGTTATTAGCTTGGGCAAAAAGGGTCGTGCCAGGCACATTTATACGTATTTCGGTGATCATACCCGTTTCTGGGCTGGTCGTGTTTTCTTTTTTGAAATAGACATCTGTATTCACGATGAACGTATATTTTGCCTCCAATTTCTCTAATTTCTCAGTAGCCATGGCTTCTAAGCGACTGCTGGCTGATACGTCTTTATACTCAAAGTTGATGTTCATAATAAAATAGATTTAGATTTAACTTTAAAGATACAATTCCGTTGATGGCCTTCCAAGTTTTTAGTATTATTTTGGCAAATGTTCTTGGGGAACTTCTGGTTCTACTTGCGGAATATAAATAGAGGCTAAAATTCCAGATAGTAAGGAAACCCCAATTACTGCCAATGAAAGCCATTCTGGTATTTCAACATGATGTGAAATCAACATTTTTATACCCACAAAGCTTAGAATGGCAACCAAGCTATAATTGATAAACCTGAATTTTTTCAGCATTCTTGAAATCAGGAAATACATAGATCGTAATCCTAAAATCGCTAAGATATTCGAGCTAAATACGATAAATGGATCTGCTGTAATCGCAAGAATCGCGGGAATGCTGTCTAAAGCAAATAAAATATCCGTAAGCTCGATGATGAGCAATGCCACAAATAGGGGGGTAGCAGCACGAACGCCCATACGGCGAATAAAAAAATTTTCGCCTTCAATTTTATTGGTTACCGGAAAGAATCGTCGTGTCCATTTGTAAAACTTTGAGTTTTTCGGGTCGAAATCGGTATCTGAAGAAGTCGCCATTTTATAGGCGGTATACAATAGAAACACTCCGAACACATAAATAATCCAATCGAATTTATTAATCAATGCCACACCAAATAAAATCATCAGTGCCCGAAAAACGATGGCTCCCAGTATCCCCCAGAACAACACACGATGCTGGTATTTTGCAGGTATGGCAAACGAACTAAAAATAACGGCTATCACGAACACATTGTCTATACTTAACGACAGCTCGATAAGATATCCCGTCACATACTTTAAAACTGCGTTCTCAGGAGTGAGATTTGTGGGGTTTTCTACCATGCCTTGGGAGAACAACCAGTAGATGACTAAAGAAAAGAGTAGGGCAATACTCACCCATACGGTAGTAAAAATGGCAGCTTCCTTGGTTTTTATTTCATGTGCCTTCTTATTGAAAACGGCTAAATCTAAAAACAGCATTAATAAAACAAACGCGATAAAAATACCCCAAACCATAGTTTAAATTTTCGACAAAATTAAAAGGATAAAAAAGGAAACTATAATAGCATTATGTTAATTAATTGGGCAACCGTTAAAACTTTTTTAATTGTTTTTGTCCCGCTTCAATTCGTTGTAACTTTTAAAAAAAAGAAAAAACTATGCAAGAGAAACAAACACCTACAAAGTATGAAATTCATCCGCTCCTTAAAGGTCGTTGGAGCCCAAGGGCTTTTTCACAAAAAGCCATCACTGAGACAGAGATAAAAACTCTTTTAGAAGCAGGACGCTGGGCACCCAGTAGTAACAATCTGCAGCCCTGGCGTATTATTTGGGGTTTAAAAGGAAGTGATACCTACCAACGCATATTTGATTGTCTGGTCGATTTCAATCAAGATTGGGTAGAAGATACGCCCGCATTAATGCTTGGAGCCTATAAAAAAGATATGAAAGTTGGCGAGAAGGAAAATTTTCACGCCCTACACGACTTAGGCTTATTTATGGGTAATGTTTGTGTTCAGGCCACCAGTATGGGTATCGCGGTACACCAAATGGCAGGTCTAGATCAGGATAAAGCAAAAGAAGAATTTGAATTCCCTGATAATTACCACGTAGCCACTGCTACTGCCATTGGTTATTATGGTGGAAACCCAGATACCTTGCCCGAAGATTTGCAGGATGAAGAAACTAAAATAATGCGCGAACGGAAGCCGCAGCGTGAATTTGCTTTCAACGGAAATTTTAAAAACTAACAATATGAGTGAGAAAAATAAAAGTAAAGACCATGCCGATTTTCAGTCGGCGTATAGAAGATCGTCAAACTTTTCAGGAACCGCATCGAATGATGAAAAACTAAAAGTTGCAGGCGACGGAGAAATAAAATTAACCAAAGACAACAAGATGATTTCAAAAGAAGAAAAACAAAAGATCGCCGATGCGATGGACAAGATGCAACAGAAATATGAAAATACAGACGAGCGTGTTTCTAGTAGAGAAGAAGAGGAATAACATTTTTTACAATCGTTAAAATTTTGACAATTAGCATGCTACCTCAATGCGAGTTTCAATTTTTTTCTATAGTTTTAGTGTCCTTTCACAAAAAAACTGATTCTTATGGAAAAGAAAAAACAAAAAAACCATGCCGATTTTCAAGATAATTATCGACGTTCCTCCAATTTCCGAAGCATCGTAAAAAAGGAAAAATTTGAAATTTCCGACCCTGGAAATGTAAAAATTGTAAAAGAGGAATAACGATAAATTAGCATTTATAAACCAAGCAGTATCCAATTCATGGGTGCTGCTTTTTTTTATGCCCAAATCTTAACAATGTTTAACTCCCAAAGACCATTTGCTAAACAGTTTTTAACAATTGGCTTCGATACCTTTACAAGAACCAAAAAAACAAAAAAGCTATGAAAGAGAACCAACCACTATTAACACCTATTAAATTAGGTGATTTAAAACTTCCCAATCGCGTTGTAATGGCCCCGATGACCAGAAGCAGGGCAAATAACAAAGACAGCGCACCCACCAAAGATTTACATGTACCATATTACACCCAACGGGCTACCGCTGGACTCATCATTACAGAAGGTTCGCAAGTGTCAAAAAGAGCGGTAGGGTATGTGTACACTGCTGGAATTCATTCTGAGGCGCAAATAGAAGGATGGAAAAAAGTAACTAAGTCGGTGCATGATGCAGGCGGACGAATATTTATCCAATTATGGCATGTGGGCAGGATTTCCCATCCCGATTTCCACGATGGCGAATTACCTTGGGCGCCTTCGGCCATAAACCCAGAAGAAACTGTTTTTACACCCGACGGACAAAAAGAGACCGTCACGCCAAAGGCTATGAGTTTAGAAGATATTGGAACCACAAAACAAGAATTTGTACAAGCTACGAAGAATGCGGTAGAGGCAGGGTTTGACGGAATCGAAATCCATTCTTCTAACGGATATCTGTTTCACCAATTCTTTAGTAGTTTCAGTAATAAGCGAGACGATCAGTATGGTGGAAGCATCGAAAACAGGGCACGTTTCTTCTTTGAAGTATTAGATGCCGTTTCAGAAGTGATTCCGCAGCAAAAGATAGGCGCACGGTTCAACCCATCGTTACACGGTGTTTTCGGGATGGAGGTAACAGAAGATACCATCCCAACATTCGATTATATCATAAAAAAATTGAGTGACGATTATGACCTTGCATACATCCACTTGTCTGAGCCATTTACAGACGTGACCAATGTACCCCATGCAGAACCAGATATTGCGAAACGATATCGACCCATGTACAAGGGCAATCTTATGATCAATACCGGATTTACACAATCTACTGGAAATAAGGTAATCCGTGACGGAGATGCAGATATGGTTTCGTTCGCAAAGTTATATGTTTCAAATCCAGACCTCGTGGGACGTTTCCGTGAAGAAGCAGATACCAGTGGTTGGGACAAAGACACTTTTTATACCCAAGGAGAAGAAGGATATCTAGATTATGAAGCGGAAACAAGAGAATTGATACCACAACAATAAATTGAATTACTAATTTCTGCACTGCGGAAAATTTAAAAATAAAAGACTATGAAAGACAGAGAAATAATGGGCGGATTTAGAACAATAAATCCAGCTACCGAAGAAGTGATTAAGGAATATACCTATATGACAGATGATGAAATGAACGATGCGGTGGAACGATGCCATGAAGCCTTTTTATCGTGGCGTTTCAAGTCGTTTGAAGAGCGTGGTGCCATCATCAAAAAGATAGGGGAGGGCCTTATGGAGCGTCGTGAAGAATTTGCGAAGTTGATGACCCAAGAAATGGGGAAAGTCATCAAGCAAGGGTTTCAGGAAGTGAAGTTATGCGCGGGAATCTGTGAGTATACGGCCGAAAATGGTCCCAAAGAATTAGCAGACGAAGAGCGTGAACTCCCTGAAGGTGGTAAAGGCGTTATTACGTATTCACCCATCGGGGTGATATATGGCATACAGCCATGGAATTTTCCGTGTTACCAAGCCATTCGCTATGCTATTGTAAATCTCATGGCGGGTAATGGTATATTGCTAAAACATGCGCAGAGTTGTACGGGGTCTGGACTGCTCCTAAAAGAAATTTTTGAAGATGCAGGCCTGCCGAAGGATTTATTTACGGTGCTGATTATAGACCACCAGCAATCTGACGATATCATTGCGAACAAATTAGTGCGTGGTGTTACCCTCACCGGAAGCGATGGCGCTGGAAAGGTAGTTGCTCAAAAAGCAGCAGAGCACCTCAAGAAAACTGTGATGGAACTAGGAAGTAACGATGCCTATCTCGTTTTAGACGATGCAGATATTGCCATGGCAGCAGAAACTTGTGTTCAAGGGCGTATTTATAATAATGGTGAAACCTGCGTGGCCGCCAAACGTTTTGTGGTGGTTGAAAGTGTCTACGATGAATTCAAGGAGAAATTTGTAGCTGGAATGAAAGAAGTAAAAGCTGGGGATCCTACGCAGCGTGAAACGGCAATGGGACCAATGGTTACTGCCGAAATGCGAGACAAACTGCACAAGCAGTTACAAGAAAGTGTAGAGAAAGGAGCTGAAATACTTACCGGAGGTGAAATTCCTGACGGGAAAGGATTCTTTTACCCGGCGACAGTCTTAGGGAATGTACAACCGGGGCAACCTGCTTATGAAGAAGAATTTTTTGGTCCAGTGGCTTCGTTAATCAAAGCAAAAGACAATGAAGACGCCATGCGGATTGCCAACGACAGCCGTTTTGGGCTGGGAGGTGGAATTTTCAGCAAAGACGAAGAGAAAGCCATAAAATTAGCCAAAGAACATTTTGATACAGGAATGGTGTTTATTAACTCCTTCGGACTAGCACAGCCAAACATGCCGTTTGGTGGTGTGAAAGACTCAGGGTATGGGAGAGAACATGGCGGATTCGGAATTAAAGAATTTGTAAATATAAAAGCGGTGATGTCTTTAAACTAGCCTGTAAACAACGTAAAAACAGAAAAGCAGCCGTAATGGCTGCTTTTTTTAAGTTGATATCTAACTATCATCTTAAGATGCTATAATTTAAAAGTGAAATGATACGCAGCAGCGAGATGTTGTGTATCTTTAAAGAAAAAAAGATGTTCGGATTATTTAAGAAGAAAACGGAAGAAGAAAAATTACAAGCTGAATACGAGAAACTACAAAAAGAATCGTTTGAGCTCTCTAAAATCAACAGATCGCAAAGCGATGCAAAAGCAGCTGAGGCAGAAGCCGTGATGCAAAAGTTAGAAGCACTGCGGAAAAAGTAGCTTGTTACGAACGGTTCTTGGTTCGCTTTACATACCACAGAATCAGTATTGAAATAGCGCTACAAACTGAAAAGCCAATAAACAACGGACGGGTGCCTTGCGCCACAAACCTTCCGATGAACGTACTGATAGGTACCGCCATCAAGGTTGAAATCAATCCCGTAATAGCAGCGGCAATTCCTGCGATATGACCCACCGGTTGCATGGCCAATGCGCGTAAATTTCCGAAGAGAAAACCAATACAGAAAAATTGCACCGCAAAAAAGGCCAACAGTATGTAAATATTGGGCTGGGCCGTATTGTAGTAAATTAAGAGATAACCCACCGAAACCGCGAAAAAACCGAATAGGGCAGTGGTCACCATTTTTTCCATACCGAAGCGCACTACAAAAGTTCCATTCAAGAAAATAGCGATACCGATGGCAATGGCGAGTCCTGCGAAAATGTAAGGGAATTCAGTTTCGAGTCCGTATTGGTTCTGAAAAATTTCTTGGGAAGCACTGAGGTACACCAAAAACGACCCCACTACAAAGCCAGAAATTAAGGTGTAACCCATGGTCGTTTTATATTTCACCGTTTCCTTAAACCCTGCCGTAATGCGTTTTACGGAAAAAGGAATTCGATTTTGAACGGCTAAAGTTTCTTCCTGCCGCCACCAAAACCAAAATGCTACGACCACGCTGATAGCTATTTGCACATAGAAAATCCCCTGCCAATTGTAGTGGTTGAGAACAAATTGCCCCAATGCGGGTGCAACGATGGGTATGAGCAGAAATACCACCGTCACAAATGACATGATGCGCGCCATATAATCGCCATCGAACAAATCCCGAATAATGGCAATGCAAATGGTACGCGGTGCTGAGAGCCCGATACCTTGTAAAATACGCCCAGCGACCATCATTTCTAAGCTTTCTGCATAGATGCATACAAAACTGGCAGCTACGAACAGCGCAAAACCTAAATATACCGAAGGCTTCCGGCCTAGCGAATCAGATAGGGGACCAAAGAGCAAAGGACCCACTCCGAGGCCGAGAAAAATCATGGTCACCAGCAACTGATTATCGGCTGCGGTCACAGTATTGATGGCAACGCCAATGATGTCGAGTGCGGGTAAAAGTGCGTCGATAGACAGTGCGGTGACCGACATGAGGGCCGCCATGAGGGCGACAAATTCGAATTGGGAAGTGGCTAATTTTCGTTTCAAGAGGCGAAGGTACGGCATTTTAGCCCGTCTGTGCCGAACTTAACAATTCGTTAGTGTTGGTTATTGCTCACCTGAAGCCTGTAAAATGTTTAAAGTATTCTTAATTATCTTAAACATTTATGGTTAGCTCCGTATATTTAAACATTAAATACAACCAATTATGGAATATCTACTTATTGCGCTCAAGATTATTGTAGCATTTAGCCTGTTAAATGTATGGCTCATTCAATATAATAAACCAACGCGTTGGCGCGGAGGAGGTGCGCAAAACATTGTAGAAGAATTTAAGGCCTACGGACTCCCAGCGTGGATGTGTTACGTAGTAGGCTTTTTAAAAGTGGCGTTGGCAATTGTACTGTTGGTATCTATATGGTTTCCGGCTTACGAAGATTACGCTGCTTTAGGACTCGCTATTTTGTTGTTGGGATCTATTCTGATGCACTTTAAAATTAAGGATCCTATGATGAAATCGTTTCCTGCATTTTTATTTTTGCTGATGTGCCTTACCATATACTTTTTGTAAGGATTAGGCAGGCGTCATCCAAAATTCATAAAACAGAAAAGCTGCCCAGAGATTGAGTACCAACATTAAAAAGGAAGGAAACGACTGTACAAATGAATCTCTGATCTTAAGGCGTATGCCAAATCCTAATAGCATCAAAACACTCAGTCCGGTCGCAGCTACCAATCCGATACCCGGATAAATAGTACCGGCCAAAATTCCCAGGGCACCCAATATTTGTAACACGCCTGTACCTTGCCGTTGTGATTTGGTAAGACCAAAGCGAATGAACTCGGTTGCCATTTTAGGTGAATACAAACAATTGTAACCGTAAAACAGAAATGAGATTGCAAGAAGGAGTGATAGAACAAGGAGGTTGGTGGGCATTGTGTAAAGATACTGCTTTGGGAGTTGTATTTTCTATTTTATGCACTATTCGCAGACGAATGTCCTGTGGACATTTGGATGGGAATACACTAAAGCAGAAGGGAACAGAAAAAGTCTATTTTACATACTATTTTAAATATATATCCAGTGGATGTATATTTAAAATACAAATCAAAAAGAGTTGGGTTTAAAACATTATATTTTACATAATCTTAATTATAGTACATTTATAGCAAATTACTGTATACGCAGTATTTTACATAATTGCAGTTCTAGAGCTTTAGCTGTATAACGATAATAATTATGTAAAAAGTAATTTGCGCTAATGCATAATCAAACTGTAGCTATAATGATACTATGTAAAATAGAGCTTCTCGTAAACTTGAATATTCTGTACAATGATCAAGATTTTATTTTTTAAGCGATTCTCAGCGATTAGCATTTAGGAAATTAAAATGTAACTATAATTTGACGTTATGTAAAATATCCGCTGCCAACGCTTATTGTTTATACAAATTAAATTGCTTATTGCGATTTATTTTTAACTCAATTTCCAGCCGCTTGCCAGCGCATTATAAAAGCTTCACTTTTTGCAATGTTTTAAAAATCGCGTATTCGACAAAATGTACGTCAAAAAAAATTTTAAGCGATTCTCGTCAACTTGCCACAAGAGTATAAAATTTCTCTGCGAGCAAATTTATATACACTTGTTATATCAAATCTTTTAATTGAAGTTTTCTTTTAAAAATTTCATTGTCTTTTGTCTTGAAACAAAAGAAACAAAAATTCAAGGCTGCATATAATTTTGGAAACAATTAACGGTTCATTCACTATATTTTAGGAAACATCTGAACTGGTTAAGATTGCTTTGAAAAACTCTGCATGACTCGAACTCTTAAGAAACTATATTTCTAAATCCCTAAAATATGCACGCTCATTTCTCCTATTGTTTTGACCAAAATTTTATGAGGCCAAGTTTAGCATCGAGATTCTATTTTACATAATAGTTGTTTATAAAATTAATACATTTTATTAGGTTTAAATAAATTATTTCAAATATATTTGACAAAACTTGACAAGTCAATAATTAGCAAAATGAATTTAGACAGACTAGAATTAGGTAAATATTTGCGTGAGTTAAGAAATTCAAAGGGTGAAACCTTACATCAGGTTTCAAAAGGAACAGATATAGACTCTCCCCTTTTAAGTAAAATTGAAAGAAGTGAACGACTACCTACTTCAGAACAAATAAAACGACTTGCTAGATATTATAAAATATCCGAAGAAAAACTAAAAATACAACACGTTGCAGAAAAAATATTGAAAGATTATGGTGCTAATGAGATTACGTTTAATGCAGTTAAGCTTGTAAATGAACAATTGATAAATTATAATAAAAAGAATAAAAATTAATTATTTTGAAACAAGATATAAAGAAAATAATTTCAAAATTCAATAGCGAAATAAATACTACTTGTATAGAAATCTCTGTTTCAGATTTAAGTGTATTTTTTTCTGTGCTTATTTCAAGTTTTATTCTTAAAAAAAGAAAGCCAAATGCTCATCTAAATAAGATACATTCTGATAATATTTTATTGGCTTTTAAAGATGAATTACTGATAATTGAACAGAGGTTTCCTGAACTTACTAAATCATTTAAAGAAACCATAAAAGTCATTAATCCAAAACTGCTGAATCAAACTTTAAGTAGTTTGCAATTAAGTTTTGAAAATATAAATGATGATTTAATAGATATTATTTCTTGGTCTTTTCAATATTTAAAAAAGGAATTAACGAATAACGCATTCAAAAAAACAGGAAAAAACAGCAATAAAATTCAAGATGCAGAATTACTTTTAACGACCCAATTTTTTACAGATAGTTATATGGTTAAGTATTTAGTAGATGAAACGCTATCAAATATTAAGCCGCAAGAGCTCGAGGAAATAGTGATAATTGACCCTGCTTCTGGAGGAGGTAATTTTCTAAATTATGCATTTGAAAAATTATTTTGTTTGTTTAAATCTCACAAAAAAGATTGGGCAGATAGTGAAATTATTGATTGGTTATTAAATAATACAATAATTGGTTATGATTTAGACTCAAATCTTTCAAAAATTGCCTCATTATCTTTATTCATAAATGCTTGTCAATATTCAATACCAAATAAAACAGTATCGATAAATATTTTTGGAGGAATAGAAAATGATAATTTAGGTTTTTTAAATTCTAAAATTACCTCAAATTCAATTCAGAGGTCTACTATCAATTCTAAACTAAAAAAGTTTGATAAAGATAATCTTAAGAAAATATTTTTGACAAATCCACCTTTTATGGGGAAAAGGGATATGGATATTTCACTTAAAAGCTATTTGTTAAATAATTACCCGGAAAGCAAAGGAGATTTATGTGTTTCTTTTATTCAAAGGATTTTACAAATAATGAATAAAAACGATATTCTAGCTGTAGTAACTCAAAATAATTGGATGTATTTGTCTTCTTTAAAAAGATTTAGAGAATTATTTTTAAAGGGAAACAATTTACGAGTTTGTGTAGATTTAGGAACTAATGCTTTTGAAGATATAAATGGAGAGAAAACAAATGTAGCTCTGTGTATCATAGAAAAATCAAATACAGGCCCTACCCTATTTGTTAATTTGAAGAATAAAAAAGGTAATGAAAAAAAACTATTAGTCTCTAGTGGTAATATACCTGAAGAAGTTGTGTATAAAGTTAATCAGAATGCTTTTTTAGATAATTTAAATTTTGAGTTTAATTATCAACTAACAGACAGGTTTAAAACTATCAAAAAGTTCAATTTATACTCTAATTATGGTAGCCCAATGCAAGGTACATCTACAGGAAATAATAAAGATTTTATAAAATATGCTTGGGAGGTTAATGGAAATTCTGACTGGAAACTTGTCAGTAAAGGTGGAGGCTTCAGCAAATGGATTGGATTAAATTATTACAAGGTACTTTGGGGTGAAAATGCAGAATATATAAAAGCAAATAAAGGAAGTGCACTACGCAATATTAATAAAATACCCTTAACAGAGTTAGTTTATAGCGATACAGGAACTCTAGGATTAAATGTACGAATATTAAAAGACAGCCAAGTATTCATTGCTTCTGGTCCTGGAATTCAAGTTATTAAAGGCAATAAATTTGCTCATTTAGCTTTTTTAAATTCTAGAGTAGCAACTTTTCTATTAAAATTAATTAATCCAAAATTCACAATTAGTGCAGGATATATTTCTAAAATTCCTGTCCCAGATAACATATTAGATTCTAAATATATATCTAGTAAAAGTAAAGAATGTCTCAACTTAAAGGATGACTATTTAAAAAATAAACTACCAAATTTTGAGTTCAATCATATTGATTATTCCACTATTAATAATTTAGAAAACTTTCTTAATGAATGTATATTAAGGGATTTGGATAATGATTTTCAACGCTTATTTTTAGAATTTAAAATTGAGAATAGGATTCTTGGAGAATACAATTTTGAAATAGAAGAGTTAAAAGAAATGAAAAGAATGGTTGGAGAATCACCATTTAATAATAAAAAAAACCAAAAAGAATTATCAATTTTAGAATTGGATTCATTTTTAAGTAATTGCATAGATATTAATTGCCTATCAAGAAGTAAGACAATTAATGGGTTTTCTATTGGTAGTGAAAGTGTATTAGAAGAACTTTCATATATATATGATTTAAGCCCTAAAGTTATTTATACACAACTCGTTGATAATATTAAATTATTGAAATCGACACAAGATAAATATTATAAAGATTTACTACACAAATTAGTACTTTATGAGTTAGGTGTTAACCATATTTCAAATTATACAAAGGAAAATATTAATTTGAATGATTTAGAACAATCATTAAAACATAAGTATGATTTTCTAGAAAAGTTAAAGGACTTGAAAAAAATAATTTCTCATATTGTTAATAAACATCATAAAAGTAGTTTTTTGAATAAGCCATTAATATCAATAAAAAATGAATCTGTAATTGTTGGTCAGGAGTAGCATGATTAAAGCATTAGAAATATTTTCAGTTATACTAAAGGAATATCTTTCCTTAAGATTTAATGGTTTTAATAATATTAATCCTGTTGAACTTAATAAAGAGAGATTTAGAATTAGAGCTACTTTCATAATTGTAATTATATATTTAAAATACAATAAAGACAAGAAGCATAAACTTGTTATTGCAGAAGTAAATGAGTGGCTAAAAGCCAACTTTAATAAAGAAAATTTCTTTACGTCTATATTAAATGTTATTCCAGAAGAGTTATCGTTAATAATAGAAAGTAATCTCACCAAATTTAACAATATTGACGATATTAATATTATTACTCTATATGAAGATTTATTAAGTGTTGAATCTTATACTGGAGATATTGAAACAATAATTTCAAATGCCAAAAATTACAGAAATAAGTTAGGAAGCTACTATACTCCAAAAAGTTTAGCGAGTAAAATAACGGAAAGAACAATTGATACTTTTTTTGAGCTCAATTACAATATTGAAAATCTTTCTAACTTAAAGGACATTGAGATAAGCAAAGAGTTTTTAGATGATATAAAAAAAATAACATTTGCAGACTTTTCTTGTGGTGGTGGGATTTTTCTTTTAGAGGTTATTTCTTATTTCGAAAATCTATTTGAAAAATCCAATCTAAATTCAGATGAAAAAGTGGAGTCATTGACTAATATTGCTGAAAATATTTATGCTTATGATGTAGATTGTATTGCTCTCGAAGTGGCTAAAATACTTTTAACTTTTAAGGTTAATCAAACTTCAAGTTACAAACTAATTAACTATAATTTCTATCATTGTAATTTTCTATTGCATTCAGATTTTGAAGAATCCTCATTGGAAAAACAGAAAATATTTTCTAGTGGATTTATATATCATAGTAAATTATCTGTTGGGAATAAAAATTTAAGAGAGGTTGACGTAATACTTGGAAATCCTCCTTGGGAAAAAATTAGATTTGAAGAAAAGAAATTTTATGCGCTTTATGATAATATAATTTTGAACGTACATTTTAAATCTTCTAGGACAAAAGAGATTAAAAAGTTAAAAGAAAAAAATACAGAATTAGCACAATTCTCTAAATCATTTAAAAAAGAGATTGATTTAGCAAAAGCCAAATTGAAACAGGACGCTTTTTTCAATTTATCACATAAGGGTGAACTAAATACTTATGCTTTATTTACTGATGCAGCTTATAAATTAAAAACTAAAAGAGGTGTTATTGGTTTAGTTTTGAAAAGTAGTATTGTTACAAGTCAAGTCAATAAACTATTGTTTAATACTCTTTCAAAAAGCAATTCTCTAATTGCAATTTATGATTTTATTAATCGAAAAAAAATATTCAATATTGATAGTAGAGAGAGGTTTTGTTTTCTATTATTAGGTAATTCCAGAACGAATTCATTTTCTGTATCAATGAATCTTTTGGAAAGTAATGATTTAAATAATTTGAACTCTAGTGTAATATTATCGAGTAATGATTTATTTTTAATTAATCCTCTTACAGGAATGTTGCCCAATTTTTCAAACAGAGAAGAAATCAATTTTTTAATTAAAATATCAAAAAACAATCCTTATTTCGAAGATGTATATGACGAGGTTAAATTTGGTCGAATAGTTCACTTTACAAGTCATTCAGCTTTTATATCTAAAAAGAAAACATCTGAAAATTTAGCAATATTTGAAGGGAAATTTTTTAATCAATTTGACAATAAGTATTCTGGTTTTAACGAAGTAGATGATAAATTACGTTATGGTAATAAATCATCATCAAGAATAATTAATGATTTTGAAAAAGAGAATATTTCATTTTATCCCGAATCTAGATATTTTATAAATGAAAAAAAATGGATAGAATTATCTAAAAATCATTCTGAAGATTATATGTTATCTTGGAGAAGTCTTACTTCTGCAACCAATACAAGAACTTGTATCGCAACTGTTTTACCATTTATTCCTGCTTCTCAATCAGTTCAATTTTTAACAACTAATCAGAATGATTTATTTTATTTGAATGGACTTTTTAATTCAGTAGTTTTTGATTTTATATTAAAGAAAAAAATAAATGGAATAGACTTAACACAGAACTTAATTAAACAAGTTCCAGTTCCGAATAATCAATTATTAGATGAGAAATTAGAGTTTTGTGATTCAGTTCATTCTATCAAAAATCACATATCATTTTTGGTTTCAATTTTATATAAAAATGACATCAAACTTATAAACCTAGTTAATACTTTAGAATATGGTAATTCAAATCTTAATCACTTAAGTAAATTTGAAATAATCAGACATATTGATTTACTATTCATTTATCTATATCGTTTAGAAAACAGCGAAATGCAACTTGTATTAAAATCATTTGTTAAACAATATTCTGAAAAAGATAAACAATGGTTTATCGAGAATTACTCCAACCTTAAATCAAATAAATCCATAAGCTCTACCAGTATTTCCTCGACCCATTTTTCCCCAAACACTTGAATTTTCTATTAAAGTATCCTTATCATTTAAATCAAGTATTTCTAATTTATATTTTTCATCTTCAATTTTAGTAAACAATAATACTTTATTTACAAAGCCACCTTCTTGCCCTAATTGCATTCTAGATATTGAAGTCAGTTTATCTCCATCATCTGTGATTCCTTTTAATAATAATCTCCAATTACTATTTCCTAATCTATATTCAATAGGATTACTTTTATACAACTTACCACCTAATTCTATATCAATATTTTTTATAGTATCTATTTCATCAGGAACAATCCCAAAATATGCAATACTTCCTTGAATTAATTCATCATCGAGTTTTCCTTGTTTACTTAAATCAAGTTGATTCTTTGAACCTCCTGTAACCTTTCCTGTTTCAATCCACATTGAACCTGCCTCTAATTCAATAATTTCTGAAGTTATGCTTTCTTTCTTTTCTTCATTAAAAGTTATTTCCTCTTTTGTAACAACTTTTTTATGACCTTTTGGAGGTCTTTTTGCTTTAAGTTTTCCAAATTTTTTGAGTAAAGAGTCGTAAGCTGACGAATCTTTTGAACCAAATTCTTTATTGACTTTATTCTGCTTTTTCCAATTAATTGCTTCTGGAAGGACAACTTTGCTGTCAACTAGAATTTTCAACAATTCTGGAGTTAATTCATTGCAACTCGGGTTATCATCATTTAAAATTGTATTGTAGTATTCATAAACTTCAGCTAGAAAATTATTCCCAGTTTCATCCTCTTCGATATTAAAACTTATTGATACCGAAGCTTCAATACTTTGAAAAAGTCCTCTTTTAGTGAAATTTGAAGAACCAATTATTGCTCTTGAATATTCATCACCTTCAAAAGTGTATATTTTTGGATGATAAATTATACTGTTAGGTGAAAATATTATATGGGTTTCAATTTCTAATTCAATCAATCTTTCCAAGGCTTCTTTTGATGTGCTATTCAAATCTACACCTACATATAAACGAACAGAACCACCATTTGCAATAAATGTTGTTAATTCATCAATAATATTATCAATACCACTTTTACTTATAAAAGCAACGAAAGCTTTGAATGAAGTATATCTTTCATCTTTTAAAGAATCTATTAAATAATCACCAGCTGCAATATCATTTTCTGAATCTAATCCTTGACCAATAAATTTTAATTCCAATTTTATTTTATGTTTAAATTTTAAAGGATTAAATGTAATAAATTATAAATGAGTTTTTTGATTTACTAATTAAATTTGTCTTTTAGTTTCCATTCCACACACATTACGCTTCCCTCCTACGTCGTCGCGTAAAAAGTGTTCCATTAACATTGCAGAAGAAACTTATAGAATAAATTTTTTCAAGAAACTTTAGTAACAACTTTCGCTTTTACCCAAAGCTCAAGTTACATAACGCAAGTACATTATAGAACAAATGTATTGATTTGAATAAACTGGCGAATAGCACCTTTTGTGCTATTTGACATAATCGTGTTATAGCGCCATTAGGACTATAACAAAGGTTTAAGTCACAGCCGTTTTGCGACTAATTTCACTTCAATATAGCTACGCTACTTTAGATAATTCAATTATAACTATAGCTTAGTTTAATATAACGTCAACAACAACTGTTGAAGCGCTTATATACTTTTAAATAAATTAAATATAGCTTCTCTATAGGTCTTACCAACCGGGATTGTATGATTTACTATATACAGTAAATTACCTTCGAAGCCAGAAACGGCGTTTATATTTACTTAATAGTTGCTGTGACTTTGTATAAAAAGATTTTTAGGTAATTGCGCTGCAACCTCCTTCAACGATTCATTATAAAGGTAATCACCAGATTTTGCATATACAGTACAATAGTTGTTTTCACCTTTTAAATAAAGTATGTCTGGAAAACCTACGTACTCCAAATGATCATTATTTTTTAAATACATGCCTTTGGTACTATTCACGCTATTTGTATTTTTTTTCATTGCTTTAGATGTAAGCAATATATACTAAAAACACTTACAAACCAGAGATAATACGATTCTATCTCGTACCTATCTGCCGCCGATTGCCTGTGCCGGTGGATATTACCATACACAACCAATCACTCCCCATAAGTAGAACCTACAAGAAAAACGTGCTGCAGTTCCTCGAAAGTTTTTGAAACTCATTCCATCATAACGTTTCTTAGCAGTTGCCCTACTAACTTCTCACTTCTCACTTCTCACTTCTAACTTCTAACTTCTAACCTCTAACCTCTAACCTCTAACCTCTAACCTCTAACCTCTAAAGCTAACCCTCCCGACGCAATACTTCCAAAGGAGAACTACGTAACACCGTTCGGATGTTGCTCAACCCAATCGCCATGACTAAAAAAGTGATACCAGGTATAAAGACCACAAAGGGAATGGCCGAGGGTATAAAAGGTTCTTCAAATAAAAACAATGCGAGGCCTAAGCTACCTAACAAGGCTAACACGATTCCTACGAAACTGCCCATCAGTCCTAAAAACAAGTATTCTAAGGCAGCTATTTTTAATATTTGCCCATTCTTAGCACCCATAGTTCGCAGCAACACACTTTCTTTGATACGCTGGTATTTACTGGTTCGTACAGAGCCGATCAACACTATAAATCCGGTAATAATACTGAAGAACGCCATAAAATTAATGATCAAAGAGACCTTACCTAAAATGTCTTCAACGATGGTAAATACCTGCCGTAGATCGATGATAGACACATTCGGGAACTGTGCTACCAGATTCCGCTGCAAGTCGGCCGATTGCTGCTCATCAGGTGCTGCGGTGGTAAACACATGAAACTGTGGTGCTTTTTCGAGTACTCCTTTCGGAAATACAATATTAAAATTGATCTGTAATTGGCTCCAGTCTACATCCCGTATGCTGCCCACTTTCGTTTCCATAAGCACCCCTTGCACATCAAACACAATGGTATCGCCCACCGTTACCCTGGCATCTTCTGCTAAATCGTCTGAAATTGAAATAGGAATCAGTTCTTGCTCTTTTGTGTTGGCAACCCACTTCCCTGCTACAATTTCCTCAGATGGCGTTAAGCTATCTCGATACGTAGTCCTAAACTCATGGTTTAAAATCCAGCGTCTCATCTGCCGCGTGGTATCCTGACGGATATCGTTCACCAATCGCCCTTTAATACGGTGCATGCGCATGGTTACCAACGGTGTGTTGCTTATAATGGGCAACTCACTTTGGGTAATGTAATCGGCCACCGCCTCCCGCTGATCGCTTTGCACGTCTAAAATGATAATATTGGCGTTGGTAGTGGTCTCCCCTACTTCGGTTTTAGATAACAAGATGTCTTTGGTAAAGTATAGGGTGCTTATTAAAAAAGTGCCCAGACCAATGGCCAAAACCAATACGACGGTCTGGTTGTTGGGTCGGAACAAGTTCAATAAACCTTGCCGACTCGTATAGCCCCAATTTTTAGGAAAAAAGCGCCGGACTAATTTAATGAACCATTGTGCCACCACGGCCAATATGGTAAACGTGATTACCGTTCCTCCCACAAAATACAAGGCGTATATTGCATCTTGCAATAACCAATACGAAAACGCAAATAGGAATCCTAAGATAATGGCAAATACTGAAATTTTAGTGTATCGAGATTGTTCGGTTTCTTCGGAAATGCGCAATACTTTTAGTGGCGATACAGACCAGGTGCTTAATAACGGTAGCAATGCAAACAAAACGGACATGAAGAAGCCTAACAGCACACCAATCAAGATGGGTTTGGCGGTTACCGAAATGACCAGATCGAAGGGCAAAAAGTCTTTTAAAATCAACGGAAACAGCTCTTGAAGCCCAACACCAATACCCGAACCTATGAGTCCGCCAATAATGCCAATGCCCGAAATTTGTATCAGGAAAATTAGGAAACTTTGCAACCTACTAGCGCCCATCGTTTTTAATACCGCGATGGCTGTTAGCTTTTCCCTGATGTAAATTTGTACAGAACTTGCAATACCGATGCAACCCAACAACAATGCGATAAAAGCTGCGAGGTTCAAAAACTTACTTAAATTTTCAAATCGTCTGCCCAACCGCCTGCTTGTGCTGGTATGCGTGTCGAGATCGGCTTTTTCAAGATCCAGCATGGGTTCGATCTTCGACTCAAATTTTTCAAGGTCTAAGGTGTCTGAAGCTTTGTAGAAAAACTGGTATTCCTTTCGGCTTCCAAATTGCAACAGCTCGGTGGCTTTTATTTGCTGAAATGGAATCACAACCGTAGGTGCTACGGAAGTTGAAATGGCCGTACTCCCGGGAATGGACTTTAAAGCGCCTAGAATTGGCAGTGTAAGCTCCCCCACTTTAATGGAATCTCCTGGTTCAACGTTAAACTGCAACATTAAGGTGGCGTCTACCAATGCACCTTCTTCATTTTGATAGCTTGTTGCTGCTGAAGCTGGTTGTGTTTCTAAAGTACCATAAAACGGAAAAGCGCCTTCAATACCCCGTACCCGTACTAATTTGGTGCCTTCGTTCTTCGGAAACGCTACCATAGAAACGAAATTCACCTCTTTGGCATCGGGTTGTAAAGAATCTATGATTTCCTGTGCACGTTGGGTAGGTTCTTGTCTGGCATCGATAATATAGTCTGCACCCATTAAACTTTTAGACTGAAGCTGGATGTTGTTTTTAAGGTTATCACTCAATAGCTGAATGGCAACCACGGCAGCGATACCCAGTACAATTGACGCTATAAACAATAGCAACCGAACCCTACTGGCTTTGGCATCGCGATAGGCCATTTTAAACAGCCAAGCGATATTGAGTTTTGAATTTTGTTGTGGTGTTTTCAAATGACTTGGGTAGGTTCGTTCGTTAGTATTTGTCCGCCCTTAAGCCTCAAAATTTGTTGGGTACGATTGGCTAGCTCTAAGTCATGCGAAATGATAACCAAGGTAGTTCCCGCTTCTTTGTTTAATTCGAATAACAACCTAATGACATTTTCGCCGGTTTCCTCGTCCAGATTTCCCGTAGGCTCATCGGCAAACAAAATAGAAGGTCTATTGGAGAAGGCCCTTGCCAAGGCCACGCGTTGCTGCTCGCCGCCAGACAATTGCGACGGGTAGTGATGCATACGGTCGCCAAGCCCTACCTTTTCGAGTAATTCGATAGATTTCGTTTTGGCGTTTTTATCTTCTTGTAATTCTAAGGGCACACTTACATTTTCTAAGGCTGTAAGCGTGGGCAACAACTGAAAGTTTTGAAAAATAAAACCCACCTCTCGGTTTCGAAGTTGCGCGCGTTCATCTTCATTCAAGGTGTTTAGATCATAGCCACATAATTCTACACTGCCAGCATTTGGATTGTCTAATCCGGCACACAACCCTAATAAGGTGGTCTTACCACTCCCCGATGGCCCGACGATAGAAAAGGTTTGCCCTTTTTCAACATCGAAGCTGATATTTTTTAATACCGTTAATTGTTTTTGGCCGCTGGTATAGGTTTTCTCAAGACCATTTATCTTTAATATCTTTGGCATATATTGTTTTCATTTGTCGGACGTTTGGTCCGGAGTGGAAAATAAACAAATGCTTTTTAAAATACACCTAAGAATGTCTCCTAAAATCTTAAAGTTTTGTTATTTCATGCTAGCTACCCTTCTTCTGAATTGTGGTGAACGTCAGAAATCATCAGAAGATACTTCAACAGAATCAAAAATGGAAGAAACAACAGCATCCAGTGACAAAGACAGCAACGGCGACACTAAGATAATTCTTTGTTTTGGGGACAGTATTACTGCGGGTTACGGACTAGACAATACCAACGATGCCTATCCGGCGGTGTTACAATCGAAGATTGATTCCGTAGGATTCAATTACACTGTTGTAAATGCTGGCTTGAGTGGGGAAACGACTGCGGGAGGTAAGAGTCGGGTAGATTGGATCATGAATCAACCCGTCGATATTTTTCTCTTAGAATTGGGCGCTAATGACGGGCTGCGTGGTATTTCGTTAACAGAAACACGCGCTAATTTACAAGCGATCATCGATGCGGTAGAAAATGAAAGTCCGAGTACGAAAATTATTTTAGCGGGAATGGAACTCCCACCCAATATGGGGCAGGATTATACCAGCGAATTTCGGAATCTGTATGCCGAGCTAGCAAAACAAAACGATCTAACTTTTATTCCGTTTATTCTTAAAGATGTGGGCGGCATTGCAGCGCTAAATCAAAGCGACGGTATTCACCCGACAGTTGAGGGTCATAAAATCATTGCGCAAACGGTTTGGGAGGTGTTAGCGCCGATGTTAGATAAATAACATTTCAATAGAATCATTCTTCAACACATAAAATCGTTCACAAAACTCCCCTAACGGCACGTTAAAACCCTAGCAATAACGCATTCCTTTTCGTAATTTAAGTCAAAATAAAAATTATGAAAACAAAAGACACAGAAATAGCGAAAAACGATCAGAAAACCTATAACTCAGATGTGACCAAACATGACAAGAATATCTTGAAGCAGGATAATGTACATGGCGATGGCGGTGATGACCAACAACTTAAAGAGCGTGAACGTCCGGTAGATTTTGCTGGTTCCGATTTGGATGTGCCTGGACGTAATGATGCCAAAAAAGGAAATGGCCCCAACGGACTCAATGACGAAGAAAATAAAGTCCATAGCCAAGGCAGCGCACATAATGCCGACTTAGAGCGGGATAAGTTGAAAGATAATAAGTAGTGGGAATTGTTAATATTAAGAAGTAAACTTATTATTTTAGATATCAATCTTGAAAGGATATATATAAATTCACTCTTTCATCTGATACAACTCCCCATCAAATTTTAGCATCGAGGTAGTTACAGTTTCACTTTCCGAAGTAATACACTCGCCTTGCGCGTCTAACGCATGAGTCAGCGTTTTGGTGGTTGTAGTTACTCGTATGTCAAAATAGCCCTTAGTGTTGGTTTTAGCCATACCGAGGGTTCTATTTTCCTGTACAAACTCTCCAGCGCAGACCATGTCCCATTCACCCCCGTAGTTCATAACATCATAGGGTTTCAGAACCATTTTTAAGGTTCCTTCCATAGGTACAAAAAGAGTAATCACTTGGTTACTATACGGACTGGGTCTTGACATACCCAAAAAATTGATTCGGATACCAAAAGCCCTAGTATTTTCAGCAAGTAGGTACGGTGCTGTATCAATAAGCAAGCTATCCAACCGTATGGCGTCTGAAGTCCAGCCTTTATCAACATAGGTATGTGTAATATTGGCTGTTTTATTATTTACAATGACAATATGAAGGTCTAAAGCAAACAAGTCGTCGTCTTCAGCTTCATAAGTCAGCTCCGGAATGACCATTATGGTCTCGTCTGGGCTGTTAGGCATTACCTTTATTTCCAAAAATCGTTTCTCAATTTTCTTATTTGTAAGCCCCAACGCTTGGATTACCTTTTTAAGAAGGTTTTCGTCTGTTAAAACCTCATTAATCTTACCATCAGCGTCAATGGTAAGCTTTTGCTTTGTCACCTGTTTTTCGCCCGTGGCCCAAGAAACATGACTTTTCTCAATACTGTTTTTGGTCACATTAGCCGTTATCCTGAACTGCCCTTCGGCAATCTCATCATACGCAATTACTTCATGAGCGATTATATTTCCGCTTAAATCGTAGTTAATCAACACCGATTCCATTTCATTGTTTCCCTTTTTAACCGTAATCACCACCGAATGAAAAGCTGAAGAATAAATAATTCGATACGCAGCAATGGCACGATAGTTATATCCGTCGGCATCAAAATTTGGATACACTGTTTTTAGTTGAAACGCCTCTACAGCGACTTCTTTATAATCTTCGGCTTCAATAAAGCTATCAAAGTTAGTGTCGTCAGTAAATGGAAATGTTCGATTAGGCAAAGCGGCTAAAGCTTTGGCAAAACTAATGGTGTCTGCCTTCATTGATGCTATTGGCTCAACTTTCGTATGCTGCGCCATGGCTTCGGTTTGTGCTTCTTTTTTGATATGCTGCTTACAGGATAAACATATGATAGTGACGAGTATGATTATATATTTCATTTTTCGCAGAAATTAAAGAGAGTATCTGTTTTTATTTGTCGGCGTTTTTCAAAATAGTGCAGTACAATCATAAAATTTGAGCTATTGTCTGTACATGATTGTACGCTGGTCTCAGCAATTAAATCATTGGGGTAATACGCTAGCAGTTCGGCCATCATGCCATCGACTCTTTCTTCATGATCTAAAAAATAAGCCGTACCTCCTGCTCCCCAATCCCCTTTGGTAAATTCATAAAACTGAAAATCATATTTTTCAGATTCTTTTATTGTCAAGCTTTCACTAGAGTGTTGTTCATTGATAACTTCCAGCACTTTTTTCTGAATGGAACGATGCACCTCTTCGTCGTTGGCAACCCGATTTTTAACCAGATACAGTTGCTGATAAACATCTGACTGTATCAACTCCATGTCTGTAAAATAGCGATCGTTTATAAATATTCCGATACATAATATACCCACAATTGAAAGTATGCCAATACTTCTAATTCTCTTTTTGAGCGCCCATACACACAATTTAAACAAGAGGAATACCGCGATACCTGCTAGGATTGCAAACAGTATGATAATCAGAATCGCCAATTGTGCATTTTTTATGGTTTAAAGGTACGCTCCTACCCTAATACTTTCAATGTTTCAGTTGTTTCTCTCAGCTAGATTACATCAATTACTTTTTCCAAAAAATAATGGATACCTCCAAACACGACAGAAAAAGTAAGCAGCACAAGAAACCGAACTACAACACCTTTAAAATTCTTGTTCAGCTTCTTTTTCAGAAAGAACACATCAAAAAGTATAAAAAGTATTGCCAGTAATAGTCCGATAGGTAGGCCAACGTACAGCAACGCGTGATTATACAGTAGATTAAGCAGCCATGTAAAAAAACTATTGGAGGTAGTAATTCTAGGGCCTAAAGCAACATATACGTGGCACAAACCCAACAATAAGGCTATGCCGGTCCATCCAAGGTAAATTCCAAATTGTTTTAGCAGCTGCATAAATTGAATACTGAGCTAAGCTGATGCTTTTCGTACTTCGTTGCTCAATTCATTAAAGGCTTTTTGCTGGCTTCCTTTTAGGGCTATTTCTTTTATTTGTCCGGTGATGAGTTCAAAGATATTTCGATGTGATTTGACGCTCTTTCCGAAGTAGGCATGCATCACTTTATTCGGGATAATATGATTCACCTTCACTTTGTTTTCTTCGGAAAAATACAATTTTACAGCATGCATCGAACTTTTCTTAAGCACGATACACTCTTCCATTTGTCCGTTTGCTCCAGTTCTAACATCCCAAGTATCGTAGGTTTTTGCGCATTCAAATTGTGTTTTAGTATTTAAGAAATTGTAGAGCTTGTCTAACGTATTGTAATTGTTTTGAATGGTGATTGTGTTTTCCATAGGTTGACTGTTTCTGTTGAAATTTAAGTTTTAATGTATTAGAGGTGACTCGTCTGAGACTTGCGATTAGTAATCCATTTCTATAAAATTTCCTTGAAGGTCATATCGAAACGTAAATGAAGTACCGCCATTTTTAGGTTCTAGCCTCACCGTATATTCGGTTTTTGATATATCTCCGTTCTTCGGAAACTTTATAAATGCCATTGCTAGCGTAGGGTTATCAATATTTTTTTCCGTAGTTAATTTTGCTACCGATTGTTCTACCAATGCCCCTAATGTTTCAAGACTGATGTTTTCATCTAACTGAAACATATAATCTTTCGCCTGCGTTCCCTCAGGAATTTCTATAGTAACTGTGGCATTTTGTTCCCAGGAAGAGTGTTTGCTAAATACGTGTTCGCCCATTTCTAATGAAGCCGGGTCTTCAGTCACTGTTACATTGATCATATTACCTAATGAAGCGTCATGTAGTATATTCACGTTTGTATAATAGGCATCAGCACCAAATTTATCTTTAATGCTTTGCTCTATGGCAGCAAAGCCTTTTGCATTTGCTGGTTGGCTGTCGGTGCCACCACCGCATGAGACTAATAGTGCTAGAAGGAAAATAGCTGCGAAGTTTTTTACTGTGTTCATGTTGATTTTTTAAGGTTTATGACACGAATGTATTTTTAGAATCACAATCAAAAACTATAAAAGATGTGGTTTGTGACGAACCCCATAACAAAAAGTGACTAATCCAACGTATCGCCATTAAACCTGCATAAATTTAAAAACACCCGTCATTAAGTCATTGATAACAAGGCGTTGTGACCAACACCATTGAATTAGTGACAAACACCAAGTAGGCAGTTTCGTCTCTATTTTAAATAAACTTACATTTGCTTAAATAACTTTCGTGAAATTATATAAGCATCTTTTTCTACTGTTTTTCTGCGTCCAAAACACGTATGCACAAACACACATTTACCAACATTTTGGAGTAGACGAAGGTTTGCCAAGTTCAGAAGTGTACGATATGTATCAGGATAAAGAAGGATATATGTGGTTTGCTACAGACAAAGGACTCTCTCGGTATAATGGATATGAATTTGAAAATTTCACTACGAAAGACGGACTGCCAGATAACACCATACTAGATTTTTATCCGCAAGAAAATGGACAGGTTTGGTGCTATAGTTACCACACACAAAGCTTGTTCTACTTCGATGAAGTTTTCGAAGGATTTAAAAATTACGCATTTAACACCCAACTGCGTGAAAAGCTACAATCAAGGAGCATACTAAAAAGTGTGGTTGTTACGAGTGAGCAGAGCGTATTGGTAGGTGGTTACATGATGGCGGGATTTATCGAGATCACGAAGCAAGGAGAAGTTAATAAGAAATATAGCCTTAACACCGCCACAGAAAATGCTTATGATCGGGTTAATATAAACCTGGGGTTACATACCACCACTGGTATATTTTTTTCGTTATATCACGATTATGAGAATGGCGGTGACATACAAAAATTAACGTTACAAAATAGTCCAAGTTCGCGTTTGGCATTTGTTCCTCTGAATAGCGAACAAAATCTTCTAATTGATAAAAAACTGGCAGTCACATCAACGAATGGTAATATCAGATATTACGAAACTGCACAGAACCCTATTGGAATCAAGAGAATTAATGACGATTCTTTTTTTGTCGGTTTTTATAATAACGGCGCTGAGATAAGGAATAAATCTGGGCAGGTCATGAAAACTTTTCTACCCAAACAATCGGTTTCTAGTTTTCTAATAGATGCCGAAGGCGGCTACTGGTTCAGCACATTAGATGATGGTGTCTATTATATAAAGAACCCGAATGTAATGGTATTAACCGAAGATCATATCTCATCGTTAGTAAAAAACCATAACAACCAATTGTACGCGGGGTACAACAATGGAAGTATCGCGAAAATCTCGAACAAACAGACCGAAATCCTTTACGAAGGCACCAATATGATTGCTGCTATTGTCGAATTAGACTATGAGAATAATGAAATTCTGGGGTATGGAGACGGGTATCTCTATAATTATTCGAAGAATACCCCGCTGTTTTCTATGACTGCCAATAAAATGCCTGAACATATGGAAGACCCACTAATTACATCTGCGGCTCATATATTCTATAAAAAAAAGGGAGACAGTCTTCATGGACGTATTATTGACCATATAATGCAAGATGGGTGCAGCTTCAATGACGAAATTTTTATTGGTACGTCATCAGGTCTTTTTATTGAAAAAAACGATAGCATCATACGGCACCAACCCCTAGACATATTGAAAAACAGAATAGATGATATAGATATAAGTAAAAAAACGAACACCATGTATATGGCAACTCAAGGCGCAGGTGTCATTATTTACGGAGACAGTATTTATAAAATTGATAAAGATAACGGACTCACAAATAATATTGTTAGTGAAGTACATATTGAAAATGACAGTACGGTTTGGGCCTGTACCAATACAGGATTAAACAGAATTGTTTTTAGAAAAAATAACTCCTTCGATGTCATAAACATTACAAAAGAGGATGGCTTGATAAGTAACGATATCGATGATGTGGAAATTACCAACGATACCGTGTGGGTAGCAACCAAACGCGGACTCTGCTTCTTCAAAAAGGATGCTATTGCCAAGAAAGAGTCGTCCAAAATCTTGTCACTCACCTTAAAAAATGTCAGTGTAAATAATCGAGATATTGATAAAGAGATGGTACAACTCGATTATGATAAAAACAACATTGAGTTTACGCTACAGGCCGTATCACTTCGAAACAGTAACAGCATTCACTATCGGTATCGTTTAAAAGAAATAGATACTACCTGGACGACCACTACCAATCGAAAAATTAAGTTTCCTTCACTATCCCCTGGAAACTATACCTTTCAGGCCAAAGCAAGCCTCTCAAACAATCACGATGAGTATTTAATTAATTACTCTTTTAAGGTACTCCCCCCCTTTTGGGAGCGCTGGTGGTTCTATACTATTTGTGTGCTTTCATTCTTTGGATTGATGTATCTATTCTTCAGGATACGGGTACTAACCTATAACCAAGATGTTTTTAGAGAACTCATAAGATTAGCTATTAAACGACTAAAAAGAAAAGAACAATTCTTTACCTTTCGGTCTAATGGTGAAGATTTTAAGATTGCCACACGAGATATCCTCTACGTCAATTCGCAAGGAAACTATTTAGATATTGTGACTCAAAAGAAAACCTATACCATTCGTTGTAAAATCGGAAACTTTATAGACCAAACGCCAGACGGTTTGGAATATCTTCGAATACACCGATCATACATTGTCCGAATTGACCAAATATCGAGCAAAGGAAAGAATTGGGTTGTAATAAAAGATAAAAAAATACCTGTTGGCGAAACGTATTTAGGTGAATTAGAAAATATACACTTCTAAATTTTATTACTGAACTAGGTCAATTCTTCTTCCCGCTTCCTATTTATAAAATTTAACATTATATTTCATTAATAATCGTATATGATATACGATATTTGTATATGATTGAAAAGAAAATATTCCGTAATCAAGTTCGTGAACACCTGATTTCCAAAATGCGAAGCGGTGAACTTACCGACGGGCAGTTGGTGTCACTAGCAGCCTTGGCAAGAGAACTGGATGTGAGTGTTACCCCCATTCGGGAAGCATTGACACAATTGGAACAGAGCCATGTAGTGATTGGTGTTCCCAACCGCGGATTTATGATTCCAAAACCTTCGGCCCAAGAGGCCAAAAACGTGTATGAGCTCATCGCCGCCCTAGAAGCGCTCTCCATACAAAACAGTAAAGTCAGTGATACCTTATTGAAAAAACTAAAAACAAAGGCTATGCAATTCAGCAACGCCAAAGAAGGTCTTGCCCGCATTAATGCCGACATGGATTTTCACAAGGCTTTGGTTGCTACCTATGATAACCCAATCGCAATCCAGACGATTGAAGATTTAAAAACCCGGGTGTTCTTTTATGAAAAACGGTTTATGGACTTGACTGATCATCAACAATCTGTTACTGACCATGACAACATCATCGCAGCCCTAGAGAATGGAAACCGTAACCAAGCAGCCGATATCGTCCAAAAAAACTGGCTACAAATCTTAACACATATCAATCTTTAAATCGAACTTTATGAAAACCCTTACGCTCCTCGCCATCAGCTTCCTCCTCACCTCTTGCGCAACATCACAAAACGATGAACATTTTGCCAAAGGAGTTAAAAACACCCCACTCCCCTTCTTAGCTGAAATTTTTACAGGCGAACACAACGAGTTTAGCGTTGCTATCAATCCTGTAAACCCGAACATGATACTCTTTACCAGACGTATAGGCGATGGCAAACAGAAAATCTATGAAACTTTTTATCGCAATGAACAATGGACAGAACCGAAAATTGCTTCGTTTTCAACAGACCGCGATGAAATCGCACTGTTTACACCCAATGGCAAGACAGTCTACTTCGGAAGCGAGCGCCCCATCCCTGGGCGACCAAACAAAGGTAATTTCGACATGAATATCTGGAAAACCGAATGGAACAATGAAAATTGGTCTGAGCCCGTTCCGTTAACTCCGCACATAAACAAGGTACAGGCAGAAGGCGAAGAATGGCCGCTACATAATTTAAGCTACTTTTATACGGTAGATGGCTTTCAGTTTTATACAGGTTCTTTAGTAAAAGGTGCCAAGGGCATGGATATTTTCACTACAACACTCACCGATGGTGAATTCACGCCTTTAGAACCGCTTCCTGCTACTGTAAATACCGAAGAATTTTGGGAATACGCACCCATCCTTTCTCCCGATGGTAATTATTTGTTCACACAGGTATACCAAAGAGATGATGGTTTGGGCGGTGATGATATTTATGTGAGTAAACAAGATGAAAACGGCAATTGGTTACCCTCCAAGAATTTGGGCCCGTTGGTCAATTCCCAACAGAATGAATGTCCTGCAGGTTTTAGCCCCGATGGCAGCTACTTCCTGTTTTTTGCACCTAGTAATAAAAACTCAATCGATCCGGATGCCAAAGGAAGGCCCTATATCATAAAAACGGCTGCCTTACAACTAGACACTTTATTTAAGTAAAATTATTCCTTATGAAAATCCTTCACTACTTGTTATCCTTCGCCTTTGCATCTACGGCTTTTGGGCAAATTGATACCCTATCCCAAAAAATGGTTTCTATGCAAGACACCTATCAAAAACCCTATAAAGTGGGCTCGGTGTATTATGAAAAAAATTCACAAACTCCTTATACGGGTGTGCTCTACGGAAAGTTCTCCAATGGAAAATATCTTTCTATACAAGAATATAAAAATGGCATCGGCAACGGTACTTGGGCAAATTATTACGAAAATGGCAATCGCAAAGAGGTGGGCACCTATATAAACAATTTAGTGGAAGGCCCTGTAAAACAATACCGTGAAGACGGAACCCTTAAAGCTGAGGGTCAATACAAACATTGGCGCAAAAAAGTAGGTATTTGGCGCTATTACAATATTGAAGGGAATCTTATAAAGCAAACCGACTATGGATATTAAGTTGTTCTGATTTTGTTATAAGCTTTCGCGGTTGGGAACCCAACTCTATGAGAAGTGAGCAAGTAAAATCTAAAAAAAAAAACACCTTAACAAATTGCTAAGGCGTTTGAATATATTATAAACCGAGTTTGTGTTAAACTATTTCTACTAATTCTAGTTCAAACTCAAGATCATGTCCTGCTAAAGGATGGTTGGCATCTACAATGATATGGTCTTCATTTACTTCTGCCACACGTAATTTCTGTTCTGAACCATCTTGGCCCGTCGCTACCAGTTCCATTCCTTCTTTTGGATCTATGGTTTCAGGAATATTAGCATTTGGTACTTTTTGAAATAGTTCTTTGTTTACCTCACCATAGGCCTCTTCTTTTTTTATGGTTATGGTTTTCTTTTGGTTTACCTCCATATCAAGGAGTCCTTTTTCAAAACCTGGGATAAGCTGTCCTTTACCGAGTTCTACTTTTAATGGCTCTCTTTCAAATGAACTGTCAAATTCCTGGCCATTACTCAATTTACCTTTGTAATGAACTCTTACAACGTCATTCTCCTTTACTGTACTCATACTAATTGTTTTATAAATTTTATTTACTAATTCGGCAAAGGTAAAGGGAATGAAATGGCTTAAAGAAGAATTTCTGAAAAATCCCTTTTTTACACTTTTTTGACATCTATTTGACACCTTCCCCTCCATCCTAGTGTATATTTGACCAAAACAGCTTTATGAAATATCCTATACTTTGCTTCGTAAGTATCGTTTTACTTTGGAATGCTGCTACTATTATAGCCCAAGAAACAGCACCACCTGCTATTTTGAAAGCTGATTCCAACTGGGGAAAAGAAATCATCGAATTTCCTATCGATTGGGCCCCGGGAATGGACCTGGTAGGCTACGAAGAGCTCCGTTTTGCGCCAAATTGGAAAAACCCAGACCAAGAACAGTTTTGGACACTAGCTATCGCTTATAAGGTGCAGACACCAGAACCACTGTCCTTATCCCGTATCGAACAAAACTTTGAGGCCTATTTCAATGGGCTGATGCATCCAAACCATTGGGCACAACATTTTCCCGACCCAGTATTTAAACTAGTTTCCGTAGACCATAGTGCGTCACCTCAGTATCAAGGAAAGCTTAAAGTTTTTGACGGATTTCATACTGGAAAAATGGTCACCCTTAACGTACAAGCCCAACAAAAATTCTGCCCCAAAACGAAACAAATGCTTGTGGTATTTTACATTACACCACAAGCGTTTGACCATGTAATCTGGGATGACCTTAAGGCCATCGCCCTCTCTCAAGAAGCGTGTTCTCTTACCAAATCTTAATACGCTCTTCCTCTGGTCTGTAGTTGGCTTCGCCTTCTTTCACATCAAACGCTTCGTAGAAGGGTGAGAAATTCATCAACGGGCCGTTTACACGCCAGATTGGTGGCGAATGTGGGTCGGTAGCTACATAATTCCGTAGAAATTCATCTCTCGTCTTTACACGCCAAATTCTCGCAATAGACAAAAAGAACCGTTGGTCTGGCGTATAGCCACCAATTTTCGTAGTATCCTGTCCCTGCTCAGTCATTTTAAAAGCATCGTACGCAATAGCAATTCCGCCATTGTCGGCTGTGTTCTCCCCAACCGTAAGTGCGCCTTTTAAATGCACACTATCCAACACTGTAAACGTGTCGTATTGGTCGATAATTTGTTGCGTTTTTTCTTTAAATCGGGTGTAATCCTCTTCTGTCCACCAATTTTTCACATTTCCTTCTTTATCGTATTGTGCGCCTTGATCGTCAAAGGCATGGGTAAATTCATGACCTATCACCATTCCGATTCCACCATAATTCACGGCATCATCGGCATACAAATCGAAGTAAGGCGATTGTAAGATTCCGGCTGGGAACACGATTTCGTTAAGCGACGGATTGTAGTAAGCAGTAACGGTAGACGGCGTGGTGTGCCACTCATCACGGTTAGGAGCTTTACCCAACTGTTGTAGCTGGTATTCGTATGCATCTTTGTTCAATGCCAATACATTTTCAAAAAACTTATTGCGGTCTATTTCCACATCGTATTCACGCCAAACATCAGGATATCCTATCTTTTTATTGATCGCGTAGAGCTTTTCTTTTGCCTTCACCTTGGTGCTGTCGGTCATCCAATCGAGTGCATAAATACGTTTTTCTAAGGTCTTCTGAAAATTGTTCACCAAATCTAATGCGCGTTCTTTGGCGTCTTCATTAAAATAACGTTTCACGTACAACTTCCCTAGCGCAAAACCGAGTTGCTGGTCTACGCGGCGAACCATTCGCTTGGCACGCGATTGTTGCGCTGCCTGGCCAGAAAGCACTTTACTGTAAGCAAAAGCAGCATCTTGAAAATCATCACTCAACAATCCATCGTATGAACTTAAGGTATGTGCTTTTAAATACACTTTCCAATCGGCTACAGGAACTGACACTAACATGTTGTTCAGCTTGTCATAATACGCTGGCTGTCGTACATCTAGAGAATCGATATTGGTTCCTATCATTTCAAAAAATGTGGGCCAATCAATATTGCCATGTGACTTGTTCAATTCTGAAACTGCCATTTTATGGTAGTTTTCGGTCACTACCCTACGTTCGATACGCGTTTTGTGAGACTCGGCTAATTTCTTTTCAATCGCATACACCGTTGCCGCGTTCGCTTCAGCATTCGCATCACCTGTCAATTCAAACAATTTGGTGAGATAGGTTTTATACGCATTTTGAATTTCAATAACTGAGGGGTCCTCCTTAAAATAATAATCCCGATCTGGAAGTCCGAGTCCCGTTTGCGAAAGGTGCAAAATGTTCATCGAGCTATTTTTCTGGTCGGCTGAAATATAAGGCGCAACCATAGAGAAGTCGCCCATTTTCATTTGGTTAGCAACATATTCCATGATTCCAGGCACATCATTAATGTTGTCTATTTTGGCCAACATGGGCTGAATGGGCGTTGCACCGCGTTCGTTAATGCTTACCGTGTCCATCCCAGAAGCGTAGAAGTCGCCCACCAATTGTTCTACAGAACCTTTTGCATGTTCTGCTTCTGAAACTTCGGTTAAAATGTTTTTTAGTAATTCTTGCTGTGGAATGTTCAAAAATCGATATGCCCCTACTCCTATTTGGTCTTCGGCAATAACGGCGTTGTCATACCAGGTCTTATTAACGTGGTGGAAGAAATCGTCTCCAGGTTTGATTGATGGGGTTATCCCGTCAAACACTACAGGTTCATGTTGTGCAGTATCTTTATCTGAGTCAGATTTTTGTTCGTTTTTACAAGATAAAAATAGGCAAGCAAGTACGGTGAGACATACTAAATTTTTCATACGGTTGAGAGTTGTTTCAACCAAAGATATGCATTTATCGCACTGCGTTGTATAGTCTGTGTTATTTTATAAGGGTTGCTGCGGAAATTTTAACGAATTCAACCGCTTCCTAAGCCTTGTCTAATTTCACACGAACGGCGTTCATACCACGAGTTCCTTTTTCAAGTTCGAAGATCACTTTATCGTTTTCAGCAATGGTGTCGATGAGACCACTTACATGGGTGAAGTATTTTTCGTTGTTTTCTGAATCGATAATAAAACCGAAACCTTTAGAGGTATCAAAGAAATTCACGGTTCCTTTTCGGGTTGGATCAAACGGTACTTTGTCTTCTTCTGGAGTTTTAGGAACCCCAATTACGATGTCTTCGGCATCTACTTTTACTTTGTTTGCAGGATCTGGCGGAGTATCCGTCAAATTTCCATTAAAATCGACATACGCAAACTCAATTCCACTCGAGCCGTTCTTCTCTTTTTCAGCCTTTCGGGCTTCCATTTTCTTTTTTTTGTCTTCACGCTTTTTTAAACGTTTCTTTTCCTTCTCACTCTTGTTGTATGTTTGCTGCGATTTTGCCATTGGCTACATTAAATTTTTTAGGGTGCATAGTTGCCCTCCAAAGATATGGGATAAAACACAGCTTTACCAACGAAATACGCACAGAATGTGCTATTTCCGCTTTTTATTTCGCTTATTGAAGTTTTTATCGCCCTTTGTTTTCGGTTTTTTGTATTTGGCCTTGATTTTACGTCGGTACGAACCTCCTTCGTTTGTCCTACTGTTTTTTTCAGATTTTTCGTGAAAACTGGCACCGCGTTCTTCTTGGGCGGGATGTTTATGCGGATTGTTAGGCTCGATGACTTTAGGTTGCTCTTCTGGAGTAAGTTCTTTAGAAATTTCAACCTCCGTAGGAAGCGCTTGTACGGGAATCTCCATATCCATTAGCGCTTCAATGGCTTTTTTTGCAGCTTCCTCTGCTTCAGAATAAAATAAAATCGATGTTCCTTTTTGTTCTGCACGACCGGTTCTTCCAATACGGTGCATATAATTTTCAGGGAAATTTGGAGTGTCAAAATTGATGACATGGGTAATCAAATGTAAGTCGATACCACGTGCCATTACATCGGTGGTCACCAACATTCTATTTTCTCCAGTATCAAATTGCTCGATAGCACGCAGCCTGTAATTTTGTGTTTTGTTTGAATGAATCACAGCAACATCATCATTAAAAGCTTGTTCTAATTCTTCAAACAATCGGTCTGCACTACGCTTGTTCCCCACAAAGATTAATACCTTTTCATAGGTTTCTTTATCTTTTAGCAAATGAACCAGCAGGTTTACCTTCGTATAAAAATTTGGAACCGAAAAACTATGTTGTTCTATGTTTTCTAGAGGCGTTCCGCTTACTGCTACGGAAATTTTCTGCGCCATGGTAAAAAAGTCGTTGATGAGCGCTTCGATGTCGTCGGTCATGGTTGCCGAAAACATGATATTTTGCCTTTGTCTAGGCAATAAATCAAAGATATTCGTAAGCTGAAACCGAAATCCGAGGTCTAACATTACATCAACTTCATCGATTACCAATTTTTTAATCGATTTTAGTTGCATGGCTCTAGACAACACAAGGTCATACAAGCGTCCTGGAGTAGCGACCACGATATCTTGACCTTCGGCCAACGCAGCTTTTTGGTTGTTAATATTGGTGCCACCGTACACTCCTAATACGCGATTGGTAAGGTATTTACTAAATTTTTCAATTTCAGCAACCACCTGAACCACCAATTCTCGGGTTGGCACTAAAATTAAAACACGCGGATTCTTTTGTTTGGAAAACGGAAGTCCTTGCAAGATGGGTAACATATACGCAAAGGTCTTTCCCGTACCCGTTTGGGCGATACCCACCACATCTTTACCAGACGCGATTACAGGGAACGCCTGAGCCTGAATAGGTGTAGGCTGAGTGAATCCTAAATCGGTAATCCCGTACTGAAGTTGGGTAGAAATCTTAAAATCGTCAAACGATTGCATACAACTAAATTTAACCGCAAAAGTACGGTATTCAACTGCAACAGCCGAAAGTTACGGCATGTCTAATTAGAAACTATCTGCTAGCAGGATGTTGAGTGTGTTAATATATTGATTATCTTTATGTTACGGCAGTGTTCTTTTCTGTCACTAACCAAAAAACGTAAGCGTCATGAAATATTTCCAAAAAGTAGCAACAGCTCCCCTATTTCTTTTTTTAATTATGGTGTTTACTACAACTGGGCATTCACAGTGCATCGAAGAACAACTGACTATCACAGGTAATCAAGGGCCCAATATTGGGTCGAGCATGGGGCAACAATTTATGGCTTGTGAAACAGGCACGATCGATAAGGTTGAACTCAATGTGTTCGCTGGGTCAAATGCCGTTATGAAATTCGAGCTCTACGACAGCAGCCAAGGCTTTATTAATTTAATGTGGACGGTAGATAATATTGCTATAAATGGTCCTGGCCCGCTGTTAATTGATCTCACTACAGGCACTGGAACAACTCTAAATGTAACACAAAACCAGATCTACAGCATGCGTTTCTGGAATACGGGCTCTTCTGTATACGTTCTTGGTACGGCTTTTTCTTCTGGAGACCCCTACCCCAATGGAGCTGCCTTGAACCAATTTGGTGAAATACAAAATTTTGAACCGAATAAATTAGACTATTACTTCAGGCTTGCATTTAACGGTGCGTCACTTTCTATAGATGAAATAGCCACTCAATCGGTGGTTGCGTACCCAAATCCGACCTCAGAAACTTTGTATTTCCGTGGCTTCACTTCGGAAATGGTCACGCTATATTCAATTACAGGAAAGCAACTATTCACAAAAGCACTGGAGAATGGCAGTCTAGATATTCAAGCAATTCCTAGCGGAATGTATTTTGTAGCTGTGCCCGTTGGAAATCGGGTGGCTTTCAGTAAAGTAATCAAGCAATAAGTATTTATTGTTAAATAAAAGCTACACCTCTAATTTATACCCTACCCCGTGTACGTTGGTAAGCTTAATAGACGGGTCGTCTTGTAATTTCTTCCGTAGTTTTGAAATATATGTATCCAAACTACGACCTACAATCACGCCATTGTCTTCCCATACTTTTTTGGTAAGTTCTTCACGCTTAATCACCTCGTTGGGTTTGGCAATAAATAGTGCCAACAACTCGCACTCTTTTCGCGATAAACTAATCTCCTCTGCCTCTTTTACCAATTTATTCTGTTCGGGATAAAAGGTAAAGCTTCCTAGTAAGGTTCCGTTATGTGGAGTATCGCCTTGCCTAAAAGCATGGTATCTACTATAAAAAACGAAAGCCAAAAATATGATGACCAAAAACACTAGGATATAAAAAATGGCTGGATTGCCAGATGCATCAACTTGCTGTGAGGTGAACGTTACTTCTATGGTGTAGCATGCTTCTGGCAGGAGTCTTCCGCCGCATGGCACCAGACTGTTTTCAATAGTACTGCGCATTTCAAAACTATAGGCTACTTCGCCATCGGTACAATTCAACACTGCAACCCGATAATCTTTCGGCAGCGATGCCTTACTAAAACTATTGGCTACGGCAGCATTCAGGTTACCAGGATCGAAGGCTAAGGGTTTTTCAAAAGAAAGTTCAAAAACATTCGATTCAAGTTGTAAAACGGGCAGTACCAACGAGACGGTGTCATTCTGGGATAATAGCACATCGTTACCCACCGCGCGCAACGCAACTTTTACACGTTCCGAAAATTCATTCGTTGGCGTTTCCGTAGTGCATGAACCTGCAAAAAGGATCAAACAAAAGATTAAAATAAAAAGATGTCTACTATTATTTTGTCTCATTTCCTGCAAATAACAGGCAATTTAGTGAGATTTCACAGGTGTTGACACTTCTTTTACATTCTTTTGACACTTTCTAGAACTCACCGTTGTAGGTTTGAATCAAAATATAAATCGACATGCAAAAATTACTTATTACATTCATCATCATGTCCGGTCTAGTAATGACGGGGCAATCTCAAAAAACGTATCAGTTAAACACCGAAAAGAGTGCTATTAAATGGATTGGCAAATATTCGTTTCTGTTTAGCGAACATACAGGAACGGTGCAATTCACAGGAGGAGAATTACAAACTTCTGACGGAAACATCAGTGGCGGAAACTTTCTAATAGACATGACCACCATTACAAACGAAGAATATGAGAAAGGAATTGGTCCCGTAGAACACCTGCGAAATGCAGACTTCTTTGACGTTAACAAATTTCCTGAAGCCAAATTAGTGATTACTTCCGTAGAATTTTTTCCAAATGAAAATCGGCATAGAATGTTCGGAGATCTCACGATCAAAGGAATTACAAAACCCGTAGAGTTCTGGCCTGAAGTGTATCCGGAACAAGAAAAAATGTACGTCCAATTAAAAATAGACCGCACCCGCTGGGGAATTACGCACGATAACAAAGTGAAAGAACATGCCATTTCTGATGCTATCGAACTTTATGTTACCTTACAATTTTAAACGCCATTCTATGAAATATTTCTGCCGCATCATTTTATTACTCTTTTGCTCCCTTGCTGTAGTTGCGCAAGAAAATAAATCACAACAACCACTCTTGCTACAAAACGATTTAGATTGGGGTGTAGAGCATTTTAAACTCCCTACCGGATTTGCACAAGAAATGACCGTCTCTGGTATTGAAGAAGCCTATTTCCCCCCGGGATGGTCGCAAATTGAGAATCCAGAATTTTGGTCGTACCTATTTGTCTGGGAAATAGATTCTGAACAATTACTCGATGAAACGAAACTAGAACACAATCTCACGCTCTACTTTAACGGACTCATGGGCGTGCCAAAAGATACCATAGTACCGCCTAAATTACCATCTACTACAGTTGTGGTGACTACACAACAAAATTCTGAAAGTAGTACAGCTGTTGGTAAAGTGCGTACGTTCGATAATTTTAAGACCAAAAAAATGATGACACTTCACCTTTCAGTAACACAACAACGATGTACACAGAATGGCAAGGTTATTTTAGTCTTTTTGTTTTCACCCAGCGCTCCAGATACTCCAATTTGGGATACATTGCAAAGCTTTGCCATTCGTGACGGCTATTGTGAAAACTAACTGCAACACCTACATTCCTGCGTTTTGTCGTACTTCAGCCAAGGCTGAAGAAAGTTCAGAATAGCGCTCTTTCGCTTCCTCCCCTGGCAATTGGTCTGCACCGCTTACCATGTTCAGCAAATAACCAATTTGTGATACCAACATTTGCTGCGGATAAGCACCTTCGGCATTTTTTAACGTACTAAGCGCCGTTTCTATTTTTGAAACAGTATTGGGGTCTGGACTCGCGTTGTTCTCGGTTAAATTGTCTCGCTGCGTTTCTAAATCGGCTGCCAACTGCTTTGCTTCCGATAGTAAATCGATTACTTTATTCTGAAAAGCAATCTGCGTTGCCATATCGGCTTCCGTAAAGCCTTGTGCCGTTACCCGAGGGTCTGGCAGGATGGTAAATGGCTGTTCTAGCACCTGTGCTCCTACCGTTAATTTTGCTATGTAATTTCCGGGTGGCACCATAGGACCACGTTTATAACGGCGTTTTAAGTCTTTATCCCACGCCCCGCGCTGTCTCAAATTCCAATCAAAACGGTGTAAGCCTGGTTTTGAGCTCAACTTATCGTCAGTATATCGAAAAATCTGGCTCAATTGCATGTCTTCCACTTCTGTTACTTCGGAAACTCCCTCTTGTTCTTCAATTTCTTCTTCTATTTCATCTACTTTCTTATCGTCAGAAATATTCCCAATGGCTTTCAACAGGGTGCTATCACTCAAAATAGTGGTAATAGGTTGCCCATTTTCACCTAAAATATCGAGTTGGATGCTTCCGCTGTAATTCTTCGGAATAAAATAGTCTAAAATCACACGGGTGCTTGGGTACTGTAAATTTGAAATCCCTCGCACTGTCGGATAGCGATAACGGATTGTGGTGTCTGGTTTAAACAGCACTGGCGTATCGTTTAGCATACTGATTTCTGTTTGGCGCAAAGCTGTAATGTCGTCCAGAATCCAAAAGCCACGCCCCATGGTACTCACAATCAGGTCGCCTCTAAAAATTTTTAAATCGGTAATTGGGGTCACGGGTAAATTCTGCTGAAATTTCTGCCACGTGAGACCATCGTTAAATGAAATAAACACTCCAGATTCGGTTCCTGCATAGAGCAAACCTTCTCGTACCGGGTCTTCTCTCAACACCCGTGTGGTCACATTTGAAGGAATCCCATTGGTTCCGTTTGAAAGTAGCGTCCACGAAGCACCATAGTCGGTAGTACGGTATAAATAAGGACTCGCATCACCCATCAGGTGCATGTCTACCGCAATGTATGCTTTGGCTGGATTAAAGTGAGAAGGCGCTATAGATTCTACCCTACCACCTTTTGGAAGTGAACTTGGTGTTACGTTCGCCCAATTTTGTCCGCCATCTTTGGTCACTGAAACCACTCCGTCGTTAGCGCCCGTCCAAATAAGCCCTTCTACCAATGGTGATTCTTGAATGGAATACAAGGTGCTGTAGTACTCTTCGCCAGTAATATCTCTAGTAATCGGACTCCCGGAAATGACTTGTTTATCGGCTTCAAAAGCAGTTAGGTCTGGCGAAATGGTTTCCCAAGCCAAGCCTTCATTGGTGGTTTTATGTAAAAATTGCGATCCATGGTAGACCACATTCGGGTTGTGCGGTGATACATGAATCGGAGCAACCCGTTGAAAGCGGTATTCCAAATCTTTCGGGTTGTGTCCATAAATATTAGATGCCCCAACATAATACCCTTTTTCAGTACCCGTACGTTTATCGAACACACTAAAACGACCTTTACAATTGGCATACACAATATTATGGTCGCCCGGTTTTGGTACTCCCGGACCTGTTTCACAACCCCCTGTATTGATGAGCCATCCTGTTTCTGGGTTTTGCACCGAATTGGGTGGGAAACTAGGCACGGCAATGGTAGATGAGTTGTCTTGCTGTCCTGCATATAACCAATACGGGTATTGGTCGTCTACTTCAACTTGATATAGCTCTGCCGTAGGTTGATTGAACTGTGTAGACCATGTTTTACCTCCATTGTGGCTTACGTTAGCGCCTCCATCGTTAGCTTGAATAAGTAAATCTGGATTGTTAGGGTTTAACCAAATGTCGTGGTTATCGCCATGCGGAACGCTCATTTCTTTCCAGGTCTTACCGCCGTCTAGCGATTTCATAATAGGATTGGCATTCGAAAATACAATATCGGCATTGGTAGGATCGGTTTCAATATTGGTATAGTAGAACGGTCGATTTACAAGACGGATATCGTCTGAAATTTGTACAAACGATTTTCCTTCATCGTCAGAGCGATAGAGTCCGCGCGCATCTCCTTCTGCTTCAATTACAGCATACAATACGTTGGGGTCTGCGGGTGAGACAGCCAAATCGATTTTTCCGATGAGCCCTGTGGGCAGACCGTTTTCAAGTTTTTCCCAATCTTTTCCGCCATTTTCAGATTTGTAAATTCCCCCCTCAGCATTGGTTCCACCAGAGATGATGGTCCATGGCTTTCGTTGTCCTTTCCAAGCGGCTGCGTATACAATTTTCGGTTTTTTAGGGTGTAGTTCAAGGTCTGAAAAACCTGTTTCTTCGGAAACGAATAAAACCTGCTCCCAAGTATTTCCTCCATTTTCCGACTTGTAAATGCCGCGTTCTTTATTATTTCTGAAGGCATTTCCGATGGCGGCCACCCATACAACATTTGAATTCTTGGGATCAATTTCAACAGCACCAATTTGCCCAACATCTTTTAAACCTATGTGTTGCCATGTGTTTCCACCATTTACAGATTTGTATATTCCTTTTCCACTAATCACATTACTGCGAAGCCCATCAGAACCTGTACCTACATATACTACATTCGGATTTTCTTCTACCACCGAAATAGCCCCGATAGAGGGAGTTTCAAAAAAGCCATCCGAAACATTAATCCAAGTAGTACCATAATCTTCGGTTTTCCAGACACCACCACCCGTAGCTCCCAAATAAAAAGTGCCAGGTAAATCTGGGGTACCTGCCACGGCAGTTACACGCCCGCCTCGTAACGGGCCAACATTTCGGTATTGAAAAGCAGCAAAATCTTGGGCGATTAGGCTTACCGAACTAATAAAGAAAAAGATAGAAAGCGTTTTTTGGAGTAAGATTTTCATATAAAAAATAGTGTTTAAATAATGCTTTTGTAGCAGATGGTTATATAAGCTTAAAGATTGGTTTAGGTCTTTAAAAATACAAAACTCTAACGGTAGTGAAATATCGGAGTTGTTAAATTACAACAAACTAATTCGCACTTTCTTCTTCTTAAGTCGCGTGTTGTTGGTTTTTCTGATTACCTCATGTGCTTTCGATTTTGGCACTGCTACAAACGCACAGTCTTGTTTTAATTCTATGAGTCCGAGTTCGTTTTTGTTCAATCCGCCTTGCTTAAAAAACAATCCGGCAATATCTCCTTTCGAAATTTTATCTTTTCGTCCGCCTGAAACAAATAAGGTGGTCCAATTAGTTTCAAGTCGAACATTTTTAGGAGCTAGCGCTACAATTTCCTTGGTGGTTATAAATTCTGGAACGTATTCTTCGGTCCATTGCAGCACATAGGCCGTGCCATGGGCGTTCATTCTGGCCGTTCTACCATTTCGGTGCGTAAATTCTTCTTTGTGAATGGGCAACTGATAATGTATAATAAAGGTAAGCTCCGGAATGTCCAACCCGCGCGCTGCAAGATCTGTTGCGATTATTATTTGGTGCGTTCCATTTCTAAATTGAATCAACGCCCGCTCTCGATCTTTCTGCTCCATGCCTCCATAAAAACAACCATGCGAAATGTTGTTGTCTGTAAGGTAATCGCTCACATACTGAATCGTATCTTTGAAATTACAAAATATGATGCCCGGTTCATTTCCGATGTGCTGTAACAACAATACCAACGTATTCAGCTTGTTTTTTTCTGAAGCCAATACCTTTTTAACTTTCAGGTTCTGAAGCCCTTCCTCAAGATAGTTAATCACCACCTCATTGGTGAGCCCCACAAAACTTGGTACTTCCATATCGTGAGTTGCCGAAGTGAGCACCCGCTTCTTCAACTGTCGTAGGCTGCCGATAATTTCTTTCATTTCCTTTTCAAACCCAACCTCTAACGATTTATCGAATTCATCTAACACCAAAGTCTTTATTGAAGTTGTCAAAAAAGTCTCGCGTCGCAAATGGTCTGCCACGCGCCCCGGCGTTCCTATTAAAATAGCCGGAGCATGTGCCAAATCAATTTTATCTTTCGAAAACGGGCGTCCGCCATACACCGCATTGGTCTTTAAGCCCGACCCCATTTCTCTGAGTACTTGTTCAATTTGAATGGCTAATTCACGCGAAGGCACTAAAATAAGCAGCTGTACCGATTCGTTTTCAGGGTCTAATGATTTTAAAAGTGGAAGTAAAAATGCCAAGGTTTTCCCCGTGCCCGTAGGTGATAGTAAAATCACATTATCTGAATTCGAAATGGCCAAATGCGCCTCTTCTTGCATCGGATTTAAGGCTTCAATTTGAAGTTTTTCTAATATCTCCTGTTGTGTTTTCATGATAAACCTGTGTTTTGCTGAAATGGAAACTGCTAAGCGAAGATAGCAACACTTTTACGAGATCGATCTCTTTTTAGCGAGTATCGCACACTATAAACATCGCGTTTTGATGTATTCCTTAGAATCTGTGTACACGAGATACCCACTTCAACGCCTTCTAATTGTTATAGACTTGTTAAAAAAATAGTTAATTGTAGGTTGTACCCCGATTGCTATTCAGAATTTGAATAATTTTAAAATGAACCAACACATCAACACATGAATTCACGTTACTCCCTCCTAATTCTTTTTGTTTTATCAATTTTCTTTACTTCGGAAATTTCCGCGCAGCGAAGAAACACAACTCCTAAAACCAATTCATCAACATTAGATTCGGTCATAAATGGGCTTCAATTACGAAGTATAGGCCCTGCTTTTATGAGTGGCCGTATTTCTGATATTGAAATCCATCCCGACAACGAAAACGTATGGTATGTAGCCGTTGGCTCTGGAGGCGTTTGGAAAACCACCAATGCAGGAACTACTTGGACTCCAATTTTTGACGACCAACCCTCCTACTCTATTGGTGCCATTACATTAGACCCTAGCAATCCGAGTACCGTATGGGTTGGCTCTGGTGAAGATAGCGGTGGTCGCCACGTAGGTTACGGAGATGGTATATATAAAAGTACCGATGGCGGTGCAACTTGGCAGAATATGGGACTGGAAAACTCCCAACATATTTCGCGCGTTGTCGTACATCCTGAAGATAGCAACACCGTTTGGGTTGCCGCACAAGGCCCCCTTTGGAGCAAAGGTGGAGATCGCGGACTCTATAAAACCACCGATGGTGGGGAGACTTGGACGAAAACACTGGGCAATGATGAATGGACAGGTGTAACCGATCTAGTGATAGACCCTACAAATCCTGACAGACTTTATGCAGCTACTTGGGATCGACACAGAACTGTTGCTGCTTATTTGGGTGGTGGCCCGGGAAGTGCACTCTACCGCAGTGAAGATGGTGGAGATACCTGGATACAATTAAAAACCGGCTTACCAAAAGAGTTTTTAGGAAAAACAGGCTTAGCTATTTCTCCCCAAAACCCAAATGTGCTGTATGCTGCTTTAGAAACCAACCGACGTACAGGCGGTGTTTACCGTTCAGAAAATCGTGGGAGCTCTTGGACTAAAATGTCTGCAACTGTTTCTGGAGGTACCGGACCGCATTACTACCAAGAACTTTACGCCTCTCCACACCAAGAAGGTAGATTGTATTTAATGGATAACACCATGCAAATTTCAGAAGATGGCGGAAAAACATTTTACCGTATGAACCGAAGAAACAAACACGGAGATAACCACGCCATCGCTTTTAAGCAAGATGACCCGAATTATCTACTTGTTGGTACAGACGGTGGGTTGTACGAGTCGTTTGATCTAACCAAAAGCTGGAAATACATCGAAAACTTACCCGTAACCCAGTTTTATAAAGTAGCGGTAGACGACGCAGCACCTTTTTACAATATTTACGGAGGAACCCAGGACAACAGTACAGAAGGGGGCCCTTCGCGTACAGACAATGTGCATGGGATACAAAACAGCGACTGGAAAGTAGTTTTAAATTGGGATGGCCATCAACCTGCCACCGAGCCCGGCAACCCAGATATTCTGTATGCAGAGCGTCAAGAAGGAACGCTTTCTCGTATCGACATGAGCACCGGTGAAGTAATCGACATTCAACCACAAGCTGGCGCCAATGAGCCTACCGAACGTTTTAATTGGGATGCGCCTATTTTGGTAAGTCCGCATGTTCCTTCAACCATCTACTTTGCGTCACAACGCGTGTGGAAATCGACAAACCGAGGAGATAGTTGGACTGCCATTTCCGCAGATCTTACAAAAAACCAAAACCGTGTAGAATTACCCATTATGGGCAAAAAACAATCATGGGATGGAGCTTGGGATGTATATGCCATGTCTAATTACAACACCATTACCTCGCTAGCCGAATCTCCTAAACAAAAAGGATTGCTATATGCAGGAACTGACGATGGAACAATTCAAGTTTCAGAAAACGATGGTGGCTCATGGAGAAGCATCAACGTGGGTAACATTCCAGGAGTGCCGAGCACGGCTTTTATAAACGATATAAAAGCAGATATGTTCGATGCAAACACTGTATACGTATCACTCGACAACCATAAGTATGGCGATTTTAGTCCGTATTTATATAAAAGTACCGACAAAGGGCGTACGTGGACTTCGCTCGTGAATAACATTCCAGACCGCACCTTGGTGTGGAGATTGGTACAAGACCACGTAAAACCCAACTTATTGTTTATCGCAACCGAGTTTGGATTATATACTTCGGTAAACGGCGGAAAACATTGGACCAAGTTGAGTGGTGGCGTTCCCACCATTTCGTTTCGTGATCTTGCCATACAGCGAAGAGAAAATGATTTGGTAGGTGCTTCCTTCGGAAGAGGATTTTATATTCTTGACGATTATACCGCATTGCGGGAAATTTCCGAAGAAAGTCTTACACAAGAGGCTGCCATTTTTCCGGTACGCGATGCTTGGTGGTACATCCCGAGATCACATTTAAGTTTTGATGAAGGCAAAGGAAGTCAGGGAGACGACCATTTTGTAGCTCCAAACCCTGAATTTGGCGCCACATTTACCTATTACTTGCGTGACGAGTACAAAACTTCAAAACAAAAGCGACAAGAAAATGAAAAGAAGATGGGAACTGCCGATATTCCATTTGGTGGTTGGGAACAATTAGAAAAAGAGGTATTAGAAACAGCTCCCGTACTCACCTTCTCTATTGCCGATGCCAATAGTACCGTGGTTCGGAATATCACAACACCCGCTAAACAAGGTATACAGCGTATTACATGGGATTTAAAGTACCCATCACCATTTCCATTAGAAAAAGATATGGACGCCACGAAATTGCCTTCAGGCATCTTAGCACCTCCCGGAAATTATACAGCAACAATGTATCTAACCGAAAATGGAACAACCAAAAAATTAGCAGATGCTGTTTCATTTACGGTAAAACCACTACATAAAGGTGCCTTACCCGCTGCTTCACCAGGAGAATATGCAGAATTTATCAATGCCTTTGCAGCCACTAGACGTTCGGTATCTGAGTTCCAAATAGATTTGGAAGAACAAGTTGGGCGTGCCAAAGCTTTAAAACTTGCGCTTCAGCAAAGTACGATGAAGCCAGGAACGATTAACAATAAATTGGCAGCTGCCATAAAAGATTTGCAAGCGTTGCAATCTGATGTTGCTGGAAATTTCGCTAAAAATGAAATTGGTGAAAAAGGGATGCCGCTTTTAGAAGATCGCATGTTTGCAATTTACAGAGGAATTGAACGGTCTACCTACGGCCCCACCGAGACCCACAAGCAACAATTGGCTATTGTGGAAGCACAACAAAGGTCCAATGTAGCCACTTTAAACACTATAACGAAGTTGCTAGATGTGGTAGAAGGCGAATTGAAAGATGCGGGGGCACCACCCGTTAAATATTAAAGTTGATGAAAAAATTAATTCAAATAATTGGAGCCGCATGGGGTGCTAAAAAAATTGGTGGCGGTAAATGTGGTTGTTTTGGTACTATTTTAGTCTTTATCATCCTATATTTTATTCTAGGATACGTATTAGAGTGGTTTTAACTTTTAATTAAGCTAAAGTTGTATTAAACCGCTAGGGTACTGCGATTAGGCGTTGTACATTTGTGTATGATTTTGAACAAAAAAACAACTATAACGATGAACAGACAACAAAAAACAGGATTGATTGCTCTTATCGGAGCAGGAATTGCAGGTGGATTGGCATATTGGAAATATAAAACGATGTCGCCAGAACAAAAAGCAGAGCTTAAGAGTCGAGTGAACAATGCAGGAGATAAGATTAAAGAAACTGCAGGAGATATCGAAAAATCGATCAGTGACAAGTACGCCGAATTGAAGCGTAAAGCAAGCTAATTGATATTAAATATGTAGGAAAATCCCGCTTTTTGGCGGGATTTTTTATTTGGTACGTATCAGTAAAACAGCGGCCAAAAACTGCATGAAATAGTTCATTCTTTACCTTTTATCTGATACGTATGGGGTCTGAAAGGAATCAGACCACAAGAAATTTATAAAAATATAGAGGTCGTTTGGTGGAGCGCGTGTCTAAATTCCTATTTTTGAAAATCTCAAAATCATTTTACATGTTTAAAATAATACTACTATCAGTTTTTACTGCAATTATTTCATTACCGTCGTTGGCACAACAGTATGAAGTCACAATTGAAGAAGAAAAAACAAAAAGCCGCGTAAATTTTTACGCAGTAAACGAAAACCTTAAAGATTTAGACGTTGTTGTTACTGTCACAGGAATTGGCTTTAAGCAGCGCGGTGGTGCCGAACGCCCTATTAGAGTTCCCGCTACATCAAAAGTGAAGGTAAAAAGCTTAATTATTGAGCGCGGTAAATACCCAATGTATGAATACACCGTTACAACCACAGACAGCCTTGCGCGACGTTCGTTACGACCAGAATTCGAAAAAATTAAAATCGATCCGCCTTCGCCAATTTTACTCTACAGCACTGCTGTTTGTAAACGTTGTGATACACTAACAAAATCATTAGCTGCAAGTCCGTATCGTTTTAAAACCATGCACTTGCCAGAAAAACCAGATGTTGCCAAAGTAATTCAGCGCGCATTACCGTCGCTCGACACAATTTCTTCGCCCATCTTTAGTTTGGGAGGCGCTTTGCATACCGATATTCTCACGTATGAGCAATTAATCGAACGATTGTACGAAGAAAAGGAATAACAAGATTTCGTTTTAATCCTTATTTCAAGAACAATCCCTTTCTGCATTGGCAAGGGATTTTTCTTTGAGAACCACTTTCAATATTGGTATCTTTATTGAAATATTAAGTCAAATACTTTGCATCCTAAAAACTTACATAACAAACCCTATCCCCTTTCCGTCTTAGCAAAAGCACACCCGCCATTGGCTGAGTTTATCTATGAAAATGATTACAACAAAAAAACAATCGATTTTGCAGATGCGGCGGCTGTTTTTCATTTAAACAAAGGGCTATTGCTTCATTATTATGGCATTAAAGACTGGAACATCCCTGAAGGATATCTTTGTCCGCCCATCCCATCGCGAGCAGATTACATTCATTACATCAACGATTTGCTCTCTGAAGTCCCACTTAAAGCTCCCATAAAAGCATTAGATGTAGGAACAGGAGCCAATGCTATCTATGCGCTATTGGCAAGTGCGATATACGGTTGGGATGTTGTTGGGTGTGATATCGACAAAAAAGCGATGGAGGCTGCCCAAGAGAATGCGATGGTAAACACACATTTGCCAGGAACCATAGAGATACGACACCAAACGAACAATGCCCATATTTTTGAAGGCATCATTCTTCCCAACGAATTTTACCATGTCACTATTTGCAATCCGCCCTTTTTTACCTCGGCGGCCGATGCGAATCGGAATACACTCAGAAAATTAAAGCAACTAAATCCCGAAAAACCAGTATTGGAGTTGGAGCGTAATTTTAAGGGACAGCCAAACGAACTGTGGTGCAATGGCGGAGAAGCGTTATTCATTAAACGAATGATCAAGCAAAGTACGGCATTTAAAAAACAGGTTGGCTGGTTCACAACCTTGGTGTCAAAAAGCGACAACTTGCCGAAAATCTACAAGCTTTTAAACAAGTTAAACGCAAAGCACCAAACCTTACAAATGCAACATGGTTCTAAGGTTACTCGGGTGGTGGCTTGGCGGTTTCTGTCATAGTTGCCTATAAAATAACCATCTTTTTAGTAGCCATCTTGCCATTAGAAACCACCTTAACAAAATAAACTCCAGCTTTTACTAGCAATCCCTGTTTGTCAGATCGGTTCCATATCAATTGTTGTAAGCCTTCCGTATCTGTGGCTACCAATAATGCTATTTCTCTCCCTAACACATCATATATGTGTACTTCGGTCTTTCCGGAAGCGTTAAACGTAATGGTTGCATCAGTACGTACTGGATTTGGAACAATCATAAACGATTCTGAAAGCAAGCTGTTTTCAAGTACATCTAAGGTTCCCTGTGGAGAAATTTTTGTGTAATACACATCTTGACCCCCTGTAAATGTGGCGCACCATGCGACGTGTGCAAATTCATTATCACTTTTCATGTCGAAATAATCACCCATCTTTTGTTGTTGCGGATAGCCAATTTTTGGGTTGAAAGGATCTGAAATTGGTATATTTTCAGACCACGAAGTACCTTGATCTTCAGAAAATGAATAATACAAAACCGATTGAAATGTACCTGCTGGAGCGCCCCGGGTATCTAACCAAACAATATCAATACGTCCATTTGGAGCTACAGACATAGTTCCAAACCATTGGTGCGCTTCTTCACCAACATCGGTATTTATCCTAACGGGTGGCGAAAATGAAACACCCCCGTCTGTGCTTTTCGCAAACATCACATCGGCAGGATCGCTACTTGAAGCTCGCTCTACCGAACCTAAAACATAGACGTTGTCACGTCCCGGCCCACCACTTCTATCTATGTCAATCCACAGTTGACCTTTAAGACCTTGCGGATTTATAGCATCTTGTACTCCTAGGCTGCCGTCAAGATTTACAACTGTTGGGCTACCAAAGGTTACCGTACTATTGGGGTCTTTAGCGTTGGTCGACTTTAAAACTAATATGTCGCCCTGTTGTGAACTGTTGGTTCCAACCAAATATAAGTTGGCATCTGTATCTACTGTTAGAGTCCCCCAGAATGGATCGCTAGGCACATTTTCACAGGCTTCAAAGCTCATGGCATCATCTGTAGATCTAGTAAATGCACCCGAACATGTGGTAAAAGTTTTATTCCAATACGAATAATTATGCCCAGCACTTGGTCCGCCGGTCTTATCTATCGTCATCCACTGTTTGTCCCCGCCATTGGCAGGTACGGGCATTCCCCACGTTACGCCTCCATCACGAATTGCAAAAACATCACATTCTAATGTTCCACGCAGGCTGTTGTAATAAAAATTACCTTGATTGTCGAAGTCTAATACAGGATCAGATCTAAAGTTTCCCGGTTCTAAGACCCCAGGGAATTTCCAATTATACCCACCATTTGTACTATATCCATATCCCGCTTGTCGGAAATTGCTATTAATATTATCAAACTGTCGCCAGCCCATGACAATTCTTTGCGGATTGGTTGGATCTATGGCCAAAGATGGTTCGTTAGCAGCATCACCAACAATATTGTTTCCTGCGTTATCAATATTTACCTGCTTCGTAAAATAATTTGGAGCTATTTGCTCATAAGGAGCCGATTTTTCCATGTTTGCTCGGTCTACAAATACGTACGGATCATTTACAAGCTCTAACGGGAGTTGTTTTTCAGTTTCGTTATTTACGACTTGAGATTGAGCCGTTAAACCAATTAGAAAGCTGCTAAACAAGAGTAGAATCAATCTTTTCATAATCTTATAATTTGTTGATTATGAATGTACAACATAAAAATTGGTTGAAAGTGATAATTTATAAATCAAGACAACATTATAGCCTAATAGTAATGAAAGCGCCAAAGCTTGCTTTTAAAATTGGCATCTTATTTGAAGTTGCCATGACTCACCAAAACCTTCAACGTATGAGAAATTCTAGAAATGTCACCACCATCAATGCAGGCAGTATGGCCGATATTGCCTTTTTATTACTCCTCTTTTTTTTGGTTTCTACTACTATTTCACAAGAAAAAGGGCTACTTCGAAAACTTCCAGACCCTTGTCCGAAAAATCAAGATTGTACCGCAGACATACATGAGCGTAATGTATTACACATTCAAATAAACCAAGAGGGCAGACTTTTAGTAAACAATGAGGTTACTGAACTCAAAGATTTACAAATCAATGTAATAGAGTTTTTAGACAACAACGGAAACGGAACATGCACCTATTGCAATGGCATGGGCGACGGCAATGCCTCAGATCACCCTCAAAAAGCAGTTATATCCTTAAGCAGCCATCGCTTAGCGCCTTACTCGTACTTTATTTCTGTTCAAGATGAATTAAGCAAGGCTTACAAAGAATTACGGAGCCGCTATGCTCAAAATACCTTCCGTAAAAATTTAGATGCACTTTCAGTAGAAGAAATAAAAGCCACACAACAGGCGTATCCTTTTATTGTTTCTGAAATATCTGTAGCCGACTAGTCTTTCTTTTTCGGCTTCTTTTCTGGCATGGGGCCGCGTAAATGCACAATAAGTCCATTGAGGAAATTACGCAAGAATTGATCCCCACATTCCATAAATTTAGGATGGTCTGGATTGCGATAGATCGCGTTTATTTCACTTTTGGTAACGTTGAAATCTACTAGCTTACAGATGGCAACAATTTCATCATCGCGTAATTTATGCGCTACGCGAAGCTTTTTCATAATGTCGTTGTTGGTAAGTGCCATAGCTGATATTTTCAGCAAATGTACTTCAAAAATTTGTAGTGATTGGATTTCATAAGATTTATTAGGTTTGCAGTATCAGACCTATGGAACGAACCACAAACTTCTATTTTAAACTCTTTAAGCCCTACGGTTATGTGAGCCAGTTTATTACCAACGACAAAAATGCGAAACGAAAACGCTTTTTGGGAGAATTATTCCCGTTTCCGGAAGGCACCATGGCAGTAGGTAGATTAGATGAACCCAGCGAAGGACTTCTTTTTCTTACTACAGACGGAGTTTTTAGCAACCAAATTTGTAGTACGGGGGTGCAAAAGGAATACTACGCCCAGGTAGACGGTAGGATTACAGATGAAGCAATTGCAGCGCTTACAGCAGGGGTGCAAATTAGTATTGAAGGGGCAACATACACCACGCTGCCTTGTATTGCCCAAACGATTGAAATTCCAGATCTGCCTGAACGGGCGAAGAAAATAAGAGACGAACGACACGGACCCACATCATGGATTAGCATCAAACTTACAGAAGGTAAGTTTAGGCAAGTACGAAAAATGACTGCGGCGGTCGGTTTTCCCACCTTGCGCTTGGTGCGCTTCCGAATTGGGACTGAAACAATAGCCGGCATGAACCCCGGTGATGTTCAGCCGATACATCCCATCTACTAAAATTTCCGAAGAAATCTAAGAACTAATCATCTTCAGTAAGTGTAAAAAAATCATTTACCGGTTTGCTGAAAACTTCAGAGAGTTTTAAGGCCAATACCGTAGAAGGCACATATCTATTGGCTTCAATCGAGTTTATAGTCTGTCTGGAAACACCAATACGATCGGCCAGCTCTTCTTGGGTTAAATTCAGTATAGCGCGTTCTACTTTTAAAGTATTTTTCATTATTCCTTCTTTTTAGCAAAATGAAAAAACATAAGATAAATGAAGAGCATGAACCACAAAATTGTGAAATCCCCTAAGTCTTGAAAAACCCCTTCATTGTCGTCAATGATACTATTTACAATCAAATTAACGATGGGCTGCACCAATATATAGATGGCAGTTATTAAAAAGGTTAGGGTAAACGTTTTCGCCCTAATATGCTGAATACGCTCATCTTCTACTTTTTCTTTAGAAAGCACTACTATAAAAAGCGAGAGCAACACAAGACGCTTTAATATACTTTTTAGCAACTCCCATTCTCCTTCTATAAATTTTGTTGAAAGTAACACTACAAGTGAGATAGTGAATAGCGCCCACCCTACTTTCTTAGCGTAGTTTGGCAATTTAAAGTTAAGCAGCCGCTGTATGTTGGTCTGTTCGCATTCCTGTATCGATTTCATAAAATGATATTTATAATAAGTAAACTTTCCGTAATAACTAGTATATTTTACAATATGACAAATATACTTTACATTTTGGAACTTACCAAAAAAATGTTTGAATTAACGTCTAATTTACTATTCCTGAATTACAATAATAGTGGCTTTTTTGCCCGTGAGGAGAATCCATTCTTTGGCTGAAACAATACGACCTTTGTCGTCGTACACCTGTAGTTCGGCAGTATTAGGGCCAGAAGATCCTTGGTTAAGTGCTTGAAACACAATTTTATTTGGACCTTTTTGTAGCGGGACATTAAACCCGTCGAAGCTTCCATTTAGGCTCACGTCAGAGCGCACCACATCACCATTCAAGAAAATACGAATACGGTCTCCGTCTACAAACTCATGGTCGCGATACGCAATATTCACATACACTGCGCCAACTCGTATTTCACCCAGAAATTGATCGTTGCCCACGCCATCATCTGCTGCTTTATCTTTTACAAATGCTTTTGGAGTACTTCCAGAATTGTATGTTTTCAATCCGTCCCCCTTCGTCATGTCAAACTCTTCAGGCGTTTCTTTCCCCAAATTTGCATACTTGTTTGGAGTGTCTCGAGGTGTCAGGCTTGGTTTTTTTGAAGCAGGTAATGTTATTCCTTTCGGGTCTTCGGAAGTAATATCTGTAGCTTCAATTTTCACAGAATTAGGGGTGTTCCTATCTAATTGCGCAAAGATTGGCACTTGCACAGTGAGAAGAATTAAAATGGAAAGAAGAAACTTCATGCTTTTTTCTATAGATACTTCAATAATTGCGCCAAAGATACTTATTGTTTTAGAATCCGTTTCACTGTTTTTATCCCAGCTGCCACATCCTCAATAGTTAGGAAATAGATTCCCGATGGCAGTATTTCTAAATTTTCAATTTGAATACGATTGCCTATTCTCTCTTCGGAAATTTCCAATTGGCGGCCCAACGGATCGTACATGGAAATAATTGAATTGATATCTAAGCCGCCCAATTGAATCGACAGCGCATCTGTAAACGGATTTGGTGTTATTTGTACCTGCGTTGCAGCGCTCTCAGAAACTCCTAAAATATTTGAAGTGTATCCAGAAACTTCAAAATCGTCAAAATAAAATCCGTCGCCAGGAATAAAACCATCATTCAAAAGACGAAACCTGAATTTTACTGTTTCAAAATCTGAGTAACTATTCAAATTTAACGATACTAAGTTCCAATCTTCATTGTCATTAAATTCACGTAAAACTTCCCAACTCGTCCCATTATCGGTAGAAATTTGAAGCTGCACAAAATCGTTACCGGGTAACGAATGTTTGTAGGCGAAGCCAACTCTAGGAGCAGAAATTGCAGAAAGATCGAGTGAAGGGTTTAGTTCAAAAAATGTTTCGGTATCATTTTCGCCATTACCATCGTTCGAATCACCAAAACTTTGCGAACCACTGTAAGAATCGTCTGTATTTACACCCCACAAAATTGTCCCATTGCCTGTTGCAGTCCAATTGGCTGCAGTATCTTCGGCATCGTCGCTAAAAAGCACTTCTTTTTCGCCTAGAAATACTGGGATCTCTATTTGTTCATTCGGAATGCCATCTTGAATGGTTGTTACTGAAATAGTAAAAAACGCAGTGTCTATCGCTGGATCGACCTCAAATTGAAACGGGCTCGCGGTATTGTCTTTAACTTCTCGTGCTGCAATATTTCCGAAGGAAGTCGCAGTAGGAGAAACCACAAACGAATTATTGGCCTGAACAATCACACTCGCGGTGTTGGCCGTAGCCCCTACCCCAATATTTTTTACAGCAATCACTACTTCAAAAGGCTCACCCGGCAGCACGTCACCTATAATAGTATGACTCTGTATGTCAAGGTACGCACCCGCAATGTATGCTTGAAATAGAAACGGACGCACATTTTCGGCCACCAAATCGAATATCGTACTCGGAGGTGGCCAAAATCCAGACCCTGCGATTTCGGGGGTCCAGCCATAAATATCTTCAGAATGCATATAATCGCGCGTGGTTCCGCAAGACGTATATCCCAGCATCTGCGATGTCGTGCCATATGAGTAGTCGTTATCAGCTAAAAAGGCAGAGGCCCATTCAGAGTAAATATCGAATGCGGGCGGGGTGGCGTTAAAGCCATACGGCATTAAGTAAGTTCCTGCGGTTGAGTGTGTTGAAAAGGCAGTTTTTGCTCCTGTTACCGCCAACAAGTCGCGAATGGCTTTGCTTTCTTCTTCCGAAAATGCTTCAGTACCACGGTATACGCCTGAGCAAGGGTTCGGACTCGAACATTCGTTATTGGTAGCATATCCAAATCCGTAATTCCGATTTAAATCTACACCAAAACATCCACCGGCATTCGGAAACCTGTTCTTTCTCCAGAGTCCGCCGCCATCGGGATCTGTAATTTCGTTATACACATATCCATCTGGGTTTACCACGGGTACGAAATAAATTTCGCGATGGTCTACTAAAAATCGTACGTACGCATCGGTGTCATAATTTTCTAGCAGATAGAACATAAAATTGATGGTGGTTGCCATAGAAAGTGGCTCACGGGCATGGTGAAGAGCGTCAAAATGGGCAGCAGGCTCGGGCTCGTCAATATCGGGGTTATCACTAATTTTTACCATCCAGATATCACGTCCTTCTACGGTAGTGCCAATACTTTCTTTTGCGGTAATTAAATTTGGAAAGTCGGTTCGCATTTCATCTAGTTTCGCCTCCACCTCTGCAAAAGTGTAAAACCCACCCATACTTCCTAAATCGAAGCCAGCGGCTACGAGCTCGCTCGTTTTAATTGGATTTGGATGCTGTGCGTTATCGGCAACAAGCATTTCATTGTAAGCGGCTCGATAATCGGGAATGGTGACCGTATAAGGGAATCCGACATTGGCTAATATATCGCGTTCAGTTTCAGTAACAAAAAACCGAATGCCTTCTGAAATGGATCCTTGGTAATGGTCGATATCAAATCCTAATGAGGCGAGTGTCTGTATATCCTCTGTGTCTGCAACCTGAACCTTCACCTCACTGTAAATTGGTTTTTGGGCAACTACCGCAATGGTCGTAAGAAATAGAATTGAAAAAAGGAGAAAAAAGCGAAGGTTACGAATATGCATTATTTCTTTTTATTTTTATGACGCATTATTACTAATAAAATGATGATAACAGGCAGTACAATATAAATTAAAATATCTGCAACATCTGTAAGATCTATAGGTGAATTATCTTCCGGGCCGGGTACTCCCGTGGGTATTTGTGCATATAGAGTCGGTATAGAAAACCAAAACATACTTAAAAACGTAAAAATAATATACTTCATAGCTTCAATTTGCGTTGAATGTAGGAAAAACAAAGAAAAATGCAATTATTTTTAACAAATAGTGTTAACAATTTGGAATTGTCATTTTTAGGTGTTACTATGGAGGGTTATCAACATTTAAAATCTTAGAAAACAATATGAGACAACTCAAAATTACAAAGCAGGTTACCAACAGAGAAACGAAATCGTTGAACAGTTATTTACAAGATGTAAGTAAGATCGATATGATCACGGCAGATGAAGAGGTAGAACTGGCCCAGCGAATTCGAGCAGGTGACCAACGCGCTTTAGATAAACTCACTAGAGCCAATCTTCGATTTGTGATTTCAGTTGCGAAGCAATACCAAAACCAAGGGTTGCGTTTACCCGATTTAATTAATGAAGGAAACGTAGGTCTGGTAAAAGCGGCAAAACGATTTGATGAAACCCGTGGGTTTAAATTTATCTCGTATGCTGTTTGGTGGATTCGTCAATCTATTTTACAAGCGTTGGCAGAACAGTCGCGTGTAGTGCGTTTGCCACTTAACAAAATTGGTGACATCAACAAAATCAGAAAGGCATCTATTCACCTAGAGCAAGTACACGAGCGTAAGCCTTCTGCTGCGGAAATTGCTAAAGAATTAGACATGACTATTGCCAATGTAAAGCAATCGTTGAAAAACGCCAATAGAAGTCTGTCTATGGATGCTCCTTTCCAAGAAGGTGAAAACGACAATAACTTATACGATGTCATCAGTTCGGGTGAAACCCCAAATCCTGACAAGTCATTAATTCATGAGTCGCTAAAGATTGAAATCGACCGTGCCTTAGACACCCTTGCCCCAAGAGAGGCAGATGTGGTGCGTTTAAACTTCGGATTGAGCAATCAGCCAGCGATGACCCTACAGGAAATTGGAGACACCTTCGATTTAAGTAGAGAGCGTGTTCGTCAGATTCGCGAGAAAGCCATTCGTAGACTGCGCAAAGAATCTAAGAGCCATATCTTAAAAAAATATTTAGGATAGGCTTTATAATTAAAAGGAGCGCCCTTGTTTTAAGAATTTCTTATTACAAGGGCGTTTTTAATTTTGCTATTTTTAAAAAATCGTATTAAAACCACCAAAATATGTTACAAAATACTTCTAGCAATACTTCTTCAACGTCAGATAGCACCTTTCAGGTTAGTGATGCCATTAGCCAATTATGGGATAAACTAGATGGTTGGTTAGATGCTATCATACTAAAGCTACCCAACTTTGTTGTTGCCATTCTAGTAATGGTTCTCTTTTATTTTATAGCCAAAGGGATGCGACGCCTCGTAAAACGCTTGGTATTGCGAAAAGTACATGAAGAATCCATTAAACAAATTATCGGGCAAGTAACCTTTGCCATTACTCTACTCATAGGATTTTTTGTAGCGCTTGGTGTAATGGAGTTAGACAAAGTATTAACTTCCATCCTGGCAGGTGCCGGTGTGGTTGGTTTGGCAATTGGTTTAGCCTTGCAAGGAACTCTCAGCAACACAGTTTCTGGGTTTATCCTTTCTTTTTTACCGAAAATAAGTATTGGTGATTGGATTGAAACTGACGACGAAGTAGGAATGGTAACTGAGATAAACCTCCGGAATATCACCATAAAACGTCCCGACAATAATTTTACCATTATTCCCAATTCTAATTTTGTAGATAATCCGTTTACCAATTACTCGTTGTCTGATCGCTCTAGAATTATCGTGGGTTGTGGTGTAGGGTATGAAAGTGATCTGCAAATGGTGGAAGATCTTACCGTAAAAATCATCGGTGACGCTTTTCCGCAGAAAGAAAACGAAGAAGTAGAATTTTTCTATCAAGAATTTGGAGATAGCTCTATCAACTTTGTGGTTCGGTTTTGGGCCGATTTAAACAATGGGAAAGATAAGTTGACACATCAACACAAAGCAGTTAAAATTATCAAGAAGCACTTCGACGAAGCTGATATCAATATCCCATTCCCTATCAGAACGTTAGATTTTGGAAAAAATAACCTTACGGTTCATTCTGAAAAAAGCAAATAACCAACTTAAAAATTGAATCAAGAAAGGGCGGCTATAATGGTCGCCCTTTTTTTCTGTGTAATAATTATACATTTTCGAGCTGTTTTTAAAAATTTCGTACGGCACCACTTCATTTTAACAAAACTGTGACACTTGTTAACTAATCTTTTAGGCTACCACCGACATATATTTGTCCTCAACAAACCATTAATAATAAACACCTATGAAAAAATCAATTGCAATTACACTATTTTCCGGAGCCATTCTATTGACTTCTTGTGTATCGAAAAAAAAGTATGTTGAATTGGAAGGTCAATATAATGACACCCGTTCTGCCCTGTTAAAAACTGAATTGGAAAAAGAAGAGGCCGAAACTAAATTGGCTAAAATTGAAGATCGCGTTGCTAGTTACAACCAGAAAATTCAATCGCTGACAGAAACTAACAACGATCGCTTACAACAATTCGAAAATGTAGTACTGTCACAAAACGACAAAGATAAAATGAAAGCTGCCTTAGCAAACGTAGACCAAGAAGAACTGGCCAACGCTAAAACATTGCAAGACAGTATGAATCTGATTATCTCCCACAATCTTAAGAAAAATCTTGATTCTAGCTTGATTGCTGAAGGTGAAGAAGATGATATAGAAATTAACATTGATGAAACGGTGGTCATGATTACCATTTCTGACAAGTTGTTGTTCAAATCTGGAAGCTACCGTGTGAACCCTAAAGCGAATCCGTTATTAGAACGTTTGGCAAATGTGATTAACAGCGAGCCAGCTCTTGAAGTAATGGTAGAAGGACACACAGATTCTAAATTGGTGAAGCCTGGATCATATATTAAAGACAACTGGGACTTGAGTGTAGAACGATCTACAGCAGTAATCAGAACATTGCAAGAAAAATACGGTGTTGCACCAGAGAAGTTAATTGCGGCTGGACGTAGTAGCTACCACCCACTTACCGATAACGAGTCGGAAGAGAGTCGTGCTACCAACCGTAGAACACGTATTGTAATTTTACCGAATCTAGACAAGTTTTTAGCATTGCTTTCTGCAAACTAAAATAGCATAACACTTAACAAATTAGCAGCACCTTTTAGGGTGCTGCTTTTTAATTTGTATATTTACCTGACTAGGTTTCCCCGTATATGACTATTGAAAACTCCCCATTTAAAGATAGCTATCTCACCAAGTTCACCGAATCCTTCGGAAATTTTTACGTATTTGAACATTTTGTTGTAGGTGAAATTGCCGAAGGCGTTCATCTAGATTGGGCCAAGGCAAAAATTTTTATTGAAAAGGTATATGCATATTTTGGTCCGCGAGAAGTAAAGATTAATTACATTTCCAATCGGGTACACTCCTATTCGGTGAATCCACAAGACTGGCTCAAATTTTATCAAGAACGCAATACTGTCGCTCGAGTAGCGGTGGTTGCATACGACCAAAAAGGATTTTTAAGCATCAAATTAGAGAAGATGTTTAGTCAATCTACCTACAAGAAATTCGATTCGCTTCACGATGCTATGGCTTGGGCGTCTCCAGTTTATAAAGCGCAATAAGCTCCAGTACTTATTTTTTAGCACTTGGCGGCACCGTGGGTCGTACTTCAATTTTACTTGGCAAGGTTCTCGGGTGCATTTTTAACAAGTCTACCACCAACTCGCCTAAATCTTCAATTTGGATTTTCCAGGCACCTTTGTCACTTGGCTCGTTTCCATTGAAATGTGTAGAAACACTTCCTGGCATTATCGTGCTCACTTTTACTTCGTGTTTCCGAAGATCTAACATGGCCGCCTGTGTAAATCCGGTGACACCAAATTTACTGGCATTATAGGCTGTTCCACCTTCAAAAAAGTTGGTACCTGCCAAACTTGAAATAGTGATATAATATCCTTTGGTGTCTTTAAGTGCAGCTACAGCTGCTTTTAATGAATAGAAAGCTCCTGTAAGGTTGGTTTCAATCACTTCATTCCATTGGTCTACGGTAATGTCTTCTATACTTCCAAAGTGACCCAAACCGGCGTTGGCAACAACAACATCTATTTTTCCAAATTCTTTAATGGTAGCTTCAACCGCTTGTTGTTGGCTCGCGTAGTCACGCACATCGGCTTCGAGTCCGATTGCATGCACGCTATCATTTCCGCTTCCATTCAGTTTCTTTGCAGCTTCTTCGGCGCTCTTTTTGTTGCGGCTCGTAATGGCTACATTTATGCCCTGTTTCAGCAATGCTTCTGCAATTCCGAAGCCAATTCCTTTTGTCCCACCAGTAATTAGGGCGACTTTTCCGTGTAAGTTTTTCATGTTTCTTTTTCCGTAAAGTTAAGATGCGATATGCGTACATCCTCTTAAATAATCATTAAATTTAGAAAATCAATTTTTTAACTATTCCCGTTTCAGATGAAACAATCACTGCTTACGCTATTTTTTGTATTGAAAATTTCAGTGGTCGTATTCGCGCAGCAAGGATTAATTTCTGTAGATAGTCTCAGCACAGAATTTGCTTTTGAAATCCGCTATGCAAGTCCGAATAATTTTATAGGTGAAACATTATACGATTGTGAAAAATGCATACTCCAAAGAGAAGTTGCCGAAGCATTGAATAATGCAAATGCCTATTTCTGCGAAAAAGGGTACATGATCAAAATATACGATTGTTACCGGCCCTTAGATGTACAGAAAAAAATGTGGGCCAAGGTGCCAAGGCCTACCTATGTTGCCAACCCGTATGGAAAGGGAAGCATCCACAACAAAGGCGCTGCAGTAGACATCACCTTGGTAACTCGCGAAGGGTGTTTTGTTGATATGGGAAGTGACTATGATTTCTTTGGACGTGAATCACATATTGATAATACTAATTTCTCTGCGGAAATTTTAGCCAATCGAAAACTGTTACAAGAAGGCATGAAACGCTTCGGGTTTGGAACCATTCGCACCGAATGGTGGCATTTTAGCTATCAAAAAAACTGGAGTTTCCCAACACTGAATGTGCCATTGCCGTGTGATTAGTTGCTAGCGCCCAAATTATCATCTGGCGGATCAGATTTTAATCGCAATGGAATGTCTTGGGCACCACCATATAATTTGATTTCCGTAATATCTCCAGGCATGATAAATTTAGCTTTGGTGAAGGCTTCTTTTACCAATTTAATAATTTCACCACGCAAAACACGCGACGCGCGACGATAATCTACCGTATGAACCCAGAAAAATACTTTTAAATTCACAGTGCTAGCCGCGAGTTCATTTTCAATCACAAAATTTTCGTGCGTATCGTTATGTACCACACCAGGGTGGTCGTTTAGTATCTGCATTACGATTTCCTTGGCGCTTTGTATGTTATCTTCATAACCAATTCCTACTACAAATTCTAACCTAAAGAATCCATCGGCTGTGTAATTCTCAACGGGTTTGGTGAGTACGTCGCTATTCGGAATATAAATATCACGGCCATCACTCGTTTTAATATGTGTATATCGAAAGTTGAGGGCCATTACTTTTCCGAAGTGATTGTCGATCATGATGGTATCGTTCACTCCAAAGGGCCTGTTAAACGCCAAGATAATTCCTGCCAAGAAATTTTTGCCAATGTCCTGAAATGCAAATCCCAAAATTATGGCGGCACCTCCAGCTGCTGTCAATATTCCAGCTGCCACACCGCGCAGTCCAGCAACTTCCAATGCCATCATAATCGCAATTAGGATTAGGATGATTTTTACCGCTTGGGCCAAAAAACGGGCCATCAGCGGATCCTCAGCCTTTTTCAAAAAACGTTTTTTAAAGAAATTTGTGACAACTTGGGCGATTAATATTCCGGCCACAATTACAAAAATACCAAGCGCTATTCGCGGTAGTAAACTCAGTACTTGTTCGTAATAATGCTCGGCAGCATTTACAATTGTTTCGGTAGCGGTTTCTTGTGTTAGTAGCATGTTATAAAGATACAATAAGATTGTGTGAAGACTTCGTTAATAATTTTAGACTGTGCTGTGTTAGCAGTTTACCTTATAGTATCTTTGCAGCAAAAGTAAAAGCTTTGGATATTTCAGTAAAAACATTTAGGATAATTAGTACGCTAGAAGCCATTTCATTTTTGGTGCTTTTGGGCATCGCCATGCCACTTAAATACATCTGGGACATGCCAGAAATGGTGAGTGTAGTGGGTATGGCACATGGTGTTTTATTTATTGCGTACCTTGTAATGGCTTATTTTATGAAGGAAAAACTGAACTGGTCTTGGGGCACCTTGGCAATTGTTATGCTGTGTTCTGTACTTCCTTTCGGTCCTTTTTATGCTGAACGCAAATATCTTTAAATGGAAAGAGAAGATCTGAACCTATATGCCTGCATGCTAAGAGAATACCTTATGGAAGTAGGTATGGGCGAAACTTGGGCAGCGGTCCTGAACATGGTTCTGAACACGTTGATTGTAGCGGTTTTGGCAACGTTCCTCGATATTGTCTTCCGAAAAATTGTAGTCCAGCTTTTTAAAGCTTTTAGTGACAAAACCACGACTACTTTCGATGATTTCTTGGTAAAAAGTAACTTTCCGAGGTTTATTGCGCATTTTCTTCCTCTTGGCATAGTTTGGTATTTAATTCCTTCGCTGTTTCAGGATTTTCCAAGTATTGAAATGGGCATGTACAAAATTGCCCAACTTTATCTTGTTTTACTATGCGTGCTGGTCTTTAGAAGTATTTTAAGGACCACCAATAACTATTTAAATTTCAGCAAAGAAAAATACAGCGACAAGCCGCTAGAGAGTTATGTGCAAGTATTAATGATCTTTGCCTGGGGAGTTGCGATCTTCTTTTTTGTAAACATCTTAACAGGTTACAATATTAAGAGCTTGGCAACTTTAGGAGCCGCTTCTGCTGTGATCTTGCTCATCTTTAAAGACACCATTTTAGGCTTTGTTGCGAGTATCCAAGTATCTGTAAACGACATTGTGCGCATAGGCGACTGGATTACCTTTAGCAAGTTTGGAGCAGATGGTTATGTAACTGAAATTAACCTTGCCACCGTACGGGTTCAGAACTTTGACAATACGTTTACCACGATTCCTACCTATAGTCTGATTGCCGACTCGTTCCAGAATTGGCGGGGCATGCAAGAGTCTGAAGGAAGACGAATTAAACGATCGTTATTTATTAAGCAAAATTCGATACGGTTTCTTTCTTCGGAAGAGTTAGAGGATTTTAAAAAAATACAACTCATCGCTCCCTACATTGAGCACCGAGAGAAAGACGTACTGAAATACAATCGAGCCACCGAAGCAGATAAGTCGTTGCTCATTAACGGGCGCAACCAAACTAACTTGGGGATTTTCAGAAAATATGCAGATGCTTTTCTGCATGAGAATCCGGCAATCAACAAAGACTTATTTTTAATGGTGCGCCATTTGGCACCTACCGATAAGGGTATTCCGTTAGAAATTTTCTGCTTTTGCTACGACAAGCGATGGGAAAATTACGAACATATACAAGCCGATATTTTTGACCATCTCATTTCGGCTATCCCCTACTTCGGACTCGAACTTTTTGAATCACCTACCGGAACCGATTTCGCCAAAATTTCCTTAAACAAACAGTAGAAGTGTCATTGGCGTAGTATCTTTAGAGAAACAGCAACCAATGAACAAGGAAGACAGTCCCAAGATATATAAAGCTATTGAAATTTTTGCAGGAGTTGCAATCGTGCTATCACTAGTACCTCTAATTGCAATTGACTATTGGTGGATTCGCGTATTCGATTTCCCGCACATCCAATTAACCATTCTTACGTTTGTCGCTTTTGTGCTATTCTTTATACAATTTAAATGGAATTGTTGGCAAGATTATGTAGTCGCTACCGCCTTAGCGGTATGTTTAATTTTTCAGTATACAAAAATTCACGCATATCTTCCGTATGCTTCGGAAGATGCAGCAGCTACCAGTGAAAATTATCAAGGTGACATTCTAAAGATATATACCGCCAATGTGTTACAAAAAAATAAGAAACCCCAGCAATTGCTAAACTACATTGATACTACAAAGGCCGATATATTGCTCTTTATGGAAACAGACTCTGAATGGAAAAAACAAATTAGAAATACATTGCCATCTCAATACAGCTACCAAGTAGAAGTGCCACTAGACAATACCTATGGTTTGCTATTATATTCAAAAATACCACTTCAGGATACCCGAGTACATTATATGGTAGACGACAGTATTCCGTCTGTCGATACGAAACTAAAATTGCCCGACGGTACACTTGTTCAATTATACGTGTTACACCCCACTCCACCTATGCCGCAGCATAACCCTTCCTCTTCAGACCGCGATGCAGAAATGATGAAATATGCAAATCTGAGCAGAGAGAATGAACTACCAGTCGTAGTTATTGGCGACTTTAATGATGTTCCTTGGTCTGCTACCACCTCATTGTTCAGAACAGTTGGTGAGTTGTTGGATGTGCGCAGGGGACGCGGTTTCTACAATACTTTTAATGCAAAGAATCTGTTGATGCGTTGGCCCTTAGACCATGTGTTTGTTTCTTCAGAGTTTAGAGTGAAACGATTTACGACGGGATCCGACATAAATTCTGATCATTTTCCAACCTATACCGAGCTAAGTTTTGAACCACAACTCAAAGATGAACAGCGTCCTAAAAAACCTACTGAAAACGAATTGAAGCGTGCCAAAGAGCAAGCCGAAGGCGTTCGTAAAGTTGAATTAGACTATTAACAAGGGTTTCCATTTGCTTAATATAACACTGTTTTTGTTCCAGAATGGTCTGGAGGGAGCGTAAAATCTACAGTTTCGGAATCATCTACTTTTCTAAATTTCATTGAATGTAAGTTTTTATAACGTCAGTCATTCTGAAATGTTAAAATCTAAAAAAAAAGGTGGCCGTTTGTAACAAATAAACAGCTGCTGAGTCTTACCTTTACCATAAACCTTAATAACACACGAAATGAAAACATTACAAACACTCTTCATCGCACTTTTTGTAGTTGCCATGGTTCCATCAACCCAAGCGCAAACTGCCGATGAAATTTTGGAGAACTATTTTGAAAATACTGGTGGTGTAGACAACTGGAAAAAAATTGATGGTATGAAAATGACTGGTAAAGCAGCAATGGGGCCACAAGAATTTCCTTTTACCCAAACCATGATGGCTGACGGTCGCATGCTCACAGAAGTAGATTTTATGGGACAGAATTTTATCGCCCAAGCTTTTGATGGGGAACAACTCTGGGGAATGAACTTCCAGACGCAAGAAGCCGAAGCACAAGACGCTGAGACTTCAGAAAACTACAAGAAAAACGATTCAAAAGATTTTCCAGACCCTTTCTTAAACTACAAAGACAAAGGCTATACGCTCGAATTAATGGGTGAAGAAATGGCCGAAGGAACTGAAGTTTATAAAATTAAAGTAAACAAAGGTACCGTGATGGTAGATGGAAAAGAAGAGAACAATGTGGCGTTCTACTATTTCGACAAAGAAAACTTTGTACCTATCATGAGTGAGTCTACTATCAATGTAGGACCGCAAAAAGGTATGAAAGTACAAACGGTTTTTAGCAACTACCAAGAAGCAGGAGATATATTCTATCCGTATTCTATCGAGACCAAGTACAATGGCCAGACCGGACAGTCTATTAAAATTGAAGCTATTGAAATGAACCCAGAAGTTCAGGATAGCACTTTTAAAATGCCAGAGAAAAAATAAATAGTACAGCTTTTAAAAAATCCCTGCTCGTTCGGGGATTTTTTTTACACTGTTTTCAATACCTTTTTCGGTATGTTTTGCCCTTATTGAAGTAATAACCATCCTATAAAACCTAAACTATATCGTATGAAAACATTGACAACAATTTTGGTGCTACTAACACTAATGTTAGGCACTCACACAATTTCGGCTCAAACTGTAGACGAAATCATTGACACCTATTTTGAAAATACCGGTGGAAAAGAAAATTGGGAAGCCGTTGAAGCGCTCACTTTTAAAGGAACTCTAGACTATGGCGGTATGAATCTACCTGTAACCATGGTTCAGACAAAAGAAGGACTCACTATGTTGAGTGCCGAAGTGCAAGGACAACCTTTTTATCAAACTGTTTATGATGGTGAAACACTTTGGAACACCAACCAACAAACTTTTGAGGCAGAAATGAATGATGCCGAAGCTACTGAAAACTACAAACTGGGCATCCAGGATTTTCCAGATCCCTTCCTGAATTATAAAGAAAAGGGGTACAAAGTAGAATTAATAGGAAATGAAACCATCGAAGGCACTGAAACCTTTAAGGTTAAGCTTGAAAAGAAACCGAAACTCGTAAATGGCGTTGAAGAACCCAATGTGGAGTACTATTATTTTGAAAAGGAAAATTACGTTCCTATTTTAGTAGAAAAGCAAGTTGCTATTGGCCCTGAGGGCACTTCAATGGGACAAAGCAAATTGAGCGATTATCAAGAAGTAGACGGACTCTACTTTCCGTTCTCGATGATTGATGGTACCAAAGATTTTCCGAATGCACAGAGCATTACCATCACCAAAGTGGAGGTAAATCCTGAAATTGACCCGGCAATGTTCCAATTTCCGAAGAAAAACTAAGCATACAACCAATAAACGATACAATGAAAAAACTATTAATTGCAATTTTTACCTTGGCGCTGTTTCCTACAGCGTACCAAGCACAAGAAATCACGCTAAAAGGAAAAGAGCTTTTTGGCGATATGAGAGCACGTCATATTGGGCCTGCACTCATGAGCGGAAGAATTAACGACCTTACCGTACACCCTACAAATTCACGTATTATCTACGCAGGAACCGCAGGTGGCGGTGTGTGGAAAAGTAACGATGCCGGAGCAACCTTCTCCCCTATTTTCGATGATCATGTACAGTCTATTGGGGTAGTGACCCTAGATCCTAAAGATCCAGACAACACGATTTGGGTAGGTACTGGAGAAACATGGACGCGAAATTCGGTTTCTGTTGGAAACGGATTGTTTAAGTCTACCGATGGTGGCGGAAACTGGAAAGAAATTGAAGGTTTTGAGAATAGTGAACGCATTGCTTCTATTGTAATCAACCCAAACAATACAGACGAAATCTACGTAGGTGTATTGGGAGCGCTCTGGAGCGACAGCGAAGATCGCGGTGTCTACAAATCGGCTGACGGTGGTAAAACTTGGAACAAAATCTTATATGTAGGCCCTTCTACGGGAGCTGGAGACGTAATTATGGATCCGAAAAACCCAAATGTGCTCTACGCTTCTATGTGGCAGTTTAGAAGAACCGGTTGGGGCTTTAACTCAGGTGGATTGAACAGCGGTTTATACAAATCGACTGATAGCGGAAAAACCTGGAACAAAATCCACAACGGCTTCCCTAAAGGGAAATTGGGCCGTATTGCCGTGGCAGTGGCTCCTAGTGATGCAAATAAGCTGTACGCGGTATTGGAAACAGAACAAAAAGACAAAAATGGTTTGTGGGTTTCTAACAACGCCGGACAATCATGGGAGCACTTGAACAACGATTTTGGTTTGGTAGTGCGACCTTTCTATTTCTCTAGAATAACCGTAGACCCAAAAAACCCGGATATTGTTGTAAAAGGAGGGTTAAGTGGCTCTATTAGCCGTGATGGAGGAAAAACATTTAAAAGTTTGGGGAACATGCACAGTGATATTCACGATGTTGTTTTTCATATAAACGATAGTGACGTAATGTATGCAGGTACCGATGGTGGGGTTTATCGCTCCTGGAATGCAGGAACCACTTTTGAAATCGTTGAAAATCTTCCCCTTTCGCAATTCTACCACATTAGCACAGACAATGAGACGCCGTATAATGTGTATGGCGGACTGCAAGATAATGGTAGCTGGTGGGGGCCAAATTCGTCTCCAGGAGGCGTAGAGGCTAGAGATTGGAACAGTGTAGGAGCAGGTGACGGATTTAGAGTATTGAAACATCCTACCAAAAATATTATCTATTCTGAAATGCAAGGTGCCGAAAATGTGTGGCGTTATGATGTAGACAAGAACAGAACTAAGACCATTCAACCGTTACCAAGAAAAGGAGATGGTGAGTTACGATTTAACTGGAATGCCCCAATGGCGGTAAGTGCGCACGTACCAGATCGTTTTTATATGGGAAGCCAATATGTTCATAAGTCTGATGACATGGGCGATAGTTGGACCATTATCTCACCCGATTTAACTACAAACGATCCTGCCAAGCAAGACCAGTCGAAGTCTGGAGGACTCTCAGTAGATAACAGTGGTGCTGAAAACCATACCACCATTTTTACGATAGCCGAATCACCATTAGACCAAAACATTCTTTGGGTTGGAACTGACGACGGAAACGTACAAGTAACTACCGATGGTGGAAAGAATTGGAACAATGTTACTCCTAATTTGGTGGGAATCCCTGCGAATACATGGGTATACCATATTGAAGCAAGTGTTCACGGAAAAGGAACTGCGTATGCCGTGTTTGATGGGCATACTACAGGCGATATGAAACCGTATGCACTTAAGACGACCGATTACGGAAAGACATGGAAAAATATTATTTCAGACGATATAGACGAAGATGCTTTTGTTCGAAATATTCAGGAAGACTATGAAAACGAAGATTTGCTATTTTTAGGTACTGAATTCGGATTGTATGTAACCGTAGACGGCGGAAAAAACTGGTCGCATTTTACAAATAATATGCCTCCGGTAGCTGTTCATTTTATAGACATGCAAAAAGAAACCAACGATGTGGTGATGGGAACCCACGGGCGCGGTGTTATCATTATCGACGATATTAGTCCGTTGCGCCAAATCAATCAAGAGGTACTTGAAAAAGATGTACACTTTTTTGATTCTGAACCGATCACTATGGTTGAGCAGGGTGGCTTTTCAGGAAATTTTGGAGCCGAGACACAATTTGTAGGCGCCAATAAACCTACCACAGCGCGAATCATCTATTATTTGAAAAAGCGCCATACCTTCGGAAAGATGACGATGGAGATTCAAGACATGGAAGGTAATAAACTTGCGACGCTCAGTCCGGGTAAATCGAAAGGCATCAATGTGGTAGACTGGAGTTTCAATACGACCAACCCGAAAATGGCAGAAGCAAAGACCTTGTCATTTGGAGGGTTCACCTCCCCTAGAGTTTCCGCAGGGAAATACAAAGTGGTATTAAACAAAGGAAAGGAAACGTATGAGCATATCATAGAAACCAAATACGACGATACAGCCATGACTACCTTGGCAGATCGTAAGAAGCAAGAAGCACTTACCAAAGAAATGTTCAATATGGTAGAAGATCTTGCGTATATGGTATACGAGATAGGAGAAATGCAGGATAAAGCACAAGATGTCATCAAGAATAACCCCAAAGGTAAAAAGGTAGCACAATCACTTTATGATGCCTTAGAAGACCTTAGAACCGACTTGGTGGTGACTACGGGCGATAACTATGTGGCTTCTGCAGAACCAGAATTGCGAGAGCGTATGGCAGATTTATATTCGAATATTGCCACGAGCTACGATCGAGTTTCTGGTGCTCAACTGCAAAATTACGAACTGATTAAAGAAGAATTTGAAAAAGAAAAAGTGCGCTATGCCGAGATCAAGAACAAAGAAGGGAAAAAATTCATGAAGTTTTTAGAAAAGAACGAAATGGATTTAACCATGAAAACCAAGGAAGACTTCTTAGGAGATCGGTAAATAGCAAAACCATTTGCAAATAAAAACCTCGCACGAATGAATTCTTGCGAGGTTTTTTTATGGGAATATGCCATTAAAGATTTTAGGAGAAAATGAAACACCTACAGAAGTGGGTTGTCATTCCGAATGAGGCACGAAGAGGAATCCCATAACCTTGCAGCTCATAATGAGATTTCTCACTGCCCGCCTAGCTGGCGAGACAATCGCTCGAAATGACAAAAGAATAAAACTTTTTAAGGAATGGGTTGTCATTCCGAATGAGGCACGAAGAGAAATCCCATAACCTTGCAGCTCATGATGAGATTTCTCGCTGCCCGCCTAACCGGCGAGGCAAGCGCTCGAAATGACAAAAGAATAAAACTTTTTTAGGGCTGGGTTGTCATTCCGAATGAGGCACGAAGAGGAATCCCATAACCTTGCAGCTCATGATGAAATTTCTCGCTGCCCGCCTAACTTGCGAGGCATACGCACGAAATGACTCTAAACAAAGGAGTTTACTTAATATAAACCGTTTTCCTGTTTACAAACTCCCGAATGCCGTGCTTGCTTAATTCTCTGCCATAACCACTTGCTTTCACGCCACCAAAAGGCAATCTAGGGTCACTTTTAACCAGTTCATTGATAAAAACAGCGCCCTCATTCAACCGAAAAGCCTGTTCTTCAGCAGTCTTTACATCTTTGGTAAAAATTGAAACGCCCAATCCGAATTTAGAATCGTTTGATAATTCGATAGCTTCATCAAGATCTTTAAATGTGGTAATAGAGAGCGCCGGACCAAAAGTTTCTTCCTTAAAAACAGTCATTTTTGGGGTCACTCCAGAAAGAATTGTAGGTTCAAAATAGGCGTTTTGACGCTTTCCGCCCAATAATAAGGTAGCACCTTGCTCAATCGACTTATTCACCTGTTCTTCTAAATCTTCTGCCAAATCTTCGCGGGCTAATGTTCCAATAAACGTTTCTTCATCCATCGGGTCACCACTTTTCAGTTCCCGTACCTTTTGCACCAACCGTTCTGTAAATTCCTCTTCAATGCGCTCATCCAACAATAGGCGCTTCCCTGCAATACAACTCTGACCAGTATTTTGGTAACGTGCCTGCACGCAAGTCTCTAGGGTTGCCTCCATATCACAATCGGCCATCACAATCAGCGCATTGTTCCCACCAAGTTCAAGTACCGATTTTTTAATGTTACGTCCAGCAATTTCGGCAACTGCTCCACCTGCTGGGCCACTACCCGTTAAGGTAACGGCTTTCACGATAGGATTTTCGAGCACTTCTTCTACTTTATCACTTCCAATAAGTAAGGTAGAAAAGCAATGATCTGGAAATCCAGCGCGTTTAAAAACTTTTTCAATATTTAGGGCACTACCAAAAACATTCGACGCATGTTTCAGCACAGCGATGTTACCCGCCATCAGTGCAGGGGCTGCAAACCTGAACACCTGCCAGAATGGATAGTTCCACGGCATCACGGCCAATACCACACCCAGGGGCTCATAGCTGGTATAACTTTTTTGGGCATCAGTTTCTATTATTTCATCTGCGAGCTGAATCGCAGCTTCTTCGGCATAATACTCACAAACCCATGCGCACTTTTCAACTTCTGCAATAGCTTGTGCGATAGGTTTCCCCGTTTCTTGGGTCATAAGTTCTGCGTATTCCTGTTTGTTCTTTTTTAGTTCGGCCGCAGCAGCTAACATTAATTTTTTTCGTTCTGAAAAGCTCGTTTCGCGCCATGATTGAAAGCGTTTGGATGCTTTTTCTAGTATTTCTGAAAGTTCTGCTTTGTTGTGGGTTTTATACGATGCTAATTCTGTACCAGAATAGGGATTTATAGAAGTCACGTTGGCCATGATTTTTCTTTTAAAAGTACAGAAGACGCTGTAATTCTAGAAGCGATTAAGACTACTTTAACGCGTGTACTGTTGAAAAGGCGTTTATAACTTCAAAGCTTACGAGTGGTTTCAGACTTACAATTCAAGTACATTTAAGCAAACAAGGAATTATGAACTCACGAGATATCGCGCTACTCGAACTGCGCCCCGAAATTGCTTCAGCCAAACTAGTTCCTGACATGTCTTCGGAAGAATATTTTCAAAACAAGACACTTCGCCCTGTCGCTAAGCTTCAAAACGACCTACTGTTAGTGGTTTTCCAGAATTATTGTAGAAAACATAAAAACGTATTTTATGATCTTTCCGTAGAAAAAAAACTAGATTATATCGAGAATGCCATTCATAAGGATATGAAATTCCGAAACAGTCTTAAGGGAATGATCATTGGCCAATTTACCATCGAAGAATACGAAATCTATATCCAAAATTCGTCTGCACTCAACAAACGAATGATGAATATTGTTAAAGAACGGTTAAAAAGCAATGTGATGCTTTTAGAGCAATCGGTAATTTCTGTAGCCTAAAAAGTGTGTGAATTCCATCTAGTATTCTGATAGCGAACAATTTGAAAAACCCTTTGTTTTTAGGCAACTCAGAGACTTTTTTTGTAAGATGTTAAGCTTTGTTTAAAGTGTACAAATTCTATTTTTAAAACGAAATGGAGTTCTACATTTGTTCCAAACAAATTGAAATCTTATGAAAAAAATTACCCTTACTTTATGTTTGGCTTTGGCCGGACTTATACTACATGCACAAGAAGATACTTCTCAAGCTTATGACCAATATAACAAATGGTCTATCGAACTTTCTGGAGGTCTTCACAAACCTACAACCCCTTACGCCGATGGTTATTTCATCAGAGGAGCGAGTCCGTTTCAAGGATCCCTGGGGGTTCGGTATATGTTTAACGAAAAATTCGGTATTCGTACCGTTTTAGGTTATACAAATATTGATGAAGACAATGGCGAAGGTAGTTTACCGTTTGAATCAACATACTACAGAGGTACGCTCGAGGGTGTTGTAAACATGGGGAATGTTCTTGACTTTTCAGATTGGACCGATACCTTTGGTCTACTTATCCATGCAGGAGCTGGTTATTCAAGACTCGATTTTAAAGCTCCCAATGACAACTTAGACGCAGAAAATTTAGCTAATATTTCCGTAGGAATTACACCCCAAATAAAAATTAGTGAACGTGTGGCTTTTAATGTTGATGTAACCATGCTCGGAAATGTTGGTCTACAACGCACATGGGATGGTACCGCTCCTATCGTAGAGGCGAATAGAAAGTTTGACGACGGACTACTTTACAATTTCTCTGCAGGACTTACAGTATATCTTGGTAAAAACGACCGCCACGCAGATTGGTTTTCTATGGAAGATGCACGTGAATCGAAAATTGAAGAGCTTGAAAATAGATTGGCTAAGATTGAAACCGACCTCATCGATACCGATCAAGATGGAGTGCCAGATTACCTAGACCGTGAGCCTAATACCATGTCTGGTGTTGCAGTGAATACCAAAGGAATTGCAGTAGACAAAAATGAAAATGGTATTCCAGACGAGATCGAATCGTCTTTAGACCAGCGTTATGTTAACGAAGAAGATTACGTAAGAAACACCGGTGGTGGATTAGACGTAAAAAGTTTGTTAGACAAAGGGTACGTGAATGTATATTTCAGATTTAACAGTACGACGCCAGAGACGTATTCTTTAGAAGCCATTAACTATTTGGCAACTTACATGAAGGAAAATCCTTCTGCAAATGCAGAATTAATAGGATATGCCGATGAAATTGGTGACCCTACTTATAACAAGAATTTATCTGAAAAAAGAGCCGCTAAGGTGAAAGAAATCTTAGTAGCTTCGGGAATTTCTGGAAACAGATTGACCGTGACAGGTAATGGTGAAGATACATCAGTTGAAAAGGGATCTGCACCAGCGAGACAGTTGGTTCGTAGAGTGACCTTCAAATTGAAATAATCATCACGACGAAGTGTTAATGCAAAGGTCCTTTCGCCAAATGGTGGAAGGGCTTTTTTTTATGAAATGGTCGAAACCCCGTTCAAATCGGTGGTAAGTACTTCGCTCATATAATCGAAGAACGGTCGTAGCAGTTCAAAATGATGTACTACGGTTTCAGCAAAATCTGGCGCCAATACCTCAGCATCTGTAAAACTGTGGGTTACTACAAAGTTTTTTAAGCGTATCAAATCGATATTGGGATCGTCTTTGCTGAAACCTTTGGGCGCCGTCTTTACCGGGTCCCAAGCGTCGAAAGTGCCTTCGTACACTTTTTTGAAGGGTGGGTGGGCCAATATTTTTCGAATTTCAGAAGCATCCATTTCAAATTCTTTTCTGATTCGCAGCAGATCAGCCGGCTCCGGACCAAAAAATCCGCCTGCCACAACACTCTTATCTCCTGGTTCTATACGTAAATAATAGCCACCGCGCCGATGTGCTCCTGCCCTACTAAAACTGACGCTCCGGTGCACATTATACGGGGTTTTATCTTTACTGAAACGAATATCTCGATTAATTCGAAACACTTTTACCTTAGCAATCTCGTCTGTTCTGTTCAAGCCTGCTTCTACAGTTGCATAAAAGTTCTTCAATTCTTTTTCACTCGCCTTATAGGTAGCACGATTCGCATCCATCCAATCTTTATGGTTGTTTTGCGCTAAATCTTGTAGAAATTTTAGGGATGCTTGTGGTATGGAAGTGCTCATGATTTCATCTTGAAAATTAAAGATACCTTAAATTTCCTATATTTATATGAAATAACCTTAAACCAACTTCTATGTCTCACTCAAAACCCAATGCCCTATTTTGGATCATTGCCATCGTTTTCGGACTTTTATGGAATGCTTATGGCGTGTACCTGTTTGTGTTTGAAACTTTTTTGGCTACGCCAGAACTCTTTGCTGAAATGTATACCCCAGAACAACTTGAATTAAAAGATAATCTTCCTGGCTGGTATACTGTAGTGTATGGAATTGCAACTATTGGCGGACTTCTGGGTGCATTGTGCATGGTGCTTCGGAAGCGTTGCGCGATTCCTTTATTCGGAATTTCCCTGATAGCAATTTTAGTGAATATGTGCTACGGTTGGCTTTTTACGAATGCTGCCGAAGTGTACGATCCGTTTATCGCTTATGGAATGCCACTCATAGTAATCATAATCGGTATCCTGCTGTATTTCTATAGCAAAGGTGCTGCCCAAAAGGGCTGGTTAACATAAAAACCAATAACACTTCGTTAATTAAATCAACTCGTTATGAATAAACCGAACAAAGCTTTTTGGATCATCGCAGTGCTCGCCTTACTATGGAACCTGATGGGCGTATATCAATTTTATCTAGGTAGTTTCGCCTTAGAGCGTATTCGCGATTCAGTTTCTGCAGAAGAATTTACTATTATGGAGTCACTCCCGTCTTGGTATGCTATTGTTTTTGGCATTGCTGTGTTTACTGGTGTGCTAGGGTGTTTCTTACTGCTAGCCAGAAAAAAGCTAGCGGTACCCTTATTTGGCATTTCGTTGCTCACCGTTTTAGTAATCGAATTTTATTGGTTGTTCACAACAGATATAATGGAAGTTTCTGGTCTTGTTGCTGCCGTAATGCCGTTGATTGTAATCGCAATCTCAATCTTTATGTATTTTTATAGTAAAGGAGCTGCCCAGAAAAATTGGTTATATTAGACAGTTGTTCGTGCGATACAATTACAACAGTACTCATTTAAAAGAAAACTATGACGAAACCACCTATATCCTTTTGGATTTTTGCAATATTAGGACTACTCTGGAATATATTTGCCATCTATTTTGTCGCTTATGAGTTAGATAACTTAGATAGTGGTATCACTGAAAAAGAGTTGGCTATTATTAACGGGTTACCCACCTGGTATGTGGTTTTATTTGTGATTGCACTCATTTCAGAAGTATTTGGTTGTTTTTTACTTATTATTAGAAAAAAATTGGCTACTACCCTATTTGCTGTTTCGCTTATAACGGGATTGTTTATAGAATTTTATTGGTTGTTTGCAACCAATATCGTTACCGTTTCATGGGTATTAGCGTATGGCCTGCCTATATTGGCAATTGTTGTAGCCGTTGTTCTGTATGTATTTAGTAAGTGGGCTGCTAGAAAAAAATGGATTCAATAACTTTTTGTTGTGATCAATTCTTTACTGTAAAGAGTTGCCTACAACCACTTCTTTCGCTTAAAGTAATACAGCAGCCCAAAGAACACAACTATCATGGCTCCCCATAAATAGAAATACCCATATTTCATTTGAAGTTCAGGGATGTATTCAAAGTTCATTCCGTAGATACCTGCCATAAAGGTAAGCGGTATAAAGATAGACGCCATAATGGTAAGCACTTTCATCACTTCGTTCATTTTATTACTTATGGTGGTCATATACATGTCCATGAGGCCCCAAATCATTTCCCGGTAGATATCAACACTTTCAGAAACCTGGATGATATGGTCATATAAATCTCGAATATAGTTTTGGGTACGTTCTTCAATAATTGCCGTATCTGTTTTTTCAAGTCTATTAATTACTTCTCGAAGTGGCACAACGGCTCTTCTAATACGCAATATCTCCTTTTTCAGGGTTTGGATATCTTGTGTGATATCTTCTTCCACTTTGTCTTCAAAAAGCTGGTCTTCTATAAATTCTATCTTCGCACTCAATGTTTCAATCACACTAAAATAATTATCTACAATAGCATCTAACAGCGCAAACATGAGGTAATCGGCCCCTTTATTGCGAACGCGACCCTTTGCGTTTTCCAATCGGTCTCGAAGTCCGTCCCACACATCACCATCTGCCTCCTGAAACGTAGTAACGTAGTCTTTCCCCACCACCATGCTCACGTGTTCGTTAATAAACTCCCCTTCATCAGTGTAGTGCAACATCTTGAAGACGATAAAAAGATAGTCTTCGTATTCGTCCATTTTTGGTCGTTGATTGGTGCTAACAATATCTTCTTGTATCAATGGATGCAAGTTGTAGTATTCTCCCAATCGCTCAATTTCGCGGGTGTTGTTTAAACCATTTACATTAATCCAAGTAATGTGTTCGGAAGTTTCAAAACCAAAAGCGTCTTCAATATTTTCAGAATCTACACGTCGGTAATGCTCTGTAGAATAATCAATGATTTCAACTTTAGTTCCTGTATCGCTTTTGCTACCGGTATAGGTAACCGTTCCGGGAGCCTCATTGTGAATAATAGGTCGTTTAACGATAGGAACTTTAAAGCCCCTTTTTTTGCGTCTTGCCGTCATGCGTGAGATTAGTTTATTTAAAGGTAGGAAAACTAATCTATTTTTATAATTTTAAATCTTAATTGAATCATAAAGCGTGCATAGAAGCTATCCTTTCGACCCTCTGTTGAAACATCATATTATCATTGCCCTCGGACTCGCACTTTGGGTTTTTCTATTTTTAGTACTCACCGAACCGTTAGATACTGACGTTTTCAGTACGACAGAGAAACTGACCTATCTCCCATTGTATGGCATAGCGGCTGCGCTAACCTACTTACTCATAGTGCCGCTTCAATACGCCTTGCTGAAGTGGTATCAGCAACGATGGACGTTATTGGCTGAAATTTTATTTCTGACGTCTATGATACTTATTGGGTTTCTTTTGGCACGATTCGTTTATCTTTATTTTATTGTCCCTGATGAACCCAACCCGTATACACTTGCATATTTCGGCGTCTCCATCTACCTACCTGCCATCGCAACCATACTACCCATGTTGGCAATAGGCCGATGGGCATTTGGTCGGTATTTTGAAAAGAAGCTAGACGACCAAAAAATTGAAATCCCAGGTGAAGGAACCTACGAAGGATTGCGATTGTCACTCACTGATCTTATTTCAGTAAAAGCAGACGATAACTACGTAGAAGTTTGCTATTTGGATAACGGCAGCTTAAAAAAGAACCTGATCCGAAATAAACTCTCCACCATCGAAACGCTCATTCCAGAATTACTTCGTACCCACAGATCATATCTTATCAATCCATACCATTTTCAACAATTCAAAATGAACAGTGGAAAACTGCAAATCATTTTAGGTACCGAAATAACAATTCCCGTTTCTAAAACCTATGCCGAACGCGTAAAAAGTAATTTTGTTTAATCGTTTTCTACCACAATAAACGCATGCTTCAAAATATTGGTTAAAATTTCACCACAAGGAACTGTGATTTCGCCCCAAAGCACCATATATATTGGTCTAACATACTTTTTCGATATAGGTTTGTGATATCAAACAAGCAATCATTCCGTAGCATTCGGAACTAAAAACCTAAACTATGAAATCTCTTTTCACCCTCGTTTTACTATTATTTGTACACTCGTTTGCATTCGCACAGACTAATACTTGCGACTGTAAGAAAGACCTCGATTTCCTCGTTAAGAAAATGAAGAAAACTCCAGGGTACAAACATCAAATTAAAAAGAAAAAGGAAACCGAGTTCGATGCACTTTATGAAGAGTTAGCTTCACAAATGACTTCGGAAATTTCAGTAGAAGAATGCTTCCGTCTGTTATCAAAACAAATGGACATTGTAAAAGATTACCACTCTGGAGTTACGTTGCACACAACGTATTTCAGCAAAGACAATCTTGAGAGTGCTGAAAAGATTACCGAATTTAAAAATTCAGATTTCTACAAAAGCTTCCCAAAAATCGATACAGATATCACTGCCTTAAGAAAACGTCTACAAGCTATGCCAGACGATGCTTTTGAAGGTGTTTATTACATGAAAGGGGCATTGGTAATAGGAATTACTAAAACCGAAACCAATAACGAATACATAGGGGTGGTGCTTGAAAGTGAATTACCTACATGGGAAGCCGGTCAGATTCACTTTTACGCTACAAAAAACGAATATGGAAAATATGATATCTACAACTATCACGTAGATACCTTTAACCTGCGTTTGGTAAAAAACCTAACCTTCGAGAACGGTCGCATTTGGAGTTATAAAAAAGCATTCAACGATTACAATCACGAGCTTTATGCCGGAGAAGAAGGAAACTGGATTTTCCAAGAACTAAATGATAGCGTACACTACATCCGTATCTCGCATTTTTCTGGGAGCCGCTCCAACCGAAAGGCCCAAAAACAATTTTATTCAGAATTAGAAGGCAAAAACCCTACACAGAACCTAATTCTCGATCTGCGCAGTAATGGAGGCGGTAGTTTTGAAGTATCTGACCCATTTTTAAGCCTTTTTAAAGAAATGTATGGTACCATTTATATCATTACCAATGGCTATACGGCGAGCAATGCAGAGCAGTTTACTGCCAAGTTGATAGCGCAAGGAAATACCATCCACGTAGGACAAACAACCTTTGGTATTATTGCCTACGGAAGTGATAAAGAATGGCCAACATCGCCTTCTGGGAAGTTTACGTTTAAAGTTATGGACATGGACTTTCACAACGATTATTTCAAGTACGAAGGAAAAGGCATCGAACCTGCAATAAAGCTAGACTTCAGCAGCGATTGGGTGGAGCAAACGGTGCAACGTATCGTGGCGAACCAAGCAAATTAAACTACAACTAAAAATGAACCCCAGTTCACTTAGGCTGGGGTTCTTCAATAATTATTCATTCCTATCGAATTTATGGCGCGACTGAAGCGTTTTTTCAACATCACGAATATGGAATCCTTTTGCCTGTAAGAGTAGCATAAAGTGGAACATCAAATCGGCACTTTCATTTAAAAAAGCCAAATCATTATCGTCTTTGGCTTCAATAACTACCTCTACGGCCTCTTCTCCAACCTTCTGTGCTATTTTATTAATGCCTCTTCTGAAAAGCGATGCTACATAACTTTTTTCGTGTTCCCCATCATTGCGTCTATCTTCAATCACATTTTCAAGATATGAAAGGAAACCAAAATTCGATTGGTTCTTTTCGTTCCAACAGGTATCGCTACCGGTGTGACACGCTGGACCCTCCGGATGTGCCTGAATGAGCAAGGTATCGTTGTCGCAGTCTGTTTTTAAAGACACTAGGTTTAAATAATTTCCAGTTTCTTCACCCTTCGTCCACAATCGGTTTTTGCTACGGCTAAAAAAGGTCACTTTTCCAGTCGATTCAGTTTTGTCTACAGCCTCTTGGTTCATAAACCCGAGCATCAATACATTTTTGGTCATGGCATCCTGTACAATTGCAGGTACCAGTTTGTTTTCGTATTTGTTGAAATCTATTTCCATGTTTATAGTTTATTATGTTGGCTAGCTCCGTACCGGAATGCCTTGTTTTTTTAATTCTTCTTTTAATGTTGAAATTTCTATTTCCTTAAAATGGAAAACACTTGCCGCCAATGCAGCATCTGCCTTTCCATTCGTAAAGGTACTCACAAAATGGGGGATGGCACCCGCACCTCCTGAAGCAATGATGGGAATATTCACCAACGTGGAAAGGTGCGCCAAGGCCGCGTCTGCAAAGCCATTCTTGGTTCCGTCGTGGTCCATCGAGGTAAATAAAATTTCACCTGCCCCCCGCTCAGCTACTTCTACGGCCCAGTTAAAAAGGTTCAATTCAGTAGGTACCTTCCCGCCTACCAAATGCACCATCCATTGGCCATCAATTTGTTTTGCATCAATGGCAACTACGATACATTGTGTTCCAAATTTGGCAACGAGGTCATTGATAAGCTGCGGATTGCGAATGGCGGCCGAATTGATCGCCACTTTATCGGCTCCGTTTTTAAGCAAGCGCTCCACATCTGCCACCGAATTGATTCCACCTCCTACGGTAAATGGAATATTGATAGTTTCAGCCACACGCAGTACCAATTCTGAAAGCGTCCGACGCTTTTCTTCCGTTGCTGAAATATCTAAAAACACCAGCTCGTCTGCGCCATTTTCAGAATAGAACTTGGCTAAATCTACAGGATCACCCGCATCGCGAAGGTTGATGAAATTCACGCCTTTCACAGTGCGACCGTTTTTGATGTCCAGACAGGGTATGATTCGTTTAGTAAGCATTCAGTATAAATTTTTCTAGTTGTTCTAAGCTGATTCTGTTTTCATAAATCGCTTTTCCAATAATAACGCCTTCACAGCCCAGCGCTTGCAGTTTCGGGAGTTCAACAAATTCTGAAATTCCCCCAGAAGCGATTAAGTGCAGCTTGTTATTGTCGCCTTCCCGACATTCGGCTAAAATTTTTTTATACAAATCGAAGGCGGGTCCTTCTAACATTCCGTCTTTACTAATGTCTGTGCAAATTACGTATTGTACACCTTTCTCTTGGTATTTTTTGATAAACGGTAAAAGGGCTTCGTCGCTCTCTTCTAACCAACCACCTACGGCAATCTTTTCATCTTTGGCGTCAGCCCCGAGAATAATCTTTTCGGAACCGTATTTAGAAATCCATTCTGTAAAAAGCGACGGGTCTTTTACAGCAATACTTCCTCCAGTAATCTGTTGCGCGCCGCTTTCAAAAGCAATCTTTACATCAGTATCAGATTTCAGTCCGCCACCAAAGTCAATTGCTAAAGAAGTTTTAGACGCCAGTTGCTCCAAGACACCATAATTAACTATATGCTTGCTTTTCGCACCATCTAGGTCTACTACATGCAGGTGCGTAATTCCGTGTGCTTCAAATTGTTTGGCAACTTCTAACGGACGTTCATTATAAATCTTTTTTGTGTCGTAATCGCCTTTGGTGAGGCGTACACATTTGCCGTCTATAATATCTATTGCAGGTATGACTCTCATGGTTTTAGGGCTAGTTTAATAAAGTTATGTAAAAGGCGTTCTCCCGCACTGCTACTTTTTTCTGGATGAAATTGGACACCAAAAAAATTATCTTTCTGCAAGGCAGCCGAATACGGTAGGTGATACTCCGTTTGGGCAACAGTAGCTGCGCAAAGTGGTGCGTAATAACTATGCACGGTGTACATATACTCTTTTTCTGAAATATTCGTAAAAAGGGGTCCTTTCAGGTTTTCGATGGTATTCCAACCTATCTGCGGAACTTTTACGGAAACAGGAAACTTTGTGACCTCCACATCAAATATTCCCAATCCTTTGGTGTATCCTTCTTCCGAAGCAGTGCACATTAACTGCATACCCAAGCAAATGCCCAATACGGGTTGGCGAAGTGTAGGTATGATAGTGTCTAATCCTGAGCTACGGAGTTTTGTCATGGCACTGCTCGCTTCACCTACGCCAGGAAAAATCACGCAAGCTGCGTTTTGTATCTCGTTGGCATTTTGGGTTAAAACAGCTTCATAACCCAAACGCTGCAAGGCAAATTGGATGCTTTTTATATTCCCAGCTCCATAATCTATGATTGCGATATTTTTCATAACATTCCTTTTGTACTGGGTAATATCATTTTTTCGGCATCCCTTTTTACGGCTGCTTTTATTGCTTTGGCAAATGCTTTAAAAATTGATTCAATCTTGTGGTGCTCGTTCGTCCCTTCTGCTTTTATATTCAAATTGGCTTTGGCACCGTCTGTAAAACTCTTAAAAAAGTGATAGAACATCTCTGTGGGCATTTTTCCGATCATTTCACGCTTAAAATCGGCATCCCACACTAACCAATTCCGACCGCCAAAATCGATGGAAACCTGCGCCAAGCAATCATCCATCGGCAAGCAGAACCCATAGCGTTCAATTCCCAATTTGTTTCCCAATGCTTTGGCAAAAACTTCACCCAAAGCAATCGCTGTATCCTCTATGGTGTGGTGCTCATCTACTTCCAGATCTCCCGTGACATCAATGGTTAGGTCCATTTGTCCGTGGCGGGCTATCTGTTCCAGCATATGGTCAAAAAAGGCGATTCCTGTTGAAATTTTCGCATTTCCAGTTCCATCTAGATTCAACGTTATAGAGATATCCGTTTCGTTTGTTTTTCTTTCCAGGCTGGCTTCCCGTGTCTGTAATTTCAAAAACTCATATATTTTCTTCCATGAATTAGTTTCTAGGGCAATACAATTGTCTAGATCGCCTTTCGATACAGTAATTTCTGAGGTACCAAGCTGAGTATTATCGTCTATAAAGATTCCTTTGCAGCCGAGGTTTTTAGCCAACTCCATGTCGGTGAGCCGATCTCCTATTACATATGAATTCGCCAAGTCGTAATCGCCTTGCATGTATTCGGTAAGCATTCCTGTGCCCGGTTTCCGTGTGGGAGCATTGTCTTTTGGAAAAGTGCGGTCTAAGAACACTTTTGAAAAAACGACGCCTTCATTTTCAAAACTCTTCATGATAAAATTGTGAACGGGCCAGAACGTTTCCTCCGGAAAAGCAGCTGTACCCAAACCATCTTGGTTGCTCACCATGACCAATTCAAAATCGAGTTCATCAGCGATTTTACCGAGGTAGGTGAATACCTTCGGATAAAAAATCATTTTTTCGAACGCATCAATCTGTTCGTCGGCAGTTTCTTTAATCATCGTGCCGTCACGATCTATAAATAATACTTTCTTCATTGCTCAAGTTGTGTTAGTGCGGTTAGTAATGCTTCTACTTCTCTCTCTGTTCCCACAGTAATTCGCAGTGTGTTTTCGCAAAGCGGTTGGTTGCTTCGGTTTCGTACTACAATGGTATGCTGTAAAAGCTGTTGGTATCTTTTGGTAGCATCATCTACTTTAACAAGTAAAAAATTGGCTTCGGAAGGATATACCTTTTTAACAAAATTATATTGAAGTAATTGTTTAAATAATCCCTTCTTAACTTCTTTAATTCTGCTTATTTCATTTTTTAATTTTATTGTATCTTGAATTCGTTCCAGTGCGTATTCTTGCGTTAAAACATTTACATTATACGGAGGTTTTATTTTGTTGAGAATTTCAATAATCGCTGCGGAAGCATAGCAAATTCCCAGTCTAATTCCCGCCATACCATACGCTTTCGACAACGTTTGGGTCACCACTAAATTTGGAAATTTGTCAAGTTCTTTTAACCAGCTATCTGTTGCTGAAAAATCAATATACGCTTCATCTATTACTACAATACCGTTAAATTTTTCAAGTAATTCCAAGATAGTATCCCGATTGAAAATATTTCCTGTCGGATTGTTCGGGGCGCAAATAAATAACAATTTTGAACGCTCATCCTGTTTCCGAAGAATCGCATCAACATCAAGCTCAAAATTTTCGGTAAGCAGTACTTCCCTATTTTCAACGGCATTGATACCCGCCAAAACCCCATACATACCATAGGTTGGCGGCAAGGTTATCACGTTGTCAATATTGGGTTCACAAAACGCACGGTACAGCAAATCAAGCACCTCGTCGCTCCCGTTTCCGAGCAATAGCTGCTCCGGTTGTACGTTTCGCTGCGTGGCCAATACTTGTTTCAACTTGGTTTGTCGCGGATCTGGATACCGGTTGACATTAGTTTCATGCGGATTCTCATTAGCATCCAGAAACACCATTTGCTCTCCCACTGTTTTAAAATCATCGCGCGCACTGCTATACGGCTTCAAATTTTTCACATTTTGCCGTAGCAATCGATTTAAATTGAAATTCTTACTCATTGCCAATCGATTTTAAACGTAGTGAAACAGCATTTTTGTGTGCCTGCAAGCCCTCTGCCGCTGCCATGGTTTCAATCGCAGGACCGATTGCCTGAATACCGGCTTCGGAAATTTTCTGAAAAGTGATACTTTTCATGAAACTATCTAGATTTACACCGCTGTACTGTTTTGCAAATCCGTTAGTGGGCAGGGTGTGGTTCGTACCCGAGGCATAATCGCCCGCACTTTCAGGAGTGTAATTCCCAATAAACACAGACCCTGCATTTTGGACGTTCTCAACAAAATACGCTTCATCTTCAGCAACAAAGATTAAATGTTCTGGCGCATAGGTATTGATAAGCGCTAAGGCAGTTCTGTTACTATCAACCAAAATCAATTTTGAATTTTGCATAGCAAGCGTTGCAATTTCTTTTCTTGGCAACAATGTGAGTTGCTTTTCGATTTCAACAGCAACCTCATCCAACATTTTTTCTGACGTACTTACCAAAACCACCTGACTGTCGGCCCCGTGTTCTGCCTGACTCAACAAATCTGAAGCCACAAAGGCAGGAACGGCAGTCTCATCTGCGAAAACGAGCAGCTCACTTGGTCCGGCAGGCATATCGATAGCCACTCCAAATGTAGTCGCATATTGCTTCGCGGCCGTCACAAATTGATTTCCGGGTCCGAATATTTTATACACGGCTGGCACCGATGCTGTACCGAGCGCCATGGCCGCAATGGCCTGAACACCACCAATTTTAAATATTTTGGTCACTCCACACAGTTTAGCGGTGTATAAAATCGCCGGATCAATTTTCCCTTCTCTGTTCGGTGGCGTACACAATACGATTTCGGTACAACCCGCCAACTGCGCAGGTACCGCCAACATTAAGATTGTAGAAAACAACGGGGCGGTTCCGCCAGGGATATAGAGCCCTACTTTTTGTATCGCACGTTTTTCCTGCCAGCAAATCACTCCTGGAGTTGTTTCAATGCGTTCTGTCGCTGTTTTTTGTGAATTGTGAAATGTTTCAATGTTCTTTTTTGCTAATTGAATCGCTGCTGTTAGTTCTTTCGAAATAGTCGCAGCGTTCATTTCTTCTTCGGAAACTTTAAAAGTTTTAAGCGACGTCCCATCAAATAGCTGGGTGTATTTTTGTATTGCAGTATCGCCTTTCTTTTGTACTTCCTCAAACACTTCAGATACTAGCGAATCCATATCGGCTCGTTCGTTTGCAGGGCGCTCAAGGAGATTGAGCCATGTGTCAGGCAACGGATTTATTATTTTTTTCAAAATCAATTTTTTTAAGATTTATAAAAGATGCTTACAGCACCATTTTTTCTATCGGACAGACAAGAATCCCTTCGGCACCGGCTTCCTTTAACTGGTCGATGACTTCCCAGAAAACTTCTTGGTCTACCACAGAGTGAATACTGCTCCAACCTGCCTCGGCCAATGGTAAAATAGTAGGACTTTTCATCCCTGGAAGAATGGCAGTAATGGCGTCTAATTGCTCGTTGGGTGCATTTAACAACACATAACGGCTGTCGCGCCCTTTCAGCACAGCACGAATTCTAAATTGAAGTTTCTGAAGCAAGTTTTTTGTTTCTTCGGAAATTGCAGGTGAAATGGCCAATACGGCTTCACTTTTCATCATCACCTCTACTTCTTTTAGGTTGTTCTTAAACAAGGTACTGCCACTGCTTACAATGTCACAAATAGCATCTGCCAAGCCGATGTTGGGCGCAATTTCTACACTTCCGTTAATGATATGCAGTTCGGCCTTCACGCCTTGTTCTGACAAGTAATTTTTTGTGGTCTCAGGATATGAAGTGGCGATTCTTTTTCCGTTCAGGTCGTTAATATCAGTATACTTCGAAGATTTCGGAACAGCCAGGGAGACACGGCATTTTGAAAATCCGAGTTTTTCAGCAACCAAAATACCACTCCCCTTTTCAACTAAAACATTTTCACCAATAATGGCGCAATCTACTACACCATCTTTCAGGTATTTCGGAATGTCGCCATTCCGCAGGTAATAAATCTCTAGCGGGAAATTCTTCGCGGCTGCCTTAAGTTGCTCACGGCCATTATCTATTGAAATCCCGCAGTCTTTTAACAACTGCAGGGAGTCTTCGTTTAAACGACCTGATTTTTGTACAGCAATTTTTAATTTTTTCATTTTTTTGATTGTGTTTTTAAATAAAATTTTCTTTTTCTCTTACAAATGGGCATAAAAAAACCCGTTTGATTGCTCAAACGGGTTCTGAATATCAGTAACTAATTACATCAATACCAAATCACCTCGCGTGAGCGTGGAACGGGATATGGTGATGATGTAAAAATGTGTATGTCATAATTGAACTTCAAAAGTAGAAAAAATAATGTTTACAGCATTGTGAAAAACATCTTAATTTTTTCTGAGAGGCTTCCATTTATTTTTATAGCTTTGAGAGTAGAACAGCTAAATCTGCCAACACCTTTTTTTTCAAGGGGTTACAAATAAATGAAGAACTTTGTTATCGCATTTTGCGTCTTTTTGGTATGGTCCTTTTTTGGGCTTTGGCTGTATTATTGGCTACAAGAAGATAACACACATCTGCAGAGCAGCAATATTCAACTTACAAATAACCAAAACACTTCAGATACACTCGGGTTGCCAAACCTATCAGAAATTGACGGGAACAATACAAAAACCAACGACACATTAAACCCTATCGCTGATCTGATGACTGGCAATTCGCTTCGCGCGCTCACCACAGATGGGGATATCTTGTTCAATTATGAGGAAGCTTTTGTGATTACAAAAAATTCGCCCCTTGTTTTTATTCCGCAGGAAGCCAAAGATTTTAAATACAAGCTCAATAATTATTTTGTGGAACACCCCAATACCGAGCTGCATATCATTTCAAAATACAGTGCCGAAGAAAACACGGTGAGTCCGAATATGGGGGTACAGCGGGCAAAACAATTGAAGGATATTTTAGTAGAAATTGGCATCCCCAGCACACATTTGGTCATAAAACCGCACATCACACCTATAGCATTTACCGCAAATGGAACTTACAACAATGCTTTTTCGTTTCTGTTTGAACCGCTAAATCAGGCACGCTTGGAAGCGATTAAAAATGAAATTCCCGACACCAAAGTTATTTATCCTAGGTTTTCCACTTCGGGCATTCTAAATAGCCCTGAACTTGAAAAGCTATTGGAAGAAGTGAAACTAGCGCTAGACAATAACCCGAATGTATCTGTAGAAGTTATCGGGCATACAGACAATGTCGGGAATGCGCAAGATAATTACCATCGCGGACTCGAATTTTCACGACAGGTACGTTGGTATTTGGTGGCCAAAGGGCGCATTAGTCGACATCGAATAAAAGCATCCTCTAAAGGAGAAAGTGAAGCCATCGCTAGTAATAATACTGAAAAAGGCCGTAATTTGAACCAACGCATTGAAATACGTTTTATAGAATAAATATGCAGCTGCTAACCGATTTTTTAAACCAATTACCCAACTTCTTTGGCATCTTCCTACTGATGCTCAGCAGTTTCCTTATCGGCTATTTTGCTGCCACAGGAATGCAGCGCAATAAATTCAGAAAGATCATTGAACGCCTTAAACGTGAAGTTAACGCCCTGAAAGTCCCTCCGAAAAAAGAAGTGCGCGATATTGATACCATCTTTACTGAAATAGAGCCGAAAATCATCGAGGTGATGAAAAAACAGCATGAAAAGTTTGCCGAAGATGATGCCGAATTGGCCAAAGTGGAAGAAAGTAATTTTGCTGAAAAGAACAGGGATCGCTACCTCCAAGAAATTTCTACTACTGAAGTTGAAGAAGAAGACGATGATAAAGAATTAGACTTTGATAATTTTGGCTATGCCGATGCAAATGACAAAGACGATCTTACCCAAATTAACGGCATTGGCCCCTACATTGAGCAAAAACTAAACGATATCGGCATTTATACTTTTGAGCAACTAAGCAAACTCTCTAAAAAAGACATTGAGATAATTACCGAAATGATCGACTTTTTCCCAGACCGTATCGATAGAGATAATTGGGTGGGCCAGGCAAAAGCGCTACACTTTAACGTATAACCTATGCAATTAGCCACCTTAGATTGGATTTTAATCGGCTCATTTTTTGCCATCTTCCTTATGATCGGAATCTTGGTAGCCAAGCGTTCCGGAAAAAACACTCAAGAATTTTTTCTTTCAGGACGAAACATGCCATGGTGGCTGTTGGGAATCTCGATGGTGGCCACCACATTTTCTGCAGATACGCCGAATCTGGTTACCGATATCGTACGCCAAAATGGAGTCTCAGGAAACTGGGTATGGTGGACCTTCCTAATCACAGGGATGCTCACTGTGTTTGTGTATGCAAAATTATGGCGGCGTAGCAAAGTGTTAACCGACCTTCAATTTTACGAAATGCGCTACAGCGGAAAAGCAGCTGCTTTTTTACGCGGTTTCAGGGCATTGTACCTCGGGGTGTTCTTTAATGTGATGATCATGGCATCGGTTTGCCTTGCAGCAATAAAAATCGGGGGTATTTTATTCAGTTTAGAAGATTGGGAATGTGTACTCTATGCTTCCTTGATTACTGTTGCGTATAGTTCGTTTGGTGGACTGCGAGGTGTGATATTTACAGATTTCTTACAGTTTATCGTCGCGATGGTCGGCTCGGTTTGGGCTGCGTATTACATCATTAACATGCCAGAAATTGGTGGGTTAGACAAATTACTCACGCACGAAAATGTGGCAGACAAACTCAATTTTTTACCAGACTTTAACGATACCAACTCCCTACTGGTCTTGCTTATCATACCCATTGCCGTACAATGGTGGAGCGTTTGGTATCCAGGTGCAGAGCCTGGTGGTGGCGGTTATATCGCCCAACGTATGTTGTCTGCCAAAGATGAAAAAAATGCCATTGGAGCTACCCTCCTATTTAATGTGGCGCATTATGCGCTGCGCCCTTGGCCATGGATTCTAATCGCCTTAGCATCGTTGGTATTGTATCCAAATCTTGCAGATATTGGCAATGAGTTTCCCAACGCCGTATTGGGACATGACTTGGGATACCCCGCCATGTTAACCAATCTACCTTCTGGTTTGTTAGGATTGGTAGTTGCTTCGCTCATTGCAGCTTTTATGAGCACCATCTCAACACACCTAAACTGGGGGTCTTCGTATATTTCGCTCGACTTTTATAAACGATTTGTAAAACCAACCGCTTCAGAAAAAGAATTGGTAGGCGTAGGTAGAATTTCTACTGTGGTTTTAATGGCACTTTCAGCATTATTGGCGCTCGCTCTGAGTAGTGCCTTAAGCACCTTTGCAATTCTTTTACAGATTGGTGCAGGTACAGGTCTCATCTTTATCCTTCGATGGTTCTGGTGGCGCGTAAATGCCTATAGTGAAATCACCGGGATGATTGTTTCATTTGTCATGGCGCTCTTTTTTGAGTTTACCGAATTTGGCCTCGAAGATTATGAAAAGTTAGTATTGGGTGTGGCTATTACTACGGTTGCGTGGATTGTAGTAACTTTAGTTACAAGACCCACCAACACCAAAACCTTGGCAAGTTTCTATAATGCAGTGACACCCTATGGCAACGGCTGGAAGCCTTTCAAAAAAATTGCCTCACAACAAAACATAACGTTGCAGCAAACCAACGATGTATTTACCATAGATTTGGCTTCCATGCTCTTGGGGATAGTATTTGTATACACTTCGCTGTTTGCTACAGGGTACTTAATCTACGGAAATATGACAGGTGCAGCCATATTAATTGCCGTTGCAGCGGTTTCGGCCTTTACTATTTTCAGTCTGTGGAAAAAGCGAAAGACTTCTAAAATCTAACATTTCAATGAAAAAAATCATACATACAGAAGCTGCTCCGGCACCTATCGGACCTTACAACCAAGCGGTAATGCACAACCACATGCTCTATACCTCTGGACAGATTGCATTAGACCCAAAAACAGGCGAGTTGGTTACGGGTGACATTCAAGCTGAAACCAAAAAAGTCATGGAAAACATGAAAGCAGTTTTAAAAGCTGCTGGGATGACCTTTGAGAATGTACTCAAAACCTCCATTTTTATAAGCGATATGGGAAATTTTGCAGCCATTAATGAAGTCTACGCTACTTATTTTGATGAAGCTACTGCTCCTGCCAGAGAAACTGTAGAAGTCGCCAACCTCCCCAAATATGTGAATGTGGAAATTTCGATGATTGCTTCGTTGTAGTAGATTTTGTAAATTTTAAAAAGTTAGGAAGAACAGTTTTTAGTCAATAATTATATTTTTAAAGTTGTGACTGAATCATTCATTACTATCTGATGACATTCTGCTTTTTATACGATGTAGGGATAAACTAATACACCTCACGTTATGAAAAGTCTTTTTTTCCTTTTCTATTTTTTTTCAATTTCATATGCATTTGCCCAAGTAGGTATTGGCACTACGAGTCCGCATGCTTCATCTATTCTAGAAATAGAAAGCACAGATGCCGGACTTTTAATTCCTAGAATGACGGCAGCACAGCGATTGGCAATCATATCTCCTACCACTGGTTTATTGGTATATCAAACCGATGTTTTCAATGGCTTTTGGTACTATGACGGCAGTGCATGGATACATTTAAGAACTGGCGCAGAACAAATCAACGATCTAGCTGATGGAAAATCTGACAATGACGGAAGTAATGACGGTTCGTCTGTCTTTTTAGGAAAAAACGCTGGACAATATGATGACGGTACAGACAATCAAAATGTAGGCCTAGGGTATTACGCACTTAGAGGAAATAATTCAGGAAATTTTAATGTGGCAGTTGGATATGAAGTTCTCGAATTTAATTCATCAGGAAGTTATAATATCGGAATAGGAAATACCGCACTCCAAAACAATACCACAGGAGGTGGTAATATAGCGCTTGGTCACCAAACCTTATTAAACAACACACAGGGGGTTAGCAATGTTGCCTTAGGATACAATAGCATGCGAAACAATACATTGGGAGAGCAAAATATTGCTATTGGCACCTATAGCATGTTTGATGCTGTTTCTGCAGACACCAATATAGCTATAGGCAGAAATGCGTTACAATATACTAGCGGTGATGATAATATTGCTGTTGGAGAATACGCTCTCAACCGAAATACGAGCGGAACATACAACGTTGCTATTGGTGAACGAGCGTTATTTCTAAATCAAGACGGACAGCACAACGTAGCTATTGGTAGTAGAAGTTTAAGCACCGTAGTTTCTGGAAGTAGCAATGTAGCAGTAGGGAGGCTTGCCTTAGGGTCGAATCTCGCCAGTGACAATACGGCTGTGGGGCGCACATGTTTGAGCGGAAACACCACAGGCAATGGAAATTCAGCTTTGGGGCGCTATGCGATGATTGGCAATTCTACGGGTTCGTTCAATGTGGCAGTAGGTTATAATGCTTTAGGTGACAATGATACTGGTTCTGGAAATACAACAATTGGTGCAAGTGCAGGAGATAGAATAACGGGAAACAACAATATCGCTATTGGCTATTTAAGTTCCTCTGCTGAACCATCAGGATATTCTGGAGATAACAACATTATTATCGGAACGAACGCAGAACCTTCTTCAACCACAGTTTCAAATGAGATCAGACTTGGAAATTCGTCCATAACATCTGCCCGCATCCAAGTACCGTGGACCATCACGAGCGACCTACGATGGAAAGAAAATATAGCTCCTTCTAAACTCGGATTAGCATTCTTGATGAATGTAGAAGCGGTAGAATACAACCGTCAGAACGCAGAAAGTAACTCAAAAGAAATCGGATTTATAGCGCAAGATGTGGCCAAACTTTTAAAAACATCAAACCGCAATGGCTATGGCTTATTGAATCAAGATGGAAACGGATATTATGAATTACGTTATAACGACTTTATTGCAATCATGGTAAAGGCTTTACAGGAACAGCAAACGCTAATCGAAGAACAACAAGAGAAAATTTCAGAATTAGTTGAATTAAAAAAGCAGCAGAAAGAAATTCTGATGCAACTTGATATATTGAGTGAACAACTCACACGTAATGGCAACTAAAATCAATCCTCTTCCTCCTTATTCCCATCATTATTGAAATCGACTGGAATGGAGTTGTCATCGGGCACCACAGGAAGTTCATCTTCGACTTCTAAGGTTACTTTTTTATTGAACAATTTATTCATCAGTTCACTAAATGTATCGAAGTCGACCGAATAGGTGATCCCCGCCCCTTGCTCAAAAATTTGATCTTCTCCTATAAACTGAACATTGGCCTGACGGTTAAAGAAGTTAATACGCAAGCTTCCGTCTTCATTTACCAACCATTGCACTTGTATATCTCCTGCAACAGTACTTTCATTCACGCCGCCAACCGGCACCCCTACTTTCCCATTAATCAAAACACGTTCGGTAATATCTGCCGAGAACACAAGCCCAATCTGGTCTGTCGTTTGCTGTGTCGGGCCACGATAGCCTTGCGAATAGTCTAGGCCTACCTTAAACTTACTATCCTGGTCTGCGAATAGTTCATTTACCAAGCCAGAAACTCGATCTACCAACGTACCCGTAAACGCACCTGCGCCACCAAAGTTATCGTCTACAAACGCATCTGAAGCTACCAAGAACAATGCTTGTTGTTCGCGCTGTTCTCTATTTTGCAGTTTGTATTCTAACTCACTACGCACAATAGAGCTGGTGCGCGGAAATTCAATTCTAAAATCAATTTCAGGCTGGATTAACTCTCCAGATAAGTCTACCAAAACATGCACAGGAATTTTCCGGTTAATGGCTGGGTTGTCTAGCAACACAGACGGATTTGCCTCCGTTTCATATTTTGCGGTTAAATCGATTCGTCCGCGTTCTGGATTTCCTTCCCACACAATGAATCCGCCGGGAACAATCCCAATCTTCTTTTGAATGAGTCCGCCGTAACGGAAATCGAAAATACCACTGATTACCGTATATTCCCCCCACATTTTAAACTTTCCGAGGGTATTAATCCTGATCAGCAAGGTACCGATTCCTTTCCCTGTTAGTTTAGAGTTGTTCTCTTGATCTACCACCACTTCAACTTCTGCATCGTCTGTAATGTCTAAATCAAAATTAAGGCTAAGCCCTTTTACTTCCTTTTCTTCAATGGTTTCACCTTTAATGAGCGCTTCCTTTTCCGCAGGAGACAAAAAGGTGATAAAGGTGTCTTCGCCTATGCTCTGGGTGTCACTAATCGGTATTTTAAACGATGTATTTGGTTCTGTGGTAGCAGCCACATCTATGGTAAGCTCATCTACAGGGCCTTCAATGTCGGTAGAGCCGCTTATGAATGCAGTTCCGTAGTATAATGCATCTTCTGTCTTAGGGGTGTCTAGCGCCAAGATATTGTCTGAATCGATATTGAGGTCTAATTCCCAATTTCCGAAGTTGTTATGTGTAGCAAAACCGCTCAAGGTACCCGTGGTGTTGTACTTGGTGTCGGTAATGGTCGTAGCGCCAAGGTCGAATTTATCTTTAGTCACCACAATTTGCGTGCTGTTGTCTAAATTGAAATCGGTATTCAAGAATGGAATTTTGAGTCCGCTCTCTTCTAAATTGAAACGTCCTAAAATGTCGGGCGATTTATAGCTGCCGCTTACACGCGCGTTCCCCGATATAAATCCGCGTATGTCAGTGAGCACATCGGCGCCAAACGGGCTAAACGCCTGCATATTGAAGCGGTTCATGTTCACCTCTAAATTAATTTGGGGATATTGGGGTGCTACGTCAATCTCGCCAACGGCACTAATCGATTCCACATTATTATTTACCAATCGTGTGTCTATACGGTATTTATCTAGCGTTTCGTTTCCAGAAATATCCAGTTTTAAATCTCCGAAAGCTACGTCGTTAATATCGATACCGTCAATGGTTACGGTAGAATTTGGGTAATAAGCACCGTTTTTCTGAAGGAAGTCTAATTTTCCGTTTACATTTCCTTTAAGGCGTAAGCTATCTACAGGCGGCACAATATTGCCAATGTTCACATCGCGGAAACGCACTTTCAAATCTTTGTAGGTAGAATCGCGCAACACACCCGATAATTGTATGTACTCATTTTCATGGTTGAGCACCATCGAATCAATTTTTACCGTTTTAAAGTTGTCGTCGAAGGTAACCTTGTTTAATCTGTTGTTCTCCTCGTTGATATACCAAACGTTGTCTTTATAGGTAATGTCAGATTTTTTAATACCTACCACCGACTTCCCTTCGGGGTTGATGGTGTGGTAGAGTGACAAGTTGAAAAGGTCTTCCTTGTCTTTTCCACCCTTAAATTCTGACCGAACGAACAGGGTGTCTTTTATGGTTTTGTTGATTAAATTAACGTCGGTAACGTTGTAAAAGCCCGTATACACCGAATCGATGGAGACATAAGTATTAAATAAGGGGTTGTCATTATCTACCTGAACGTTTACATTTCCGAAGTAATTTTTATAGAGTAGCAATTCTGGACTTCGGAAATCTAACTGGAATTTCGATTCGTCTGAAGCCACCGAGCCTTTAATCTTCGTATTTTCACCCAACTGAAGGTCTGGCACGAAAACATCTACTATTTTGTTGTAGACCTCAAATTCATAGTTCAAATACTGGTTGGTAGTAACTTCTGCCGGAATGTAATTGGTATAGATACTCGCAATACTGTTCTGGAACAAATTCGGGATATCTTCAATTAAGAATTCGCCTGTAATTCTTCCATTAATAATGTCTGGCGACTGTACACGTATGGTTCGAACGGGCCCTTCAAATGAAGAAGTCACCAAAAAGTCATCAAAATAGAAATCGGCATTCTCGGTCTGGTAGAATGTCTGTACAAATTCTATGGTCCCGTCCAGGTCATTGATGTTGGTGCCATCCATATCCATGATCACCCTACCGGCAAAAACGGAGACACTATCACGTTTAAACAGATTGAGTTTGTTCAGTTCGGCATATTCAATATCGGCTTCAAAATCGTATTGGTTGTATTCTTTTGAAACGTCTACCAAGCCCTTAAATTCCATTTTTAGATTCGGGTCGTCTATCACCAAATCCCCATCAAAAATTGGATTCTTTAACCGTCCTTGAACCGTGATGTTTTTATAGGTGTACTCTTCAAACGTAAATGAGGAGATGGTTCCCGAAACTTTGGTGTTCACAGTATTTTGTGAAAATCCACTCCCATCAAAAGTCAAATCGGCTGTCATACGTCCTAACGAAGTTGTACCTGCCAGTTTACCAAGGTTAAACTTGTTTAACACTGCATTTCCTTTGTAGGTAGTGAAATCGGTGTTGTTAATTTGGTCCATTTCAAGATCAAGATCGGCATTTCCTACTGCAGTAGTCAATCCACTTTGGGTTACCAAAGCAGTTTGTGAAATTGTAGTATTTCCTTGAAAAGTAACTGTACCAAGGTCTTTCAACTCATTGGGAAGCACATTGCCGAGTACACGTGGCATAAATCGGCGCAACTCGTAGTAGCTAGTCCGTATGGTATGATTGTTAGCAGTGACAATGAAATCTTCAGCATTGAGTATGTTCTGGATATGATAATTTCCGTAGAGCTGTGTGCCACCAGTGCTCAGATTGGTTTCCGTAAAAGTAAAATCGTTCATTTTACCTTTAAAAATACCATCTACATTAATGATTTGGTCTTCACCAAACTCATTATAAAAAGTATTGATATCGTTGGTTGCAATTTTGGTACCTTCAAAAACGGCATCAATGGTCACACCATCTGCAAAATCGCCCAAGCCTTTTTCACCATAAGTAAAAATAATGTTACCCTTAATGATAGAATTCTGTGTTTGCAGGTCTAAGTTTTTCAGCGTCATCGCATCTTCGGTATATGAAAAATCGACTTCTGCATCTTGAATTATAAAACCTCTTTCGGCCTTAAGTGATAATGCTTGAACTTGTGCTTCCACATTCGGACCGGTTATTTTGAAATCGTCTGCGATGAGATTCATTTCTTGCAAAAAAAGTAGGACGGGGGTTTCCAAGTTTTCATCTACAATGCGTACCGTACTGTTATTCAGGTTTAAATCGTTTCCAAACATCGAAAACGGTTTTACATTGGTGGTATCGCCCGTATTGAATTTTTCAGAAAAAATATAGAGATTGTCTAGATCTTCATTTTTGTAGGTGGTCACATATAATTTAGCATCGTCTAAGATAATATTTCCGAAGCCAAGGTCGCCCGCAATTAAATTTCGAAAACTCAACACATTGGTCTGCAGTTGTTTGGCGTAAATAAGTGTATCGGCATGATGATCGTTAATAAGCACCTCCCTGATGTCTACCTCGCCTTTCCAATTAAGCCCCAGACGCTCAATATTAATATCGGTTCCGTAGGTTTCATTAAGGTTGTCGGTAACTTTTTTGGCTACATAGGTTTGTACCGAAGGAATAGACAAAACAATAATAATAGTGAGGAGTAGCAATACAAAGATTACAAACCCACGAACTATTATTTTCCTTAATTTTTTGATACGGCTGTAATGTTTTAATTTTGACATTCAATAGATATGCCAATTTTGCTTTGAAAACCGAAAACTGTTACATTTTAGGTATTGAATCTTCCTGCGACGATACCGCAGCTGCTGTTATCAACAACGGTGTGATACTCAGTACTATTGTGGCCAACCAAGAAATACATACCGAATACGGTGGTGTAGTTCCCGAACTGGCCTCACGCGCCCACCAACAAAACATCGTACCTGTGGTACACCAAGCGTTGCGCAAGGCAAATATCGATAAAAAACAATTACAAGCAATAGCATTTACGAGCGGTCCGGGATTGATGGGATCACTTTTGGTAGGCACCTCATTTTCAAAGTCGTTAGCACTTGGTTTGGGAGTTCCGCTCATCGATGTAAACCATATGCAGGCGCATATTTTAGCGCATTTTATTAAGGCTGAAGGTCAAACAGCTCCTTCCTTCCCGTTTATTGCACTTACCATTAGTGGTGGACATACACAAATTGTAAAAGTGACCGATTATTTTGAAATGGAAGTCATTGGTGAAACCATAGACGATGCCGTTGGTGAAGCCTTCGATAAAGCCGCTAAGATCCTTGGGCTCCCCTATCCTGGCGGTCCCTTGGTAGACAAATACGCACAGCAAGGAAACCCGAAGGCGTTTAAATTTCCGAAGCCTAAAGTAGGGCCATTAGATTTCAGTTTTAGCGGACTCAAAACTTCGGTGCTCTATTTTGTGGAAAGGGAGACGGCAAAAAATTCGAATTTTGTTTCAGAAAATATGGCCGATATTTGTGCGAGCCTGCAATATACCATCGTGAGTTATCTGATGGACAAACTGAAGAATGCCGTAAAACAAACGGGGATTAAAACCATTGCCATTGGCGGGGGTGTTTCGGCAAATAGCGGCATTCGAGCTGCTATGGTGGATGCGGAAAAGAGATACGGTTGGACTACGCACATACCGAGATTTGAGTACTGTACCGATAATGCCGCCATGATTGCTGTGGTAGGCGAACTTAAATACAAAGAAGGCAATTTTGCAGCAAAAGATGTGGTGGCAAGTGCTCGATTAAAATTGTAAATTATGAGCCAATCTGACGAACTTGTACGACGCCTGCAGACTGCTATTATTCCGTGGTCATCACACGTTACTGAAAAGAAAATGTTTGGCGGGCATTGTTTTATGTATAAAGGAAAAATGTGCGTTGGTGAAACAAAAGAACGACTTATGGTACGTGTGGTTCCCGAAAAAATGGAAGAGACCTTGGCATTACCGAACGTTCGGCCTATGAATTTTACTGGGAAACCGATGAAAGAAATGGTTTTTGTAGATCACCAAGGCTATGATACTGAAGAAAAATTACAGCATTTTATTGAGTTGGGTATTGCGCATGCCGAATGGAAATTAAGCAACTGATTTGAATTTATTCTACCACCCACATAGCACCCCAATAGACAAACAGATTGTCTTCGATAAAGAAGAAAGCCGGCATATTGGCAAGGTGTTACGCAAGCAACAAGGCGACATCTTACACACCACTAACGGGAAGGGGGATTTATTCGAGGTACAATTAGAGTCGGTTGCGCCAAAACAATGTATTGGGGCTATCAAAAAAGTAACCCAGCAGGAGCCGCTCCCCTATTCGTTGCACATGGCAGTGGCCCCAACCAAACTGAACGACCGGTTTGAGTGGTTTCTTGAAAAGGCTACTGAAATTGGTATTACTGAAATCACACCCATCATCTGTGACCATAGCGAACGAAAGGTAATTAAGCCTGAGCGCTACGAAAAAATAGTGCAGAGCGCGATGAAGCAGTCGCTAAAAACATTTTTGCCTACATTGAATCCGGCAACTACTTTTTCAGAATTTGTAACGAATAATACAAACCGAAAAACCTTGCGGTGTATAGCCCATTGTGAAGAAACCGAGAAACAATCGCTAAAAGATCTGTTGCATCCACACAAAGATGTATTGATCTGTATTGGTCCCGAAGGTGATTTTTCTTCCAAAGAAATTAAAACAGCGCTAGAAATGGGCTTTAAGCCTGTTAGTTTGGGAAATTCTCGCCTCAGAACAGAGACTGCTGCAATTGTTGCTTGCCATAGTGTTGCTTTTGTAAATGAAACATAACAAAACCGTCCTTCGGTACGTTTCTAAATTGTATTTTTAGCCTATATGAAATCGATTCTCCAACTTCTATTTATATTTTCCATTACTATTTGCACTTCACAAGAAGTTGCCGTGCTAAAATATGGCGGGGGTGGCGATTGGTATGGGAACCCAACGGCGCTTCCCAATTTAGTCCGCTTTTGCAATGAGCAAGTAAACACTGCCATTGCTACCCAAACCGAAACAGTAGACCCTGGAAGTATCGATATTTTCGATTATGCTTTTTTACACATGACGGGACACGGGAATGTGTTCTTTACTGCAGAAGAAGCCGAAAACCTGAGAAATTATCTCATGAGTGGTGGTTTTCTTCATATTGATGATAATTATGGTATGGATGAATACCTACGGAAAGAATTAGTGAAGATTTTTCCAGATAAAGAATTAACTGAATTACCAGGCAACCACCCCATATTTACATATCATTTTAAGTTTCCGCAGGGACTTCCAAAAATACATGAACACGACAATGCGCGACCCCAAGCCTTTGGTATCTTTAACGAAGGCAGATTGTTGTTGCTCTATACTTTCGAAAGTGATTTGGGAGATGGCTGGGAAGACCAAGAAATTCATAACGATCCGCCAGATGTGCGACTAAAAGCGTTGCAAATGGGAGCTAATATCGTAAAATATGCCTTTGAACATTAAACGTTTAAACTGATATTTTGCAACACACCCACGAATCGACTCCTTTTTTAACCAAAGAACACCAAATCACCTTATTATGTGACGGCTTAGAGAGTCCCGCAAATGTTGGTGCTATTTTCAGGCTTTGCGATGCGTTTGGTGTAGAGGAAATAATTTTTAATCAGGAGCCTGACCTAACTTCAAATCGGTTAAAACGTACAGCGAGGACCACAGAACGAACTATTCCTTTCAGAACTGTTACCGATTTAAATGACGCATTGTTACAATTAAAAGAAAAAGAATACCTCACCGTTGCGCTCGAAATTACAAATCAGAGCAACGCCTTAAGTTCAATTCGCACCCAACTACCAAATAAAATTGCATTGGTAATTGGGAACGAACGGCAGGGAGTTTCAGAACGTATTTTAAAACAAGTGCAAGAGGTGGTCCATATTGAAATGTTTGGTAAAAATAGCAGTATGAATGTAGCCCAGGCAACCGCGATTGCTTTATATGAGTTAACAAAACATTGAGATTTTGGTAGGGTTAATATAGTATCTTTACGCTATGAAAATAACCGCCAAGATTATCTCATTCGGGCTATTACGTGCGCTAGCAGTGCTTGGGCTTATCGCGCTTTTCTTATGGTTTATTTTTAAAATCAAGGTACTAATTCTCTATATCGGGATTGCTGCGGTGATATCACTTATAGGAAGACCCTTGGTGCTTTTTCTGCGGAAACGTTGCCGAATGGGAAATACGCTAGCGGCATTTAGCACCCTGCTCTTGGTAATTGGTTTGGTTAGTTTACTGCTCTACATTTTTGTACCTATAGTAGTTGAACAAAGCCGAAATATCTCAGAAATTGACTTCGACTTAGTAAAACGAGACCTAAATGAATTAAACATCCAGGCAAGTGATTATTTGGGCGTTGAAAAGATTAATATCGTAGAAGCTATTAAGAATACGTCTGCAGTGGAAGATTTTGATGTGGAAATCATTCCAAGCTTTATTGATATCTTCTTTAAGAATGCTGCCGACTTTATTATTGGTCTTTTTGCGACGTTGTTCTTAGCATTTTTCTTTCTAAAAGACGACCAACTGATTCCTAATACCGTGACGGTATTTGCCAAAAAAGGACGTGAAAAGCGTTTTATCGTTGTATTGAATAAGGTAAAAGAATTACTCTCCCGTTATTTTATAGGGCTGACATTCCAAATTTTAATTTTGTCGTTGTTTTATACGCTCATCTTGTTGATTTTTGAAATTGAAAACCCGTTGGCCATAGCCTTAATTTGCGCCTTCCTCAACATTGTACCCTATTTGGGGCCGCTTATAGGCTGGGTGTTGATATTATTGGTTGTGGTTTCAAATAATTTAGGAGCCGATTTTTCTTCAGAGTTATTACCTACGCTTGGGTATGTTTCATTAGGGTATGCCATTGCCCAAATCTTCGATAATATTATCAGTCAGCCCGTTATCTTCGGAAAGAGCGTACGCTCCCACCCTTTGGAAATTTTCATCGTTATTTTAATCGGCGGCTATTTGTTTGGAATCCCTGGGATGATCTTGGCGGTGCCAACCTACACAACGTTGAAAGTGATTGCAAAAGAGTTTCTTTCAGAATATAAAATTGTACAACGCCTGACCAAAAACCTATAAACTTTTGAACGAAGCCATTCTGCAAACCGAAGTTCAGGAATTTATACACTCCTATCATGAAGACACAGCGAAGTTAGCTTTTGCTGGCAGTCCGTTCCCTAACGTATCTACGTCAGAATTACTACAGCAAATTGAGAGTCGAAAAGCCATTGAAAAGAAATTACCGACCTGGTTTAACGAGAAGATGATTTATTATCCGCCAAAGTTAAACATGGAACAAACCTCTTCTGAAAAAACCGCCCGGTATAAAGCTCACTTAGTTGAAGGAAAGACATTGGCAGATTGCACAGGTGGTTTTGGCGTAGACACCTTCTACTTTGCTAAAAAGTTTGATGCGGTCACCCATTACGAAACCAATGCAGCGCTCTCACAAATGGCAGCGCACAATTTTAAAATGTTGGGTGGTACTAACATTACTTGTGTTTACCGAGATGGCATAGGTGCGCTGGAGAATACGTTTTACGATGTGATTTTTGTGGATCCGTCACGCAGAAATAGTAGCAAGGGCAAAGTCTTTTATTTAAACGATTGCGAACCCAATGTGCCTGCCAACTTAGACGTGTTAATGTCACATTGTGATACATTATTGCTGAAAACGTCACCCATGCTCGATATTTCAGTGGGTTTGGAAGAATTAGCGAATGTTTCAGAAATTCATGTGGTAGCTGTAAAAAATGAAGTAAAAGAGCTGTTGTGGTTGCTTGACAAGAAATCTAATTCCACAGTTAAAATAGTAGCCGTGAACCATAATTCGGACGGACTTCAACAATTCTCATTCAATCTAGGCGAAACAAACGACACCGTATATGGTCATCCGAGCAGATTTCTATACGAGCCGAATGCCGCTTTGTTAAAAGCCGGTGCTTTTCAGTATATTTCAGAAACATTTCGTCTTAAAAAATTGCACAAGCACAGTCATTTATTTACCAGTGATGCTTTGCGTGAGTTCCCCGGAAGAAGGTTTGCGATAGAGAAAATCATTCCTTACAACAAAAAGGAAATGCGCCGTGGCATTACTTTTGATACTGCCAACATCACAACCCGAAATTTTCCTGAAAGTGTTTCTACACTTCGCAAAAAGTGGAAACTAAAAGAAGGAGGTAATCGGTACTTGTTTTTCACTACGCTTGAAAATGAAGATAAAATCATGTTAATTTGCGCAAAAGTTTAAAAATGAAATTTTTACTATCCCTAGCCTTTCTATGTTTTTCTATACTTGGTTTTTCTCAAGAGGAAACATGCAATTATAAAATACAAGTAGACACCGATGAAGAAGTATTTAAACTCACCAATGAGCAACTCACTGAGTTTTTAGTGGGTAAAGATCGAAATGTTTTTATCTATTTTAGTTTAATGCGGGAAAATGATGTAAAATCCTTGGTGATACAAGTTTCGGTAAATGCCAAAGAAATGCCCCCTATTTTATGTTTTAACAAAGATAGCAGGGTCTCTTTTGCGTTAGAAGATGGAAGTTTTGCCTCCTTGCGTTATCTGGGAGAGGTAACTTGTGGGCGACAGACCGAGAATACAGACACTTTAAACAACAGTACATCAGAAGCTGCGTTTCTTCTAGATGAAGTTGGTATTGAAAGGCTACAACAGTCTAAAATCGCTTCTATGCGCATTACAACAATGAAAACAAACTTCGATGTAAGTTTCCAAGATGTACTCAGTAACGACCAAATTCCCAATCCAATTTACCCTAAAGAATTCTTTTTAAACAACTTAAAATGTTTAGAATAAAAAACCCCATATTTTTTTGTTAGATACGGTTTATAAACATACATTTGCATCCGCATTAAAAAACAAAAAACGTTCTTTATTGTTTGGAGAGGTGCCGGAGTGGTAACGGAGCAGATTGCTAATCTGTCAGCGCGTAAGTGCTGCCCGGGTTCGAGTCCCGGTCTCTCCGCAAAAAAAATCACCTCGGGGTGTAGCGTAGCCCGGTCATCGCGCCTGCTTTGGGAGCAGGAGGTCGCAGGTTCGAATCCTGCCACCCCGACAAAAACCGGACAAAGTATTGTTCGGTTTTTTAGTTTTGTATTGGTCGCATAGCTCAGCTGGATAGAGCACCTGCCTTCTAAGCAGGCGGTCCCAGGTTCGAATCCTGGTGCGATCACATAACTCCCCGCTCCTAGCGGGGTTTTTTGTTTCTACTTTCAATGGATTTTTACGTGTACATCTTATATTCTGA
>JYMV01041877.1_pt1 | contig 184695 bp, 161 predicted proteins | sample 338911 | NCBI WGS metagenome assembly JYMV01 (sample SAMN03354496, study PRJNA234377) | hydrothermal vent metagenome | biome: Deep sea; feature: Hydrothermal plumes at the Eastern Lau Spreading Center, Western Pacific Ocean; material: Seawater | place: Tonga | collected 2009 | depth 2000 m m
TCAACACCAGGGGCATATGGCCTTCTCGGTCATCAATCACCTTAAAAGATGCACCGTTTATTTTAATCTCTATCGGATCAAGATAGCGGGATAGTTCCTCTTTCAGGCTGGCGGTGGCGATGGAAGCACTAGTCTCGTCAATAGTGATGAAGTTATTCTGGTAAGTGTGTATGAGTGTTTCTTCGAAACGGCTGAACTCCTCCTGGTCATCTTCAGACATCTCACCAAGTTGTTCAGCTTCCATTAACAACTCAACAATCTTATCGAGGAGATAAAGAACTTCTAAGGAATCACCATGATGATCGGCAATAATTGCTTCTGAAAAAAAACTTTTGGCATCGGACAAGATTAGAGGGAATCGATTCTCGATTCCGTTTACATTAACAAAATCTTCTTCATCAATACGGGAACCACTCGCCACATTGGAGGTTCCCTCCTGGGCACAAAGCAGAGCGGTAAGAAGCAGAGCGGACAGAAGAATGAAATGTCCCTCTAACTTAAAGTATTGTTTAGGATACATCATTACTCGTAAAAATCAGCGAGGAACTTAGGCGTTTAACCGAGGAGCAGTCAAGTTCTTTCAGCACTTTACTTGCCCACCCGCTCCTTAATGATTTGGGTTGTACAGACACCTCTCACAACTTCGCCACCTCTCGAAAGGACAATGTCCGCACCTACAATTTCTTCGCTACTGTAATCTTCACCTTTCACCAGTACATCCGGCTTGATGTTTTCAATGAGCTTCAGTGGTGTATCTTCACTGAAAATTGTTACAACATCAACCGCCTCAACTTTTAGAAGAGCTTCAGCTCTTTCCGCCTGCAGTTGAACAGGCCGCCCCTCTCCTTTAAGGCGGCGTACAGAATCGTCGCTGTTTAATCCAACAATAAGAAGATCCCCTTCGCGCGTCGCTGCTTCCAGAAGGGCAACGTGTCCTTTGTGCAAAAGATCAAAACATCCATTAGTAAAGACAACAATTTCACCGGCGTGATGGGCCTCAGTGGCCCGCCTTGCAGTCTCTTCACGGTTAAGCTGTGTCATCTCAGCGGCAAAGTTCCGCAGAAGCCCAGGTGATACACGTCCGCTCCTCACTGGCGGAAAAAAGTGGTGTTCTCATTACAGATTGATACATCACGCTGCCACGGCTTCCTACGATGGTGTCACCCTCTCACTGGCCCAGTCACGCTTCATGGCCACCACACACTCCCTCACAGTTTCGGCAAACTCGCCTTTCGGACGTTCTTTCCATTGGACAACCGGAATCGGGTCTCCCACCCGGAGTTCCACCTCGCCAGATCGCAGGGCAAGAGACCGCTTTTCCAGAACATCTCTAGTACCACAAACAGCTAGCGGTACCACGTCCATCCCCAAGTCAATGGCTATGGCAAGCCCCCCTTTTTTGAACTGATGTATTTCACCATCCTCACTCCTAGTCCCTTCAGGGAAAATGATCACAGAACGAGGATTGAAGTCCAACGATGCTTTCGCTTTTTCCAGCGATTTCCTCGCTTTCGTCCTGTTATTGCGATCAATAATAATGTGCCTGGCCGCCACCATGGCCCAGCCGAAAATAGGTATTTTCATCAACTCCCTTTTGGCGATGGAAACAATATGAAACGGCAAGCCACCAAAAATCAGTGGAATATCAAACGCACTTTCGTGGTTTGATGCAAAAATATAGTGACTGTTTCGATCCAGCCTGTCGAGGCCCACCACCTTGTACTTAACACCGCTGGATGCCAGCAGAATTTTACAATAGACCCTTGTAATCCATCCAGTAAAATGTCCCCTAAAGTCAGCGAGACCCGAAATAATGACAACTGTACCGAGGAAAACTGTCCAGAAAAAAGAGTTTGCCAGGAAAAAGACTCGCCGGAACACCATTTTCTTATTTCAGGACTGAATCCCCAAAATAAGATTGAAGAGATTCGGGGATTGTAACCGTCCCTTCATCGGTTTGATAGGTTTCCAACAGTGCAATCATCAATCTTGGTGTGGCCACGCCGGAGCCATTCAAAGTGTGAACATGTCGTACTTTTCCATCCTTGTCCCGAAAACGGATCTCCGCCCTCCGCGCCTGGAAAGACACAAAATTGCTACAACTGGAGACTTCCAGCCACCGTTTTTCACCCGGGGCCCACACTTCAAGATCGTAACACTTTGCCGCCGCGAAACTAAGATCACCAGTACACAGCGAAACGACACGATAGTGAAGACCCAGTGCCTGAAGTACAGATTCCGCATCAGCCGTCAATGATTCCAATTCATCATAAGATCTGTCAGGATTGACAAATTTCACCATCTCCACTTTGTTGAACTGGTGAACCCGTAGCAGCCCCCGAGTCTCCTTGCCGTATGAACCAGCCTCCCGTCGGAAACAGGGTGAATAGGCCACATAACGGATGGGTAGGTCAGAGCTGTCAAGAATCTCCTCCCGGTGAATATTGGTAATAGGAACTTCTGCAGTTGGGATAAGGTACAGACCATTATTCTCCACACGATACATATCTTCTTCCAGTTTCGGCAGCTGCCCCGTGGCCTCCGTAGCAGATTCCAGCGCCATGAAGGGTGTCATCACCTCACTGTAACCGCGCCCGAGTTGATGTTCCAGCATAAAGTTGATGAGAGCCCGCTCCAGACGTGCTCCAGATTTAGTGTATAAGGGAAATCCTGAACCGGAAATTTTTGCGGCTCTTGTGAAATCAAACAATTCCAGTGACTCGGCCAGATCGGTGTGATTCAGAGGTATAAAGTCGAATGACGGTTCCTCACCCCAGGTTCGTACCAACTCATTGGCGGACTCATCATCACCTACAGGTACGGATTCGTGAGGAACGTTAGGCACCCACCTCAGTAGCTTGTCAAGCTGCTCTTGCAATGATGCCAGCTCAAAGTCTCCCTCTTGAATCTTTGAAGAAAGTTCCCGCATCTCACTGATGAGACCGTCTGCATCGTTTCCCTCCCGCTTCAGCCGGGCGATTTTTTCACTGACCCTGTTCCTCTCCGCCTTCTTCTCTTCCACTTCCTGAATCAGCTCTCGCGATTTGTTGTCAAGCTCCAGGAGTTTCTCCATCTGTATGGATTCCCCCTTCGCAGCAGCGGCTCGACTGATGCGTTCTGGATCTTCTCTGATCTCTTTCAGTGAAATCATATTAATTAAATTTTACCAGCTCTTTTCTCGACGGGAAATTACGACCCGCTCTCCGAAATTTCCATCGGTTCCCGGCAGTATCACTGGCCGGCGGTGGTGAGCTGTGATTGGCTATGCCGCCCTTTCCAGCGGATCTTCACGAATGACCCTAAAGCACCCAAAACCGCCACATAGAGACCGTGCCAAACTTCATTCAGCAAAAAGACGGACACATCGAAAGGTCTCTCAATTTTGGAAAGATAAGTAGTGATGAGAAGACCATCCGCAATCATTTTAATAAACCACGGCAGAAGCCAATGGGATGAAAAATCGATGAGGAAAATAATCTGTCCCGCCATGACTGCAACATTGGCAACATAGATGAGAGCCAAAGCAAGCCTGAACCGTCGATCCACAAAGTCGAGCCTGTAGTAAGCCTTTCCTTTGGAGGCAAACCGCAACCGCTGTTGGATGAACGCCATGAACCCATCTGGCGATGGACTCTCCACCTCTGAACCTGCTGAAAAGCACGGCAAAACAGTCCAACCATTCTTGGTAATGAGATGCATCATTAGGTCATCATCACCAGAAATAAACGCCCGAAATTTTTCGTAACCGCCGGCCTCATCAAACGCACGTCGCCGGACAGCCAAATTTCGACCGCTAGCAGTGAGAGGGAACTGTCGGCACGCTCCCGCCGCCATCAATGCGTCCAGCCCCACTGAATCAACTCTTACGATCCTCTCCCACAAAGAATCCCCTCGCCCCAAAGGGCTTGACCCCAGCACCATACCCACACTCTCCCGGGAAAAAGGGGTTAACATTTCCCGAACCCAGTTTGGGCCCATAGTACAGTCCGCATCTGTCATGAGAAGTATTTCACCTTTCGACGCCTTTGCCCCCAGATGCAGCGCCCACTTTTTTGGCGCCACACCCGGTGGCATCTCCACCGCTGTCACTAGGCGGAGCCGTTCATCTCTCGCCGCAAAATTTCTCACAACTTCTGCCGTGTCGTCATTGGAGTGATCATCAACGATGATGAATTCCAATCTCTCCCCGGAATATTCTTGTGCCAGCAGACTTTCCAGCAGTTTCCCAATAACGACCTCTTCATTTCTGGCCGCCACCACCACGGAGACCGTGGGAAGGTTACTACTTTTCGGTTGTTCATTAGATAATCCAGCTCGAAGCCAGACCAAAAAGAAAAAATAGAGGGCAGCGGTTGTGGTGAAGAGAAAGATCACAGACCAATAATGATCTGCAGAGTGGCATCCACTTTTTGTATGTCCGATCGGGTGGCTGAATCGGTGGCCAAGTACTGACTCCAGTTGCTGCTGAAAAAATCAAACCTGACCCTCGCCCAACTGTTGAAGGACCACTCTCCCCTGATACCAAACAGTGTCCGCTGTTCGGCCTCACCTTCATAGGTCCGGTATAAGAAAGAAACTTTCTCATGCCGGTATTGACTGTTCAGGCTCTCTTCGTCCACTTCACCCCGCCGGGAGAGTGTTGTATAAGCCTGAACCCAAACCTGATCCTTAGGTCGCCCTTCCAGAGATAAAAATAGACCTTCACCGTTGGGTCCAATCCAGTGGCCCAGAGGGGCGCCGAAGTGCTCAAATGTATTCACCTCACTGCGGTGAACGTAGACGTATGGAGTGAGGTGAGTCCATTCCATTCGCAGTAGAGGCTTCCACGGGAGAAACTGGTCGAGATTCACCGTAAGGCCTGTCTGGAGAGCCGCCCAGTTCCTGCTTGAATCTCTGTTAAACGTGTCCACAAGGTCCCACTCATCGAGATAGAGAGTCCCGTAGAATCTCCCTAAATGCCTCTTAATCACTTCCCAGTCTAGCACAATTTGCAGGTTGTCTGAATTGCTAAGATCGGCCTGAGCCGTCCAGTATGGAACGAAGGGGAGCGCGTAGGCTGTCTCCAAACCGCGGCCGCCGTAAATCACAGATTCGCCAAAACCGATCCTCATATTTTCGAATGGAGTAAAGTCAAGACGATGAACGGCAATTTGTTTCTTAATGAGGGGGAGTCCGCCTCCTTTTGGATAGTAGCTGGAATATGTGGAATCGAGAATAGTGGAATTCAGTGAGCCGTGCAAAAAGGCGAATGACCATCGCTCGGATAGTTGATGACGGAAGCTTAAGAATGTAAAGCTAGAAGTTTTATCCGAAAACCACAACTGCCCCGAGTAACCCGATGACCAGATGGGCGCACTCTTGGCAAAAGTCACATCTCCTCCGGGATAATTGATAATGACCCCACCATCTCCCAGGCGGTACTCAATCCATGAATTGTCTGAGCTGGGCAAATCGCTATATCCCACAGCCTGGTCCCAACTAAAGTCTGAGTGCAGAAGGGGTCGCCCCGCCGATACCCGGACATCAAACTCCTCAGATGCCACTACAGAATGTTTCTCTAATCTAGACCACCCCGTAATGCTGAAACTCCTGTCAGAAGAAAGGTTGTAACGCCCCGATGCGGTGACAGTGGGCGCCACATCTATATAGAGACCTTCCGGCTGAAGATGCCCACCATCTAGGTATGCTCTCGCCGACAGCTCAGGGTAAATCTTGAAACGGTCATTCCGAAGACGCTTATCCCCAAGTGAAGTGGTCATGAGATCATTGCCTCCACGGCTGGCATTGCGCCATTCATGTCGGTACCGGAGAGATAAGTAGCTGTCAGTTCTCCCACGGAGAATACTATTTCTTTCAACATCATAGACATGTGCCTGGGAAGAAATCATCAGCACCTGACTGTAGAGAAGTGGGAACGACACAGCCGATGAAGAAATCACTATTCTGACGAAACGGACCACCGCCTCGACGGAGACATACCTGTCTAGTGGGACTCTACTCATTGAATAAAAACTATAACCGCTTCCAGCGTATTTCAAACAGAGATTTGGACTGCCCGGATGGGCTCTTAATGGCCCTTGCCCGAGATCATGACAAGGACCGTGCGCAACATGATTAGGAGATCGAGAGAGAAACTCGTGTTCTCGATATAGAAGAAATCGTACTTCAGCTTCTGCCGCACATCCGCAAGAGAAGAATCGTAGGAGTGCTTGATTTGAGCCCACCCTGTAATCCCGGTGCGGATCCGGTGGCGGCGGTAATAATAAGGGAACTCCTCCATCAGTTTCTGCACAAAATAGGGCCGCTCGGGCCGAGGGCCCACCACGCTCATATCCCCAATAAGTACATTAATGAACTGAGGAACTTCATCCAATCGGAATCGTCTGAGGAACTGGCCAACATTGGTTATGCGTGGGTCCTCCTGTTTCGCCCAGATGGGCCCGGTCATAGTCTCTGCTTCCTGCACCATGGACCGGAATTTGTTGATCATAAATACGTTTCCGTTCTGGCCCACTCTCTCCTGCCTGTAAAGTACAGGTCCTCTCGATTCTATCTTGATCGCCAGGGAAACAATTAACCAAACGGGAAACAGCGGCACAATTACAAATAGAGAAACAGCTAAATCAGTGAGCCGCTTGACAAACCGTTGCTGGATTGTGAGAATCTCCGGATTGATGTTCACCAAAGGCAATCCGTACAACTCCTCTGTTTTTGCCAGTCCGCTGATCACTTCGTACATGTCTGGGATGATCCTGAGGGACACAGGGGCGCCGTTGGATCTGGTCAAAATATCAAGCAACTTGCTGTGATCCGGTTTTTCCAGTGCGATGACAACCTCATTCACATGATGGTCTTCAATGATTGGACGAATTTCATTCAGGGATCCAAGTACAGGAAGATCAGTTGGTCCATTGGGTTTACTAGCATCGTTTCCACCAGGCTTTACGAAACCGATAAGATTGTGACCAGTAGACTCAGCAGCGAGATGCTCCGCAATATCGTGTGCTCTAGAGTCTATGCCTATTATTATTGTATTCTTCTTTCCATACCCTCTCGCCATTAACGCTTTCTGAATCACTCTTATAACCATTCTTCCGATACACAGACAGGCCACTAAATAGAACCAGTAGGTAAGAATACGTGCGCTTTCAACCGCCAGGATCCCTGGAAATATTTCATTAAAAAGTATAACTACGACGACTGATGTGAGTGTAATCCTGAGAAGAGATTGAATCTCACGGAAACGAGAAATGGTGGGGTCCGCACGATACCTACCGTTTGCATAGAAAAACCCTGTCCATACAAACTGAGTCACCAAGAAAATAGCCCAGATTTCATTGGAGGTAAAAAATTGCGCCTCCAGGGTCTTGGACACTGTGCGGGAAAAAGCGAAAAGCCCCGACAGGAAATCTGTGGTTAGGAGAACAGCTACCACTACCCAGTATTTATAGTTCCTTCTGAAATTGATGGATGGCATTAAGATTTCAGCCTTTTGAAGGAAATGTATGGTCTGGATATAAAAAACCGAATGCGCTGGATCACATTCGGATAAATTTCTCGGAGAGCTGTCATCGGCTAAAGGTTGACTGAGTCAAATTGAACTAATCTATTTTTATGTTCTAAACCTTTAGCAGTCTAATTCGATGATTTTCTCCTTCTATTTGCCTCAATTTAGTGGGACATAAGTTACTCGTCAAGAATTTTCCCAGATGGATTCAAACGGGTAAAATATGCCGGTTCAGCCACCAATTCTAGCTGGTGTGGGTATAAAAGAGAAGTGCAGTCAATGATGTATTCAGTCTCGGACACTTTCTCCACAACGGGATTGGCCTTATCGTAACGCCATGTATAATAGGCGTAGGGTGTAGTCAACCGCAGATCGAAAGTCTCAAGAGCGTAGTCAACCATTTCCTGGAACTGCCTCAAATCGCTCTCTTCCCACCCTGCGGGGTGAACTTGGAGAATAATGACATCATCATCCGAGTTTCGGCGGAGTTCTTCACGAAACTGATCAAAGGGACGCAGCACACCCGTTGAAGATTCAGCAATCCATCTGATCTTGATCACGTAGGGAAGGTTCAGAGAATCGTCGTTGTGAAACCACACCTTTAACTGAGGATTGGCCAAGAAGGCGGCCGATGTAAATGAATCGAACCGGTTGCCCGGCGGTCCGAAAGTCCGGAGTTCCAACCCAAGTTTTGCTTCCGTCCACCTGATGGACTCTTTTAAATGAGTCGTCTGATACGCCAGGGAGTGGCCAGCAAACTCAGCTACATTGTTTCCGACTTCATGATCCCAACCGTGAAGCCAAAGTTCGTTCTGCCATCGGTTAAGATTCCTTAGATACTTCAGATCTGCGGCTGGGGCACCAGCAAGTGAATTACAGATTAGTCCCAGGCTTAGAGCGTAAGAGTGACTATCGGCCCAACGAATGAAGGAACGCCAGTTCGGCGAAATCCTTGCCAGCAAATCATCTGCCTTGATAATGAGAGGCTTTTGATACATGGGCTCCATAGGCGACACAGCAAGATTCGATATACCTTCAAATAATTGACCTGAAGCCAACGAGTCCACAGGATTGTCGAACTCCACCCGGTACTGGAAACCAGGCTCGATAATGCGGCCAGGATTAGAGTTGACCGATCTGGTGGGGTCGTCACAAGAAGTAGTGAGAAAACAGACCAAGCCAAACCCGACAAGAAGCGAGAGATTCGGCCGGCATTTCATCTTTTCTGGAAAAAGGCTTTTATCAGATCACATACATGCTGGATCTGACCTTCGGTCAGTTCGGGATACATGGGAAGTGAAAGTATTCTGTTTTGATAATTAGATGCAACTGGCAATTTTTTGGAGGTGTAGCCCAGTTCTTTAAAAGGAGGTAAGAAAGGCAGGGCCACAGGATAGTAAATCCCCGTGCTTATCCCATTTTCCGACAAATATTCACGCAATAGGTCCCGTCGGTCTGTCCGGATGGTGTAAACATGGAAAATATGTTTCACATCCGGATGAATCCCCGGCGTCTCAATATCGCCTACGCTTGAAAGAGTTTCATTATAGACCTTTGCATTGTTTAATCGGTCATCATTCCATTGGTCAATATATTTAAGTTTCACAGAGAGTATCACCGCCTGAATACCATCCAGTCTGCTGTTGATACCGCCGATTTTGTGATCGTGTTTTCCCAGAGCACCATGATTGGCAATACGGCGTATGGTTTCAGCCAGCTTATCGTCATTGGTAACCACGGCACCACCATCTCCGTAGGCACCCAGGTTCTTCCCAGGATAAAAACTGAATGTGGCCGCATCCCCGAAGTTGCCTACCATCTGGCCTTTATATTCGGCAAAGTGTGCCTGTGCCGAATCCTCAATAAGTTTTATCCCGTGATTGCTACAGATTTTCATGAGGAGAGCCATATCGGCCGGTTGACCGTAGAGATGTACAGGTAGAATAGCCTTTGTCTTTGAAGTAATTCTTTCTTCGATTTTCGAAACATCGATGTTGTAGGTGTCAGGATGTATGTCCACAAATACCGGGGTGGCCCCTGTTTGCTGAATGGTCTCGGCGGTAGATATCCAGCTGAAAGCTGTGGTAATCACTTCATCACCCTGACCAATCTCCAGCGCCCTCAGGGAGATATAAATGGCGTCGGTTCCATTGGCAACACCAATACAGTGGTTTACCCCGTTCTTTTTCGCAAATGAATCCTCAAACGTTTTGACATAATGACCCTTAACAAAAGCAGTCTCTTCAATAACGCTCTGGATGGCATCATCAACTTCCCGTTTAATTGTGGTGTATTGGACCTTTAAATCTGCGAGAGGGATATCCATCAGGTGTTCAACTCCGAAATTTCATTAATTACAACAGCAGGATTACCCGCAACCACCGTACCAGGAGCCACATCTTTTGTTACCACAGCACCTGCACCTACCAGAGCATTTTCACCAATTCTTACTCCCGGAAGGATGGTGGCATTGGCACCAATTTTGGCGCCTTCACCGATAGTAGGCCCTTCCAAATTCTCTTTAGCCCGGGGTGACTGTGGGTACCGCGCATTGGTGAGCACAGCATTGGGACCGATCCAGCACCCTTTTTTCAATATTGAAAATTCCGGGATGAAAGCCTGAGAATGAATGCGAACATCGTCTTCAATGGTAACGTGATGTTCAACAATAGAGTGGCTACCAATACTGACTGAATCACCTATGATGTTATCTTCCCGGATAAGAACGTGGTGGCCTGTCTGGCAGTTGGTTCCCACAACATTGCCCATGTAGATGACTGTATGAGATCGAATCAGTGTCCTGTCGCCAATAACCGTTTCCCGATCACCCGGCTTCTTTCCTGCCGATGGTTTACCAATGATGACGTAATCTTCGACTGTAACATTTTCACCCAGCTGAACACCAGGATATTTGGTCATATGTGTCAAAAAATCCTCTGGTCAGATGCTAAAAGTTACATCACCCTTTTTTGCTGATTTGAGTTAATAATTTGCAGCATGAATTGCAGCTTCATTAGTTATAACCGTTACCCTTTTTTATCAACCTCTGAATCCAGGATGTGATTAGTCCCAGACCAAAACCAAAATGCAATGTGATAAAAGCAAAAGGTAAAACAGGCAGATATTTTAGGCCGCTGTTTAGACTGATCCTGAGGCTGGTAAAAAGGACCAAACCGGCGTAAAGGATCACTATTCCCTGAAAGAGCGACCACATCATGGGGATGAAGAAACCCAAGAGTCCTGTTACAGCAAGCGTTACAATGAAGATGGGAGGGATCTGGTATCGCAACCGGAATGCGCTTACCTCTTTAGAAATGACCTTTGTTTTCCAAAATCCGTAATCGAAGTACTGCTTGAACAACTTGGGTATTGAACTTCTAACCACGTAATAGCCGTGGACCTGAGGAGCCAATAGAATTCTTCCGCCCGTCCTCACAATCCGGTGGTTAAGCTCAAAATCCTGGTTCCTCACCAACTCTTCATCAAAGTAGCCTATTCTGTAAAATATTTCCCTTCTGTAAGCACCATACTGAACTGTATCCACCAGGCGCTGGACTTTCGAGTAGCGATAAAAGGCGTTCCCCACGCCTATGGGCGAACTCATGGCGAGAGCAATGGCTTCACCCTGATAGGTATCTCCCACAGGGGCGATGGATCCACCCACACAGTCAACGGCCATGGTGTCAAGAAAATGAAGATTTTTCGAGACAAAATCTTTGTCCACATAGCTGTGGGCACCAAGAATAATGATTACATCGCCGGTGGCAGCTTTTACACCCATGTTGAGAGAGACCGGCGTAATGCGGCGGGGATTATCCAGCAATTTAAGTCGGGGAAATGTGGGCATCATGCTCTCAACAATCTGTTTTGAACCGTCCTCAGATTCTCCGTTAACCACAACCACCTCAAGGTGGCCGCCGTCCCACTCCTGCGCCAAGAGAGAGTCGAGGCATTTGCCTATATATTTCTCTTCATTACGCATGGGGATGACGAAAGATACGGTTGTTTCACTCATAATACATGTATAGGGAAAAGGCTATTCCGGCGGGATAATGTTCATCTTTTGGACTAAATATGGAGACCGGCCCAAATTTACCTTTTCAAACTTCAGGCACAACAGAATGAATTACACCCTCACTTGTTCCCAAAACACGGTCATATAGTCTAAGGAGTGTCTTCTCCTCGCTTTTCCAGTCGAACTGGCGAACTTTGGCTCTTCCCTCCTCTCTGAGTTGATGACAAAGAGAGTCATCGTTAAGCAAAAGTCTGAGACATTTTGTCAAACCGTCCACATCCCCGGGTTCGAAACCGATACCGCCTGACTCTCCGCCAAAAAGTTCCTCTGTAAGCTGCAGACGACTGTAAACATAAGGAAGGCCCCAATTCATGTAATCTAGGATTTTTGTTGGTATGGAACGCTCATAATTTTTCGTACGACGAAGCGGCACCACCGCAAGGTGGCAATCCAAGGCAAATTTTTTCAGCTTTCCAAAATCAACATAGCCAACAAACTCTACCGATGTGGGATCCGACAGTTGACTCGTCAACTTTTCCAACCCTGTTTTGTCATCGGCCGGACCACTACCGATGATGGTTGCCCCTATTTCAGGGTCTTCCCTCTGGAGTATGGCCACAGCATCCAGCAGATCGCCGATGCCGCGGGCCACCGTTACCGAACCGGCATATAATATCCTCTTACTCTGATTCCGGAGATGCAACGGTGAGTTATCAACCCGTACATAGTTCCGGACAGCAACGGTTTTATCATTTATCGGGAAATTGTGGAAGTAAGAATCTTCCGCCAAGATTACGCCGTTGAATACCCAATGTCCAAAAAGCTCAAATGCGTGGACCAGACCGCCCAAGACTCTCCTTAACAGCTGTGGTATCCACTCCCGGATTTGTGCTGCAGCCCGGGTGTTTTCATGAACATCATAGATGATTTTGATTCTAAACAGTTTCACCACGAAGCCTACCCACAGCAGTTCTGGATCGTGGAAATGAAAGATGGAGTACCCGCCACTTAGGCCTTCTCCGAGGATTTTACACCCATTGAAAAAACGTCGCAACAATGATGTTGGACGTGGAAGTGTCAAGATTCTGATTTCACCGGCATTAGAGATGCTCTCTGAGGCCACACCCATGACAGTCACATCATACTTGACAGCAAGAGAGCAGGCCTCTTTATGAAAAATCCGAACATCATTCCACCGGTGGAGTGACGAAGCGAGGAGAATCTTCGGTTTATCCGCTGGTTCACCGGAATTCACATCATCGTTATGAAGTTGGTTCACTTAACACCCACGGCGTTCCGGAGCGTTTTGACCCACGCTTCCCTGGAAAAAAAGAAGTGCAAAAAGGTGACAACGCCGAGGGAAAAAAGCGATGTCGCCACCGTAATGGTGCCGCTTGTCATTCTCGCCAGAACCATGAGCACGCCGGCAGTGACAGACAGAGTGACAACTGCGGAAGCAACAAATTGCAGCTCGAACACCTTCAAGTTAAATAGTTTCCGGGCTACGATAAAGCTCCCCATGCCACTGACGGTCTGTCCTATCAGAAACGCTACGGCCGCCGATATGAATGGATCGTTGTTCGTAACTATAGAAAGATAAAATGATCCTGCCATGGCAATCGCACCGGCACCATAGATGAGAGAATTATAGCCACGCTGAGCACCTGCATCAATAGGGCTCCTGAGAACGGCAGAAAGAACGAAAAACGGAACAGAGATTAGTAAAACGGTGGCAGCACCGGCGGCTCGATCAGTCACCTCTCCAAGCCAGATGATAAGAATTTCACTACTTAATTGACTTAATACAAAGCCTGTAAGCATTCCGTAATAGAAGGTGGCCCGAACAAGGAGAGAAAGATTAGACCTGAGGCGGTCATCAATACCCCCACTAACAGCATGAGAAATTCTAGCAGAGGACCCACCAAAACGAGGAAAACACGCACCAGACTTATACCGGCGTTGAGGAATGCCTGATCAGTTAAACTAAGGTAAGAAAGTGACAGAAGGGGAACACCTGCCAGAAGAAAGAATTGGAAAATGAAACCGGGAATACGAACCACTCCAAAAATGAGCATTTCACCGGAGTTGTCTTTCGTGATCTTTTTTGGATTTACTCCCCCATTCCTGACTAAAAAAGCACTAAATGAAAGGATGATCATGGGGAAACCGATCATGATAAAAAGTTGGCCAATTGATTGCGCTGCCACAACCGCCACCAGCGAGACCACCGTCCCGGCCGTGAACTGGAGCAGGTTCGCGCCAATCATGTTCAAGTGGCCCCTGTAGAGAGCATAGGCAAGGGTGAGTGCACAGAAACCTACACCATAGACCATGTAAGGAACCGCCCGGTCACATACAATGAAACCTTCGGTAATCACTAAAGTCAATAAAACAATGAGCGGTAGGGTCCCCAGCAGAAAGACAGAAAACGCTGCATCACCATAACCCCTACCCTCATTTCTCGCCAGAAAGGTTGGAAGAGCCACATTCATACCAAGAAGAAGAACGCCCAGCAAAGCCGTAACGATTCTCCTCACAAGAAGGTATTCACCCAGTGCATCCAGACCCAACGTACGGGCAAGATATCCGCTAACGATAAATATGCCTACAACGGTACCGATCCCGTTCAATCCGGTAACAAGAAAATCAGCCTTGAGGCTCAGCCTTTTTTCAAGCAGAGACGGACTCATGGAATCTTCGGTCGAGATGTATTGAGGAGAGGGCAATAGCAAGGAACATGAGCAAGATACGATTATCATTGATATCGCCGGAGAACTGAGCTGAAAAAAAGATGACCAGCGTGGCAGCCACCCAGACAGAGGAGTGCTCCGACAGCATGCCTGCTTTTCGCACCTTCAGAAGATAATGCACAGCAACAGCAATCATCATGACCAGCAGAATGAACCCCACAAAACCCTGTTCGATCAGAACTTCAAAGAAAATATTGTGAGGGTACCACCTAAAGTCACGCCAAACAAAAAAAGAGCTAAATCCACCGGCACCCATGCCAAAAAGAAAGTTGGATGGACTGCTGAGCCATTCCTTTAGTGATATACTCCAGAAATTCAGTCGTGTGGCGATGGTGCTAACCCGCTCCACACCTCCTGCTGTAACAATAACATCTCCCTGAGTGATCTGCATAAACCGCGTTGTCAAACTTTCGGGCAAGACAAACAGCAGTCCAAACACAATCATAATTGAAATGCCACCTACAAGAACCAAGCGTGACCTGTAAACAGACGATTCGAACATGAGCATAAATAGAATGATCCCGGCAAAAAAGCTGGCCAACGGTCCACGGGACCCAGTGGAAACAATGGCCAATAAAATCAAGGCCAAAAAAACTAGGGCGGTCAGTCGTTTCCAACCTTCCCGGCGGATACCAATCACCGTCACCATGGCGGCGATGACAGCCAGGCTGCGACTTACAGCAATGGGATTAGCTCCCAGCAGTGATGCCCGCACAAGATAGGTGAACAAACCGCCAGATGTTGCAATGAGCAAGAGGTTAATGAGCATGGCAACGAGAATCGTAGCTGAAAGAAATTTGAAATAGTTAAGCATCCTGATAGAATCTGATATATTCCTTAGGAAGACGAATGGTGCTACAAACATGGATGATGCGAAAATCAGAAACCGTCCGATTTTTAGCCACCCGGAAACAGGTGATGGTGTATAGAATCCGGAAAAAAACACCATACCACAAAAGAGAGCAAACAGAATGAGAATATCTCTGGTCCACTCAGGTAATCCCCATTTGCCTGTGAATGCAATTTTGGCAAGACCGGTCCAAAGAATAATTATCAACAAGAGAGTAAGATCCAGAGTCTCAAAAATGGGAAATTGCTCCTGCATGAACCCTTTAATAATGCTTGTAAAACCAATCATAAGGAGAGTGAATTCAGGGCGATGAATCAACCAAACAGTTGCCAGAACAAGAATGGGAATCAGAAAAAACATCGCTGGGTGGAATGCGATGCCCAGATAAAATGTGATAATCTGAATTAAGATGAGCCCAAGAAGACCCAATGTGAAAGGAGCGGTTCTAAACGGAACCAAGCCTTTTTCTCAGATCACGGGTGTGATATTCAACAAGAACATATCCGGAAGAGAATATGGAAGCCATAAAAACTGCTCCAAGAACAATGAATATTCTTTTAGGCTTTTCTTTATTCAAGGGAACCTTTGGTTCATCAATGACTTGGAGAGTAGGAATGTTTTTGCTCTCCTCCATCCTCGCCTGCTCATATTGGGGAACCAGAATCTCTAGCAATTTACTCTGAACCTCCACTTCCCGTATAAATCTGGCACTCTGCATGGCTAAAGCTGGAAAGTCTGATAAAGTAATCCAGATGGGAGCTGAGCCATCATTAAATCCCACGCTACCTAGTCTCTCGTCAACATCCTGAAGCATTACTCCAAGTTCAGAATCAAGCTGTTCAGCCAATGTTTCCAATTGACGATTTTGTTCTTTTAAAAGAATTGTAAGCTGTCTGATGGTTGGATTATTCTGTGAGAGCGTAGATTTAGCCACATTGAGTTGGATTTCTGTTCCAGCTCTTTGAGCGTAAAGTTCAGTGTAAGCCTGCAGTTCTTGAGAATAAACACCGCCATGAGCAGCTACTTTCTGCGAGTATAGTTGACCATAGGCCTCTAGTTGAGCAGTGACCTGAGCGAGAATATCAACAACACCAGTTTGCTGCTGGAATAGTTTTAACTCTTCCTCAGCCTTCATTATATCTATCTTAGTTTGCTTGAGGCGCTCCTCGATGAATTGGCGGTTGTATTTACCCTGTTCCCGGCTCAACCGCCGATTGATGAGATCCAGTTGGCTCAGCATCGCCTGAACCATTTGCTGAGAAACTTCAGGTTCCTTATCCATAAGTGTGATAGCAAGGGCACCTTCATCTGTGACACGAAGTTCAGTGTTCCCTTCCAGTTCTTTCATTGCGTACTCTACGTCTCTGGAACCGTATCGTTCAATAAGATTGAATTTCTCTACCATCTGCTCTTTCATACTGCGGCTATCAAGGATGGAGATAAAACTGGTGATATCCTCATTTACAGGCGAAAAACCGAATTCATTGAGAGGAAGGTCCGCAAATGCCGAAATGAGGCTAAATCTGCCCGCGCCCGATGAAAGAATCACTGCCTGAGAGGCATACCATTTGGGAAGGAAAAGCGAAATAATTACTGAAGCCAAACCAACCCAGATAACATTTTTTGTAATGAATTTCCTTCTTTTCCAAAGAAGCAAAATGTTCTCATATTCATCAGTCTGAGTAGCTGATCCGTTGGAAGGTCCATCCTTGGTCACAAGCCCGAAACGGCGCAGTTCACCAATTCGATTGCGTAGTGTCTTTTCCGTCATGCCGTTTTGCACCGCAATATTGCCGCGTACATCGCGATCGGTTAGTATCTCAGGATACTGTTGGATCAAATCGTATACCTTTCGTTCGTGTTTTGTGAGATTAAGCATCAATCCGGGGTGGTTCGATCAATAGCCATCCAGGCAAGGATAAGACTGGCCAAACTGGTGAGTGACTGAATGGCACCCATATTTTTAAAAAGTTTACTCTTAGCAGCTTCTGGTACATCTATTATATCGCCGGGCTTCACAATTTCATCAAGAGCACGTCGCAGTTGTGAGCCATCGGCCCGAATGATCCTGCATCCGGACTCATTACCGATATCAAGGATACCTCCAGCCATAGCGATGTAATCCCGAGCGCTATAACCAGGAATATGCGTCAACCGCCGTGGTGACCGGACAAACCCGGTAACAATGACCTCATTATTGTTGTATTCTGTGAAGACTCTGGCCTGGGTCGCCATTTCGTCATTGAAGGGAACATAAATCCGGTCTCCTTCTCTAACCACCGGATTACTTTGAAGATTACCCTCCATCAAAAAAGTTTTCAGATCGATGGAAGTACGTTCTCCATCTCGAATCAGATAAACAAGATCACTGTGGGCGTACTTGTGGACACCTTTAGCGTAGCGCAGGCAGTCGAACAGTCTGGTGACAGGCGTTACAGTGATAAACCCGGGCTGGTTGACAGCACCGTAAGCGAGAATCCGGAATGTCCGCACGCGGATGAGATTCACAGCCACCAGAGCTTCTTCATAAATTTGGTCTTTTGCCCGTCGCGAAACTTCATCTTGCAAATCCGCCAGGGTCATCCCCAGAACATTGAGTGAGCCAAAACGTGGAATGATGAGATTCCCGGTGGGGTCCACTAAAATGTAATTGTCGATGTTTTCTAGGGCCCATTCGCCCGTGATGGGCTCTTCGAACACACCGCCACTGATATTGATTCTTAGACGGTCACCGGGACCCAAAAAATAGTTTTCTGGATCAATGGGTTGCTCCAGAGCAATGGGAACTGTATCGTATTCTCGGTAGAGAATAGGCGTCTGCGGTTCCGTGCCCGTGGGTGGTAGAAGCATCTGTTGATTGGCCTGCCCAAACAGACAACCGATCTGTACCAGAAGTGTTAAAGAGTACTTATTCACTTTCATAGGCCACGTTGTAGTGAGTTTTGTAATATTCTCTGAACTCTCCGGATTTGATGGGTACCCACCACGCCTCATTGGACTGGTACCACTGGATGGTTTCAGCCAACGCCTCATCAAAGCTGTGCTTCGGCATCCAACCAAGCTGATTAAGTTTTGAACAGTCTAGAGAGTATCGCAAATCGTGTCCTTTCCGATCTTCCACAAATTTGATAAGATCGGTGGATTTACCCAGCAGTTCCAGTATCTGATGAGTGATATGGATATTCTGAAGTTCGTTGCCCCCACCTACATTGTAGACTTCTCCCAATTCGCCGTTTTCAATGATAAAATGAATGGCAGAACAGTGATCTGACACATAGAGCCAGTCACGAACGTTTTTCCCATCACCGTAGACAGGCAAATGTCTATCCTCGAGAGCGTTGGTAACAAAGAGTGAGATAAGTTTCTCAGGGTACTGGAACGGACCATAATTGTTGCTGGCGCGAGTGATAATAACAGGAAGATTGTAGGTGACGTAATACGAATAGGCAAGCCGGTCTCCTCCTGCCTTGCTAGCCGAATAGGGACTGCTGGGCAGCAAGGGATCACCCTCGCTGAAACTCCCCTCTGCAATGCTTCCGTAAACCTCATCGGTGCTGATCTGAAGAAAGAGATCAACACCGAATTCCTTCGAAGCTTCAAGCAAGGTAAAGACACCAAATACATCTGTTTTGATAAAATCATCCGGGGAACCGATGGAACGGTCTACGTGGGTCTCCGCAGCAAAGTTGATGAGCACCTGAGGCGAATGTTTCCGAAAGATATCCCAAACTACATTTCTATCACAGATATCACCATGAATAAAAGTGTACCTGTCATCCAGTTCAATATCGCTCAGATTCGCCGGATTCCCGGCGTAGGTGAGCTTGTCCAGGTTTAAGACGTGGCAATCGGGATCATTCTGAAGCATATAGCGGACGAAATTGCTCCCGATAAAGCCTGAGCCGCCGGTAACCAGGTATATTTTCATGCAATTGACTCCCAGTCAAAACCAATGACTGGATCGTTGTACGGCATCCTCTCCTCATCGGGGTTACCCGGATCGTAACTTTCGGTAGTGTGGTAAAAAAGGAGCACCGGCTCTTCACTCACCACTTTGTATCCGTGGGCGACACCAACGGGGATTACGATCAACTTATAGTCACCTTCTCCCGCCGTAACTGTTTCAGTGGTGCCACATGTTGGGGACTCTTGCCTTAAATCGTGAAGAACAATGTGCGCTTTCCCGGACGCCACAAACCACAAGTCGTCCTGCTTTTTGTGCCAGTGAAAAGCTTTGATGGTATCCTTGTAAGCCACTGTAAAAGTGCACTGACCAAACTTGCGAAGAAGGTCGTCGTCATCTCTCAGCACTTCCATGAGAAAACCTGGCTTAGCGACGTTCTCGTCCGTATCAGGAATGTCCTGATGGACCGCCAACTCCTTAACAACTACACCTTCAATCTTCATCCGTTGTAGGGACGCCCCACCCCTTCAAATGCAAATCCATTCTCCGCAAGCTGTTCACGGCTCAGCAAATTCTTTGCATCAACAATCACTTTTTTCTTCATCAATTCACCAATATGTGCCAAATCCAGGCCCCTGAATTCGTTCCAGTCCGTCATCACCAAAGCTGCTGAAGCTCCCTTTACAGCCGATTCAACAGAATCGGCATAATCCAAGTCCGGATACAACAGTTTCATGTTACTCATGGCGGCCGGATCATACACAGCCACTTCAGCTTCCCTGGATAGAAGATAGTCTACCATCGCAACAGCCCGCGATTCCCGGATATCGTCCGTATTCGCCTTAAACGCGAGCCCCATAACAGCCACTCTTTTACCTTTCAATGAGCCACCGGCCAGCCGCTCCAACTTCTTGATAATAACATCAATCTGGGCTTCGTTGGCATCGGCGGCTGCCTTCACAACTTTAAGTTCCACACCTTTTATCTCAGCTGAATGAATGAGCGCCCTCGTATCCTTCGGGAAACAGGAACCACCAAAACCAGGACCGGGATGGAGAAACTTGGGGCTGATTCGTCCATCCAGACCCATGGCTCTCGCCACTACATGAATATCAGCACCGGTAGCATCACAAAGATTAGCCAATTCATTGATGTAGGAAACCTTCACAGCCAAAAAAGCATTTGATGCATATTTTATTGTCTCAGCTGTTGGAATATCTGTAAAAATAAATGGCGTTTCATTTAAGAATAGCGGTCGATATATCTCACGCATGAGTTCGACAGCCTGTTCTGAATCTGTACCGATGATAACACGGTTAGGGAGAAGAAAATCGCGTACGGCGGAACCCTCTCTGAGAAATTCTGGATTCGACACAACGTCAAATGTGGTGTTTTGCGGCGCATGTTCAGAAATGATCGAATTAATTATCTCTCTTGTCCCGATAGGAACTGTGCTCTTGGTAGCAATGAGGGTATAGGAATTGATGTTCTCACCAATTGTTTTGGAAACATCCTTTACCGCGGAAAGATCCGCACTGCCGTCACCATCCATAGGGGTCCAGACAGCAATGAATATGACATCGGCCTGTGAAATGGCCCCGCTCACATCTGTACTGAAACAGAGACGGTCCGCAGCCATATTTCTCCCTACAATTTCTTTGAGCCCGGGCTCAAAGAATGGAATGTGCCCGGAAGAGAGTAAGTTAATTCGCTCATCGTCCACATCGACACAGGTAACATAATTACCGAAGTCTGCCAATCCTGATCCGCTTACCAGCCCAACGTAGCCCGTGCCAATCACTGTAATCTTTTTCATTGCAGGTATCCGCTAATAATGGCGGGAAAATATGACATCAACTGTGGAATGACAAACAGTTAGTGAAAAACCCTACTGAAGACCTTTGGCGCGCCTCAATGCCCATTCTGCTGCGAGAAAAACTAGAAGTAAGATGAGGAATGGGGACCAGTGAGAAAGGTCAACGGTCTGAGAAAAAACTTCCTTTCGAGGTTTGATTGTCAAATGATCAACTAGGTTTAACCTCTCGGACCAGGGCAGGTAATTACCGCCTGTCAATTCTGATATACTCTCCAGGGATTCTTTGTCCAAATAAACATTTTTGAGCTCTAACAGTGCCTGTTCAACGAAGAATACACCGTGAGGTTCCTCTTCTGAGAACTGTTCATCAGCTATAAGAGTCCAATATTTATATCTACCGGGTTCAGCGGCAATAAAGGAACCTTTCCACATGTCACTCTCATTTTCTTTAGTTAGCGGAACAAGAGTCTCCTCCATGTCGGTACGCGAAATCCGCCACCATATGCCTCCCTGTAACTGTTTGGTGTTCATACTGGAAAATGCCCCTTCGATAGATGCTTCCTCCCCTCTCTGAAAGGTCGATTTTGTCATTCGGAAATATCGGTCCTCTTCGCCACTCATTGCCACAAGCCATCTCCACAGGTTTACCCAATACTCTTTCACTGCGGCATTGACTTCGGTGCCCTTTCCCCGGAAATAGAGGTGCCAAAGATCAGCTGACGTAAAAACATAACGCCTCACAGTCTGGATTTTTTGGTAAAAATCAGGCATTTTCCCTGCAATGATTAGAGGAATTGGTGACAGAGCTGACAGTTGTGCCGTAGTGACCATCCTCTCTTCTCCCGGCTCCACTAAGATTTTTGGTGAAAGTGGCGGAAATTGTGACCAATCCAACTCAAAAAACTTCATGGGATCGGAACTTTCGGAAATGGCCTCCACTGGGAACTGACCCCCCGTCCGGGTCTTTCCACCAAGAGGCTGTAGGCCGAGGATTGACAGATAGGCTAACAACTTATCCTCAGAAAGAGCTTCCCCAGCAATCAAGGCTACAGCGGTCTTGCCTTGGTCTAGTTTCCGGGCCAAATCCTCGGACCACCTGTTAGGTGTGGTTGAAGTAGGAAAATTGTCAAGTATAATCAGATCGTAGGATTGTCGCCAGAAATTGGCAATTGTCGGCACCCACCCACTCAATTGCTGAACGAAGTGTTCCACAGACAGTTTTGGCTCGCTCTCCAGGACGAGCTTGAGAAAACGAGTATTGAATGAGGGAGCACCTGTAATGAGTGCCACTCTGAAACGGTCTTTCAAGACGCTGAGTGAAAATGGATATCGGTTATTGTCAATATTGATCTCATCTTTAACTGAGGAAGCTTGTACCACGTATTCTTCATTTCCGATCTGGTCCGCTTCAAACTGAAACCGTACAATCTGACTGCTCCCCTCACCACTCGGCGCAATAATTTGGGTACCGAGGAGAGCACCTCCTTTCTCCAGTGAAACGTGCACCCGCTGATCTATTTTCCCAAATGATTCAATGGTCACTTTGGCAGACACCATCTCGCCACGAATCGACACTGTGGGGACTTCCACACTGTTGATCCGGATATCCACCATCCTGAGCGGTTCACCGATTCCTATAGTGTAAATCGGAACCTTCACATCGCCGGCACTGCTGATGGGATCAGCACCCACGGTGGTCTGACCGTCGCTTACAATAATGACACCGTTCAGTTCTTCGTCTCCGGCCAGTTCTGAAGACGAAGTGAGAACGGCCGAAAGGTCTGTGGATGATTCATTTATCCCCATCCCCAGCGGACTTCCGGAGAGAGGTGATACAGTTTCACCAAATGTGAAAGCCTCAATGCTAAAATCAGTGGGTTCATTGTAAGCCAACTCATCCACAACATTAAGAATCTCTTCGTAACCATTGAGCAAAGATTGTTTGGAAACAGATTGATGATAGCCAGCGGAAACTGAGTTGTCAAAAAAAATCTTGATAAGCGGTTTCTTATTAAGCGAACCGGTCCGGACCCACTGAATGTTTGCCGCCAAAAACACAATCAAAAGAAAAACGGATAACCGAAAGAAGGTGAGCAGCCTGTGAATTCTGTCGCTATTGCCTGTTTGCTGTCTGTAACTCAACCTGACAAACAAAAACGCAACAATTACCAGGATCAGAAGCAGCCAGGATGGAACAACGGGTGACATTTATGGAAGACTCTAATCAGAAAGTTTCAGATTTGGAACGACACAAAGGCTATGCTCAGAAGATTTCCCATCACGCAGATAGATTTCACCGAGAAAAGCGATCATCGCTGCATTGTCTGTGCAGAGATCAATGTCTGGGTAAAGAATATTGCAATCGGGAAACAGTTTACCGGCCTTTTCTCTCAGCTCCATGTTCGCAGCCACCCCGCCGCCTATGAGTGCTGTACCTGTTCCCGTCTTGTCGATGGCAAGCTGAAGTTTTGACAGGAGACTATCAACAATGGCCCTTTGATAACTGGCTGCTACATCAGGCATTTGATCTTCCGGCACTTTGCCGCCAAGATTTTCCACGTATCTTAGAAGTGATGTCTTCAAACCACTGAAACTGAATTCAATTAAATCCGTCTTTGAAAAGGCTCGCGGGAAACTCACAGCGGCGGAATCACCTCCCTCAGCTGCTTTCTCAATTTCGATCCCGCCGGGATAACCGAGACCAAGAATCCTTGCTCCCTTGTCAAATGCCTCACCTGCAGCATCGTCCCGTGTTTCACCCATGAGGCTGTAATCATCGAGACCGTCAACTTTCCAGATTTGAGTATGACCGCCGGAGACCAGAAGACAGATGAACGGAAATTCTAACTCAGGATAAGCGATAAAGTTCGCGAATATGTGCGCTTCCATGTGGTTGAGACCGAGAAGAGGAATTTTCAATCCCATTGCCAGCCCCCGGGAAAAACTAACGCCTGTCAACAAAGCGCCCATCAAACCGGGTCCTCTTGTAACTGCGACTCCTTGGAGGTCAAATTTTGCAATGGATGCTCTGGAAAGTGCTGTTTCCACTGTATCCATTAGCAATTTTTCGTGCATTCGCGATGCAACCTCCGGCACAACACCACCATACTTGGCGTGGTCTTCCTGAGAGGCTACCACGGAAGAGAGGACTTCACCGTCTTTGCAAACAGCAGCGGCCGTCTCGTCACAAGACGTCTCGATGCCGAGAACGATCATTTCGGCAAGCGTTGTATGGTCAGTTCAATAGCTTTGGGAGACAGATCCCGCCATTCCAGAACATCAGCGGGGACTTGAACCCTCGGTTCCTGAGACAACTCCCCTTCCTGGAATTCGTTGTAATCCAGGGAAACATAGATATCGGTAGGCTCCAGAGATGCGATAAACTGGACACCTCCCGTAACAGTAAGTGACACGGTTGAGGGATTTGGGAAAGCACGTATATTTTCAGGAATATTGAGGATATTCACAGGCACCTCAGACATTATCCTTTCACCAATGCTCTGTACATTAGCTCTGAAAACTGCGAACGTGTCAGATGCCTCCACCACACGGGGAAAATCCAACTGAAGCGGTATACTGGAGCGAACTGATGCCTGAACGGCACGGAAAGTTCGCTCAATTGTTTCAACGGTCTCAACACTTATGATGATCTCCCGCGGCCCTTTGAGTTCGATATTTCCGGGAGAAATGTTACTGTTCCCCACCATAATATATCCTGCCGCCGGCTCCACGGTCACTCTGGAAACTACTGTCACAGGTTTGACCATATAATCGTCAAGAGAAATGTGAATCGAATCTGGGCGCACCACCTCAACGAACTCCAGTTCAAAACTTGGGGGAACGACCACTTTCTGACTGTATTTATCGAAATAGTCATTGAGATAAAAGTCGTACTCTGTGCTGACACGTTCCAAGTCCAGAACCAGCTTGAAATCAGACAATGATTTCAAGAGCAATGTCTTCAGGAAAGCCCGGCCCGTTGCGCTAAATCGAACATCTGCGGTCGGTGTCACCTCCCCTCCGAGGGTTTTGCCCTCCCTGATATTGCGAACTTCGATTGGCATCTCAACCACATAGTTATATCTTTGTTCCGATATGACAAAGAGCCACAGAACAACGGCGAAAAAAAAAGCACCGATCCAAACTGATAGGTGCCCTTCCTCGATTGTTTTTGAAAAAGTCTGTGGATTCACTGAACCACTAGATTACAACTTGTTAATACCCTACTCAGTCTCTTCCGAATCAGTATCCTCGTTAGATTCCGATTTTTCCTCAGTATCATTTTGCTCATTTTCTGGTTCCTGGCCCTCAGAAGATGCCTCAATCTCAGGTTTGACTTCTTCGGTTTTAGACGCCTCTTCTTCAGCAGGCACTTCGGGTTGGAAAAAAGCATCTACAAAAGTAAGAATTACTTTTTTGTCTTCAGGCTTTACTTCCACCACCTCACACTGAATTTTCTGTCCGTCTTTGATAGATTTAACAATTTGATCTTTTTCATCCTCGAGTAGCGAATCAGCCGGGACAATCCCTTCCACATCCATCTCCAACTCTACAATGATTCCCTTGTCAAGAGTACGAATGACAGCTCCATCAACATTTTTGCCTACCTCAAAGTGGGCGATTATATCATCCCAGGGATCTTCCATGGTTTGTTTCAGGCCCAATGCAATGCGATGATTTTCCCGGGAGACTTCCAGAACTTTCACCTCCACTTCTTCACCCTTCCGCAAAATCTCTTTGGGGTGACGGACTACCTTGGTCCATGAAAGGTCTGAGACATGGATCAAACCGTCTACACCCTCTTCCAGTTCAACAAAAGCACCAAACTGAGTAAGATTGCGGATGGTTCCTTTCAGCGTAGGCCCAACGGTATACCGCTCATCAACACCCTCCCACGGATCAGGCTGAAGCTGCTTAAAGCCGAGGGCGATCTTTCTCTCTTCCGTATCGATAGAGAGAACCTGCGCCTCAACTTCTTGCCCTAACTGAACAATCTCGGAAGGACGGTGAACACTGCGGGTCCAAGACATTTCTGAGACATGCACAAGACCCTCTACCCCGGTCTCCAGCTCTACAAAAGCGCCGTAGTTTGTCAAGCTGACAATCTTGCCGGAAATCTTCATCCCCACGGGAAACTTCTCTTCAACATTTTCCCACGGGTGAGGCGTCAATTGCTTCAGGCCGAGAGAAATGCGTTGCTTGTCCTTGTCGATGTCGATAATCTTGACGTTGATGGTCTCTCCAACTTCAGTCATCTCAGAGGGATGATTAACGCGGCCCCATGACAAGTCAGTGATGTGTAAGAGGCCGTCCACACCTCCTAGATCGACGAAAACGCCGAAATCTGTAATATTCTTTACAACACCTTCCACAATCTGACCAGGTTCGACCTCATCGAACAGAGATTCTCTTTGCTCCCTCAGGGTGTTGTAAAGCAAAGCTTTGCGGGACAGAACAACGTTCTTCCTGAGCTGATTAATCTTAACGATCTTGAATTCCATCTCCTGACCAAGGAAATTGTCAAAATCCTGAACGGGTCTGACGTCTATCTGAGAGCCGGGGAGGAACGCTTGTATACCATCCACATCTACCACAAGACCGCCTTTTATTCGACGGATGATGGTGCCGTTGACTGTACCGTCCTCCTTTTGAATCTGCATTAGTTTCAGCCACCCTTTCATCCATACAGCTTTTTCTTTGGAAAGGATGGTTTGACCATTTTTGTCCTCAATTTTCTCAAGGTAAACTTCAATGGAATCACCTAGGCTTGGAGGTTCGGCACCGCTGAATTCTGACCTGGGAATAATACCCTCTGACTTGAAGCCGATATCCATGATGATCTCTTTTTCATTTTGCCCGATCACCCGACCTTTGATAATCTGATTCTGGGCTATGTCAGAAAATGTCTCGATATATTTCTCCATCTCCTCACTTGGGACAGAAACCTCCTCGGCATTCTCATGGGAGAGCTCAGAAGCTTCGATAATGCGAATGCCGTTCATGAGGCCCGGATCCAAATAGTCCTTTACAATCTCTTGATATTCAACAGGAGCTAAATCCATTTCTCCATTATCCTCATCCGGGGTCGTGGATTCAGGTTCCTCAGCTACAGTCTCTGCCGGCTCTTCTGTTATTTCTTCTTCTGTCATAATTCTATCACTCACTTGTTGATTGTGTCTCCTTTTTTATCGATCGATCCCTAACATGTGTAACAATAAGATCGATCTGTTGTTCTATGGTCATTGATGTCGTATCCACCTCTACAGCATCTTCAGACTTTGTAAGAGGAGATACCTCTCTGGAAGAATCCAGAGCATCACGCCGTTTCAAATTTTTGACGATATCATTTACAGTCTGTTCAATACCCAACCCGGCCAGGTCTTTCTGTCGGCGTTTCGCCCGTTCTTCAATACTCGCAACTATGAAGAACTTGAAATCGGCGTTGGGGAAGACCACTGTACCGATATCTCTTCCTTCCACGACAAAATCGCGATAACCGGCGATCTCCCGCTGCATGGCAACCATTCGTTTCCTCACTCGAGGGTAAGCGCTGACAGCACTGACGTTTTGAGTCACTTCCCGGCCTCTGATAGTCTGGGAAACGTCCATACCATTGAGGAAGATAAGACGGCCGCTTTCATCGAAATCGATTTCGATGGTTTCAACACAATCTGACACCGCCGACTCGTCATCACTATCAATTGAAGCTGAGAGAACAGCGGCGGTGGCGGCCCGGTACATAGCACCGGTGTCCAGATAGAGAAAACCGAGTTTCTCGGCAACACCCTTTGCAGTAGTGCTCTTGCCGGAACCGGCTGTGCCGTCAATAGCGACAATCATCACCAGCCACCTAACTGCAATGATTTGCTGTGGTTATTGAAATCAACTGACTTTCAAAAAGCCCAGTAATTTAGGTATGAGCCGAAAATGACCAAAACAGTAACCTTAAAAAACGTTTTTTATCAAATCGACTGATATTCCCAGCACATTACGCTCTTCGTGAGATAAATTCCTCTGTTCTCCAGAGGCGAGATTCCCCAGCTCCAGACCAGCGAAGGCACTTCTGTGAAGGTGTATTAATTTCAGACCCATCTCTCGGAAAATCCTTCTAATCTCCCGCTTCTTTCCGTGGTGAAGTTTCATTGTGATCTTGGCGCCATTTGCCGTGTCCGTCTGATCAATTACCTCCGCTTGCCCCATCTCCTCTTCACCAATATCAATACCGGAAAAAATCGATTTGATTTCAGTATCAGTCAAAAAACGGTCAGCAGTGGCCTCATAAATTTTCTCCACACCAAACTTGGGATGGGTAAGACGGTATGCAAGATCTCCGTCATCGGTCAGAAGAAGAATTCCTGTTGTCTCTTTGTCAAGGCGCCCCACTGGAAAAAGCCGAGAATCCATATTGGAGACCAGATCAAGGACCGTTTTTCGACCGTGAGTATCACTTGCGGTGGTGACTACACCGGCAGGTTTATGCAAGATAACAATCGTTTTCTCAGTGGGCATTTTGAGTAGGGTTTGATCCAGTTCAACATTGTCTGACGGTGAGATGATTCTGAAAGGATCCATCTCATTCTTCCCGTTGACAGTGACTTTGCCCCTTTTTATAATTAATTCACATTTTCGGCGGGATTCGACGCCGGCACCGGCTAGATACCTAATCAACCTCATCCTAAGCCGGCTGGAAATCTTCTTCTGCACCGGTACTGTCGTTTCCTTCAGCGATGAGCTCTGAGATTTCTTTCAATTTGGGCAGATCCGAAGTTGAATTGAGGCCGAAAGAAAGTAAAAACTGTTCTGTGGCGGAATAAAGTAAAGGACGCCCCGGTCCTTTCGCTCTTCCACTGATCTTAATCAGTTTCCTTTCCAAGAGCGTTTTGATGACACCGGCACTGTTCACTCCTCTAATACTTTCCACTACCGCCCGACTGGCAGGGCCCTTGTAGGCCACCACGGCCAAGGTTTCCAAGGCTGCCTGTGAAAGGGGTGTTTTGCCTACCCTTGTAAAGAGCTTACGAACCCACGGAGCGTACTCGGTAAGAGTGGTGAGTCGGAAGCCACCTGCCACTTTTTCAATGGAAAAAGCACGCTCACTTTTTTCATACTCTTTCTGAAGGGTCTCCACCACACTAGGAAGTGCCGGCGCTGTGCCATCATCAAAACAGACATTCAGTTTTGCTTGAGTGAGTACTTTCTCTGAAGCAAACAACAGCGCCTCCACCACACGAAGATCTTTTTTGGAAATCTTTTTCTTCGCCATTACGCTTCAAACCGCTCCAACAAAATATCATCGAAAAGTTTCTTTTGGTGGACCCTTATCAGGCCGTCCCTAATCAGTTCTAAAACGGCAATAAATGTGACAATAACATCCTGCCGAGAAGAAAACTTCGGGAAAAGTTCTGAAAACATGATCTGACTTTTTTCCACGAAACGGCTCAGGATCATGGCCACTTTTTCCTTGACACGTACCTCTTCCCGGTGTACATCATACTGAACCGCAGGCGGCACTTGCTCAAGGACCTTCTTGAATACTGTTACCAACTCAAAGAGAGTCACATCCTCCAGGTAGAAGCTCGGATCCTCTTCCATCGTCGCCGAATCCACAGCCATGGAATGACCGTATTTCTGGCTCTCGAGTGTATTCATTTCGTTGAGATTGCTGGCGGCCTCCTTGTAGCGCTGATATTCCAAGAGTTGGTGTATCAGGGTGGTCCTAGGATCTTCGAATTCTTCATCGTCCTCTTCGCTCACGGAAGGCAAAAGCATTTTAGCCTTGATGTGCATAAGCGTCGCTGCCATCACCATGAAATCACCAGCAACAGTCACATTAAGGGTCTGAAGCGCTTCAATATAGTCGAAATACTCCTTGGTGATGTGGGCGATGGGTATGTCCATGATATCGATCTCGTCCCGTTTGATGAAAAAGAGGAGTAAATCGAGGGGACCAGCAAAATTTTCTAGTTCAATCTGATAGCTCATGAATCCCAATACAGGATGCCCGTTCTTGCCCGGACCATTTTCAGGTAGGGCTCCGCCGCATCCCTCGCCTTTTCCGCTCCTTCTTTCAAAATCTTTACAATGGTAGCATCGTCAGCGTACAGGCTGTTACGCTTTTCACGGTAAGGCTCAAAAAAATCCCAGATGACATCCACCAGTTCCTTTTTCACTTCGGCATACTTCAGACCAGGAGTTTGAAATCTTACCTTGAGAGCCTTTCTCCCACTTTCTTCAAGAAAAAGAGAGTAGATCATGAACAGTGCGTTGTTTTCTGTCTCTTTCGGTTCATCCGGAGGTGTGTTGTCTGTAACAATATCCATTACCTTATTGGCGAGGAAGTCCTTTTCACAAAAAATTTCTAGCGTATTGTCGTAAGATTTTGACATTTTCTGCCCGTCTATACCCGGGATAAGGCCCGTCTCCTCAGCGATAAGCGCTTCTGGTACAACAAAAGTTTCTCCGTAAATGGTATTGAATTTGACGGCTATGTCCCTGGCCATTTCAAGGTGCTGCTTCTGATCTTTTCCCACTGGGACTACCTCGGTTCCAAAGAGCAAAATGTCAGCCGTCATAAGGACAGGGTAACTGAATAGACCGTGGTGGGCAGGTAGACCCTGACTCACTTTGTCTTTGTAGGAGGTGGCTCGCTCCAGCATACCAACACTGGTAACATTGTTCAAAATCCAGGTCAGTTCTGTCACTTCTGGCACATCAGATTGAACCCAGAATACAGACCTTTCAGGGTCCATGCCGAGAGAAAGAAAATCGGCAGCAGCTTCGATAGTGTTTTTCCTCAACGCATCTCCGTCTGTCTGGGATGTAAGAGCATGATAGTTCGGGAGAAAACAGAACAGCTCGTTCTCAACCTGCAGATCGATCATCGGCTTCATCATTCCAAAGTAGTTTCCGATGTGGAGGTTGCCGGACGGCTGAATCCCGCTCAGGATGCGCCTTTTCTTCAAGCAAGCGCCCTTGTCCGTATCGGTTCCATATAGAGGTAGGGCCGCCAGGCTGACTGTTCCCGTTTCACGAACTGTCTGATGTAATGAATTCTTGTGGGTTTCTTCGGTGGGCGCATGAGTTTCATCCCCGCCTCATTAGGCGTGCGGTTCCCTTTTGCCCTGTTACAAGTATGGCAACAACAGACCAGGTTCTCCCAAGTGTCCGGACCATTTCGTTCTTTGGGAATTACATGATCCAGCGTCATAGGGACACTCTGCCTTTCGCAGAACTGGCATTGGTGTCTGTCCCTTTTCAGAATGTTCCGCCTAGAAAGGACAATGCTGCTCTCCCTTACATGAATGAACCTATCGAGCTTCACCACACTTGGCAGGGGCAAGGAAACGGAAGGTGAATGAACGGTCTCCCGGTACTTTTCAACAATCTCTACTTTGCCAAGATAAGCAAGGGAGATGGCCCGGCGGGCTGTGCAGACAAGGAGGGGGTGATAGTTCTGGTTCAAGACCAGTACTTGCCTGTTGAGAATTCCGTTCACATGTCTTTTAAACGTCTTCAATATTTTTCAGATCGAACAATCACTGTAATTATTCGCGGAATTTATCCTAAGCCTCAGACGGAATCAAGGCAAAAGCCTTTGCTCTCCGACGAGAAAAACAGTACATTCAGGCACTGTTTGACAAGTTGATTGCGGCAGGGAAACCCGTGCAAATCGGGTGCAGCCCCGCTACTGTGAGCGCTGAGGAAACTCCAATCCACACACGTGTGGAAGCCACTGTCCAATTAATCACGGACGGGAAGGTGGAGCCAGACGGTGAAGCGCAAGTCAGGATATCTGCCCAGTTGAAATTCTCAGTATCTATCCATTGATAGAAAGTACTTTCGAGGGAAAGGAGAGAATGATGACACCTCATTTTAAATATATTTTCCCCCTTATCATAGGTTTGGCTATAGCTCAAATTTTGACTGGCCAGACAACAGCGCTTCTTATCGGCTGGGTTACAGGCCCGGACGGGAGAGGCATACCATATGCAAACGTCTATCTCAAAGATGGTGAAGCAGGTACCACCTCCGACAGAGAGGGACGTTTCATTCTGCAAACCGACGGTGAAGAGAGTCGGAAGCTCCTTATTAGTCACTCCGCATTTCAGCCGGTAGAGATATCCATTCAGGAGATGAACAGGCTAGGCGGCGAGATCACCATGGAGATAAAAACATACCGTTTTGATCCTGTTGTTGTTTATGGCAACCTCTACAACCGGGAGAGTCTTCAGCTACCGGTGAGTCACCGTGCCGTGGAATTGCAAAAATATCCCGCCAGCGGAAACAGCATCGGGGAAAAGCTTGACCGCCTAGGGATTCAGGTCCGCGATTACGGCGGCCCGGCGGGACTGAAGACTGTCTCTTCCCCCACAGGTTATTCAGAGCATATACTTGTGATGTTGGACGGCTTCCCGCTGAACTCACCCCAGAATGGCATCGTCGATTTCAGCACCCTGCCGGCAGAGTTCTTTTCCCACGCTGAGTTCTATCCTGGGCAAGCCTCCTCCCTTTACGGCTCCCACGCCGTAGGCGGAACACTCAATCTCCTGCCGGCAGCGGGGAGAAACTTTCTGAAATTCCGCGTTGGATCACTGGGTGAACAGGGAACCAGCGGCGAATCGACATTTCGGGTGGGAGAGATGTCCGCATCGCTGCACGGTAACCGCTTCGAAAGTGAAGGGAATTATCGTGAGAACAACCAGTTCGCCCAGGATGCGGTGGTTGTAAAACTGACTCTGCCGGCCGTGGGAGGCTGGAGTGTTAACAGCTATCTCCTGGCTTCCCTGACTGAAAGGGGTATTCCCGGGTCGGTTCAGTACCCTTCCCCTAGCGCCTACAAGAATAATGAAGATATGCTTCTACTTGTGAGCGGGCGGACCGTTTCCAGATGGGGATACAGTGAAGTTTATGCCGGCTCTTTTCAGTCCGATGAACATTACACCAATCCGGACTGGGCCGTCGATTCGCAGCATAAGACAGCCAACAACCGGCTTCGGCTCATCCATCGGAGTCAGCCTGACCAAAATTTTACGAATACGGTGAGCCTGGAAGTTGCCCAGGTGGATGTTAAGAGCAACGATGCAGGTAAGCACGTCATGGCCACTGGTGCTGCCGGCCTCCTTTCTCAGATTCGTGTGGGGTCACAACTCACGATCTCTCCCAGCGTCCGGCTGGACTGGGATGACCATTCAGACAACAAGATTGCCACTGGAAACCTGGCGTTATTGTGGTCTCCGGAGGAGAGTATGGTACAGTCGGTGGCGGTTAGTGGTGGAACCAGTTACCGGAACCCTACCTTTAACGACCTCTTCTGGGAAGATGCTATGGGATACTCCAAAGGGAATCCCGATCTGATACCTGAGCGGGGTATGTCATCAAACATGAAAGTGGACTTAAGACCCATACTTGAAAATCAATTGCAATTCTCTGCTGGCGTTTCCTATTTCATTACGGACAACCTCATCCAGTGGGCGCCGGATGATGCATGGGTCTATTCTCCACAAAATATTCTGAAATCTGAATCATCCGTTATGCGAATGTCAGCTCAGTTTCTCCCGAACTCCCTCCCCGTTGTCATACGTTTAGGTACTGAAAGTACGGAGAGCCAAATTCTCTCTGAAGGCAATGACAAGGGAAAATCCCTTCTTTATGTCCCTCCCACATCACTCTGGGCTGAAGTGGAACTGAAGCTAGGGGGATTGGCGGCCAACCTCAACGTCCGGAGCCTGGGTGAGCGCCGCTACAGCTACGGTGAAGGGGAATTACTAAGGCCCTACGAGCGGATGGACGGGGCTCTGAACTACAGCTTTTCGGTAAGTCAGTTCAACGTCAATTTGGAAGGAGGCGTCCGGAATATGCTGGATACCAAAGATCTCCAGTCCGTCTATGACTACCCCGAGCCCGGCAGAACCATTTTCATGGCTGTTGGGCTGGAACTTTAGTCGTTGAGATTCAACCGGACGGAGAAGTAGGCCAGTCGCCCAGCGGGAGGGAAAAGGGGCGACGCCGAAAAAGTGGTGCCGGAAGTGCCCCCTGATGCACTCTCCATGATGTACTGCACATTGGTGAGTACATAAGAAATTTCCACTGATGAGATAACAGCCTTAAACTCGGCGGTGATAATGCCCGCCGTATTGCGCGAAGGTGTGGTGGTAGCATTAGAATAGCCCAGATTAAGAATGGGGTCCCAGATAAAACTGGTTCTGCCGCTCCAGTAATTAAAAGAGAGATTGATTCGGGCATCCATCCTTTTCTGAAAAAGATGTTCCCGGAAATGTAAAGCCATTTCTCCCTGGTGATCGAAGAGATTTCCCCACCCGGACTCGCTCCCAAGGAGTGAAATACCTCTCAGTGAAAGAACCCAATCACGAAAGTAGTTGATACGGCTACCCCACATGGCTCCAGTAACTTTCGAAATCTGATCTCTGTTCAATCTGATCATCTTAATACCTGCAATCTCCGTAGTACTCTCAAAGTAGTGATGCGGTGTAGCCTGGGAAGCGAACAGCGTCACTTCACCGGACGCTCTGTCCCACCTCATCTCGGCACCGATCCGCATCACCGTTCGGGTCGGCATGGTGGCACTGGAATCGGGACGGACAGTGGGAACCATGGTAGGCGTAAATGAATCAGGTACAAACAGAAATGGACGTCCCGTGAACTGAAACGGCAGCGGTTGAAGATTGTGCTTTAGATCCAGAAAGAGTTCGCTCTTCCCCCTTTTCAGTCGGAAGTGGCCTTGAAAATTGGGTGCCATTTCCCCTGGAAAAACTGCGGAAACGCCCATGCCTGCTCTGCTCTCCAGGTCTGATGCCCGCATGTGTACGCCCCCTGAGACCCCTATAAAAGATAATGACTGATTACCAAGAGTGTCGGAACTGACGACGCTCACTCGCCCTGTTCCGGAGAGAAAGAGTGAAAAACCTTTTCTCACAGGCATTTCACCAATGGCATGAAGACGGTTGCTCATGAGATCAGCCGACCATTGGGTGACGTCCTCCAGCAACCGTGTGATTCTGTACCGCTGAAGAAATGACGATCCCTCAACCTTGTATTTGACATTACCTCTATTGCCGCTGTAACTGAGGCCGTTAGAGATGATTTTTTCGCTCCGCTCAGCCCCTTTCTCCCAAATGCCGTAAGAGCCGTACGGAATGGCATCTGTGGTTAGATAAAATGCTGATGCTATCTGCCATCGGCCACCTTTGCTGTTCCCGGTGACATGATCGAAACGGTAGTTTTGCTGGACTGTCCCACCAGGTCGAGCCAACGGATCCAGCAGGCCGTGGTAATCCTCAAAATTTTTCTTCAGGGCACGAAAGCGTGTAAACCTCCGTTCAGGCGATTTTGAGAGTATGTCTAAGCTCAACTCATCCAGGCTGTAGTCCCCGGTCCGATACCACAGTGAGGTATTCAGGCCAAGCTCATTCTCATCCGAATCAATACTGGAAAGAAATGGGAAACGGTACCTTGCTGGCCAGTGGGCAAAGTTGCCGTCAAAATGAAGGGGCGACACCACCCTTTCCACACCCCACCCAGAAAAACCGTACCTGTGAACAAGACCCCACTGACCGCTCCAGTCAAAGGGAACAACGCCAGCGGAAAAGCCGTACGCACGCAGAAATGAAACCGCCAACACGAGCGCCGGAAGCAACTGATTCCGTCTGTTCACGGCTTGAGTCTGGAAAAAACTTTCGGCAAGGCGGTGGCGAAGATGACACCGTTCGCTACCTGATGGAGGAAAGTAAAGCCGATACCGGTGACAAACAGGGCAGCTGTCTGTGTGACGGGATAGCCGGCGGCCAGAGGATAGCTGAGGGTCGTCAGAGCATCAAATATAAAAGTCAATACAACACCGGCAGCGCCGAAAAACGTTCTCCTGCGCCACGTCCAGTCAGATGATCTGGCCAAGCCTCTGAATCTCCCACCCACGGCACCCACAAGTCCCATGCCGCACATCTGTGCCAGCAACATTGGAAGAAAAACGACTCCTGACCCAAGTGGATTGGCGGCACTGAAAATAAATTCGGCAACGATTCCCACGGTGAGTCCCCATCCTGTTCCGACGTAGACTCCAGAAGTAAATACCACAGCAGTAATCAGTTCAATGTTGGGAACCATGAGCAGGGCGAATCCTGAACCGACGGCCAGCGCCACAAACATGGCGCCGCGGCTGAGATTACTCAGCTTACGGTCTGTCACCCTTGTAGAGCGCTGCTCCGAAGTAATTCCTTCTGCTGGTCCAGTCACCGTCTTCACTGTCTTCATCCAAAATTCTGTTAAATAAGCTAACCTTTGTATCTAGGTTGTCCAGAGCTTGAAGCAAAAGCGCTTCTTTTGTCCGGGCACGGTTTCTATACCGAGAATCGAAGCCTCCCTCATGGCACATAATGAGATGCTCCAGTTCCAGTAATAGATCATCAGGAAAGTTTTTGATCTCCGCCGCCTCTTCCCTGATCATATCCCTACCAAGAACGGAATGACCGATGAAATTACCCTCATCAGAATATTCCGGCATGAATGCATCAGTGAGCTCCCGAACCTTACCAATGCCGTGAAGGAGGATTCCAGCAAGAAGCATATCAATATTAGCACTGTAATGCTTTGCCTGAGTGACACCAAGCTTTGCCATGGAGAGCACATGTTCCAGGTAGCCGGAACGGTAGGTGTAGTGCATGGATATGGACGCCGGCATGGACATGAGTCTGTCCTTGTGTTTCCGGTAAAGCTGGGACACCAGTTTTTTAAGGAACTGATTCTCCATTTTTTGGATGATGGCTCCCAGGGATGTCCACATCCGCACCGGATCGTGGGGTGATACGGGTACCAGGGCCTCCGGTTTGAAGCCGTACCTGGCATATTTTGCCTCCGTTGCCTTATTGATACGCCCCACAATGATCTGGTTGCGGTCCTGGAAGGTGTCTATCCTGCCTCGGACAGCGACGGCGTCGCCCTGCTCAAATTTCTCATTAAACTCCTGAACCTGGTCCCAAACTTTGGCACCAATCTCACCAGTTGCATCCGTTAGTGTAAGGTCAAGATAGAATTCCCTGGACCGAGTTTTCCTCAGGTGCTTCTCTTTACATAGGTAAAAACCCTGGATGTCGGCGTCTACTTTTAACTTGGAGATGGGTACGAGCTTTTTCACTGCATGAGAATTAACGGTTGGAGTGACACAATGTCAAGAGATCAAAGGTGTATTATTGTGGATTCGGAAGCGCTCATCTAAATTCGTCTGGCAGGATTAGGGAAGGCCAAGAAAGGAGTCATCTATGAAATTCAAAACTGTGGCTGTTGCAATGCTTAGTTTGATGCTGGCAACATGTGATGTGAGTGTTGAGGCAGGCAAACCTGATGTAGAGTATCTTCAAACGGAAGAATTTGCCGCTTTGAACTATCCCTTTTCCGAGGCTGTTCGAGTTGGGAATATGCTTTATCTTTCCGGCCAAATAGGAACGCTACCAAACAGCAACGAATTAATCCCCGGCGGCATAGGACCTGAAACAAGACAGACCATGAAAAATATCAGTGATGTACTGGAAAGATACAACTCTTCAATGGACAAGGTTGTGAAGTGTCTGTGCATGTTGACCGATATTTCAGAATGGGGTGATATGAGCAAAGCTTATGTGAAATTCTTCCCGGATCACAAACCGGCCCGCAGCGCCTTCGCCGGAACTGGACTTGCTCTAGGTGCCAAGGTGGAGATTGAGTGTTGGGCAACGGTGGATTGAAGTGATAATGATAGACCGTCTCAGAATCATCTTCTTCATCGTAAACGTGGTAGGCGGCATCGCTGTGTTAGGAAGCTACGCCCACGGTCTGCTGACAGAGGTGGCACTGAGACCGAAGCTGTGGGGTGGTGTACCCGAAGCGTGGCAACCGCTCTACACCGTTAACATGTTCCTGGCGGCGGGAGGTTACTTCTTCTTCACCGCTCACTTTTTGATGCGGGCATTGCCATCAGGGGCACTCTTTTTCAACAGACTTGGGTTTGAGTGGATCATCTTTCTCTACGCAGCTTTCCTCATTTCCTCAGCTCTCTGGATGCCCCTCACTTTCGCCATGCTAAAGGCTCCCAGCGATGGAACATGGCTGGCGATACGGTCAGTTCTCACGGTGACGGGTATAGCATCTGTGACATTGCTGGTTTCTCTCTTAGCCTCAGATAGTGAACGGGGCGACTGGCTCTTCTGGGCGGCGGTGGCGGGGCTCATCCCTTTCATAATTCAGACGGCGGTTCTTGACGCCATCCTTTGGCAGCGGTATTTCCACGTGAATTAGGCAACTGCGAGAATCCGGTTCCAAGACAGTTTTCCATTTTCCGGAATCGCCAGAAAACGGCAAATACTTGAAACTCAACCTGACACCTGATGAGCAGTCCCTGCTATCATTTGCAGCTTAATTTATGCGTTATAAATCCAGCGGCTTGATAGGCGACAGCACGGCAGCAGGGTCATCTTCCCAGTCCACATCAGGATCGTCTACGTAAAGCTCAATCTCATTGCCATCAGGGTCGTAAAGATAGAGACTCTTGGTGACGGTGTGGTCACTCAACCCTTTCACTTGAACACCGGCCGATTGTAATTCATCGTAAGCCTTCCGAAGCTCATCTAATGAATCCCCAATCTTGAAGCCGGCATGGTAAAAACCGCGGCGGGGACCCGGCTGCGGACCGGGCGCATCACCAACTTCGATCAACAGCAATTCGTGGTGCGTTCGTCCGGAAGTAAGGGCCGCTGCCTTGAAAGGAAGATTACTTCCTTCAATACGTCTAAGTCCGAGGAGTTCTGCGTAGAAATTCAGAGAGGCATCAAGGTCACGAACGTAGAAAACAATGTGGCCGAGATAGTGTGTTCTCATCGGGAAATAGTTTTATCAAAAACACCATTCTGATAGTCTTCAAACGCCTGAAGCACCTCTCCCCTGGTATTCATAACAAATGGGCCACCCCGGGCAATGGGTTCATTGAGCGGCTCACCTGCCACCAACAAGCACCGGCCGCCCTCATGTCCTCCGGAGAGTTGAACCTCACCTTCAGTGTCCAAAACAGCTAAGTTGCCGACAAAAATTTCATTTTCATCACCCACCTTCACAGAACCTTCAAAGACATAGACAAAACTGTTCCACCCATCCACAAGGTCGTGGTTGAACACGGTATTACTTTCAAGATGGACGTCCATGTATGACATGCCCGTCTTTGCCGAAGCCGGGCCTGTTGTGCCGTTATATATTCCTGTCACAATGCGGACGGTGACGCCCTCTTCATTAACCTCCGCAATGTTTTCAGATGGAATATCCTGATAATCCGGCTCCGTCATTTTCAGTTTCTTTGGCAGATTTACCCACAACTGGAAACCCCAGACAAGACCGTCTTCCTGCTCGGGCATCTCACTATGGATTACCCCTCGGCCGGCGGTCATCCACTGAACAGAGCCGGACGTAAGTAGACCTTCATTGCCCGCCGAATCCTTGTGGCGGAAGCTACCCTGAAGCATGTAGGTCACCGTCTCAAAACCGCGGTGAGGATGGGGCGGGAAACCGGCCAGGTAATCGTCGGGATTTTCGCTCCTGAACTCATCCAACAGAAGGAATGGATCGAGAGTGTCAAGCTGGGGCGATCCGATGATCCGCTTCAAGTTAACACCACCGCCGTCGCTGGTCATCAGGCCTTCGATTGTCTGTAATACCTGACGTTTCTTATCAATCATGTCAGTGCCCTCCAAACAGATGCCAGCATAATCAATCTCCTTTTGACTTAGCACCGATCAGGGCGCCTGCATAAATGATTATGTATCTATTTATCTCCATTGAAGGATATTGCAGGTCCAACTGGTACAATCCTCGAAGGATTTAATTTTTCGTGCGTCATGAAGTAGTGATGTTTGATATGATCCATATCCACTGTTTCAGCAATACCAGGAACTGCATAAAGTCTTTTTATATAATTCCAAAGATTCGGACAGTCTACCAATCTATGTTTATTACACTTGAAATGGCTGTAATAAACAGGATCGAATCGTACCAAAGTTGGAAAAAGCCGCCAATCCGCCTCCGTTAGGGTGTCTCCAACGAGATATGTCTGGTCTCCTAAAAGTTCCTCAAGCTTTTCAAGGGTCCCCCACAAATCATTGAATGCTTTTTCATAAGCTTTCTGAGCGGTGGCAAATCCACATCGATAGACACCATTGTTCACACTGTTGTAAATCATTTCATTCATATTATCTATCTCTTTCCTCATAGAATAGGGATAGAAATCGATTGCTGGATCACCGAAAGCATCAAACTCAGAGTTGAGCATTCGAATCAGCTCTGATGATTCATTGTTCACAATCCCGCCAGTTTTTTTGTCCCATAATACAGGTACAGTGACCCGTCCTTCGAATTCGGGGTTTGTGGCACGGTAAGCTTCGCTCAGAAAAGAGAATCCGTTCAATGAATCTGGGAATTCATCATTAAAACGCCATCCCCGCTCCTCTCGGATTGGATCCACCACTGACATTGATATAGCATTTTCCAATTTTTTCAGTTTCCTGTAAATGATGGTTCGGTGAGCCCAAGGACAGGCAAGTGAGACGTAAAGGTGATATCTGCCGGATTCCGTTGGAAAACCCGAACTACCGTCAGCTGTCACCCACTTACGGAATGCACTGACCTGCCGGACAAACTCACCCTGTATATTTATTTCTTTAGGATATTGGGCCTTTACCATTCAGTCCAGGACTCCGGTCTCGATTGAACAATTTGTTCAATTTTATCCATGACCTCCGGCGTCACTTTCTCTGCAACATCAGCAGCTCTAAGATTGTCCCTAAGCTGATCTGAATTTGATGCCCCGAGAATGACGGTTGAAACATTGGGATTCTTCAGGCACCAGGCCAGGGCAAGATGAATCAGAGAAATACCGATATCATCAGCAAACGCTACTAGTTGCTTTGTTTTCTCCACCATATCCTGTCCGATGGGAGATTCCAGTCGTTTCCGTAGGAAGCCATACTCGGGCAGTTCCATGCGAGATCCTTTTGGAATACCTTCAGCGTACTTCCCTGTCAGTATTCCCGATGCCAAAGGCGACCAGATGATAGTACCAAGACCTTCATCATCAAAAAGGCGAAGATATTCGCGCTCAAGTTTTTCCCTTTCGAACAGATTATACTGAGGCTGTTCTGTGGTAGGCGGTTCCAGATTGTACTGGTTTGCCACACCGTACGCCGCTCGAATTTCATCAGCGGACCATTCGGAAGTACCCCAGTACAACACCTTACCTTGCTTGACGAGGCTATCCATGGCTCGGACTGACTCTTCAATTGGAGTGTGCCTGTCAGGACGGTGGCAAAAGAAAAGATCCAGGTAATCAACCTGAAGCCGTTTCAAAGCAGCATGGCAGGCGTCGTGAATGTGCTTCCGGGAGAGCCCCCGTTGCATCGGCTTCTCTCCACCCCAGTAGACCTTGCTGGAAACAGAGTAAGTGTCTCTGGACCATTTCATTTTCTGCAATACCTTCCCCATGATCACTTCCGACTCTCCATCAGCATACACTTCCGCATTGTCGAAAAAATTGACACCCGCATCGTAAGCAACTTTCATGCAGTCTTCCGCGGCGGACTCATCCAGCTGAAAAGAAAAGGTAACCCAGGAACCGTAAGAAAGTTCGCTCAGCTTCAGGCCCGATTTTCCTAATCGGCGATAATTCAACTTTCAGTCTCCTTAAATGATGAGTTAGTGGTCGACAAACTTACATGGCGGATTGTTCAGGTTCAACGGGTTTGCCGACGATTCTTTTGTTCATAACCTTGAACGAATAAATTCCCATAGTTAATAAGAATCTTTTTCTTAACCGTAAGGAGATAATTATGTCACTTGTTTCAATCAATCCCGCCACAGGCGAAAAGATTAGAGAGTATGAAGAAACTTCCCAAAATGAGGTCGAAGTCATTCTTCGACGAGCTCAAAATGATTTCCTGAGTTGGCGTAAGACCGATTTTGAACACCGCAATAATCTCTTGTACAAAGTTGCGGCAGATTTGCGTTCAAACGCTCAACGTTATGCTGAGGTCATGACCGAAGAGATGGGTAAACCCATCAAAGAGGGGCGGGCGGAAGCTGAAAAATCAGCTTGGGCATGCGAATATTATGCTGAAAACGGGGAGGAATTTCTCGCATCCGAGTCTGTGGAAACGGACGCATCCAAAAGCTTTGTCACTTTTCAACCTATCGGGACGGTTCTGGCTATCATGCCTTGGAATTTCCCTTTCTGGCAGGTATTTAGGTTCGCAGCACCCGCCCTCATGGCTGGCAATGTTGGTATCTTGAAACATGCCTCCAACGTCACGGGCTGTGCCCTGGCTATCGAAAAGATATTTCGTGATGCTGGTTATCCTGAAGGGTGTTTCAGCACCTTGGTCATGGGAAGCGACCGGGTGGGAGAACTGATCGATCACCCTGTTGTGAAGGCGGTTACGTTGACCGGAAGCACAGCAGCCGGAAAGGCGGTGGCGGCCCGTGCCGGAGGGGCACTTAAAAAGACTGTTCTTGAACTGGGTGGCAGTGACCCGTACGTAATTCTTGAAGACGCAGATCTTGATCAGGCGGTGACCGCTTGCGTTACAGGACGGCTCATCAACACCGGACAGAGCTGTATAGCCGCGAAACGGTACATCGTTGTGGAATCTGTGGCCAAACCTTTTGAAGAAAAACTACTGGAAGTTTTGAAGGGAAAAATAATGGGCGATCCCACAGACGAATCAAACGACATTGGACCCATGGCACGCCACGATCTACGTGATGAACTCCATGATCAGGTGAAGCGGTCCGTGGATGCGGGAGCACGGTGTCTCATGGGCGGCGAGGTCCCCAAGATTAAAGGAGCGTTTTATCCAGTAACCGTTCTCGCGGATGTAACCCCGGGCATGGCCGCCTATGAAGAGGAAATATTTGGACCAGTGGCCAGCATTATAGCCGTTAAAGATGAAGCTGAAGCACTGAAAGCCGCCAACGACACACCTTTTGGCCTCGGCGGCGCCGTTTTCACAGACGATGTGGAAAAAGGAGAGCTGATCGCCACCAAGGTGATCGAAGTCGGGACTTGCTTCGTGAACGATTTTGTCCGTTCTGACCCAAGGCTGCCTTTCGGTGGCGTGAAAGAGAGCGGTTATGGACGGGAATTATCTCAGTTTGGGATTCGGGAATTTGTGAATATAAAAACGGTTTATATCCGTTAAAGAACCGGCCTTTATCCCCGAGCCTCTATTATGGCTTCCCTCAGTTCAAAGATAACTTTCACATAGTTCAGGGCTGGGTTGTAGCGGTATACAGACTTCCAATTGGGGCTGTCTTTTGAAAAATTATCGCTCCCTTTGGCATACCCATTTTTTACCAGATAGTTGGCCATGCTCGCCAGGACGTCTGGCCAGTCAAAAGGTTCCCGGACACCATCACCGTCAAAATCTACCGCATAACTCCGGAAACTGGAGGGGATGAACTGACCATACCCAAAGGCACCAGCATAGGAGCCACCCAGGGAAAGCGGTGGAACATTGTTTTCGTAACAGTAACTGAGAAATTCCGCCATTTCCTTCTCCACCCACTTTTCTCTCCGGGGCAATTTGTGTATGACAGTATGGAGAGCCACAAAGACTAAGTGTGTCTTAGCATGAGTCCCGTATTTTGATTCCACCCCCGCCAGGCTCACAAGAAGAAAAGGGTCAACACCGAATTCAGCGTAAACAGTCTCAATGAGTGCCTTATTCTGACTGTAAAACTTTACGCCCTCTTTGATCCGTTGGTCAGTGACAAAAATTTTTCTGTAACGTTCGTAAGAAAGTCTTTCAGCAGGCCGGTGGAATCTCCGAATAATCTCATCATCAATATAAATATCGGGATGATTAAATGATCCTTCGAGAAATTGAGGCGGGACATCTTGGTTCTCTAGCTGGTCAAAAATTTGGCTGTAAATTTTTCTGGCCAGTTCATTCTCAGCAATTTGGTCAAGGAGTTTTTGTTTTGTCTCGGGTGTCCAACCGACAACTGTGACTTCCTGATCCGCAACAAAAGCGGTCAAAACCAGCCCCGTAATTAGAGGAAAAAAATTGATCAATTAATCTCTAACCCTTAGAGACTAATTTCGATAGTCGAGAGGAGGCTTTCTCTCTCCCAGTAATGCATAATAGTTGAAATCCGGGCCCCTGCGGTCAATTAATTCCGCTTTCGCCTGTTTTATCGTTGCCGGAGATTCAAAAATATCTACGGTTGAAAGAGCCAAAGTTTTTGCGGCCACCATAAGTCCCTTAAAACCGATGCTCATACCTCCGGCGGCCACAGCCTGCCAAGTGTGAGCTGACGTCCCGGGAACCCAGGTCGCAGCATTCAATCCGGCCGTTGGAACCATCCAACTTACATCACCCACATCCGTAGAACCGCCCGGTGGGCGAAATTTCCAGGGCCGAATCTCCTCTGCAGACTCAATAGGAGTGTCCACTTTCCTGAAGGTTCCCTGAATAGATTCGGCAAACTTCCTTTCCTCTCGATTGTATTTCACTCCACCAACTTCTTTGAGATTGTTATATACAACCTTTTGAAGGATATCATTCCTCAGGACGGGTCTGTTGCCGTGAATTATCTCAAAATCTACTTCAGTACCCGTTCCCAATGCTGCACCTTCCGCGGTTTTCAGCACCCTGCTCCATAAATCCTCCAGAACATCCACTTCCGGGTGTCGAACATAGTAAAAAGCTTCAGCAAAGTCCGGTACAACATTGGGTGCCCCGCCGCCATGGGTAATCACGTAATGAATTCTGGTTTCCTGGGGGACATGCTCCCGCATCAGGTTCACCATGTGATTCATAGCTTCAATTCCATCCAGTGCCGAACGACCCCTGTGAGGTGAGCTCGAGGCGTGCGATGAGTAGCCAGTGAACCGGAACTTGGCTGATCTGTTTGCCAGAGAGGTGGACGGACTGGCATCATTCTTATCAGAAGCATGCCAGTGGAGTACAACATCCACATCATCAAAAAGCCCGGCCCGGACCATATATACTTTGCCTGAGCCACCCTCTTCAGCAGGGGTACCGTAGAGGCGGAGTGTCCCCTTTGCACCAGACGATTTCATCCAATCCTTCACAGCTATGGCAGCAGCGGTTGAAGCGGTACCGAACAGGTGGTGGCCACAGCCGTGACCGGCTGCACCTACTACTCGGGGTTTTCGCTCGGTAATCACTTCCTGAGAAAGTCCAGGCAAAGCGTCATATTCAGCCAATATTCCAATGACAGGTTTACCAGACCCATAGTTGGCAACAAAAGCTGTGGGTATTTCAGCAACACCTGCTTCAATAGAAAAACCTTCTTCTTCCAAGGTTTTTTGGAGAAGCTCAGAACTTTTATACTCCTGATAACCTGCTTCCGCCCATGTCCAGATCTGTTTGGCCATTTTCTCATATGTCTTAGCCTGTTTCTCAATTGATTTGACAACATCACTTTTCTTTGCTTTTCCATCTGTCAATGATGGCAACAAAAGAAAGATGAAAGCTAATACGATAATGCCGTAAGGATACTTTTTCATGGCTACATCTCCTTGAAAAGGATAAAACCCGTACTGTCTAATAAATAGTAAGGAAAAGTAACTGATGCAAAATTCGAAGGCAAGCTGTTCTCAATTATGAAAGCTGATGATCTAAAGTCAGAAGTGACCGGAGTAAAACATTTGCACCTGCTTCAATGTCTTTAGATCGAGATTTTTCCTTAGGGGAGTGGCTTATACCACCGAGACTTGGAATGAATATCATCCCCACCGGTGCCAGTTGAGCAATGCTCTGCGCGTCATGACCAGCACCACTGGGCATGCGAGTATAGCTGAAACCCAGCTTCTCTGTTTCCTCTTCAATCACCTTTCGAAATAAATCATCTGTAGGAGCCGCCTTACTAAGGTAGAATTGATCAAATGAAAATTGAGTGCCGGTTTCTTCACCAATCAACTTACTCTCTTTCACCAAGACCTTGAAAAGGTTGTCTATTTTTGCCATATCCAGATCGCGAATTTCAAGAGTTAAAGATGTACGACCTGGAATAACATTTGGTACTCCCGGTTCAGGAGTTATCTGACCAACTGTTGCCACCTGACGCCCAGACATATTTTTTGCTATTCGGTGCACAGCTTGTATGAACTGCGCCGCCGCCACAAGAGAATCTCTTCTTTCAGTCATGGGTGTTGTGCCCGCGTGATTAGTAAAACCCTTAACAGTAACGCTCCACCGCTTGATACCAACAATTCCTTCTACAACACCGATGGTTAATCCCTCTCTTTCAAGTATACCCCCCTGCTCTATGTGAAGCTCAAGAAAACCGGCAATGCTCCCTTTCAACCTTTTAACTTTGGTCAACTTATCAGGATCGCCGCTATTGGCCCTTAAGCCTTCACCAATGGTAAAGCCACTAGCTGTCATAATATCTAACTCAAATGTTTCTATCTCACCGGCCATGGCACGACTCCCGGTTTTTCCACCTTCCTCATTGGAAAAAATCACGAATTCAAGAGGGTGACGAGTAATCTGATTATCTTCATGGAGTATTTGTGCTACTTCAACAGCCGCCGCTGAACCAACCTGCCCGTCATAATTGCCCCCGCTTGGCACTGAATCGATATGTGAACCGAGCATAATCGGTTTAGCATCTGCATTATTTCCCTTTCGTCGACCGATTATATTGGCGGCTGCATCAATTTTTACATCCAATCCGGCATTTTTCATCAACCCTATGACGTATCGTCGGGCATTTCTGTCTGCTTCACTGAAAGAAACCCGATCAATGCCGCCGTGATCATTCCGACCATATTTTGCCAGTTCAAGGAGTATTTTATTAAGGCGGGCGCCATCCACGAGTAACGGTTTAGGATTTGGGCTGTCGGGGAAAATACTTGTTCCCATTAATAACGGGATTCCAGTTATAGCTATAGAAAAGAAACGGGTGAATTCCCGCCTATTCATGAGTCTAGGTTCATCAGCGAAGTAAAATGTTCTCAGTTATTATTGATGGTATAATTATTAAAGAAGGAGAAGCAGAAGTCAGTTCACAGAAATTGGCATCTTTCTACATTGCTTACATAGGCCGAACAGTTGATGGACATGCCTCACAAGTTTATAGTTAAACTTATCTGCAACATCTTTCTGAATTTCCTCAATTTGAGGGTTCATAAACTCAACAATGGTTCCACATCTAATACAAATAAGATGGTCATGTTGATGACAATCCAGCCAGTGTTCATACCGCCATTTTCCGTCCCCGATATTCATCCGCCATACTAGATCATGCTGATACAGAATATTCATGGTCCTGTAGACCGTAGCACGGGAAACATGCACATCCCTTTCCCGTAGTGCCAAATAAATCTCCTCAGCTTCGCGGTGTTCATCTGAATCACACACCTCTCTGAAAATCTCCACACGCTGCGGAGTCAGCTTCAGGTTCTCGTTCCTAAGGACTTTCATGAATTTCTTCAGCTCTACGTCAGTCATAATGGACTCATTTGGGATTCATTCTCAATAAGAATTTAAAATGTCAGGTTGTGTGGAACAACCATCGTGCTCAGCTGAGCGGTGTTAGGTTGGCGTATTTGGCGATAAGTTTTTTCTGAATGTTGCCTTGGAATACGACGGTGATTTTCTGGTTGTCACCTGAACCCTCTACAGCAAGGATCATCCCTTTACCAAAGAGGGGATGTTTCACTTTATCACTACGTTCAAATTCGTTAAATGAAGTGATGGTTCTTACATATTTGAGTTTGTATTTGTTCGAACTTTTATCCTTTACAAGACGTCTAGTGAGAGCGGAGTGAAAATTTATGCGATCCAGGTATTCTTCAGGTATTTCTTGAAGAAAACGTGAAGCCAGACCGAGACCAACGGCACCGCTAGATCGGCGGCGGTTTGGCGCAAAGTGAAGATAAGCTTTCTCCTTGGCTCTTGTTAAACCAACGTAGAACAGACGGCGTTCTTCCTCAAGTTCCCTGGGGTCCTCAAGTGAACGGTAGATAGGGAATAATCCATCTTCAAGACCGGTGATAAAGACAACGGGGAACTCCAGTCCCTTCGAGCTGTGGAGCGTCATGAGTGTAATATGATTTGTGCTGTCGTTCCACGTGTCGATAGCGGTCAGCAGTGACACCTCCTCAAGAAATTCCCGTACAGTGGCATTCTCATTCCGTTTGCAAAACTGATGAATACTGTTCAAAAGTTCCTGAATGTTTTGCAGCCTCTCACTGGCATCTTCAGTTCCTTGCTCCTTGTAGAAGTTGACCAAGCCCAGTTCATCCACAAGTACGGAGGCAAGTTCAGACGCATCCAGTTTATCCTTCAGTTCTCGATACTTCTGAACAAGCTCATAAAATTCAACCAATCCGACAGCCTGTTTGCCTTTCAGATTCATGGCGTCTGGCGTTTCCAGAACAGCAAGGAGCGGAATACCCTTCTTGGCCGCCAACACCTCACATTTGTCAACAGTCTTGGCACCGATACCGCGGGAAGGGAAATTGATAATTCTTTTTAAACTCACAGAGTCAACTGGATTAACAAGAATTCTGAGATAGGCTAGCAGGTCCTTTACCTCTTTCCTTTCGTAAAACTTCACACCGCCGACAATGTGATAGGCGATGCCCTTTCTCCTCAGACCGTCTTCCAGTGCCCTGCTCTGAACATTGGTCCTGTAAAGGATCACAAAATCCTGAAAAGTTCTTTTATTCTGTTGTATTTCCTTCTGGATCAGCTCCAATACACCGTCCGTTTCTTCTATTTCATCATAGGTTTCCATTATGCCTATTTTTTCACCTTGACCTTGATCTGTCCAAAGCTCTTTTTTTGCACGATACTCATTGTTCTTGACAACGGCTCCGGCAACAGAAAGAATATTCGCAGTGGAGCGGTAATTCTGTTCCAGCCTGAAGACTTCGCAATCGGGGTAAGCCTTTTCAAATTCCAGAATATTGGAAATATCTGCCCCACGCCAGCCATAAATGGATTGATCATCATCCCCCACGACAGAGATCTTATTATGTGTATCAGAAAGAAATTTTACAAAGAGAAACTGAGGTCGATTAGTATCCTGGTATTCATCCACCAAAACATATTTGAATTTATCCTGATATTTTTTCAGCACCTTCGGATGTTTCTTAAAAATCTCTAGCGGATACAAGAGCAGGTCACCGAAGTCCACAGCATTATTTTCCTTCAAAGCTTTCTTGTAAACGGGGTAAAGTTCAGCCACTGACTTATCGAACGGCGAAGCACCATTTTTCATCAATTGTGAAGGATCTTCCATACTACTTTTAATAAAACTCATCCTGGAACGGTAAGCGGCTGCCGAAATACCGTTGGTCGTCAACTTCAGGTTTAACATTAACGTTTTGATGAGCTGATCCTGATCCGCAGTGTCATAAATGGCAAAATCCGGGGTAAAACCGAGAGATACAATCTCATGCCTTAGGAGACGGGCACAAATGGAATGGAATGTACCAATGTTAAGCGACATTGATTTCTTCCCGAGCAATGACTGGACCCTGGTCCTCATTTCCGCAGCTGCTTTGTTTGTAAATGTTACCGCCAGGATATCATCAGGATTGTAACCCTTTTCGATAATGAGATAAGCAATCTTGTGGGTAAGAACTCGCGTTTTACCTGTGCCGGCGCCTGCAAAGATCAGAGTTGGTTTATCAATAGCCTCAACGGCCTGTTTCTGAACATCATTAAGATTCAAATCACTCATTCAATCAATCTTGTATATCTTTTGTTTGCGCATGTTTTTTACTTCTTATTTGGCGTCTGGAGCGCTGAAACTTCTTTTTAGCAACATTGTGCTCCGCTTCGGTCCTGCTGAATGTGTGGTATCCTTCGCCGTTAGCCACAAAGAAGAGATAGTCGGCATCAGCCGGCGAAAGCGCTGAAATGAGCGACTCCCGGCTGGGACTGTTGATGGGACCGGCTGGAAGACCATAATGGATATAAGTATTGTAGGGTGATTTAATTTTCAAGTCATTTATCAACAACCGGCGCGGACCATCCTCAATGATGTACTGAATGGTGGGATCCGCCTGAAGACGCATTCCTATTTTGAGGCGATTGTGGTAGACTGAACTGATAAGTGGACGTTCGCTGTCATATATGGCTTCCCCCTCTATAATGGATGCTAATGTCACCATTTCAAGCTCAGTCAAACCATGAATCTGAAGTCGACTCTTCAATATTTTATCGAAAAACTCGTGATATTCAGTCACCATGGTTTGAATGACTCGTTCGGGTGTCTCACCCGCATGAAAATGGTAAGTATCCGGAAAGAGAAATCCTTCGAGGGAATAAGCATCAATATTCAGAGACTTAATAAATTGGGAATTCTCGCATAAGGCCAAAAATACGCCCGAGTCTATGTTCAGCTTATCCTGAAAAACTTCCGCAATTTGATATTTGCTTAGTCCTTCAGGAATAGTGATTTTGTGTAGTACAGGTGTTCCTTCCACCAATTGTCTAATTATGTGGTAATTCGACCTGAGGTCAGTTAGCGAGAAAACACCAGCTCGAATGGTGGTCTCATGTCCCATAATCCTGGTTGCCATAACGAAAGTTTCCGAATCAGTGATGACATCCTTCATTTTGAGATCATCGCCAATCTCTTTAAGAGATGCTCCTTTATCCACCTTTACTACAACGGGCGTTTCTGCTTCGGGAAGAGGCCAGAAGACCACCAGAGAATAGAAGGCCACTCCAGAAAGAACCAGGATTGAGAGTATGAATCCCGCTACGTGATCGGGTTTAGAACTATTTAAAAATGCCATAAATTTCGGGCGCGAATTTAATCCTTTCACAAAGCACACAACAATAGTTTTTCAGAAAAGAGGAAGGGATAATAGAATTGATTACGGGTAAATGTCGGTCGTATATTTGCCCCCGCTGTGGCGAAAAAAAATGAAAAATCTGAAATTCATCTTTTTGAAGGGTGGGCTTTTGGAAAAAAGAATTATCTGCTCTTTAGTATCGGTCTGGTGACGATTATATCCGGTTATATCGTGATGGCAACCGGGGATGTGAATAGTTTTCAGTCCCTCACATTGTCACCCATCATGCTTTTCGTCGGATACCTGGTGATCATACCTCTCGCTCTTGTAGTCAAGGACAATGATAGAAAATCGCCATCAACACTTGAAAATTGATTTTTCGGGATCGTAGTTCAGTTGGTTAGAACGCCGGCCTGTCAAGCCGGAGGTCGCGAGTTCAAATCTCGTCGGTCCCGCAAAAAAAAAGAGGGGGGCTGATTGGCTAAAGAAAAACCGATTACCATTGATGGTACCATAAAGGAGGCGTTACCCAATTCAATGTTCCGCGTGGAGATAGAAATTGGGGATAAACCCCATAAAGTTCTTGCCTACGTCTCCGGAAAAATGCGTAAATACTTCATCAAGATTCTTCCTGGTGATATCGTCACACTTGAAATATCACCCTATGATCTCACCAGGGGAAGGATCGTATACCGACATAAGTAGACCAATTTTCAGTTTTTACATACAATTTTCTATCGACACGTTCTCAATGATCCTTTAATAAAAGGAATAGAATATGAAAAACTTAACTGTTTTGGTGTCCTTACTCGGAATGATATTGATTTCATCATGTAGTAAAAATACTGCTGCTCTTGATTTATCCGTTCTTGACGATCCCACTCGCCCTTCTGAAGAGAAAGAACAAGATGCACAACGGAAATCGATCGATGTCTACACGTTCTTGGGGATTGAACCCGGTATGACAGTGGCTGATCTCTGGCCAGGTGGAGGATACAATACACATCTCCTTTCCCGTCTCATGGGAAAAGATGGAAAGGTATATTGCATGATGGGGTTCTACGCCGGCGGACGATATATGATGCTGGACAAGATCGAAGCACGCATTGTTGACTCCGGCCTTTCCAATGTGGAAATATTCAACACCCCCGCCGATCTGCCAACCAACACCATCGATGTTATGGTGTCCATCCGGAATTACCACGATGCAGATCCGCCTCGCGACCAACTCATCGCTGAATTAAGTGCCGCCCTGAAGCCCGGCGGTGTTATCGGCATTGTGGATGTGGCCACCGATCGCCCCGGATGGGACGAGGAGACACACCGGCTGAACGAACAAGTAGTTATTGATGAATTCACCGCTCACGGTTTTGCGTTGGAAGGAAGCTCTGATATGCTTCGAAACCCCAACGACGATCATTCCATCATGGGATTTGATGAAGGGCGCCACACGATGGACCGCTACCTGCTTAAGTTCAGGAAAGTGGTAAAATAGTTTTGAAGTTAAGAGTTGACTTTTAGTCAACCCCCGATCCTGACCCTGACTCCCCCATAAATATGGAATCCAGACGCCGGTTCGAAGTATCTGCCTCCCCAAGCGTTCAGACGGACGTTTGAATTATACTTTTTATCAAACAGATTATTTATACCGGCGAAGGGTTCGAACAGCCATTCCGAAAATCTTTTCTGATAACCAACCCTGATATTAAAAACCGAGTACGGTTGCTCCTTAACCTCATTAGCATCATCTGCATATAGCTCGCCAGTGGATTGGGCCTGAAGCTTTGAGTAGAAGCCTGAGGGGTGGACATAAGACAGTTCCCCATAACCAAACTGCTTTGGAATACCGGGAAGTAATTTGCCATCATTCACTGCATCCAGAGTTTTGAAATCAAGATAAGTAAAATCAGAAAACGTATAAACAGCAGAACCAGTTAGCCCCTTACTTATGAAACTCGTCAGTCCAATTTCTACTCCCTCCCTTTTCGAACTACCAGCATTTCGGTAAAATGTGCGGCCAGGAAAGTCCTTCAGTTCATACTGTACAAGCTCATCGTTGAGATCAATTTTGAATAGAGCCATTTCGTACTTCAGACGCTTTTTGAAAAGCCCCTTAATACCTATTTCATAATTGGTGGCGAGTTGAGGCCTCAGATCGGCATTAAATCCACCGCCACCATCCGGATTGTTTGACAGTTCATTCAGGGTAGGCGTTTCAAAACTGGTAGCAATGTTGCTGTAAACATTGATTCCGGTTGACAAAGTGTAAACCACACCTAAAAGAGGACTCACTGCTGTGAACGTCCTGCCGCTGGAAGCATCACCATCTTCCAGGTATGCATCCTGGGCACTGACATCAATACCGTCGAATCGTCCTCCCACCGTTACTTTAGTCACTTTATTAATTGAAAGCTCTTCCTCCACAAATGCACCGATACTCCGGAACTGCTCAAGCTGATCCAGAACTTTATCTCCCCGCAAGCCCTCCAGATTATTGAAACGTTGCCGATCATCCTGCTGATCTTCCAAATCCATCCCCGCTGATAATCTGTATGGAATGCCCAAGATGAGACCGGAGCTGAAATAGGTAATACCGCTTCCTGAAAACAATCGACTGAACTGAACCTGTCCACCACTCTCAAAGGGAAGCCTGTTCTCAAAGTCGCGTGTTGTAAAATACGCCCTTGTTTGAAGTGTCTGGTGCGGCGAGAACTTTTTCTCCGCCACCACAGCAATTCGAAACTGGGAGACCGACTCGCCTGAATTGTATTGAACATTCCTGTCACGAGCTGACGATCGGTTCTCCACAACTTGATCCTTTGTCAGCGCGCCAGGGTCGTTGGCCAGGGGATTTACCGCATAGTTGGTCAGAAAAGTAAAGCTCAAATTCGGATCTATTTCCCAGCGCAATTTCCCATTGACCACCGAGTTTTTCATGGCACTGTGTTCCCGGAAACCGTCTGCCTGATTGCGGGAAAAATTCATGATGTAGCTGAATGGGCCTCGCTGCTGCCCCACCTTCAGCTGAATCTGTTGAAAACCAAAATCGCCAGTGGATACCCTCATATCCAGATAAGATGCTTCAGGTGGTTCTGATGATGAAAAACTGATGACACCACCTGAAGCATTTCCATAAAGAGCAGAAACTGGACCGCGGAGTACCTCAATCCTGTCGATGAAACTGAGATCAATGTTATCAACTTGCGCCTGACCGTCCGGCGTAGATTCCGGAATGCCGTCTACTAAAATCTTGATACCCCGAATTCCAAATGCCGCTCTTGCCCCAAAGCCTCGGATGGAGACTCGCATATCCTGAGCAAAATTTTCCGAGTTCATGGTGTAGAGCCCCGGTATGGCGGCTAGTGCTTCATTAAGCACCAACTGCTGCTGGCCGCCCTGAATTCTGTAACGGCTCAAGACGGTAACGGCTACGGGAACATTCAGATCGGTCCCATCCAAACGTGAGGCTGTTACTGTTACAGGCCGGAGCTCAAAATGGAGCGTGTCAGCCACTGGATTTCCAGTTACAGATTGAAACCCCCATGATAAAGAGGTAAGAAAAAGCGTAAATGAAAAAAAACTTGAGAATGCCTTTAACATTTAAGACGTGTTTGCTTTGGCTAAATCCATTTGAAGGTGCCAAATGTATCCTTTATAGTTGGCAAGTTCAATTCGTTGAATAGCTCAGTCGCAAGATTCTGTTTCCAGGTTGACAAAGTGCCCACCAATGATTAACCTCTAATAATCAACACTTATACATTAAGGGAGAAAGAAATGACAAAAGTATTGACACGTCGAGACTGGCTGAGACGAAGTGGGCTAATGCTGGGAGGCACCGTATTAGTGGGACCCGGCGTAATGGCATCACCTACACCAACCGCAAGGAGAAATCGCGCTCCCATCAGAATGATGTTCAATGAGAATCCGTACGGGCCATCAAGAACAGCCAGAATGGCCATGACCCGGGCATTTGAAGAAGGAAATCTTTATGCTCATTTCGGAGCCTCACTTGAACTAAAAGAAATGCTTGCAAAGAAGGAAGGTGTCTCGCCGGAACAAATTATTATTGGTTCTGGATCAAGGGAAATCCTCAATGTGACTGCGTTGCATTACCTGAGTGATGGTGGAGAAGTTGTGGCAAATTATCCAGGCTATGAACAATTGAACCGCTACGCGGAAAACCTTGGTGCAAAAGTTCACCGGATCCGTGTCTTGGATGACATGTCACCCGATTTCACCGGTTTGGAAAAAGCTGTTAACCAAAATACAAAAGTGATCAACATCTGTAATCCCAACAATCCTACAGGTGTGGCCACAGGCGCTCCCGTATTGGAACCGTTTTGCAGAAAAATGGAATCCCAATCTCTGGTTTTTGTGGATGAAGCTTATAATGACTATGTGATGGATAAAGATTACCGTTCCATGGTTTACCTTGTAAAAGAAGGCTTGAATGTCATTGTCACTAGAACCTTCTCCAAAATCCATGCCCTAGCCGGGATTCGAGTCGGTTACGGTGTTGCCAAACCTGAAATCATCAGTAGACTGGAGCCGCTTAACACAGGTACTATCAATATTTTGGGGCTCCGTGCAGCCATGGCCAGCCTTGAGGATGATTCATTTCAGGAAATGAGCCGCGAGAAAAATCTTGAGGCAAAGCAAACCGTTTACGAAGTCCTTGAACAGACGGGACGAAAGTATGCCAATTCTGAAGGCAACTTCATCTTCTTTCACACCGGAAAGCCCATTAAGGAATTTCAGGCTATGATGGAAGAAAAGGGGATCAAGGTAGGGCGTCCCTTTCCGCCATTTGAAGATTGGTGCCGTCTCAGCATGGCGAAACCAAACGAAATGCGGAAATTTGCCAAGGACTTCAAGAATGTGATGGCGTAAACCTGTCTCCAAACACCTTAAATAGACCCTCTTAGCCACGCTGTTTGACCGTGAGGTTATCAAACCAAATAAAATGGCTCTTCCTGAGTGTATTGGCCATAGCACCTGCCAATACTTTATTGATGGCAATTCAAGAAAGTGGGGGAAAAATGAGGTCTGTAAAAGATGGGGTTTACTCGATTGAACAAGCAAAACGCGGTTTACAAGTCTACAGAAAATCTTGCTTAAAGTGCCACCATCCCAAGCAGTTCACTGGTCCGGCATATATGGATAGTTGGGCGGGTGCGAGTATTCATGATTTTTTGAAGGTTATTCGCAGAACTATGCCGACAGAAAACCCAGGCAGTTTGAAGCCTGGTCAATATACGGCCATCATTGCATTCCTACTAAAAATAAACTCATTCCCGCCAGGTGATAAAAAGATGAGTAGCAAATCTGCTGATCTTAAACAGATCCGGATTGAAGGACCTTTCAACTGGACAAAACCAACTAAAAAATCCGATAATGAAGGATAATTCGATATGGTACAAAAAAAAGACCTAAAAATAAGATTGATGTTTTGGTCGCTCAGTTTCATCATGCTGATTGTTACTCCAGTCTCAGCTCAGCATGGTGCTCCTAACGGCGACTGGCCTTACTGGGGTGGAGATGCAGGAAGCACCCGCTACTCTGCACTGGATCAAATCAACAAAAATAACGTACAGAAACTTGAAATCGCCTGGCGTTGGTATTCCGCCAATTACGGTCCCATTCCAGAATTCTATTTTCGTGCTACACCGCTTGAAGTGGGGGGTGTGATTTACACAGTTGCCGGGGAGCGGCGCGCCGCCATTGCCATCGACGCCGGTACGGGAGAAACACTCTGGATGTGGCGAATGAAGAATAACCCCCGATGGGAGAAATCTCCCAGGCGATTCTCCGGCCGTGGACTGGCATATGCGGAAGTTGACGGAAAAGGCAGAATAATCGTCGTCACCCCAGGGTACTACATGGTTCTTCTTGATGCCGTCACGGGCCAGCCAGTAACTGAATTTGGAAACAGTGGTATCATCGATCTTCAAGAGGGCCTTGGATTCGAGGTCGATCCGGTCCACGGGATCGATCCAAAATACGGACTCATTACTCACGGCTCGCCGCCCATCGTGGTCAACGGCATCATCGTTGTGGGAAACGCCCACGGACGAGGCTATTACCCCAAACAGAAGGAAAACATTCCAGGACACATTCGCGGTTATGATGTCCGGACCGGGAAGCAGCTGTGGATATTTCACGTTATCCCGAAGCCGGGCGAATATGGACATGACACGTGGGAAGGTGACTCTTGGACCTACACCGGCAATATCTCATCTTGGGCACCTCTGAGTGCGGACCCGGAGCTGAACATTGTCTACATCCCCACTGACTGCCCTACGGGAGACTACTATGGCGGTCATCGCCACGGCGACAACCTCTACGGCACCGCTCTTGTAGCACTTAATGTGAAAACAGGGAAAAGAATCTGGCACCAGCAGTTCGTTAAACACGATATCTGGAACTACGATACGCCGACGGCGCCAAACCTTCTGGACATCAGGGTGAAACGGAAAAAGATTAAGGCAATTATTCAGGCGACAAAACAGGGGTGGGCTTATGTTTTTGACCGGAGGACGGGTAAACCTGTTTGGCCCATGGAAGAGAGGAATGTGCCGGCGTCCGATGTCCCCGGTGAAAAGACCTCTCCCACCCAGATATATCCCACCTGGCCGCTGCCCTTCGAGCTACAGGAGATTACTGTTGATGAGTTGATTGATTTCACGCCGGAGCTCCGGGCCCAGGCGGTGGAGCTCGCCTCCAAGTTCCGTATGGGTCCCATCTTTACACCCCCCTCGCTAGCGGAGGATCCAGAAGACGGCACACAGGGTACCTTTGTCATGCCGGGGGCCAACGGTGGCGCCAATATTCCCGGCGGGGCAGTGGTCGATCCTGAGACTGGAATCTTCTATGTTGCATCAGAAAAGAGACACAGTGTTATCCGTCTGGTGAATGACCCAGAAAAGTCCAGCATGAACTATATATCTCTTGGTCCCGGCGGTATCCGGGGCCCCCAAGGCCTTCAGCTGCTGAAACCACCCTACAGCAGGATAGTTGCCATTGATATGAACACGGGCAAACATCTGTGGAACATTCCCAACGGGAATACTCCCCAGTCATTAAGTGAGCATCCGGCGCTAGAAGGGGTTGACCTCCCTCAAACCGGTAATATGGCACACGCGGGCCTCGTCATCACTAAAACGCTCCTTTTCTCCGGTGAAGGTCGTGGCGGTGATCCGTGGTTTCGGGCATACGACAAGAAAACAGGTGAGGTAGTGGCCGAGATCGAACTCCCGGCACAAACTAATCACCCTCCCATGACCTATATGCACAACGGCAAACAATATATTGTCATGCCCGTGGCTGCACCCGGACATCCAGCAGAACTGGTGGCACTGGCCCTTCCCGATGAGGATGAGGAAGAGTTGGAATGATGACCAATACAAAACAAGTTGCTTTCGGGACGCTTATTCTCCCGCTTCTTCTGACCGCCCAGCCCAACCCATACCGTAACGTTGAAGGGGTCTGGGGAAAACTCCCGAAAGGAAGAACCTGGGGCTCTACCAGCGCAGTTTTTCCCGCCACCGATGGAAGTGGAAATATTTGGGTGGGTGAGCGATGTGGCGAGAACAGTTGTGCCGGCAAAGATGAACCGCCTATTCTACTGTTTAGCTCGTCAGGAAAGTTGCTGAAGAGTTTCGGAGAGAATATTTTCGTCTGGCCCCACGGCATTCATGTAGATAGAAATAACAACGTCTGGGTCACCGACGCCAAAGGCGAAAATGGCATGGGCCATCAGGTACATAAATTCAGCTCCGATGGTAAACTCCTCATGAGTCTAGGTGAAAAAGGTGTGGCCGGCGACGGGAAATATGAATTCAATGGTCCTTCCGATGTTCTTATAGCACCCAATAACGATATTTTTGTGGCAGACGGGCATGGTACCGGAGGAAATAACCGTATCGTTAAATTCGACAGTAAGGGCCGCTTTATAAAAACATGGGGTACCACCGGGGCTGAGGCCGGAGAATTCAGAGATCCCCATGCCCTTGCCATGGATTCCCAGGGCCGACTTTTTGTAGGAGACAGAGGGAACAGCAGAGTACAAATCTTTGATCAAGATGGAAAACATATTTCTACATGGACTCAGTTCGGTCGTCCCAGTGGTCTTTTCATTGATGCCAATAATATTCTCTACAGTGCTGATTCAGAATCGAATGCTACTTGGGGCAATAACCCAGGTTGGAAACGAGGTATTCGAGTTGGGAGTGCCATAGACGGCTGGGTAACAGCATTAATTCCCGATCCAGAACCAGACCCAGACAATGCAAGCACTACCGGCGCTGAGGGAGTCGCCGCTGATGCTCAGGGCAACATTTACGGGGCGGAAGTAGGTCCTCAGATGTTAAGGAAATATATAAAGAAGTAGATCAATCATAATTTTTATCGCTAAGGTCGACAATAGCTATATTGCTATTTCATCTCTGGGTTTCTAGAGAATACTTAAAAAGAAAAAGTAGGTTAAATCATGAAAAGAGTAACTGTTTTGTTCGTGCTCATAGCCGTTCTGTCTGCCGAAAACGGAAATCCATTTGATATATTCCAATACCGAAATATTGGACCCACTCGAGGAGGCCGTGTTACAGCCGTGGAAGGTGTGGTGAAACATCCCGGAACTTTTTACATGGGTGCCACCGGCGGCGGTGTCTGGAAGACCACTGATTTTGGTGTAACCTGGAACAACGTCTCTGACGGTTATTTCGCTACCCCATCCATTGGAGCAATTGCTGTTGTTCAATCCAATCCTGAAGTGGTTTATGTCGGAACTGGCTCAGACGGGCTTCGCTCAAATGTGATTACTGGAAAAGGCATGTACAAATCAACTGATAGTGGTGAAACATGGCAACATGTGGGACTGAAAAATACTGGTCAAGTTGGTGCTGTTGAGGTTCATCCCACAAACCCGGAAATTATATTTGTGGCGGCCATCGGGCAGGCCTTTCAGCCAAACGAAGAGCGCGGTGTTTTCAGGACGGAAGACGGCGGAAAGACATGGAAAAAGGTCCTTTTCATCGCTGACACGGTGGGTATTTCCGACCTGGAGTTTGCACCAGATGACCCCAATACTGTTTATGCCACAGCTTGGCGGGCTGAGCGGAAGCCGTGGACAATCATCAGTGGTGGCGAGAACGGAGGTATTTACAAGTCCACAGATGGAGGTGACACTTGGAGACTAAAAAGAAACGGATTGCCGGAGGGGCTCATCGGAAAAATCGATCTGGCCGTTTCAGCGGCTGATCCAAACAGGCTATCAGCTATTGTTGAGGCACCAGGAGATTCCGGCGGTCTTTATCGGTCCGATGACAGGAGCGAGTCCTTCCGCCAAGTCAGCGACCGCAAGGAACTGGTGAACAGGCCTTTCTATTACGCAAATCTGGAATCCAACCCGCTGAACGCGGATATTCTTTTTTCTAACGCCAACCGGTTCATGCGATCCGACGACGGCGGTGAAACGTGGCGGATTCTTTCAACACCACACGGCGACAATCACGATATCTGGATCCACCCAGCCGACACTTCCCTATGGGTTCAAGCCAACGATGGTGGTGTTAATGTAACAACCAACTCAGGCAAAACATGGACAACCCAATTCAACCAACCGACGGCGGAGCTGTACCAGGTTGAGGTGGATGATCAGTATCCGTACTGGTTGTATGCCGGCCAACAGGATAATTCAACTATCGCCGTGCCCAGTCTGCCGCCATTGAATGCGCCTGGTGGGGGAATCAACCTTTGGATGGCTGTAGGCGGGTGTGAAACGGGGCCCGCTGTTCCTAAACCCGGCGCACCATGGATTGTTTACTCCAACTGCAAAGGAAGGTTTGGCACCTTTGATAAGCGGACCGGCCAGGAAAAACGGTATTATGTCGGCGCAGCAAACATTTACGGACATAACCCCAAAGACATGAAGTTCCGTTTCCAGCGGGTGTCACCTATCCATGTCTCCGCGCATAATCCGAATACTGTTTATCACACATCACAGTTTGTGCACAAAACAACTAATGATGGAGAAACATGGGAGATCATTTCCCCCGATCTCACCGCCTTTGAGCCGGACAAGCAGGTTTTCTCCGGATCACCCATAACACGGGATATAACTGGTGAGGAAAATTACAGCACAATTTATGCTATTCGTGAATCCGCCTTAAAAAAAGGCGTCATATGGGTAGGCGCCAATGATGGACCCGTCCATGTTACCCGGAACAGTGGTAAGAATTGGAAAAACGTTACACCCAAAGATCTTCTTCCCGGCGGCCGTGTAGATGCTGTAGAACCATCGCCGCACAAGGCATCAAAAGCTTATATCGCGGTCCTCCGCTACCAACTGGGAGACTGGAAACCATATATTTATAAAACAGAAAACTATGGAAAAAGCTGGGTTCTTCTTACGAACGGGAAAAACGGAATACCGGCTGATTATCCAACCCGAGTGGTACGAGAAGATCCTAACCGTAAAGGGCTCCTATATGCCGGTACAGAATTTGGTCTGTTTATGTCCTTCGATGACGGAGAAACTTGGCGAGCATTTCAACAAAATCTGCCGGTTACACCGGTAACAGACATTAAGGTTTACCGTAATAATCTTGCCATATCCACCATGGGGCGCTCTTTCTGGGTTCTTGATGATATTTCCGCATTGCATACATGGGAAAAGTCTGTCGACACAGGCTATACCACACTCTTTAAACCAAAGGATACGCACCGTTACCGCTATCGTAGTTTTGGTCGCTCTGGTGTTCCTGACTATCCACCTTCATCTGTGATCATTGATTATTTTTTGGCGAATGAACCACCTGTTGATGTAACAATAGACATACTTAACAGCCGAGGTAGTATTGTGAGATCATATAGCAGCGTATCATCAGAAACTGGGGACTCACAAGCCCAGACGAATATGGCCACAGGATTTTTTATGAGAGGCGGAAGTATTACTCTTGAAAAAAGTGCGGGAACCCACCGTTTCCGCTGGGATCTTCGTCACGCAGGCGCTTGGGACATAAATCCCAGAAGAGCCTTTCGAAACGGCCCTATGGCGGCGGCGGGTCGCTATACTGTCAGAATGACTGTTGATGGTAAAGAACACAAACAGTCTTTTCAACTAATGGCTGATCCAAGGATAAAGCAAAGTGGCGTCACCACTCAAGATCTGTCTGAACAGGAGAAGCTTGCACTCCAAGTAAGAGATCTTCTGTCCAGCGCGAGGCGGCTCGCTGAAGAAAAATCTTCAGACAAATCATCAGAATCTTACCGTATGCTTGTTACAGATGATGGACCTTATCCTCAACCCATGCTTGTTGATCAAATTCAATACCTTGCATCAATGATAGATCAAGCTGACCAGCTGCCTGGGAAAGACGCCTATGATCGCTTCAAAGAATTGAAAGAAGAATTAGATTTATTAATGAAATAAGGTTTTTTTGACTTAGCTATCAGTAAAAAATGTGCTTTAACATACCTTTTGGCTAGATTTTCACTGTGTTCAGATAATAAAATATCTTCAAGAAAACAATTGCAAAAAAAACTTCATTTAAACTTTCATAACCTATTAATCCTTCTAGCGTTAATTATGTTAAATGCTTGTGATGAATCAGGCAGAATATTGTCAAATGAAGAAGAGAATAATAGTGAAAGAAAAAATCTAATGCAGCACATGCCGGAAGCAAAATGCAACAATTCAGTCTGCCACGGAGGTGAAATTAAGGTAAGCAAGTTGGGTGCTGTAATAAGTCACAACGCAGGAAAAGATTGCCTTACATGTCACTCCATTGAAGGTGCCGGCAGAGGTATTTTTGTGGTGGCAGGTAGTGTTTACAAACCTGATGGTGAAACCCCATATCCAAATCTCAAAATAAAACTATACCCGGGAAAAAATAGATTGGGTACCCCTGTTGCAATTTTGGAAGTTGACGGAAACGGAAACTTTTATACTACCAAGAGGATGATAGGAGGGTTTGGTGATGGGGATTTCGGCTCTCTTTATCCTACTATTGTTAGTAAAGAGGGTGAGCTTCACATGCCAGTTTCTTTCAGCATTTCAATGGGAGGATGTAATTCCTGTCACGGTGTAGACGTAGCCAGGATTTTCGCAAAGTAAACTAATTTTTGGGTGAGTCAGCAGACCCTTCCCAATCGGGATCCGAGACTCCTAGCCATTCTCCAGTCAACGTATCCAGCATTACAGCATTTGACCTCCCGAACATACCGGGGCGCCGTTTCATAAATACATTGTAGTTCAATCCAGCAAGATAGCTACTGTCTTGATGTGACCAACCACTGTCACCAGTCCATTCTAAATCAATTCCGTTTTCGAGAGGATGGACTCGTGGAAGAGCCAGAGCTTTATCCAAAGAATAGCCTTGATCTATAACACGGCTTGTGATGGCTACCACTGCAGAGGGTATTCTTGAACCACCCGCTGCACCCAGAGCCAGAATTGGTTTACCATCTTTCATCACAATAAGAGGCGAAATGTGTGATGCCGCCCGCTGCCCAGCCTTCATTTCCCCTAAGTATCCGCCTAGGGTTGCGGCATAAATAAAGCCAAGCCCCGGAGTTGCAACCTTTGAGCCCATGGCGGGGCCTAATGTCTGAGTCAAAGCCACTACCATTCCGTTACGGTCAACTACGGTTAAATGGGAGGTATGACCGACCGGTTCTGTCCATGCCGGAGGAAGTCCTGTGGCTGAAGGCTCAGATGGAAACGCCTTTGATGAAAGTAATCCAGTCTCAAGAGCTCGCTTTTGAGCCCACGCCTTTGATGTGAGACGATTCGCATCTTCTATAGGCAGATCTCCGTCACGATCCAGGTACGCGGCTGAAATGGCGTGATAAATTACCCGCGCCCAGTCAGCATCATCAAAAAGTGAGTCGGGGAATTCCTCCATGATATGAAGTGCTTCTATAGTGATAGCACCATAGGAAGGCAACCAAAGAGCGGCCAGATCATATCCTCGGTAGCTGCCTCTAACAATGTGAGAATCCTCAGCCCTGTACTCGGCGAGAGATTCCATGGTAAGAACACCACCGTTTCGCTGAATATCATCGACCATTCTTTCAGCGATCCACCCCCTGTAAAACTGAGTAGAGCCTTCATCGGAAATGGCCTGCAGAACCTTTGCCAAATCTTCTTGCTTCATGATCTCCCAGGGATCATGGACGGTTCCATCCTTCTTAAGATAATGGCGCCTGGTCCCCTCAAATTCATTTAACTGATTAACTACCCACTTACGTCGAAATACTTCCCCTGGAAGAATAGGTGTTCCTTCTTTTGCATATTTTATCGCTGGTCCCATTACTATTGCCCTAGGCAGCGAACCATAGGATTTAAGTGCTTTATCCAAACCAGCCACTACCCCTGGAACACCAACCGTGGGATAACCGTATCTTGCTTTTGGTGCAGTAACGTGATCGTAGGATAAAGGAGCCTGTGTCGTGGCATCAATTCCGTGAATCTCTCCCTCAGTAGTATGGATAAGAATTTGTGCCCTTCCACCAATGCCACTCATGCTCGGCTCCACCACAGCCAGAGCATAGGCAGCAGCTACTGCTGCATCTACGGCATTGCCTCCCTGCTCCAACATGGCTACGCCTGCCTCAGTCGCTAGAGGATGAGCCGTGGTAACAACACCATTTCTGGATCTGGCAACTTTCTGTGGTGCCGCCAGAGAGAGGTCCTCTTTGGCAGAGGATGGCGGTGCACAGCTTTCAAAGAAAAAGAAATAAAATAAGATCAGCGGAAGAACCCACTTTTTCATTTTTGCTCTTCTCATTAACATATTTAGACTCTATTGCGAATAGGAAAATACAAGCTAACCATTGAGCCGGACAGAATAAAATACGTTTGGAATCAGCACTTGTGTGAGAGGGGACTCCGCTTTGAAGAAAGCTACTATTGATGTTAGACTCACCAGTTTAATGAAACACCTTCCCCTAATTTTATTAGTCGCCGCATTATCTTTTCAACTCGGATGCAATAACGCTGAGAACTTGCCAACAGAGATCACGCTTACGGAAGGCTGGTTGTTCAGAGAGTCGAATTCTTCAGATTGGTTTCCGGCAACAGTCCCTGGCACTGTTCATACTGATCTTCTTAATAATAATCTTATAAATGATCCATTCCTCGGCAACAACGAGGAGGATTTACAATGGATTGAGGATAAAAATTGGGAATATAAGACAATTTTTTTCGTTGACCGGGAGCTTATGGGAAATGATGTCATAGAGCTTGAATTCGACGGTCTCGACACTTATGCCGATGTTTATCTCAATGAACAACCCATTCTGAAAGCAGATAACATGTTCCGAGCATGGCGAGTTGCTTGTAAGAAAATCTTGCGTGAAGGGGAAAATGAATTACGTATTCACTTTCATTCCCCTGTTAGAGTTGGCCAAAGAAAACTTGAAACCTCCCCTTATCTCATCCCAACTTCTAATGAGCCTAAACCCGTTGGATATCAAACCAGTGTCCACACACGAAAGGCACAGTATCACTACGGTTGGGATTGGGGACCTCGACTAGTGACGTCGGGAATCTGGCGTCCAATTGTATTAAGTGGATGGAGCAGTGTAAAAATAAGAAGTGTCTTCTATCAACTCAACAAACTTACTGAAGCAAATGCTCATTACTCAGCCCATCTAGAAATTGAGGCAGCTAAGGAGATGCAAATTGACGCACATATTGCCCTCAACTCTAAAATAGCAGGAGAGGTAACTAAGCAAACTAAATTAAATAAAGGAATGAATTTCCTGTCAGTAGACTTCATTATAGATAATCCCAAACTGTGGTGGCCAAACGGCCTTGGCAAACAAAACCTGTATCAAATCACCACCGAAGTCCTGTCAAAAGGTGAAATCCTTGATTCAAAAGAGGAAAGGATAGGTGTCAAGACGTTGGAGCTCATTAGAGAGCCAGATGACGTTGGAACCAGTTTTTACTTTCGTATTAATGGTGAACCGGTCTTCATGAAAGGCGCCAACTACATTCCGCCAGATTTCTTCAATCCAAGAGCCACCAAAAGTTATGAAGATTTAATCAGCGCGGCCAAGCATGCACACATGAATATGCTCCGTGTCTGGGGAGGCGGTGTGTATGAGAATGATGATTTTTACCGGCTGTGTGATGAGAATGGTATTTTGATCTGGCAAGACTTCATGTTCGCCTGCTGCATGGTCCCTGGAAATAAAGATCATCTTGAAAACATCCGCCTCGAGGCAGAACATAATATAAAACGACTGCGAAATCACCCATCGGTGGCCTTATGGTGTGGAAATAATGAAAACCTTACGGGCTGGAGAGAATGGGGCTGGAAAAAACAATACAATCACTCCGACAATGATTCTGTTGCTATCTGGGAAACCTATGAAGAACTGTTCTACAATATTCTCCCGACTGCTGTTGAAACTTTTGATCCTGGTAAACCATACTGGCCTTCATCTCCCTCCGGTAACAAAAATGAGCTCCAAAACCGGTCATCTGGTGATCAGCACGAGTGGGGTGTCTGGTTTGGTCAAATGCCGTTGTCACACTATGAATCAAATGCAGGTCGTTTCATCAGCGAATACGGCTTGCAGGCTCTACCCTCCTTGGAAACCGTAAAACAATTCGATCCACAGCACTGGAATAATGGGCTTTCCTCTCCAGTCCTCACCGCCCGGCAACGTTCCAAGATGCCGTGGATTGAACCAGGCTTTGATGGTTATGATATGATCGAACACTACATTTCCCTTGAGTATAAACCTGCAAAAGATTTTGAATCCTTCATCTATCTAAGTCAGCTTGCTCAGGCCGATGCGCTAAAACGTGCCGCAGAGGCCCATCGGCGGAACAAACCAACCACCATGGGTTCTCTTTACTGGCAGTTGGCTGATTGCTGGCCAACTGTTTCATGGTCTACTATCGATTTTTTCGGCAGACGTAAAGCTGGATACTTTGCTATTGAAAGAGCCTATAGGGAAGTCATTATATCTGCCTCCGATCATGGTGATTCAATTGAGGTCTCTGTTATATCGGAAAGACTTAACAATTTTCAGGGTGAAGCAATCATTCGGTTACGAAACACAGAGAAAGGAATCTATTTAGCAGATTCCATACAGGTAGTAACCGATAATGACCAACCGAAGATAATCGCCATGTATGACAAAATAGACCTCCTATCTGAGGTAACTGCTGAGGGTGCCATACTTCAAATGATTCTGTTAGAAAAGGGAGCAGTCATTCATCAGAACTATCATTTGTTTGTGAAATCTAAATCTTTAATACTAACTGAACCCAAAATTGAGATTCAAACAACCTTTCAAAATGAATTGATCCATCTCCAACTTCAATCGGATGTCTTTGTAAAAAGTGTGGAATTGTCCAGTATAGATATTGAAGGCTTTTTCTCAGATAACTTTTTTAATCTGTTTCCCGGTGAACCGGTCAAGGTTCAGTTTCAACCGAAAAAATCTGGGGGGAAGAAGCCCCCTCATTTTCAAATTCGAAGCTTATTTGATACCCTTGATAAATAGATTAAAAAAAATTGCAGTTATAACTGTTTTACTTTTTTTGGGATGTCTTCAAAATGACCCAATCAATCTAACGAATTATGTTGACCCATTTATAGGCACCGCGGGTACGGGCCATACTTTCCCAGGCGCAACTTTGCCTTTCGGAATGGTTCAGCTCAGCCCTGATACCCGCCAGAACGGATGGGACAACTGTTCCGGATACCACAGTTCGAATCCTACAATTCTTGGCTTTAGTCATACCCATCTCTCAGGAACGGGCGCAATCGATTATGGTGACATTTTGGTGGTCCCCATGTCCGGAAAACTTCTTTCGGAACCAGGAGAAGAAACAAAGCCTGAGACTGGTTACAGATCAAGCTTTTCACATTCTTCTGAGAAGGCAAAGCCTGGCTACTACCGTGTCACCCTTGAAGATGATATGATCGAAGCTGAAATGACAGTGACGGAGCGGGTCGGCTTTCACAGGTACACATTTACAAAAGAAGGTCTTTCTCATATTCTCATCGATCTTAAGCACGGTCTTGGTGATCGCACTACCGAATCGTGGGTAAAGATCACAAATGATCGTGAAATTGTGGGTATGCGCAGATCTAAAGGTTGGGCAAAGGATCAGGTCATCTTCTTTGTGGCCCAATTTTCCAATTCTTTTGAAGCAACGGGAATATTAAAAGATGGAAATGTGCTGCAAGATGGGAATGAAAGTGCAGGTCTCAATTTGAAAACATTTGCTTCCTTTATTCTTCCGGCGAAGTCACAATTATTAATGAAAGTGGCCATCTCAGCTGTCGACATTGAAGGCGCAAGACAAAATCTTGAAAAAGAACTGCCGGGTTGGGATTTTGATAAAGCAAGACGATCAGCCAACACGCGGTGGGAAGAAATGTTATCTGTTATTTCCGTTAAGGGCGGTACTGATAGTGAAAAGACTAATTTCTATACCGCCCTCTACCACAGCCTCATTGCTCCAAACATATTCAATGATGTAGATGGAAGATATCGCGGTGCAGATTTGGACATTCATCAACTCCCTCCCAGCAGGTCAATGTATACCGTGTTTTCACTGTGGGATACGTTTCGCGCTGCTCATCCCCTGTTTGTTCTCTTATATCCGGATATTGCTACTGAACTGGTCAGAACACTTCTTGTAAAGTATGAAGAGGGTGACCTCCTCCCTGTCTGGGAACTGGCCGGCAACGAAACAGGAACCATGATCGGTTATCATTCAATTCCGGTCATCGTCGATGCGTACGCTAAAGGTTTGACCAATTTTGATGTGGAAGCCGCTTTTAACGCAATGAAGGCAAGTGCTGAGGCCAATCACTTGGGGCTTGAATTCTATAAGAAGAAAGGGTACATACCCATCGATCGTGAGAATGAGGGTGTGTCCAAAACACTGGAATACGCCTATGACGACTGGTGTATTGCCAAGATGGCGGAAAATCTTGACAAACTGCGTGACCGTGAAAATTATATGCGAAGGGCAATGAACTATCGTCAGGTGTTTGATAGTGAAACAAAGTTCATGCGTGGAAAAAAGGGAGGCCGGTGGGAGCCGTCCTTCGATCCTTTTGCGGTAACATCTTCATACACGGAAGCCAATGCGTGGCAGTATACATATTTTGTTCCACACGATATCTCCGGAATGATGGAAATGATGGGTGGCGAAAAAGAATTCATTGATCGATTGGATGACTTGTTCTCAGCTCCAACAGATCTCTCTGGAAGACACCAACCGGATATTACCGGACTCATAGGACAATACGCTCATGGAAACGAAATTTTGCTTATCTTTATAACTATGCTGGCAAACCTTGGAAAACTCAAAACATAACCCGTCAGATTATGGATAACCTCTACCACACTGGAAGAGATGGGCTGCCAGGAAATGAGGATTGTGGCCAAATGTCGGCGTGGTATGTTTTCAGTGCCCTTGGATTCTATCCTGTCACGCCGGGAGAAGATATTTATGTTTTAGGTACACCAATTTTCGATGAAGCAACCATCCATATGCAAAATGGCAATTCGTTCACAATTCGAGCACAGGAAGCTTCATCAGAGAACCGATATATTCAAAAAGCTTCCTTGGGTGGCACTGCCTTGCATCAGTCATACCTGTCACACAGTACTATTACAGCCGGGGGCACCCTGGATCTGAAAATGGGTGATAGACCTAATCAAAATTGGGCCACTGATCGTTCTCAGCGACCCGTGTCAGCAATGAATCTGGACATTGTTGCGAATCCCGTTTTTGACTATAAAGAACGGGGATTTCTTGACACAATGACAGTCTCCATTTCAACGCCTACCCCTGGAGTAGCCATCCACTATACCATCGATGGTTCAAAACCCTCTGTAACATCGCCTATTTCGACTCAACAAAACAACACAAGTCCAGGCCCTAGCAGTCAAACCTGAATATTTGCCAAGCTATATTGAAAACGTCACTTTTACACAGATACCTTACAAAGTCTCCGTTGCCTACAAACAACAATACAGCCCTCTTTATACAGCGGGTGGGAATAATGGTCTGTTTGATGGTGTTCGTGGGGCACTTAATGCTTGGGGCTCATGGCAAGGATTTCATGCGGTTGATTTCGATATTGTGATTGATCTAGGAAAATTGAGAAATGTGAATCAAATCAGAACAACATTCCTTCAGAGTTATCCATCATGGATTTGGCTCCCCAAATCGGTCGTCTTCTCTGTGTCAACTGATGGTTCGAACTTCACTTCTCTAGAACGCCGAAATCACAACGTTTCAGTGAAAAGAGATGGATCGTTCACAAAAGATTTTATCCAGTCAATAGGGGGTAAAGATATCCGCTATGTCAAAATTTATGCTGAAAATGTGAAAACTTGTCCTGACTGGCATCCAGGTGCTGGTGGAAAAGCTTGGATATTCGTGGATGAAGTTGTCATTGAATAAAGTAGTGTTTAAACTACTCGATACTTTCCCACTCCTAAAATGAGCTTCATCAGACGAGAATGGACATCTGCCGACGCCGACGATTGGCATAAAGAAGACTGGTTGGCAATAATATTCTCAGTAGTATCCTACATCGCTCTTGTGATAGGAACCGCCCTATCCTTTCTTACCATTACAGTAGGTTTCGTTATCCTTGCTCTCGGTATCGTTTCAGCAGGAATTATGATATGGATTATTGATCCAAAACTGAAAAAAATTTCTAGTGAATACGAAAAAAAGCAGAAGGACTATCTCCGACAGCTGGAAGATATCCAGAAATGGGAGACTGAAAAATGAATCAGGGATTGGCTGTGGTATTAGGTATGTCCATCGCTTATCTGGCTTCATTCGTAGGAATGATTTTCGCCTACTTGCATTACAAGAAGAATAAGCACAAGGATACCTAATTTCATGACGGTAACAGTTGTCAGAATTGGAGCACCCATCCTGGGTGTTATCATCCCCGCAATTATACTGTGCCTCTCTTTTTTCCTTACTTATCTACTTATAAAATACTTTGCCAGAAACCAGCAGGAAGATTCAGAGACATGATCACTTTCCAGTTCCTCGATTGGCTCTGGATCGTGCTCTTTGTGGCGCTGATGATCTTTTTTGGTGTTTATTTCTATCGGATGGGAAAACGATCACAATCCGATTTTTTTCTGGCGGGTAGGGGATTGCCATGGTGGCTACCTGCCTCTTCCGTGTATGCCACTCACACAGCTACGGATACCCCGATTTGGGTGGCAGGTGTCGTTTACAAATATGGTTTTGCAGGGCTTTGGTACGCCTTTTTCTCCGCATGGTGTGCCATTAGCGCTTTTGTTTCTACCAGAATATTCAGGCGATCTCTCGCTTACAGTCAGGCTGAGTGGCAAGGTCTCCGATTTGGTGGCCTTGGCGCTGAGCTACTACGCGGATGGCTTGCCGGATGGCAGGTGTTTATGAATATGTTCATCCTTGGATGGGTAGGTATCGCCATGGGAAAACTGTGTCAAATGATTTTTGGTTGGGAGATTTGGATAGGCCTCTTCGTTTTCACAACACTAGGGGCAATATACGTTCTGTCATCGGGTTATTGGGGCGTGGTCATGGCCGATTTTCAGCAAGGTGTTATTGCTTTTCTCATTATTGTGATCGTATCGATTTGGGGAGTGGTAGCTGCTGGTGGTCCCGATGAAATTATTTCAAAACTTGGATCTTACAACAGTAGCGTTGAATGGGAAGTTCCAAATGACTGGAAAGATCAGCAGGCAATAATCCGTGTTTCCGATGTTGAAACTGGTAAACCTATTGCTCAAAATAGTGAATCATTTGCTATCGCAAGTCGGATTTCTCAAGATGCACAGTCTCGCCTAGAATCACGCGCCACAACCTTAATTAAATCCAAAGAAACAAACACCGGTGAAATCCTTTTTCCAACGAATATTAATGAACTACAGGCGGGAGAAAAATATACCATTGTTTGGGCCGTTGACGATTCTTACAAGCGTCTGAACGTAGATGCCAGTGTGAATGGCGGTGCATCGTGGTCTCGTGTAGCCTCTCATCATTTTAATGGCCAGTCCTGGCGGTTAAACTTTTTCAGCTTCACAGGTATGTTCGAAGGACAATTTCCGGTAGCTTGGTTCATCACCATGATGATCATCGCCCTTATCGGCGGTTTTGGCATGGGAACCTCCATCGATTGGTATCCTGAAGCACAACGTATACAATCGGCAAAAACGGTAAAGGATGCTTCTTACGCCATTTGGGCAGGTTCCGCCCTTGTCCTGATCCGAAATTCCATTTGGGCAGCGGCTATCATTGGGTTCTTTGTCTTATATCCTGGCATCGCAAAGAGCGGTGACTATGAGATGGCATGGTACAGGATTGGATTTGAGTATTTGCCGGTGGGACTCGTCGGTTTCCTTTTTGCTGGAGTTCTTGCTATTCACCTTTCCACTGTTTCTACACACCTTAACCTGGGAGCCTTGTATGCCACCCGTGATTTTTATCACCATTATGTAAATCCAAAAGCCACCGAGGCAATACTGGTAAAAGTAGGCAGAATTTCCACGTTTGTAATTCTCCTCGGTTCTTTCGTTTTCGGTATCATTATAGGTGAAGAGATTACCGCCTGGCTCATTTTCGCCCTATGGATCATGGCGGCAGGTGTCTGGCTTCCGAATATCCTCCAGGTGATCTGGTGGCGATTCAATTCCTGGGGTTACCTCTCAGCATGGATGGCCAATCTCGGCCTCAGCTGGCTTGTTGTCTGGATCCTCCCCCGATTCGGTGTGATCCCTGCTTTGCCCGATTATCTCCAGTTCTGGATATTAATTGTGCTCAATGCAATAATTTACCTGCCAGTTACCTTTATGAGTGAACCCGAAGATATGGATCACCTAGTCGCCTATTACGTCATGTCTCGTCCTATCGGTTTCTGGGGTCCCATTAGAAAAGAAGCTGAACGCCAGGGACTGATTTCTTCAACCTGACATCGGGGAAATGAAATCAAACCTCATTCTCTACCCTCTTATCGCCATGGCGGCCCTCACATTTTTCGTCACCGCCCACCTTTATTTAGTACAGAAAAGAGCCATAAAGAAATGGGATGTCAAATACGGTTTTTTCAAGACTTATGAAGGCGACAGGCCGGAGTATCTGCAAGCTGCACGAGATCACTATAAGAACATATTTCAATTGCCTATTCTATTCTACGTCTGGACTGGTATTCTTTTCATGATGGGAAATGTTGACACGTTAGATCTGTCCCTCGCTTGGCTATTTGTAGCTTCAAGATATCTTCACAGCGGTATCCGGATTATCGATCATACAAAACTCTTACACAGATCATCAGTTTTCATCGCGGGCTGGTTCGTTTTGCTTTTTGCCTGGGGGAAATTGCTTTTCGATCTATTATTCTCTTATTCTTGAATAGATCCCTTACTCCTCTTTCTTTCGGTCTTTATTGTCCTCAGAAAAAATGATCGCTGAACAACAAAAAGCAGACATCCCTAAACGGACACAATCCTTTTGGAAACTTGCTGGTCCCGGTGCCGTCCTGGTAGGGCTTTCCATAGGCGCTGGAGAAATTATTATCTGGCCAAGGATTATAGCGGAATTTGGAGCCAGTATGGCTTGGGCAGCAGTGCTGGGTGTTTTTCTTCAATTGTGGATAAATATGGAAATTGGGCGGTGGACAATCGCTACGGGTGAGACCCCGTTTATGGGATTCTCCCGAATCTGGATCGGGTTTGGACCTCTTTTCATACTTTTAACTGCTCTTGGAAGCATTGCTCCAGGCTGGGCAAGGGCTTCGGGCCTTGCACTGAAAGCACTAATTGTCGGCCCAACAGGGTTGGGTTCAGACACTTTATGGACAGTTATCACATTTGGACTCATTGCAATTATATTGTTTGGTCCTAACATCATTTACCAGTCTGTAGAGCGAACTGTTGAGGCTCTAATCGTTATTGTTACTCTTGGACTTATTGCTGTAGTTATTGCAATCGGGTCCGCTGATGTCTGGAAAGAACTGGGTAAAGGAATGCTCAAAGTTGGCTACCGTGATCCAAATATTTCAATAAAGGTTCTTTTCAGTGCAATGGTGTTTGCCGGTGCCGGCGGAGTATACAATCTCTTCTATGGGTTCTATTTAAGGGATAAAAATATTGGAATGGGAGGTAGGATAGCTAAAATGACTAATCCTATAAGAGGTAAAATTGAAGCAATCCCCTCCGTTGGATTTCGTTTTGAGGATACACCTGAAAATAGGAAAAGATTTTCCGATTGGTGGGATTATGTCAAGAAAGATCAGATACTGTTCTTTTGGGCACTTAATACTGTTACATTAATTCTCTTCATGTTCGGTGCCTTGGCAGTGTTACATCCCCAGGGAATTGTTCCTGCACCAGGCACTCTCATTTGGGATGAAGCTGTGGCCTTGGGTGAAGTTTGGGGAAATGCTGGCCAAGTAATTTTCCTTATTGTCGGATTTGCTACCCTTTTTGGAACTCAACTGGTCGTACTTGACGGCGTCAGTCGCACCTTCGCTGATATTATTTATACTAATGTGGCAAAGGCTCGTTCACGCAATGTGGGATGGTGGTATATGATCTTCTGTGGTGGGTGGATGATTCTTGGATGTCTACTCACCTTTATTATGGAACGCGTCGGTGTCTCTGATCTAGGTTTTATTTTTAACGCTGCTTACCTCGGTGGTTTTGCCATGGCAATATATGTCCCATTGCTGCTTTATCTTAATAAGCGATATCTTCCTAAATCAGTTAGGCCAGGAATTTCTGCAACCACCATGATGATCATTGCCTCTCTGGTTTATATTGGTTTTGCAATTAGTTCGATTATCTGGGAAGTGACAAGTCGACTTTAGTTCGCCACCATTTTCCCAGCTATTTCTTTCACCATTTTTGCCGCTACCGTCGCAGTCATCCCGTTAAGGTCGCGTCGTGGATTCAATTCAACCACATCGGCACCAATAATGGGTGCATTGATATTGTGAATGATACCTATAACGTCCCTAACTGATAGACCGCCCGGTTCATGATGGGAAATACCTGGAACAAAGGCAGGATCGAAAACATCCAGATCCAGAGAGATATAGACTGTGTCATCACTGCTTAAGCCAAGATTAGCGGGCATCTCAGGTAATTGATATAACTCCACTCCAAACTTTTCTGCCTGCTGCCGCTGGTGATCATTGGCAGTACGTATGCCGATCTGAATCAACCGATCTGTCAGACTATCTTCCATGATTCTTGCAAATGGACAGGCGTGAGAGTAACGGTCATCCTCAAACTCATGGTAAAGGTCTGGGTGGGCATCGAAATGAATGATTATTGTTGGCCTATTCGATTCAACGACCGCTTTCACTAACGGATAAGTGATTGAATGATCACCACCAAGAAAGAGAGGGATGGCACCATCAGACAGCTGCCTTGTTGCTTCTCTTTCAATTTGAAGGTAACCAGCCTCACTGTTTTCTATTTTCAAGTCAACCACTTCTTTGAAGCCATTCACACTGTCCAGATCAATCCCAGTTTCACTGAAAAGGTTGGAGGCACCGGAGAAGAGTTCTTTTCGAATAGCGGAAGGACCCTCAGCTGGCCCGGTTAGAAAAGAAGATTTTGCATCAAAGGGAACACCCACAAGAGAGATCTGTTTTTCAAGCATGAGATTCTGAAAACAACGACTTGCTACAGAGAGGAAAGTACTTTCCAGAGGCGCCAGTTAGCACGCCTAGCAATGTCCGGCCAGTCGCTGCCCGGAAGAAGAGGCGGAAGTTTTGAGGAGGCTTCCTGATCCCACCTGTTTCCGGCGCCGGAAAGATCCCAAAGGAGATCGACTCCATCAAGGCCCAGCTCCACCACAGAAGGATCAGGATCTAAACCGTTATTCTCCAGTATGTTGTCGTGTATCCAGTTTCGATCAGGAAGTGGATCTACATCATAAATGGCGCCTTCACCGAAAACAATATCAAGTTCCACCATGCCGATACCGGTGGTGTTGTTTCCCCTGATCTCGTTATAAGCCACCTCAACTTCATCAGCAGCCATTACGAGTATCCCTGTCCCGGAAGGGACAAGACTCACGATAGCACCTTCATCACCAAAGTTTTCATGATTATTGTCGTAAACTCGATTATTAACAACTTTACAGTTAAGCGAAATCTTGGAAGGATTGTTGGGAAGCAAGAAAACAAGGATACCAGCAGAGTTATTGTAAACCTCATTATTTTCCACCACGGCGTCAACTGAGTTTTCAATTTCGATACCTGCGACATTTCCGTACGCAACACAATTGCGGACAATAATATCTCTTGATTGACCTACATAAATGCCAGCGTCCCGTACCTTCGTCACCTCGCAGCGCTCAATGGTAACGCCTACACACTCCACAGGATAAACGCCATAAAGTCCCGTTTCGTAAAGGTAGAGATCACGAAAAGCAATATTAGTACCACCGTTAATCATTAGGCCGTTAGCAGTGTAGTTCCGGACAGCAAATTTCCGGATTTCAATGTTGCTCCCAGAGCCAACCATCCCATCCGTGAGAACATGTTTTCCATCTAGAATAGGTCGCTGCCCATCTTCTTCTTCACCCAAGAGAGTAATACCAGAAATATCCATGGTCAATGTTTCGTGATAGATTCCAGGCTTTACCAGTACCGTATCACCTGATTCAGCAATGTCAATAGCATCCTGAATGTATTGCCCCTCATTGACCGTAATAACATATCCCTTTCTCTCAAATACAGTCCTTGGTCGCTCATTAGGCCTTTTGGAAAAAGCTGCAAGTTCGGGTGATTGGTTTTCCAGTGGTGGGACAACATCAAGCCCTGAAGGAACTGACTTGGGAATCTCCGGCTTTGCCGACTCATCTGTTAGTGAATGCAGAAAAGCAATAAGGTCAGATCGCTCTCTTGGGGTAAGAGTAAAGCTTCGAATTTTGTCATCTACATTGGGTACATCCAGTCCCAAACCAGGACCACCTCCCCCGGAATAGAAATCGAGAACTTCATCCAGAGTCTTGAAAACACCGTTATGCATATAAGGTGCTGTAAGGGCAACATTGCGTAACGTGGGAACTTTGAATGCACGATTATAATTCTCGCCTTCAATTTCGCCTCGACCTAAATCTGGCGCTAGCCCTTCCAGATCAGGCACGCCCACAACCTTGAAATCTGGATTCGCAAATGTTGGAATGTTGTGACATTCAAAACAGCGGGTTTTCAAAGAACGAAAGACATTAAGTCCGCTGCGCTCCGCATCTAACAAAACTGTTCTATTACCTCTGGCATAACGGTCAAAGCGTGAATTGTTGGAAATGATGGTTCGTTCAAAAGCAGCCACTGCATAGCTCACATTCTGAAACGTAACGCCGGGAACTTTACTTCCCCCAAAAGCGCGATCAAACATCCGCACATATTCTGGTATAGCTTTTAGTTCTCTCACAAGTTCATGGGGGTCTTGCGCCATTTCAGTTTTATCCTGGATAGGATTCGTGGCCTGATCCTCAAGATCGGCTGCCCGGCCATCCCAGAATTGACGGTGATTGAACGCAGCGTTCCAAATCGTTGGTGAACCCCGGCGAATGATTGCACCGCCCATCCGTTCTGGTCCAATGCCACTTCCACCCATTCCCATGGACTGCCCTCGATTATCCGAAAAACCGAGATCGGGATGGTGACAATGAGCACAGGAGATATCGTTGCTTCCAGAAAGGATAGGGTCAAAAAAGAGCAATTGGCCAAGTTCTACTTTTTCTCTGGATTGAGGATTATCCTCTCTCATAGGCATTTCGGGAAAAGGACGATCAAGATTACGGCTCTCCCTTATTTGAGCAAACAACCCATCCCCCTGACCTTGATTTGCAACATCAAAATCCAAAGAACCACCCGATGGGACATCAAGGCCAGGCAGAGGTAAATAGATAAAGGAAAGAAAAAGGAGAACGATCAGGGAAAGTGCTACGCCAAAAGAGTCGCGTTTCATTTAGGGATGGATAAAGTGTTTAATCCAGAAGGAGTTTAATAGTTAACTTTCGGACGGTGAAGTGGTTTTTTCCCTTCTCCGCTTTTGAAATCTATCCCATGCTCGATCAAACCAAAATCCAGATTGGCCATCGGAAATATGAGGTGAAACTTGAAGAAGGAATCTCTATTGCAATCCAACTTGATTTTCAAGGTGATCAACCCCGGTTTTTTGAAAGTGAGAATGCCCATTCGATCCCTGTACAGTCTGGAGGCTTTATTGGTTCGGTTCAAGCCGGCGGAAGCTGCAACGTGGATACCATAACCGCTAATTATCACTGCAATGGTACCCATACTGAATGTGTTGGACACATATCCGAAGATCAGGTCTCAATTTCCAACATTATTGATAACAGCCTGATTCCAGTCACACTTATCTCTATGGACGCTTCAAAGATCGGCGATGAATCATACCATGTTTCTACAGAAAACAATGATTACTTACTGACGAAGTCTTGTCTGACCCAAGTTCTCGAAAATGCTAATACAGATTTCCTGAAGGGGCTCGTCATCCGAACTCTACCCAATGAAACCTCAAAAAAATCACACAATTACTCCGAAAAATCGTTTCCTTTCTTTACGAATGAAGCCATGCATCACATCAGAATTCTCGGCGTTCGCCATCTGCTGGTGGATACGCCCTCCGTGGATAGAACAGATGACGACGGAGAGCTTGGAAATCATCGGATCTACTGGGGCGTATCTCCCGGTATATCCAAAATCGATTCTCAAACTTGTTCTAAAAGAACAATTACAGAAATGATTTACACTCCCGATTTGCTTCCGGATGGCTGTTATCTAATGAACCTTCAGCTTCCCGCTTTCGTTTCTGATGCCGCTCCCAGCAGGCCAATCCTCTACCCTGTTAATAAAGTCAATGATCACTGAATTGCTTAAAAGATTTTCAGTTGATCAAGAACGTGGTTTTCTTCCCAATCCCGATCCTCTTCTAGCACTTCATCCACTGTTTGAGGTGTGGGATGAACTCGGGGCGGAGATGCCATCCCTGCTTGCCAAAGGCAATTTTCGCTTAGCTGTGGAAAATCTCCCCTTAATCCACGCTGATAAACTTAAAGATGACTCTGAGTTAGACAGGGCTATGCTGTTGTTGTCCATGTTTGCCAATGCCTATATCAGCTGTGACCCAGACCCGGTAAGAAAAATCCCCTTGGCTCTTGCTGTACCGTTGTCTGAAGTGGCGGCTAGGTCCGGACGTCCTCCTATTGCAAGCCACGCCTCAATCGTATTAAACAACTGGCGTCGCGTAAACCCGAAAGGTCCCATTGAGCTGGAAAACCTTAGAACTGTTCAGAACTTTTTAGGAGGACAAGACGAGGAATGGTTCTTTCTCACAACAGTTGCCATTGAATCCCTCGGTGCCCCTGCTCTTTCTGCTGTTCTGGATGGACTGGAAGCTGCTGCCTCATCTAATAACAAAAATTTCGTTGATGCCATAGAACGGATTGGAAATGCTATAAACAATTGTACCAACGTTCTGGACCGTATACCGGAAAAATGCGCGCCTCACATCTTTTATTCTCATATACGCCCCTTCCTGGCCGGATGGCCAGAGGAAGGAATTATTTATGAAGGTGTGAGTGACGAACCAAAAGTTTATATTGGCGGAAGTGCGGCACAAAGTTCACTTTTGCAGTCTATCGATGCGGCGATGGGAATTTTTCATCCTCATGCTGATTCGGGACCTTTTCTGAAGAAAATGAGAAAATACATGCCACCCGCCCATCGTAAATTCATTGAATACCTTGAAACGCAACTTTCCTTGAAAAAATATGTTGAGCAAAATGAAAGCCGTGAGTTGAATGATGCACTCAATAGTTGTATCAGTACGCTGGACAGTTTTAGAAAGAAACATATGCAGATTGTTGTCCACTACGTTCTTGATCAAGTCAAAGATGAAGAAAATGTCATTGGAACGGGGGGTACAGAGTTTGTCGCCTTCCTATCTCGAACCAGAGCCGAAACTTCGGAGAACTTAATTTCATGAACTCGTTTGAAGGAAAGTGTACCACTTGCCCCGGTGGGTGTGCTACCGATGAAGATGCAGGTTTCATGATCACAGAACAATTCGGGCCATTCAATCAGAAAAACGATATTTTCAACCGTTCCTTCTGGGACCCGTCAATTCACTCAGAAAAGACAGAACTTTTTTATGAATCGTATCGTAAACCGCTGGAAGAGTGGCGCCACGTGGATGGTTATGATCAGAAAGATTTTGCTCTCCGTAATGCTGGCTGGTACGTGGCTGATTTTTTCGCCGAACGGCTGGAGAATGAGGACCGCCGGGAAGGATTTCTGGATTACCTCACCTCCCAAAGGGAGGGTGCTTCAGAACAGCGAAATGTTGAATCTCCTGAGGCTATGGCAGAAGAAGTAAAGAAAGCCGCCAAACTTTTTGGTGCTGATCTTGTGGGCATCACTTATCATGATGAACGGTGGGTCTACACTCACAAGTATAGTCGAGACCATGAAGACGAGAAAGAGATGGATCTTCCGGATAATTTCGTTTCTGTAATTGTAGTATGTCATGAGATGGACCACGATTTGCTGGAGACCGTCCCATCAGCTCTAAGTGGAACAGCAACGGGCGTTGGCTACTCTCAAGATGCTATCACACTTCTTGCCCTTGCTCAGTATATCAAGAATCTCGGTTACAATGCCGTGGCCAGCATGAACGATACGGCTCTCAGCATTCCTCTAGCTATTAAAGCCGGGTTAGGAGAATACGGCCGTCACGGGCTTTTAATTACACCAGAACTTGGTCCTCGTCTTCGTATCGGAAAGGTTTTTACTGATCTTCCTCTTGCACACGATCGCCCGAAACGGTTCGGCGTAAAAGAATTTTGCGAGATATGCCGACGGTGTAGTGATGGTTGTCCGACGAAAGCTATTCCATTTGATGATCCATCAGAACGTATCTACAACAGTTCCAATATTAGTGGTATCAGAAAATGGACAGTGGATGCGGAAAAGTGTTTCGACTTCTGGGTGAAGCAGGTGACCGACTGTTCCATCTGCCTCCGCGTCTGTCCCTACAATCGTGATTATCCCTCCTGGGTAAACCGCCTACGGTTTCGACTAATGGGGTCGTTCCTCCGCAGCTTTATGCTATGGCTGGACAACACCTTGGGAGGCGGGAAACGAAAAACGCCCAGATGGTGGTGGGAGAAAAAAGATTAACATCTTTACCGCAAAGAATGATGACTTACCAGATAAATCAGACGGCCTCAGACATTCCAAGTATTACTGTTTTCACCGTCTCATAAACGCGATGTAAACTTCTAGCGCTCACCCATTCATCGATGGCGTGAGCACCATGTCCAATGGGACCGAAAAGGACTGAGGGGATACCCGCTTCAGAAACCAGTGCCGAATCAGCCCAGTAGGACATGCCCGTGAGGTATGAAACAGGTGACGCTTTCCTCAATCGTTGGACAATTTCAGTGGTCTCCAAAGTTTCCATAGGCGGACGGGCGAACAGCTTTTTCGGCTCAACTCTATGCTTCCCAGGATAGTTTTTCGCCGTGGAAACAATTCGCTCATATTCTTTCTCCAGATCGGCATCTAATTCTCCCGGAAGAATCCTTCGTTCCCAATCTAGCCTTGATTCGGCTGCGATAACTGGAAGATTAGTTCCACCCATTAATGTCCCAACATGAAGCGAACTGTGTCCGAGATAGGGGTGGGCATCTTTTGCATACAATTTTTTCTCCACTTCTGAAATTTCTTGAATCACAGCTCCAAGTGGAAAAATTGCATCGATTCCTTCCTCAGGACGAGAACCGTGGGCAGCTTTCCCCTCAATAACTATCTCATACCAGGCAAACCCCTTGTGACAGATGCCAATAGACTCTTCTGTAGGTTCCAGAATGATGGCGGCAGTTGGTTTTTCCTTTAGCGTTGGAAGCCAATCATTCATGAGGTGTTCCATCCCTATGCTCAAATCTTCTTCATCGCACACAAAAGTCAGATGGACATCACCCGGCGGTGGCTCCTTCGCAAAAAACTTGCCAAGAGCAAGCATGACAGACACACTACCTTTCATATCATATGTCCCTCTGCCATAAAGTTTGTCACCATCCCGGCGGAGCTTAAATGGATCATTCATCCCCTCCACACCCACAACATCCACATGTGCATTCAATATGAGACTTGGTGCACCCCTACTCCCAGAAATTGTACACACCACGTTGGTCCGTCCAGGAGCAACTTCTTGAGTCTCTGGAATAAACCCCAATGAGGAAAGAACACCGTATATATTATCACAAACAAAAGCCTCACCAGGGCCCCCTTCCCATTTGGGGTTTACTGAATTAGAAGCCACCAAATCAGCTAAAAATTCTTCAATACATTGTTCTAACGAAAAATCAACCATCACAACTCATAGTCCACCACTCGGACTTCCTCTGTCAACGGCTGAAGTAAAGCCACAACTTTCAAGTGCTCAGGATGATCCTGATATTTTTTCAGCTTTTCCATGGATTCAAACTCAGATACAAGAACCACATCAGAGGCACGTTCTGACGGATTCACATTGATGCCTACTTCCAATGCTTTGATTTCTTTGATCAGATCAGGAAGTTTAATGATCTCAGTCTTGATCTTAGAACCACTATCATTTTTTGTCTTCCCCTCAATCTTCTTTAAACGCCACATAACAATATGCTTAATCATTGTGTCTCCTGTCATTTGTTGGTGTTTGTGAAGGAAAGTGAAGTTAGGCCACCACGAGGTGAAACTCAATTAACAACCTTTTCGCTTTTTATGTATTAATTATGACATGAAAAGATTTTATCGAAACAGAGACGAAGGAAAATCGGCCAGTGTCTGTGCCGGTATAGGTGATGACTTTGATGTCAATCCCATACTGATCCGACTGCTATTTTATTCCTCGGTTCTCTCGTACGGGATTAGCATCCTTTTTTATTTAATCACCGGGATAAAATTCCTGAACAAACAGCCTCAACAGAAGACAATCGAGTCTCGAACTTCCTTCCTGTTTACTCGTTGCTGATAAGGTAGATTTTGGCCCATTATGAGTCGAGCTGCAAAAAAGATGTGGTTTTTCGCCATCGATCGTGGCGGAACATTTACCGACATCATCGGTGTTGATCCTGAAGGAAAGACCCACAGCCTGAAGCTCCTTTCGCTGTCAAAGGAGTATGCCGATCCCGCTATTGAAGGAATTCGGCGAATGATGGAAATCCCCGCCGAAAGTCCAATCCCTGAAGATAAAGTGAGTCGAATACGAATGGGCACCACCGTGGCCACCAACGCACTTCTGGAACGAAAGGGTACACCAACTGCACTGTTCATAACAAAGGGCTTTAGTGACCTTCTGGAGATCGGAAATCAAGCCCGGCCTGACCTCTTTGCCCTTGCTGTAAAAAAGCCAGAGCAACTTTATAGCAATGTTAGAGAAGTAGATGAACGTCTAGACCACGAAGGAAATGTGGTGAGACCTCTAGATGAATCTGTTTTGAGAAAAGATTTGGAGGAGGTCATGAATAGCGGTATTACATCTCTTGCTATCGTGCTCATGCATTCATGGAAAAATGGAGTTCACGAATCTCGTGTTGCCGAAATCGCCCTTGATATCGGATTTGACCAGATCTCAGTTTCTCACATAATCATGCCGCTCATCAAAATTGTTGGACGGGGCCAAACAACAGCAGTTGACGCTTACCTCAGCCCTGTTGTTTTTGAGTACATACAATCGGTGGAAAAGAAGACAGGCGATATTCCTCTTGATTTTATGCAGAGCTCAGGCGGCATGACCGATGCCCACAACTTCAGGGGAAAAGACGCCATCATGTCAGGCCCGGCAGGAGGTGTTATTGGTGCCGCGGCAGTTGCTGAGCTAAATGGGATCGGTGAAGCTATCGGTTTTGACATGGGAGGCACTTCCACAGACGTTTCTCGCTATGGTGGTGAATTTGAAAAAGTATTGGAAATGGAAACAGCAGGTATACACTTTCAGACTCCTAGCCTAAAAATCAACACGGTGGCTGCGGGCGGCGGCTCCATTCTTTGGTTCGATGGTCAAAAGATGCGCGTTGGTCCTGAATCAGCAGGAGCTGACCCCGGGCCGGTCTGTTACGGTAAAAGCGGCCAGCTTGCACTCACAGATGCCAATCTCCTCCTTGGCCGACTGGTGCCGGAATATTTCCCCAAAGCTTTCGGTAAAACTTACGATCAACCGCTGAATGAAGTAGAAACACGAAAAAGTTTCAAAAAGATTACCGAACAGATTAACGTCGCACTCGACAGAAACCTTTCACCAGAAGATGTGGCCCGGGGTTTTATCCGAATTGCCAATGAGACCATGGCTTCGGCAATTAAAGAAATATCAGTGGCCCGGGGTTTTGACGCACGGACACACGCCCTTGTCTGTTTCGGTGGTGCCGCCGCACAGCATGCTTGCGGTATTGCCCGGATTCTGGACATAAAAAAGATGATCATCCACCCCATGGCAGGGCTTCTTTCCGCCTACGGTATTGCCATGGCTGATCAGTTTCGCTACGCCATCCACTCCATAGTGACGCCTTATGATAAGAATATGCTCCGAAAATTCGAAATTCAGCTTAATGAAATGGCCGCACCCTTGGTGGAAGAAATCCTCCAATATGGAATATCTAAGGACAATATTGAGGTTAAAAAGTTTCTCGATCTCAGGCCACTTGGCACAGACAACTATCTCACCATTCCACTGGGCACATATGAAGAAACAGTGGAAATGTTTTCTATACTCCACAAGCAACTGTTTGGCTTTGACCCCACCACTGAATTGGAACTTGTCAATTTGAGGATTGAGGTGAACGGCAGGGAACATCATTTCGAAGAAAGTCTATCTCAGTCCCACGCCAGAAGTAAGCCCAAGCCGAGGGGTACCGTAAAAGTCACATTCGAAGAAAGCGATAATGAAACACCGGTTTACCAGGTGGTTGATCTTCATTTAGATTCATTCATTGAAGGACCGGCCATCATTACAGAGGAGTTTTCCACCACAGTTGTGGAACCAGGATTTTCAGTCGAGCTCAACAAATACGGTCATATTATTCTGACTCAAGATACAATTTCAGAAGTCTCTGTAGGACCGGAAAGAGACCCCATCATGCTGGAAGTATTCAATCATCTTTTTATGAGTATTGCTGAACAGATGGGTTATACACTGATCAACACAGCTTACTCGGTTAACATCAAAGAGCGTCTCGATTTTTCGTGTGCTATCTTTGACCCTGAGGGCAATCTTGTGGCCAATGCTCCTCACATGCCTGTCCACCTTGGTGCCATGAGCGAATCGGTGAAAGAGATTATTGTGGCCAACAAAGGATCCATGAAACCGGGGGATATATATCTAATGAACAACCCTCATCGAGGCGGTTCCCATCTTCCCGATTTGACGGTCATTGCACCCGTTTTCGCTGATGGGAAGAATCCCATCTTCTACACTGCCAGCCGAGGACACCACGCTGATATTGGCGGCACAACTCCCGGCTCCTTGCCGCCGTTTGCGACATCCATCCACGAAGAAGGTGTGGTTATTGACAATTTCTGTCTCATTGAAGATGAAGAACTCCGGCTGAACGAGCTCATAAGCCTGCTGTCTGATAACGACTACCCGGCACGGAATCTTGATGAACGCATTGCTGACGTCAAAGCACAGATGGCAGCGGTAAACAAAGGAATCATGGAAACTGAAAAGCTCATCAAGAAATACGGACTTGAGACTGTCCACGCTTATATGGATCACGTTCGAGACAACGCAACTGAGTCAATGAAAGCCGCATTGTCAGTATATCTCGGTGATAAGGAGAAATTAGATCTTGAATTCAAGGATCATCTTGACAGTGGAGACACGATCGCCGTACGAATTTCCATTGAAAAAGGAGACAATCCTCCGCACACTTGCAGGGCCATAGTCGATTTTTCAGGAACCAGTCCTCAGATGAAAGGAAATCAGAACGCGCCTGTGGCAGTGACCAAAGCGGCGGTTCTATATGTTTTCCGGCTCATGATCGATGAGGAAATCCCACTTAATTCAGGCTGTCTTGAACCGATTGAGATCATCATCCCTGAAGGATGCCTGCTGAGACCTGAAGACACAGCAGCTGTGGTGGGAGGCAATACGGAAACGTCTCAGAGAATAACGGATGTACTCATAGGTGCTCTTGAACTTGCCGGCGCATCTCAGGGAACTATGAACAATTTTGTTTTCGGTTCAGAGGATGGTTCGGGAAAGCAGTATTACGAAACCATAGCTGGCGGTTCAGGAGCGTGCAAAGGCCACAACGGCGCTTCAGGTGTTCAGATACATATGACCAACACTAGAGCAACCGATCCTGAAGTTCTGGAACATCGCTTCCCTGAGATCCGTTTGGAACGTTTCGGGCTGCGGCAAAGCTCAGGCGGTGACGGCCTATACAAAGGTGGAAATGGAACCATACGCAAAGTCAAATTTCTGAAGAAACGGAAAGTCTCAATCCTTTCCGAGAGACGTAAATATCCGCCCTACGGCATGGCTGGCGGATCGTCGGGCAAATGCGGAAAGAATTGGCTAGAAAAAGTGTCAGGTGAGTTGGAACCTCTTGCCGGTAAGGTAGAACGAGTGGTGGAACCAGGTGAAACCATCATCATAGAAACACCTGGAGGGGGTGGTTATGGTAAGCCTGAATGATCAGATAATACGGTGGACTAGCGCGACCGGCTTAATAGCGGCGGGAAAAGTGGATGATCCATAGAAGCTCCGGCCGGTAACTCATCTTTCAAACCTGGAAATTCAGGAGATGTTTCCCATAATCGAGGAGAATGAACAACATCATCTCCGATTAATCGGACAGAAAAAACTCTTCTTCGCTCATTCCCTTGAACCCCGGCCGCGGCGTGCAGGGTAAGCATATGAAACGCTACCGCATCGCCCGGTTCAAGGGCCCAGCCAAGGATCTGAAACTTTCTCCGGTCCGCTTCGATGTCGGGAACCTCATTCATTGACCCTTCGGGGAACCATTTTGCTTCTTCATCCATAAAAGTGCGCGGCATGAGCCATCCTTTACGATGCGACCCTGCCACGAATTCCAACGTCCACTCCCGCTGTACAGGGTCCACCGGAATCCAGAAACTGACATTTTGAAATCCGTCAATGTTGTAGTAGGGCTGGTCCTGATGCCATGGCGTCCGCTGCATGGTGCCAGGTTCCTTTACCAGCATGTGATCGTGAAAGAGGCGTACTTCTCTTGACTGCATTAATTGAGCTGCCACTGCTGCTAAGTTGCTTTCCTCGATGAAACGCCTGTATGTAGGATTGTCCTGCCAGGTGCAAAAGTCTTCCATGAACCATCCAGGATCATCAGAACTGCTGGCCACTTTAGATCGCCAGCTGGGAGCAGAAATATTAGCTTCAATCCCTTCCACCAAGCACTCAACCTCTTCAGCGGAAAAAAGTTCACGGATCACCACAGCACCATCTCGACTGTAGTTTTGAATATCCTTATCTGTTACTTCATAACTCATACTGAAGCAGTTCTGCCATAGAAAAGCTTCTGGACTTCAGGACTGTTGCAGACACCAGGTTTGTCTTTGAAACAGAGGGTTGCTACATACCTAGTTACGTTTCCCACCACTGGAGTGACACGGTGCAATTGGAAATAACCGGCAAAGAGGAGTAAGGTTCCTGCTTCAACTGGCAAAGTTTGAATTCTATCTTCATTCCCCGATAATACATCATTAAGTGACACATAGTCGTTCCAATCTTCTCCACGCAGATCAGTGATATACTGGAATTCTCCCCCTTCCAGAGGTTTTTGAAGAATGACTGTAGTAGTCACAAGTGACTCATCAAAATGCCAGCCATGGTTCTGACCATTATTCATCACATTTACAGTAAGAGCTGCCATAGGATCAGCCATCCGGTACATTTTTTTTTCTCCCAGTACAGCTGTAACAAAGTGAAGAAGCGGATCCCATTCATAGAGAGTTCTTAGAGCATCACCCTGTTCTATGTTATCATAAGCTAAGGAGCCCAGAGAAGTCTTTTCATTTTGACGTCGGGGATGATCTTCAGGAAAAGATATGTCATCTTCCTCAAGAAAAACATTGTGAACTTCATTACAGGAGTAGGCCTTTGGAGCTGCTCGATCTATTTCAGCAACTATTTGAGTAATAGCTTCCGGCGTTAGGAAACCGGGAAGCATACTGGCTCCATTCCTATTCAGATCCTGCTGACATTGTGAAACAAGATCCAGATACGATGTTGAAGCAGGAGAATGAAGAGGATATTTCCTAATATCAATAAGATTTTTTTCTTCGAAATTGACCACGGTTAATCCATTCAGAATCGCACGATTTTAACTTAAGTAAGAGTCCCATTTCTTAAAAGATAATTCATCTGGGACAACTAAATTCCACGGCGGGGGGATAAATTCCTCTTAACTCCTCAAGACAAAATCCATTGATCTCATCAACTCATAAAGAAAATAAACACGAAGGTTTAGTCAGAAAATTGGGTGTTTTTGATTCTTCTATGATAGTCATTGGTGTCGTTATTGGTTCGGGAATCTTCATGACCAGCGGCATTATGGCTGAGTCGCTTCCTTCACCCGCCCTGCTGCTTCTGGCGTGGATAGTGGGAGGTCTCCATGCGCTCGCAGGAGGGCTCACTTATGCCGAACTTGGCGCCGCCATTCCAAAAGCGGGAGGCCAATACATTTACCTCCGCGAGGCATTCGGGCGGTTGCCGGCATTCCTCTTTGGATGGGTGTCTTTCACTGTCTACCTCACTGGAGCTGTGGCGGCAGTCGCTGTTGCCTTCGCCGCTTACGCCTCAACCTTTTTCCCATCCATCTCCCCGAACAATATTATTATTACATTTCCCATCACAGTCTCGGCTGGACAGGTGATTGCCGTTGCAATGATTACACTATTCTCAGCAGTGAATTATATTGGGCTCGGTGTCGGGAAAACCGTCCAGAATGTCATCACTGTTATCAAGATCGCCTCAATTCTCATCTTTGTCATGGCTGGCCTGGCTATCGGTACAGAGACGCCTGACCTCAGATTGTCATTTCAGTTTGACGGCTTCAACTCTAAGATCGCTTCATTCGGAGGCGGGCTGGTAGCTGTCTTCTGGACATTTGGCGGATGGGAATATGTCACAGCTGTAGGGGGCGAAATTCGAAATCCGCAGAGGACCCTGCCCCGGGCACTTTTGATCGGAATTACGACGGCTACAGTACTGTACCTTCTATTGAACATCGTCTATTTACGAGCGCTCCCGATGGACGAGATGGCCGGTGTTGTGACCATTGGCGAGACTGTTGCTCATGTGCTCTTCGGTTCATTAGGGGGACGTCTTATGGTTGTCGCGATCATTATTTCCGTCCTGGGCGCACTGAACGGAGCAATACTCACAGGTCCGCGAGTCTATTATGCCATGGCGCAGGACGGTCTGTTTTTCAAGCGAGCGGCTGAGATCCATCCCCGTTATCATACGCCCGCAAAGGCAATTGTTTATCAAGCCGTCTGGGCGTCTATCCTTACACTTTCAGGCACATTCGATCAGCTCATTACATTTGTGGTTGTAGTTAACCTTATCCTCTGGATTGCCGGCGCAGCCGCTGTCTTTGCTCTTCGCAAGAATCGCCCCGAGCTTCCGAAACCATACAAAACATGGGGATACCCATGGGTTCCTGCTTTGTTTATCATTTCCTCGATATTCTTCGTTCTTGCTGCCCTGTTGGATGCGCCACAGGAAGCCCTTGCCGGTATCAGCTTAATGCTACTGGGGTTACCGGTTTACTTCTACTGGAACAGGCCAAAAAATGACGGCTAGTCTATCTATCATTCCTTAACTTTGCTTCTTCGTAAGTAAAATCATAATGTGGGGTGAAACAACGATGAAATCGAGACTTCCCTTAACCGCCTTTTTTCTCATATTCTTTTGCTTTTTTGCTACAGCAAAAGGACAGGTAAAGCCGATTGATCCTGGCCAGACCATTCACCATAAAACGCCGAAGGTTTTTGTGCTGAAAGGAGCTACCATCGTTCCTGAACCGGGTAAGGTGATTGAAACCGGTGAAATTGTCATTCGGGATGGCCTTATCGAATCCATGGGTAAGAGTGCAAAAATCCCGGCCGACGCTTATGAAGTGAACCTTTCAGGCAAAACCATTTATTCAGGTTTTATCGAAAGCTATCTTGAAAGATCAGATAAAAAGACCCCAGCAATGGGTCGTCGGCCTCAGCAAAATCAAGCTGAAAAACCCACCGCAACGGCCACCTCTCATTGGAATCCGAAAGTCAAGCCTGATTTTTCTGTACTGGAACAATATGGCTTACCGGAAAAAGAAGGTGAAACCTTAAGAAGTATGGGCTTTACAACAGCTCATCTGGTGCCCGGTTCAGGAATCTTCCGAGGACAGTCTGCACTGATCCATCTTGGGAACTGGTCGCCCGGCTCTGTTATCAGGGAAGCCGGCCCGGTGCAGGCTATCGGTTTTGAGTATGGCACCTGGAGCGATCCTGCTTACCCCAATTCTCTTCTGGGTGCGGTGGCGCTGACACGTCAGACATTCTACGATGCAAAGTGGTACAAAGAGGCGTGGAAAACGTACGGGCGGTTTCCAGAGACCAATGATCAGCCAGAAAAAGACCGGGGGCTTGCGGCCTTAAGTACTCATATGGAAAATAAAGGAGCAATCCTGTTTATGACAGGCGAGGAGCTGGGATCACTCAGGGCTGGAAAAATCGGTAAAGAATTTGATCTAAATGTCTGGCTGAAAGGGAGCGGTTACGAATACCGGAGATTAAAAGAGATTAAAGCGTTAAACAGTTTTGTAGTCCTACCCATTAATTTCCCGAAGGCGCCGGACGTGAGCACGTGGGAAACAGCACTTCAAGTCTCCAGTGAAGAACTCCGGCACTGGGAGATGGCACCTGACAATGCCTACAAACTTGCCAAAGCGAAAATTCCGTTTGTCCTCACCACCAGCGAACTTGAAGACAAAAAAACGTTCAGAAACAATCTTATAAAAATGGTTAAAAGAGGTTTTTCAAAAGATGAAGCGCTGGCTACTGTTACAACTATACCGGCAGAACGCCTCGGTCTTTCTGAAGTTTTGGGAACGCTGGAAAAAGGAAAGATTGCAAACCTTGTGGTAACTGATGGTGACTATTTCGATAAAAAGACTCGTGTAGAATCAGTCTGGATTGAAGGGGTAGAATATCCAGTCATCACAGAATCGGAAGCCGATGCCCGAGGGACCTGGACTATGCAGTGGAGATACGACGACGAAGTGCGCATCGATTCACTAAAGATCACCGGCGAACGAACAAAACCACAAGGCAAACTAGCCGGCGATGAAATGACCATACCACTCAAATCAGTGACGCTCTCTTCCAACAATATGTTCAGTTTTGCGATGAAGGGTGATACTCTAGGCATGGATGGCATAATCCAGTTTTCCGGATCTATCAAAGGAGACTATGCCGAAGGTCAGGGACGGACACCTACCGGTGGTACCCTCAGTTGGTTCGCCAGACGGGTAGCTCCTTATGAAGAAAAAAAAGGGGAGAAAGCAGAGACTCAGGAAAAGACCAGTACACTGGTGGTTCGCTATCCCGAAGGAGCTTTCGGCTTTGAGAAGATGCCCTCTCAGCCCGAACTGATTCTTGTAAAAAACGCCACAATCTGGACCATGGGACCACAAGGCGTTATGGAAAACAGTGACCTTCTGATAAAAGACGGTAAGATCTGGAAAGTGGGAAGGAACCTTAGTATCTCTCCCAAAGCGAAAAAATCGGTTATAATTAATGCACAGGGAAAACATGTAACGCCTGGCATCATCGATTGTCACAGCCATACCGCTGGATTTTCGATCAATGAAGGAGCACAGTCTGTCACGGCAGAGGTGCGGATTCAAGATGTGATCAACAGCGATGACATTAATGTCTACAGACAACTTGCCGGCGGTTTAACAACAGCTAACGTACTCCACGGCTCCGCCAATCCCATCGGTGGACAGAATGCCGTTATCAAACTCAGGTGGGGATCAGCCCCGGATCAACTTCTGTTTGAAGGTGCACCGAAAGGGATCAAGTTTGCTCTTGGAGAGAATGTAAAGCGGGAACGGAGCTGGGGTCGGTATCCTGAGACGAGGATGGGCGTGGAGCAGGTCATCCGCGATGCATTCACCGCTGCTGCCGAATACAAGGCAAAAAAAGCGTCTCGAGGCGGTGGAAAAGGAGGCAAACTGATCCCGGTTCGCCGCGATCTTGAACTGGATGCTCTGGTGGAAATCCTTGATGGCAAACGGCTGGTTCACAGTCACTCTTACAGGCAGGATGAAATCCTCATGCTAGCGAGAGTATCTCAAGATTTCAATTTCAGGATCGGCACCTTTCAGCATGTACTTGAGGGTTACAAGGTTGCGGAAGCCATTGCGGAAGTGGGGGCCGGCGCTTCCACATTTTCTGATTGGTGGGCTTACAAATATGAAGTGATAGATGCCATCCCTTACAACGGTCCGCTCATGGAGAAGGTAGGCGTAGTAGTCTCATACAACTCCGACAGCAGTGAACTGGCGCGACGCCTGAACACAGAAGCTGCAAAAGCCGCCAAGTACGGCCCTATGTCCAAAGAGGATGCCTTCCGGTTTGTGACAATTAATCCTGCAATTCAACTCGGTATCGATAGCAAGGTCGGTTCGCTGGAGACCGGCAAAGACGCTGATTTCGTTATATGGAACGGCGATCCCATGTCTATGTATACCGCTTGCGAACAAACTTGGATTGATGGCAAAAAGTATTTCGACCTGACCCGGGATAGAGAAATGAGAGCTAAAAGGAACGAAGAGCGAAATACTCTTATTCAGAAAATACTCTCCTCAGAAGAGGATAAAATAGAAAAAGGTTCCGGTAAAGGCCGACAAATGAGAAGACCTGGAGAAGCGGAATCTTACAGCTGCGTGGAAGGAGAACTGCGATGAGAACAACAATAACTACTTTACTGCTTACGGTTATCACTGTTTCCATTTCCTCGGATCAGGTGCCAGCACCTCCGCAGACACACCCCATTTTGCTGATGAACGCAACCATTCATCCTGTCTCAGCAGATGAAATACGGCGTGGCGCTATTCTTTTCGAGAAAGGGGTTATCACTGCCATAGGCCGAAGGATAACCAATCTGCCGGATAACACAGAAACCATTGATCTCCAGGGAAAACATGTTTATCCTGGTATGATCGCCGCTGCCAGTGTGATCGGTTTAACCGAAATCGGCGCCGTGGCTGTAACCCGGGACTTCGCGGAACGTGGTGATGTCAATCCCAATGTGAGAGCCGAGGTTGCCTACCACCCCGATTCTGAAATCATCCCTGTTACCCGCTCAAACGGCGTGTTGTTAGCTCACTCCTGCCCCACAGGTGGACTAATCTCAGGTACATCAGCGGTCATGATGCTGGATGGCTGGACGTGGGAAACTGCAACACTAAAAGCACAGACGGGTCTCCACATTAACTGGCCCAACATGGGCGCGATTAGTTCCAGAAGATTTCGTAGAAGTGAAGAAGAGGTGGCAAAACGTCGAGAAGAAGCGATGAAAAAACTGGATTCAACCTTCGAAGAAGCTCAACGTTACCTTGTGGCAAAAGAAGCGGCAAATCAGTCAGGTAGGATTGAACTTGAAACTGACCTGCGCTGGGAAGCTATGCTCCCCGTGCTGCGTAGGGAAGTACCTGTTTTCATGCATGCCAGCGAGGTAAGGCAGATTGAAAGCGCTGTAGAATGGGCAAATCGTCACAACCTGAAAATGGTCATTGTGGGAGGGTATGACGCCTGGCGCGTGGCGGACTTACTGAAGAAGTATGAAATACCGGTAATCTATGAGACGGTCAATTCTCTCCCCCGCAGGCGTTGGGAAGATTTTGACACGCCATTCACCGGCCCACTTAAACTGTATGAAGCAGGTGTAAAGTATTGCATATCCATGGGAACGGGCGGCGCATCCAATCACCGGAACACTCCCTACGAAGCTTCCAAGGCCGCTTCATACGGACTTCCCAAGAATGAGGCTTTAAAATCAGTTACGCTCTACGCTGCTGAAGTGTTGGGCATCGCTGACAAAGCAGGCTCTCTTGAGAAAGGGAAAGATGCCACACTCATGATTACAGACGGCGATCCGCTGGAGATTACCACCCAAGTAGAGCAGGTTTATATCCAAGGGAAAAAGATAGATATGAGCGACCGTCATAAAGTCCTCTACGACAAGTATAAGGAAAAGTACCGGCAGCTGGGGAAAATCAAGTAGTGTTCTGTTCCTACTTTACTCTCAAACCGGCCGCGGTGCGGCGATAATACGGCGCCAAGTGACCATAAGGCCCGTTAAGGTCAAAGTCCATATCCCCACTTCCAAATAGCTGGGATCACCGTTCCAACCAAAGAGCCCTTTAGCAATGGCACCAATTGCACCCTTATCATGGAAAATAGGGTAACTACCGTTCGGTAATACTGGAGGATTCACATCCCATATCCGGCCTGTGTCTGCTATAATTCCGGCCGATTCCAACTCATGAATGCCGTAAGCCATCATACCCGCCGCTACAAAAATGAGAAAGACAGAGCTAACATTGAAAAAGGTTTTGAGAGGAACCCGTTGTCCTTGAACAAAAATCATGTATCCAAGACCCAATGCGATACCAGCACCGGTCATTGATGATGCAAATGAGAGCCCCCCTTGATTGACAAATACACCATAAAGGAAAAGGACAGTTTCTATCCCTTCTCTGAAAACGGAAATGAAAGCGAGAGAGAAAATGCCCCAGGTTGCCGTATCCGTTCGCCCAAGGACAGTCTCGGCCCGACTCTCCAATTTTTCTGCTATGTTTATATTCCTGGCCATCCATATAATCATGGTTCCCAGAATAGCAGCGGCGGCAATCATCACTGCACCTTCAAAGATCTTTTCGGCCTTTCCTGTAAACCCTCCGGCCACAGCTTGGATAATAAAAGAGGCCGTAAGGCTGAGTACCAGTGCTGCCATCACACCTCTCCACATTACCGGAAGCATGTCCCGTCTCTCTGATTTCACGAGATATGTGTAAAGGATTCCAATAATGAGTGACGCCTCAAGTACTTCGCGAAAACTGATTAGTAATTCAGCCATTGTTTAACCCTTCGCTGATTAGAGTATGATTTTGACACCTGCCACAATACTCCTCGGCATGGTTGGTCGAACCCCAGCGGGCCTGGTAGCCGCAACAGGATGGTTGTCAAGAATATTGTGGACCTTCAGGAAAAGATGGCTCGCTGATGTGACTACATATTCACTGGAAAAATCAAGCAGAGTGACCACATCGGTGGAAAAGAAGGGATCGAATTGGCCAGCGCCAGCGACCGTTCTCATAGCATCTACGTATCGGAAACGCAGATAGGACTGCCATTGTTCGTTCTCCAGGCCAACTTCGGCAAGCGATATTGAGCAAAGTAATATACAGAACGGAAATAATTTCTTTAATCTCACTTATACTTTCCTAACACTGGATTCCCAGAAATGATCACAATGGTTTGTTGAGATTGATTCTCAATTTCATAAATATATAAATATGCTATCAATCGCGTAAGTTAAAACTAGACTAAATTAGTCTGATTTAAGAAATCTTTCAAGAATAGATAGGCAAATGGCTATTGCAACTGAAGGTTTGTAAAGGTATTTTTTATTAGACTGACTGGTCGGTCTATGACAGAAAAAGCTCAAAATAGTAAAAAAGATCATCGAAAAGATCAGATTCTGAACGCCGCGCTCAACGTCATTATCCGGAAAGGATATTCTGACTGCAGGATGGATGACATAGCCTCTGAAGCAAACCTTAGTAAAGGAGCTATTTACTGGTACTACAAGTCCAAGAAAGATATCTTTCTCTCTCTTGTAAACCACTGGGTCAATAGCTTCGGAGTAACACTTAATCATATTGTTCAGAAAGAACAACCGGCATCCGACCAATTGAAATCACTGTTCGATTTCTTTGTCAACGCATACGAACAGAACCCCAATGTATTTAAAGCTGAACTGGAGTTCTGGTCGCTTTCCAGCCGGGACGAAGACTTTCACTCCAAAACTCAGAAGGTATATAACGAGTTTCTTGAACTGATCGAAGCCATTATAAAACACGGTGTGGATTCCGGAGAGTTCAAGAACCTTGATGTGAAAGTGGCAGCACTGTCGATCATGGTCAATATTGAGGGCATTGTTTGGTTCTCTCTTTTCGACTCAGATGAATTAAGCGCCAGACACTACTTTGAAACTATCACAGGCTTTATCTTATCAGGACTATCCAAACAACATGAAGGAGTTCATTATGAGTGATGTTACACTCAGCCGAAAAACAGGTGGCAGGTTTATGGTAGAAACTGTCTGCTCTTCTCCCATATTTACCAGAGAGCAATTGACAGAAGAACAGAAAGAAATTCAGAAAATGGTAGAAGATTTCTGTACCGAGAAGGTAGTGCCTGTCCGTGCACAAATTGAGGAAAAAGATTATGATTTAGTAAGAGAGCTGCTCAGGGAAATGGGCAAACTTGGACTTCTTTCTCTAGATATCCCTAATGATCTTGGAGGCATGGAAATGGACAAGATTACAGGTGTTGTCGTGGCGGAGGCTTTTAGTGTTTCAAGTACGGCTGCCTTCACAGTAACGGCTTCAACGCAGACGGGTATAGGAATGCTCCCTATCGTCTGGTTTGGAAACAAAGATCAGCAGGCAAAATATCTACCCAAGCTTGCCGCCGCCGAATGGATCGGTGCTTATGCGCTTACTGAACCGTCCTCCGGTTCGGACGCTACATCGGCGAAGACAACTGCAGTCCTGAGTGATGACGGAAAACACTACATCCTAAATGGTGAGAAACAGTTTATTACTAACGGTGGTTTGGCTGATGTGTTCACTCTATTTGCACAAGCAGATGGTGGGAAATTCAGTGCCTTTATCATAGAGAAAACCATGGAAGGGTTCGAATCTGGTCCTGAAGAGCATAAGATGGGTTCAAATGGGTCATCTACAACGCCTCTAAAACTGACCAACGTAAAGGTCCCTGTAGAGAATGTTCTGGGAAACATCGGTGATGGTGCCACCATCGCTTTCAACGTATTAAATCAGGGGCGGCTCAAACTCGGTGCTCATGTTTTAGGCGGTTGTAAACTTCTGATTACAGTGGCATCACAATATGCTCTGAATCGGCGTCAGTTCGGACAACCCATTGCATTTTTCGATGCCATCAAGAAAAAGTTCGCAGACATGACCATACGCACTTACGCCCTTGACAGTCTCATCTACCGAACGATCGCTGATATTGATAATGCGGTGGGAGAATTAGATAAAACCAGTGACGATTATTATATCAAGATGGGGCAGATGATGGAGCGGTATGCGATCGAATCTTCCATCTGTAAGGTCATGGGAAGCGAAACCATCGGTTTCTGCGCTGACAATGGCGTTCAAATCTATGGTGGATATGGGTACATAGAAGAGTATCCCATGGCACAAATCTACCGCGACTGCCGCATCGATAGAATCTGGGAGGGTACCAACGAAATCAACAGGCAGATCATCACGGGCTATTTCATGAAAAAAGCACTCATGGACGAGATTCCCATCCGGGAGCGCATTAGCGAAAGAGAACGCTTCCTAGCTTCAGATGAACCGATCGCCCCCCACTCCCTTCTCTCACGGCAGATGGGAATGGTGGAAGCAGGAAAACATCTGGTATTGACTGTCTTTAACGAAGCACTGAATGAGTTCGGTCAGGATCTGAAGAACGAGCAAATCCTCGGTGAAGCGTTAGCTGACTGCTTTATGGATATTTATGCCACAGACTCCACACTGGCCAGAGTGAACCAGGTTTTGGAGAGCAATGGTCAATCCAATGTAATTATGCAAATAGCACAGGTCCTCGCGGCGGAGACGTCTCTAAACCTTTTGAACAGATGTCTTTTATCTCTGAATGACATTTATCATGGTGAGCTTCCTCCAACTGTTTTGGAAATGTACAGCAAGTTTCAAGAGAGGATGCTGCCAAAAGCAGATGTAGCACAACTGAAGCGGGAGATTGCTGATTATGTATATGCTCAAAAGAAATACCCATTTTAGGAGAAAATCATGTCTGGTAGAAAGAGTGTCATAATTGATGCCGTTCGCTCCCCCATTGGAGTCAAGCGCGGTATGATGAACGGAAATATTCGTGCTGATGATCTGTCCGCACAAGTTCTGTCTCAGTTAATGGATCGGAATACAGGCGTTTCTAGGGACGATGTGGAAGATGTGATCATGGGATGTGCTTTCCCGGAAGGTTCTCAAGGCATGCTCATCGCCAGATCAGCTGCAATATTGGCAGGCATCTCCATCAATTCAGGAGCTAAAGTGGTGAATCGTTTTTGCGGGTCCTCCATGGATGCCCTCCATCAGGTCAGCCAAGCCATTGATTCTGGTGATATGGATGTGGGCATCGCCGCCGGTGTTGAAGATATGTTCTCCATCCCTATGGGGGGATTCAATCCCGACTTCCATCCGGAATTGGCGGAGAAGGATTATTATATAGGTATGGGCGAGACGGCCGAACTGCTTGCGGAGGACCTCACCATCTCCCGGGAAGACCAAGATGCTTTCACAGTTGCCTCCCACGAAAAAGCTTTAGCAGCCCAAGCCGATGGAAAACTTGATAATGAAATTGTTCCTGTGGTTCTTGAAAATGGCACAGTTGTGGATAAAGATGAAGGTCCCATGACGCCTGATATGGAAAAGATACAGTCCCTGGAGCCCGCTTTTATTGAGAATGGTACAGTGACCGCGGCGAGTAGTTCACCTTTCTCCATCGGTGCTTCTGCTATTTTAATCACAAGCAATTCCTATGCAGAGGAACACGACCTCACCAGTCGTGCCGAAGTCGTGTCGCGATCCATTGCCGGCGTGGAATGGGACAGAATGGGCAAGGGGCCTCTCCCGGCCACTAAAAAGGCGTTGGCTAAGGCGAGAATCTCATTAGATGATCTGGATGCCATCGAACTGAATGAAGCGTTCGCAGCTCAGTCGCTTTATGTTATACGTAGCGGCGAATGGCCCATGGATAAAGTGAACCTCAACGGTGGCGCAATCGCACTTGGTCACCCTCTCGGTTGTTCCGGCGCACGTATTGTTACGACGCTCTTGAATGCTCTGGAACAAATCGATGGGAAATATGGTCTTGCCACCATGTGCATCGGTACCGGCCAGGGAATTGCAACGGTATTGAAGCGATAACATGTTGCCAACGTTGAGAGAACCAGCCAGTGCCTTGACTCATTTCATCGGTATCATTCTGTCAGCTGTGGGGTTGGTGCTCCTTATCTTGGAATCGGTTAACCCTATAAAACCATGGCATCTTGCCGCCTTTTCTATTTTCGGTGGTGGAATGTTCCTGCTCTACACAGCAAGTACCCTCTATCACTGGCTGGCCGTCTCTACAAAAGCTGTGACATTCCTTAGAAAACTCGATCAGACCATGATCTATATTCTCATCGCTGCTACCTATACACCTGTCTGTCTCATCCCACTCCGCGGCTTGTGGGGCTGGAGTCTTCTCAGTATAATTTGGGGGTTTGCCCTTTTCGGGATTCTGCTGCGAATCTTTTGGAAGAATTTTCCCGATTGGTTTTCCATCACCTCGTATATTTTTATGGGGTGGCTGGCTGTCGTGGCAAGCTGGCCGCTAGTGCAAGCTGTACAAATAGGCGCTATGGTATGGATCGCTTTGGGCGGTATTTTCTACACAGTTGGTGCTGTTATACATTCATTAGGCAGACCCAATCCCATCCCCAAAGTTTTTGGATCACACGAGATCTTTCACGTTTTTGTCATGATGGGGAGCTTTTCCCATTTCTGGGTTATGTACAACTATATCTCAATACTCGATTAAAATGAGGATGAAATGACCAAACAGATTGAAAAAGTTGCGGTACTTGGTTCAGGGACCATGGGGTCTCAGTTGGCTGGACATCTAGCTAATGCCGGAGTTCCTGCATTATTATTTGATCTAAATGATGAACTAGTCACCAGGGGAAGAGATAACCTCACCAAAATGAAACCTGCTCCTCTTTATAGCCCAAATAATATCGATCTTGTAGAACCATGCACCTATGACAAAGACCTGGAACGGCTTGGTGAAGCCGATTGGGTGCTGGAAGCAGTTGCGGAAAATCTGGAGATCAAACATACCGTTTATAAACAGATTTCGCCACACTTGAAAAGTGACGTACTTCTCTCATCTAACTCTTCCGGTCTGCCGGTGGCAAAGATTGCTGAAGCACTGCCGGAGAAACTCCGATCCCGGTTTGTGCTTACACACTTTTTCAATCCTCCCCGCTATCTGCGTCTCGTGGAAATCGTACCCGGGAGTGCTGACAAGGAGGTGATAGATACTCTAGCTGCCTTTACATCAGAATACCTTGGTAAAGGCATCGTCTGGGCAAAAGATACACCAAACTTTGTAGCCAACCGTATCGGCGTCCACGCTCAGATGGTTGCACTCCACCTCACGGAAGACATGGGACTGACGATTGAAGAAGTGGATAAACTTACAGGTACAATCATCGGACGGCCAAAAAGCGCCATGTATCGCACTCTTGACATCGTGGGACTAGACGTTGGTCTCAATGTGGCTCAGAACACCTACGATAATTGCCCTGATGACGAAGAGCGAGAACTTTTTTTAAAACCGACTGTTCTTAACCGGCTTGTAGAAGCAGGACGCCTCGGTCAAAAAAGTGGTGAAGGATTCTACAAGAAAACAAGTGAAGGAATTCTTTCCATAGATTTTGATTCATTGGAGTATGTGCCTCAGAAACGTGTCAGATTCGATGGTTATCGGTTGGCAAAACAACAGAACACCGCTGCCGGCCGAATCCGGGCACTTGCATACAGTGATGATAAAGCCGGAACATTTTTCTGGGAAGCAATGGCGAGAACGCTCATCTATACCGCAAATAGAATCCCGGAGATCTCTGATGATATCGTAAATATCGACAATGCCATGAAATGGGGATACGCCTGGGAGTTAGGACCTTTTGAATCGTGGAATGCCATTGGTGTGAGATCATCGGTCAACCGCATGAAAGAAGAGGGGAAAAAAGTGCCTTCTTGGGTGAAAGAAATGTTGAATTCAGGAGTTGAGTCATTCTATCAACAAGAGAACGGTAAACGGACATATTATTCCATCCCTGATTCAGTGAACGTGGAGGTACTACTTCGACAAAAAGAGATCAATCTTGCTTTGTTGAAATCAAGTGAGAATCTCATTAAACGAGACTGGAGCGCCTCACTGATTGATTTGGGAGATGGCGTATTGAATGTAGAATTCCACAGCATTTTGCAAGCTGTCATGAACCCCATCGATCTTTCTCTGGCCAGCACCATCAATGATGGCCTCGATCTGCTTGAAGCAGGGCGCTACAAGGCTATGGTCATCGGTCACCAAGGTCAGAACTTTTGCGCCGGAGCCAATCTGGCGCTGATCTTGGAAGGGTGTGAAAATGAAGCGTGGGATATTATCGAAGGCACCATAAAAAATCTCCAGGATCTGACACAGCGAATACGTTTTTCCAAAGCACCTGTTGTGGCGGCACCGTTTGGATTTACACTGGGTGGCGGTTACGAACTGGCAGCCCCCGCCGCCAAGCGGGTCTGCTTTTCCGAACTTTATATAGGCCTTGTAGAGGTGGGCGTCGGCCTCATCCCCGGTGCCGGCGGAAACCTGAGGTTTATCCTAAACATTCTGGACAGGGCAGGAGACAAGCCCATCCCTCCATTCCAGGTTGGCCAAAAAGCGCTGGAGACCATCGGCTTTGCCAAGGTATCGACTTCTGCCAGTCACGGACACAAATTGGGCTACCTCCGTCCTGAAGATGAAATAGTCATGAACCGGGATTATCTAATCCACCGCGCTAAAGAGGCGGCGCTTGAACTTGCGGAAAATTTTGAACCACCTGTTTATAGAGATAACATCGTCCTGGCGGGCAAAGGCGGCCGGACAGCCATGACTGTGGCCCTAAAAGGATATCGGGTGCAGGGCAAAATTTCAGCCCACGATGAAACAGTAGCTAAGAAACTGGCTTACGTTCTTACAGGTGGAGACAAAGGCGGCTCCGGCAAACCGCTGGATGAGCAGTACCTCCTTGACATTGAGCGTGAAGCATTCATAGCGCTTTGCGGTGAACAAAAAACTCAGGACCGTATCAGCCACTTCCTCAAAAAAGGCAAACCTCTCAGAAACTAATGAAGGCCGCCACCGTGACTAGCTTCACGGGGCTTTTTATGACAGCATTTTCTGAGCTTTCCTGTACCTCTCAAATCGTTTTTCGTCTTCTTCCGTCACCTTATCTAGCCGGTTTGGATTGAGGTTGTCAAACAGGTCCGCAAGTTTGACCTTAATGGCAATGGGATCACTCCCGGCCCTTTTGATGTAATCCCAATAATCTTCTCCCTCCCCTTCTCTGTGCGTCAGGCAGTCTACAGCATTTAAAACTTCATCAGAAAAACCCTCTCTCCTGAGATCATCCAGTGTCCATACACTATCTTCAACTACATCATGCAACACCGCTGCTATCATTGCCTCTTCGCTGTCCATCTGAATCATTAACCGGATGGGGTGAAGGATGTACGAGATCCCGGTTTTGTCCTTCTGGTCGGTGTGGGCCTCAGCAGCTATTGCTATGGCTCGATCCAGTGTCAAGTCAGGGTTGCTTTTTGATTTTGATGCCCAACTCTTTCAACTGATTTTCAGACACTTCGCTGGGCGATCCGTCCATGAGGCTCAGGGCGCTAGTGGTCTTGGGAAAGGCAATAACATCTCTGATCTGTTTCGCTCCTGCGAGAATCATGACAAAGCGATCAAACCCAAAAGCGATTCCCCCATGGGGTGGTGCGCCATACGTGAGACCTTCCAACAAAAAGCCGAACTTATCTTTGGCTTCCTTTTCTGAGATGCCAAGCAACTCAAAAATCTTCAACTGAACGGCTGGGTCATGATTCCTGATGGAGCCACCGGCGATTTCCCAACCATTTATCACGAGGTCATAAGCCCTTGACCCGGCATTCCCGGGGTCAGAATCGAATTTGTCCATATCTCCAAGAGCCGGTGACGTGAAGGGGTGATGGAGAAATGTCCACTTGCCCGTTTCTTCATCTTTTCCAAAAAGAGGATAATCTTGTACCCAGAGTGGCCAGAAATCATCATCATTGGCCAGGCTGTCCCGCTTTGCGATTTCAAGCCGCAGCGCCCCCATAGTGGCAAGGACAGTCTCTCGCTCCCCGCCAGCCACCAACAGTAGATCGCTCTCTCCCATCCCCAGAGATTCCATAATCTTTTGTCGCAATTCTTCACCAAAGAACTTTGATACACCACCAGAAAGATCGCCGTCATTGCACTTCATCCAAGCCAAACCGCCCAAAGGTGTCTTCTTCTCCTGAGAAGAAAATTCTTTCACAAAGGCTGTCAGTTCATCAATCACTTTCCGTGAATAGCCTTCTGCATTGGAGACCACAATGGCTTTTACAGTTTCAACAGACTGCAATGCCTGAAAATCTGATTCCTCAGCAAATCCGGAAAAATCTACAATCAGCAATTCAAACCGGATGTCAGGCCTGTCTGTTCCGTAGTTTTCCATGGCTTCGTGATAGGACATAACCGGGAAGGGCGACTCCAGAGACAGATCGAGCACATCATCGAAAACAGTACATACGAGTCCTTCTACGACCTGTCGGATGTCTCTCTCATCCACGAAAGACATTTCCAGATCTATCTGCGTGAATTCGGGCTGGCGATCGGCCCGGAAATCTTCGTCTCGGAAACATTTCACGATCTGGAAATACCGGTCATACCCCGCCACCATGAGAATCTGCTTATATTGCTGCGGCGACTGGGGCAACGCAAAAAATCGTCCTTTGTGAAGCCGGCTCGGAACGAGAAAATCTCTGGCACCTTCCGGCGTTGCTCGCATGAGAATAGGCGTCTCAAATTCCATGAAGTTCTGAGATGTAAGGTAGTTCCGCACTACCTGGTAAGTTTTGTGCCTAAGAAGCATATTTTTTTGCATCTCTTCCGTGCGGAGCTCAAGATACCGGTAAGTGAGGCGCGTTTCTTCACTGGCACTTTCTCTGTGACTGATCAAAAACGGCATTGGTTTTGCTTCGTTGAGCACCACGATTTCAGTGACACTCACTTCAATCTTACCGGTAGTTAAATCTTTGTTAACGGCACTTTCCTGCCTTGCTGCTACCGTTCCTTTCACAGAAATCACATCTTCCATGGATAGCCGCTTCGCCAATTCGAATGCTTCGGGATGCGTCTCCTCATTGAAAGTCAATTGTGTAACACCGTAGCGGTCCCGGATATCAACAAAAATGAGTCCGCCGTGATCCCGGCTTGAGGCCACCCAGCCGTTCAGAGAAGCATCTTTATCCACTTGCTTCGAGGTCAAATCACCGCACGTATGCGTCCTCTTAAACATGTAAGAATCTTTCATGAGAAATCAAGAATGAGAAGCCATTTCTAATAAAGAAAAAGCTCAGGGCCAAAGTGGAACCTGAGCTGTGAACTTCCGTGAAAATATTGTAAGAAATCTGATTCTTTTCCTTTTTCTGATTCGTGTTCCTTCTTTTATTGCCCTGAAATCTTCAACCGATTGGCTGCGCGGGAGAGTGCTGCCTTAGTCCGAACCTCATCTCCTTCATCTGAGGAGAGGCGTTTTTTCGCCTTGTCGTAGGCTTGCTGGGCACGAGCAGTATCAATTACCTGAGCTTCTTCCACCGTCTCGAGCAAAAGTTGAACCCTTTCTCTGGCCACTTCTGCATACCCTCCACTTGTGGCAAAATAGCTATTGTTGCCATCCTTTGTCACTTTGATTTCTCCTACAGCAAGAGCAAAAAGCGCGTCGGTATGACCGGCCATGACGCCGAAGAGTCCCTCTGTGCCGGGACACCGGATATATGAGACATCACCCTGATCAAGCGTTTTCGTTGGCGTTACAATTTCAAGCTGGAAAGTGCTCAATCAGAGGATATATCCTTCGCTTTTTCAACGGCCTCATCGATAGTACCCACATAGAGAAATGCCCTTTCGGGCAAGTCATCAAACTCACCCTTAATAAGACGATCAAACCCATCTACCGTGTCCTCAAGCTTAACGTAACGTCCCGGTGTTCCAGTGAACTGTTCTGCCACAAAGAATGGCTGTGAAAGGAAACGTTCAATCCGCCTGGCGCGAGTCACAGTTAACTTATCGTCATCTGCAAGTTCTTCCATACCAAGGATCGCGATAATGTCTTGGAGTTCTTTATACTTCTGAAGAATCCGCTGGACCTCTCGAGCAACATTGTAGTGGCGGTCACCCACAACTCTTGGGTCAAGGACACGAGATGTGGAATTCAATGGGTCCACCGCTGGATAGATGCCCAGTTCTGAGATCCGTCGATCCAGCACTGTCGTTGCATCTAAGTGTGCAAAACTGGCCGCGGGAGCGGGATCTGTAAGGTCATCGGCTGGAACGTAGATCGCCTGTACGGAAGTGACAGATCCTTTATTAGTGGAAGTGATCCGCTCCTGCAGCTCGCCCATTTCCGTAGAAAGGGTAGGCTGGTAACCCACGGCCGAAGGCATGCGCCCCAAAAGTGCAGACACTTCAGAACCGGCCTGTGTGAACCTGAATATATTGTCTATGAAAAGAAGAACATCAAGACCTTCCTCATCCCTGAAGTACTCCGCCATAGTTAGACCAGTCAGACCAACACGGAGTCGGGCCCCCGGTGGTTCGTTCATCTGACCAAATACCATGACCGTCTTATCAATAACACCCGATTCCGTCATCTCAAGAAAAAGGTCATTCCCTTCACGGGTCCTTTCACCCACCCCAGAGAACACAGAATAACCGCCGTGTTCCGTGGCAATGTTGTGTATCAGTTCCTGAATGAGGACTGTTTTCCCTACACCGGCGCCGCCGAAGAGACCGGTCTTTCCCCCCTTGGTGTAAGGCTCTATAAGATCTACAACCTTGATACCAGTATCGAGAACTTCCCGCGTTGTGCTGAGTTCCTTGTGTTCAGGCGCCGGACGATGGATTGGATAGGTCTTCTCTGTTTTCGGAGGTTCCTTGTCATCGATGGGATTCCCAAGAACATCAAACAGGCGGCCTAGGGTCTCTTTACCTACAGGAACAGAGATGGGATTGCCGGTGTCCCCAACCGCTTGTCCACGAACAAGCCCGTCAGTGGAATCCATGGCTATGGTCCGTACAACAGAATCGCCGATATGCTGAGCCACCTCAAGGGTCAGTGTCCCTTCTCCATTTCGATCAATTTCAAGGGCGTTAAGAATTTCCGGCAGGTGACCATCTTCAAATGCCACATCCACAACAGCGCCCATGATTTGTGATACTTTTCCAAACTTTTTCATTCTTTTTTTTTCACCTTAATATGTTGCCAATGCTTCCGCGCCACCAACAATCTCAAGTATCTCCTTCGTAATCGCTGCCTGGCGCGCTTTATTGAAATCCAAGGTCAGATCCTTAATTAGTTCCTGAGCATTTTCCATGGCGTTATCCATGGCCACCATCCGTGCTGCCTGCTCACTGGCGAAGGATTCTAATAGATATTTCCACATCTGTACATTGAGATGCCGCGGGATAAGAGAGTGGACAATCTCCTCTTTTGACGGTTCATAGAGGCGATCAACCGCCTTAATAGAATCTCCCTTGTAGGTCAACGGGAGCAGGTCTTCCACACGAATCTCCTGTGCAGCCACATTCTTGAACCAGTTGTAGACCACACATACTCTATCCACTTCCCCACCGGTAAAATGACTGACGATCTCGCTGCCAAAATCCATGGCATGCTCGAAGGAAAGATCACTCCAAAAATCTGTGAAATCTCTAATGATTTCATAACCGCGAACCCTGAAATGATCCCTTCCTTTGCGACCGATACAAATGAGATCTACATTTCCCCGCCCGGCTTCGGCAAGCTCTTCTTCGGCCCGGCGTATGATGTTAGCATTGAATGCACCCGCCAAACCCCGGTCAGAAGTCACCACAACCAGCGCTTCCCGTTTTACTTCCCTCACATCCAGCAGAGGGAGAAGTGATCGATCTACATCGGGTAGGAGGGATGTGATTACTTCAGAGAGACGGTTAGCATAAGGACGGACCTGTTCCATCCGCTCTTGGGCTTTGCGCATTTTTGCGGCGGCCACAAGCTTCATAGCTCTGGTCACCTTCTGAATACTTTTAACCGACTTGATCCGGTCTCGAATGTCCTTAAGGTTCGCCACGGCTCTCCTCTAAACTGTAAAACCTTTTTTGAATTCGTCAACGGCCTTCTTGAGATTTTCTACAATTTCATCGCTGAGCTCGCCGCTGTCTCTGATACCGTCAAGAGTCGATGCACAGTTGGTTTCCAGATAAGAGAGGAACTCCTCTTCAAAGCGCTTCACCTCATCCAGTTCAATATCATTCAGATGGCCATTATTACCGGCCCAAATGATGGCAACCTGCTTCTCCACGGACATTGGGGCATATTGATCCTGCTTAAGGATTTCCACCATCCGCTGACCAAGAGTAATCTGCTGCTGTGTCGCCTTGTCCAGATCAGACCCGAACTTGGCAAACGCCTCCAACTCTCTAAATTGAGCCAGGTCCAGCCGGAGCATACTAGCAATCTTTTTCATGGCCTTGATCTGAGCATTCCCACCCACGCGGGAAACAGAGATACCTACATCAATTGCTGGGCGAACGCCGGCGTTGAACAGATTAGTTTCAAGATATATCTGGCCGTCCGTAATTGAAATCACATTGGTGGGAATATAACCGGCAACATCACCCTCCTGCGTCTCGATGACAGGCAGTGCAGTCAGGGAACCGCCACCAAGATCGTCGCTCAGTTTACTGGCTCGCTCCAAAAGACGGCTATGAAGATAGAACACATCGCCGGGGTACGCCTCGCGTCCGGGAGGCCGCCGCAACAGTAGAGACATCTGCCGGTAGGCCTGAGCATGTTTTGAAAGATCATCATAGATTACTAGCGAATGTCTGCCGTCATCGCGGAAAAATTCACCCATGGTGCATCCAGAATAGGGAGCAATGAACTGCATCGGTGCTGGATCAGAGGCGTTGGCAGCTACCACAATGGTGTAATCCATAGCGCCGGTTTCTTCCAACTCTGCCACCACTTGAGCAACGGTGGACGCCTTCTGCCCAATAGCCACATAAATGCAATAAACCGGGCTGTCACCACCATGAGTGCTTTTCTGGTTAATGATAGTATCAATGGCAATTGCTGTCTTCCCCGTTTGGCGGTCACCAACAATCAACTCACGCTGGCCTCTGCCGATGGGAATCATACTATCAATGGACTTCAAACCGGTCTGTAGGGGCTCCTTCACCGGCTGACGCTGAAGAACACTTAGAGCCTTCCGCTCAATGGGTCGAGACTCATGGGTCTCGATGGCACCTTTGCCATCAATGGGCTGACCAAGAGGGTTAACAACCCGACCAAGCATTCCCTCCCCCGCCGGAACTTCCACAACACGTTTAGTCCTTTTGGCAATATCACCTTCTTTCACTTTTTGACTTTCGCCAAAAAGAACCAAACCCACACTGTCCTCTTCTAGATTGAGTGCCATGCCGAAAACATCATTGGGAAGCTCAACCAGTTCTGAGCTCATGACGTTTTCCAGTCCGCTGACCCGGGCGACACCGTCACCGATCTCCAACACTTCGCCTACTTCCGATACATCGATATTCAGATCAAATTTCTCAATCTCGGCTTTTAGCAAATCTTTGATCTCGGCTGTTTTAATATCCATGTTTATACTAATCCTGTTTCGTTTATATCAATCCGCTCTTCAATCTCGCAAGTTGACCCTGAAGAGAACCATCTAAAAAGAGATTGCCCATGCGCAACTTGATTCCACCGAGGAGGGACCCATCTGTTTCAGCTGACATTTCAACTCGTTTAGCCATAGACGATTCAAGCGCCTGTGTAATATTACCAATTTCATCTTCGTTCAGCTTTTCCGCTGTGTAGGCTGTTACTGCCAGCAAATTCAATTCTCGCTCCCGTCTTGATTTTACCCAACGGTGAATGCCACTCATGAGGCGATATTCTCTTTTCTCAGAAAGAATGCCAAAAAGTGTTGATACAAGCGGGTGAGAATTACTACCCAGCACTTTGCCGACTATGGCATCTTTCTGGTGACTATCAATTCTCCGAGTATGGAAGAAAGCGCGAAAGGAAGCATCTTGCTTTAAAAGCTGGGTAACAAAAGATAGGGATTGGTACACCTCTTCAACTGCCTCCATTTTAGTAGAGGCGGTATAGAGCGCTTCCCCGTAACGTTTTATCTTGCGGTTAAGCTTCATTAACCTTCTCCGCCTTTTCAAGAGATTCCTTGATAAGTACCATATTGTCTTTTTTGGAGAGATTTTTACGAATGAGCTTTCCGGCAATCTGAATGGAAAGTGACGCCACTTCACCGCGTATGTCGCTAATAGCCTGCTCCTTTTCAGCGGTAATCTGTTTTCCAGCCTGGGCTACGATAGTTTTGGCTTTCTCTTTCGCTTTCGCCTCAATCTCATCCCGGACCTTTTCAGCTACCACTTTGCCGTTAGACACGATGGACTGGGCTTCGGCGCGTGCTTTGCCGATAATCTTTTCGCCCTCGGCACTGAGGCGTTCCAGTTTCTGCTGAGCCTCATCAGCCTTTTCCAGAGAGGAACGAATCTTCTCCTCTCTTTCCGATAGTGCCTTGAGAAGCGGCTTCCAGGCGAATTTTGCCAGGAGGAAAAAAAGCAGCAGAAAGGTGAGAATGGTCCAGACGTAAAGTCCAGGATCTAGCTGAACGAGCGGATTATCCATATTATCCGATTACTTAAAAAACAGCGTGGCAAATGTGAGCGCTAACGCGATAATTGCTACTCCTTCCAGAAGAAAAAGTGGAAGGTTAACCGCAGCGGTAATCTCTGAAGCCGCTTCAGGTTGTCTTGCGATACTTTCAGCTGCCGCAGCGGCCAGCTTTCCAATACCTAATCCGGCGCCTATGACGGCGGCTCCCATACCCAACGGAATAAAGGCTGTGGCTTCCATATTGAACTATCTCCTATTGATTAGTGGTGAACATTAATGGCCATCCCGATGAAGACGGCTGACAGTAAAGTAAATACATAAGCTTGAACTAGTGTCACAATGATTTCCAGGCCGGTAAGACCTGTTGCAATGGGTACAGAAAAAGCAGCAATTCCAATACCCGCACCAAGACTATGAAAAACTTCAGCAAAGATGGGAATGAAAGATAAGATCGCCAATATTGCAATATGGCCACCCATCATATTTGCTGCAAGTCTCATCGTAAGAGCGAACGGCTTAACAAACATACTGATGATTTCGATAGGTATCAGGATAATATAAACCAACAAGGGAAGTCCGTGAGGGACCAGGTTCTTCCAATACTGCAGAAAACCGTGAGCTCTTGTGCCGGCAATCATAATACAAACGAACGTGATAGAAGCCAGGGCAGAAGTGACCACAAAGTTACCTGTGGCGGTTGCTCCCCCATGCAGAAGCGAATTGATAAGAGAATGATCATCATGCGGAGAAACATTTAAAACTAATCGTCCCACAACACCTATGGTGTCAAAAATTGGGATGAGCCCAATGGCATTCGCTGTGAGTATAAAGAAGAAGTAAGTAAAAATTATAGGTGCCCAAGTGTCCACCCATTTCGAACCCACATTCGGTTTAACAACAGAATCCCGAAGAAACATGACAACCGCTTCAACTACATTCTCTAGCCCTGTGGGTACATCGTCTTTCCTTTTAAGGTAGGTTCGTACTGGAATTATAACCACCATACCAACAATGGCCGCGACCACCCATAGCATGAACACATGCTTAGTTACGGAAAAATCGATCCCAAAAATTGTGGGGAGTTGAATAATAGGATGGTGAATATCAGAATTGGAAATATGATGGATAATGTACCCACCCACCTGATCCATCACACTCCCAGAGGTATTTTCACTTCCCGCTGTTGTTTTCATCCCGCACTCGTGAGCCTTTAAAAACCGATCTAATAAAAAACGCTTCAAGCACATGAAGCGTTATAAAATAGCTTATAAAGCTAACAAAAAAGGTGCGTTCGTTGAAAGGAGAAAAAGCAACTATCCCTATCATATAGACCCCATAAATAACCATTTTCCCAATGAATGATTTCATCATAAAAGAGGTCAGTTTCCTGGGATCGCTGACAAAGATGGATTGAATCCTTGTGATTGTAAATTGGCCAACAGCCAGTGGCATGACCATACCCAGGAATATCTCAACAATGTAATCCTCAATAAAGATCCAGGAGACCAGAGACCAGGAGCCAAAACAAAATAAAATGAGGGAAATAGAGAAGCGATTTACGCTCACTTATCACGCCAGATCACTTTCGCCATCTCGTAGAGACCTACCACAATCCCACAGGCAATCCCTATCATAAACCAGAGAGGGAAAGATTCACGCCACCTGTCAACAAAATAACCGACACCCCCCAGAAGAATGATGGCCCCCGCCTGAACGTAGACCGCCCCGATGTATGGACCTGCCTGGCGCAACGATTCCGACATCCACCGAAATGAACTGGTGGTGAAGTTTTCACTTTTTTGATTGGAACTCAATTACTGTATTAAACAGAGGATTCTTCGTCCGGTTTTTCAGGATACTCTTGGACGGTGGGTATTTCAGGCTGAGATTCAGCATTCTCCAGCGACTGTTGGTTTGTGGCAATATCGCATCGACCTTCGAAACTGGCTCCCTCCTCAATCACAAGCTGTTTATACACAATATCCCCGTAAACTTTGGAATTGCCCCTCAGAACAACCTTCCCCGCCTGAACGTTGCCGTGGACGGTGCCACCTACCATCACCTCCCCCGCTTCCATGTCACCTTTAACAATTCCGGTTCTTGTAATGCGGACTATGCCGGATGTTTTCACACTGCCCATGACTTTCCCGGAGATGATGGCGCCACCCTTCAGGACAATCTCACCGGTGATAACGGCATCTTCACCAATCATTGTTTCGACGTGCTTCTTATTATCTCTTTTCATCACTCCCCAGTGTCATATAATCTGCTCTGTACTCCGCTATGAAAAGCGCCGGATCCATGGTGTTTCCATCTTTCCAGATCTCAAAATGCAGATGGGGACCACTGGTAACACCGGTTTCTCCTACCAGTGCAATCAGTTCACCCCGCTTTACGCGATGCTTCTCTTTCACAAGGTTCTCAGCGTTGTGACCGTAAAGCGAAAAATAGTCATTACCGTGATAAATTATGATCAGATTTCCGTAAGAGTAGTGCCAGCCGGAAAAAACGACCAGACCATCGGCCGTTGAGTGAACGGCCGTCCGTACCGGCGCAGCCACATCCAACCCGGAGTGTCCCTGCTGAGTGGAGGATGCCCCTTCCAAAAATGATTGCGAAACAAAACCGTGAACCGGCACATGGGAAGGTACATTCTCCAAGTATGAAACAGGAATTGTTAGAGGCAATTCCCCACCTCCTGATGCGCTTGGTTCCGTGGTGGCCGGCACGCCCAAAGACTGCCTGACATATGTGTCCATTTCCTGAATGCGTTGAAGGTCGCGGATCATTGCAAACACTTCCTTTCTCTCGCTCCTCATTTTTTGGTTATCAGCGTTCAGGTCAGCAATTTGTTTGAGTTGACCAGCAGAGTATAAGAGTGCAGTGATACCGCCAACCACAGAGAGCAATACAGCCAGTACAAGGAACCGGAGGCCGCCGCGGCTGAGCCGGAATCGCTTGGTTTTTTCTTCCTTTTCCGAAACGAACAGAATTGTGTACTTCTCACCTGCCATGTTTTAGTCTTCAATCTCTGAAAAAAGTTCTAGGAGTCGCTCTAGGTCATCATCAGAAAAATAGCTGATTTCAATGGTGCCCCCTTTTCGCTTAGGGGCAATGAAGACCTTTGTGCCGAAAATTGAGATCAGATCATTTTCTAGTTTTCTGATGTCCGCCGATTTGGCGAGCTTCAGTTTTTTCTTCCGCCTTTTAACGGGGACCTTGCCGTCGCTCATCTGCGCCACAAGCTCTTCCACGGTACGAACAGATTCCTGCCTTTCCACAACCCGCTTACAGAGAGACAACATTTGGGAGGTCTTTTTCAGTCTCAACAGGGCGCGGGCATGTCCGGCTGAGATTTCATTCTTCCGCAGGCTTTCAATCACTTCAGCAGGCAGTTTCAGCAGCCTCATAGTATTTGAAATATTGGCACGGCTTTTTCCTACCGCCTTGGCAATTGCCGTATGGGACAGCTTATACTTTTTGCTGAGCATGGCATAAGCTTCAGCCTCTTCCACAACATTGAGATTCTCCCGCTGGATGTTTTCAATCAGCGCCATCTCCACCATTTCAACATCATCTTCGATCTCCAGAACATGAGCCGGCACTTCCGTGAGACCCGCAAGCTTCGCCGCCCGCAGACGCCTCTCTCCTGCTATCAGTTCATAACCTTTATCCCGGGTCCGAATGGTGACAGGCTGTATTATCCCTTTTTCACGTATGGATTCTGCCAGTTCTCTGAGGCTTTTATCATCAAATTTCTGCCGGGGCTGATGCGGATTCGGTAAGACAAGATTTAAAGGGACATGGAAGATTGAATCAGTCCGGACCGACTCATCCGTCGTCTCGCGAATAAGTGCGTTTATTCCTCTACCTAGCCTTTTTGTTGCCACTATCAAGCATCTCCTGAACCAAAGTTAAGTAATCCTGAGCACCAGGTGAATTGGCTTCGTACAATAAGATCGGCTTGCCGAAACTGGGCGCTTCACTGAGACGTACATTTCGTCTGATCACGGTCTTGAACGTTTTCCCGTTGAAATATTCACGCAACTCTTTTTCAACCTGTTTCGAAAGGTTCAGCCGTCCGTCATACATGGTAATGAGAACACCTTCAATATCGAGCTTAGTGTTCAGGTGGCGTTGTACGAGACGGATGGTCTGAAGCAGTTGGCTCAATCCCTCGAGGGCAAAATATTCGCACTGAATCGGGATGAGGACAGAATCAGCGGTGGAGAGCGCGTTCAGTGTCAACAGTCCCAGCGATGGTGGACAGTCCAGCAGGATGTAATCGTATTTCTTCACCTGTCTCTTAATACAGTCCCGGAGCCGGTACTCTCTCGCCATCATCCCCACGAGTTCTATCTCGGCACCCACGAGATCATGGGTGCTGGGTACAAGATCGAGGTATTCTAAAGCTGTTTTCTTAATCCCCTTGGATATGGGCTTCTCCCTTATAAGGACATCATAAATAGTTGATCCATTGGGGGAAAACATTTCAGAGAGACCTGTGGTCGTGTTGGACTGAGGGTCAAGGTCAATGAGGAGTGTTTTGAATTCAGAAACAGCCAGACTCGCCGCAACATTGATGGCTGTGGTAGTCTTGCCGACACCACCCTTTTGATTGGCAAATGCAATTATCTTTCCCATGCGATTCCGACGGAGTAAGAAAATTGAATTTAACCCGAGGCTCGTCCAGAAACAAGGTGTCTTAAAACGACTTTCTCGTCGAGAAACTTCCCAAGTTATGCTTGCGGAGGCGAGGTGCCCCGCCTATATTGCAAGCAAGATTTTCACCCTTATTTAACCGTGCGAAAACCTGTTATCCTCATTACCGGTGCCAACGGCGAAATCGGACACGGACTGATCAAAGCTATCGCTGAACGTAACGATTTCAACATTGTGGCGATGGACCTGAATCCGCTGGAAAGCGACCTAAAATTGATGGTTCAGGACGCCGTCACAGCAAACATATTGGATACTAATATGCTAGAACGAATCAACGCCAAATATGAGATATCAGCCATTTACCATTTGGCAGCAATCCTAAGCTCTCGAGCTGAATTTTCCCCCCACATCGCCCACGACGTAAATGTGGGAGGAACACTGAACTTACTCAAGATTGCTGTGGAACAGGCATCCAGTCAGGGGAAAGCTGTGAAATTTTTCTTTCCCAGCTCCATTGCCGTATATGGCCTTGGCGATGCTGACGTAAAAAAGAATGCCGGTGCCATTACTGAGAATGAATATTGCCAACCAAAAACAATGTACGGCTGCAATAAACTCTACTGTGAACATCTCGGAAGATACTTTTCCAAATATTATCAGCGCCTTTCTGCTGTTTCCCCCGGTGGCATGATCGATTTTAGGACTATTCGATTCCCCGGCCTCATCAGCGCGGATACGGTACCGTCCGGAGGCACAAGCGACTACGGACCGGAGATGATCCATGCGGTAGCACAGGGAGAGCCTTACGCCTGTTTTGTCCGGCCGGACACCACCATGCCGTTTATGACTATGCCCGACGCCATCTCCGCCATGGAGAAACTGATGGAAGCTGACGCCCAATCACTCACAAGAACAGTCTACCACATATCATCCTTTTCGGCCTCCGCTCAGGATTTTGCTGACAAGATTTCGAACCTTTACGAAAAAGGTGAAATCTCATTTAAGGTGAGCGATAAGCGCCAGGCTATTGTTGACAGCTGGCCTTCAGAACTGGATGACACAGCGGCACGAACAGACTGGGGTTGGGAGCCGGAGTTCGACTTTGACGCTGCTTTTGACAATTATCTCGTTCCGGAGATCAACAAAAGATACGGGGAATGAGTTGGAGAAATGGAGAATCCACAGAATATTCTCATCTGGTTAATAGAGGATAAAGATGGATACGATTAAGTTGAGACTAACAGATGAATTGAAGGAAATTCGTGATGGGGGTCTGTTCAAGTCGGAGAGGGTGATTCAATCCCAGCAGAGTGCCAAGATCACGGTCAATGATGAATCGGTCATCAATTTCTGTGCGAACAACTATCTCGGCCTGGCAAACCATCCGGAGCTCATCAAAGCTGCTCAGGAAGGTCTAGAAAAATGGGGTTTCGGGCTCAGTTCTGTCAGGTTCATCTGCGGCACTCAGACTATTCACAAAGAACTTGAAAAGAAGATTGCACAGTTTCTCCAGATGGAAGACACGATCCTATACACTTCCTGCTTTGATGCCAACGGTGGCCTTTTTGAAACCCTTCTCGGCCCTGAGGACACTGTCATCTCAGATCAGTTGAATCACGCTTCCATCATTGACGGAGTCCGGCTCTGCAAAGCAGAACGTTTCCGCTATGCCAACAACGATATGGATGAACTGGAATCGATACTGAAAAAGACGCAAAACCACCGGACGCGCCTTATCACAACAGACGGCGTCTTCTCCATGGACGGGTTTGTTGCAAAACTTGACGGGATCTGCGATCTGGCCGAGAAGCATAATGCTCTAGTTCATGTAGATGACTCCCACGCCACCGGATTTTTCGGCCCTACCGGCCGCGGTTCTATTGAGCACAGAAATGTCATGGGCCGAGTGGATATCGTCACATCCACCATGGGCAAAGCGCTGGGCGGTGCCAGCGGTGGGTTTACCTCCGGAAGACAGGAAATAGTGGATATCCTGCGGCAGCGGTCGCGGCCCTATCTGTTCAGCAATACGGTTGCGCCAGCCATCATATGCGCCACCATCGCCTGTCTCGATATGCTTTCTCGAACTACCGAGTTGAGAGATAGATTGGAAATTAACACACTTGAATTCCGGGAACGGATGACCGAATCGGGATTTGACATCAAGCGTGGCGTCCACCCCATTGTCCCCATCATGTTGGGTGATGCAAAACTGGCCCAGGAAATGGCGGCGGATCTGCTTGAGAAAGGTATTTATGTCATAGGGTTCTCTTATCCTGTGGTTCCAAATGGCGCGGCTAGAATTCGGGTACAGATCAGTGCTGCGCACACAAAAAAACATTTAGACCAGGCCATTAATGCTTTCATCGCTGTAGCGAAACAGCACGAGGTTCTTTAATATCACATCCTGACGAAACAGTGATTTCGAAACTCAGTTCATTGGAGGAAAGGTTATGTCTACTTCCAGACGAAGTTTTCTGAAACGGTTTGGTGCCGTGGCGGGGGGAGCGGCCCTGATTCCCACCGCAAAAGCGGGCACAATGAAAGAAACTTCAAAAAAACCGACCCCGCTGAGCAGAGATTCATCCTGGGCCGAGGTCCAGAAACAATTCATGCTGGATCCGGAAATTATCTATATGAACATCGGCACGGAGGGGTCTCTCCCCCGACCCGTTTACGACGCATACATTGCTTCGCTTAAACAGTTTACCGCGAGCCCAACAGACGCTGCTTTTCTGAACGAAGATCTCAACTACTTCCAGGAGACTAACAGAGAGAAGGTGGCGAAGTTCATGGGTGCTGAGAAAGACGAGATCGTTATTACTGGTAATACCACCATGGGAGTAAACGTGGTCCTTTTTGGCCTCGATTATAAGAGCGGTGATGAGATCATTTCAACCCATCACGACCATGTGGCTGAACTATCGCCAGCTAAGATCCTTGCCAAGCGGCGGGATGTGAAGTTCATACAAATAGCAATCCCTTCCCCACCGAGTGATAAGAAAGAGATTCTCTCCGCTTTTCGCAAAGCGATCCGTCAGTCGCGGAACAAGCCAAAGGTGCTGCTCATCTGTCATATCAATTTCACCACAGGCCTACGCATGCCCGTAAAAGAACTGTGCCAGCTGGCCAAAGAATACAACATGATCTCCGTGGTTGACGGCGCCCACGGACTCGGCATGCTGGATCTCGATATGAAAAAACTGGGATGCGACTACTATTCAACGGCCGGCCACAAATGGCTCAACTGTCTCCCAGGAACAGGTGTTTTATACATGAAAGGCGGCAGTAATAACCCCAGAGGGATGTGGCCTGTCCTGTCTGAGACCTATGATGTTCGAGATGAGAATGACGAACCTCTCGATCTTGCCACACAACTTCAGGTGCGAGGACAAAATGATACGCCCGCCTACGTGGCCATGGCCGCCGCAATAGACCTTCAATCTGAAATTGGAAAGAAACGAATTGAGGATCGGGTGCTCGATTTGAATGATTACCTCAGGCAGCGGATCGTGGAGACTTGGAGTGAAAAGAGCCTCTTTGTCCCTCCTCCAGGTAAAGAAAATCGAGACCTCACCAGCGGCATGGCCTCATTCAACCCCAATATAAAGAGGAGGTATGAAAAAGAATATGTGGAGAAAATCTGGGAAAAGGTTTACGGGGAACATAAGATCTGGATCCGTTGGGTCAGTTTTCTGGATAAACCTTCGGACCTAAAGCGGGACAGAAGGACCTATGCCTTCAGGGTCTCTACCCACATTTTCAACGATGAAGCACAGATTGATAAAATGATAAAAACAGTAGAGACAGTTGCGAATCAGATCTAAGAGGCAAGTAAATTAACCGAGTGATATGACAGACTGTTGTACTGACACCGCATGTGAGATCAATAAGTTTCAGGCACGGCAGTCCAAGATGTTAAAGGTAGTACTCTCCATCAATCTTGGAATGTTTCTGCTCGAGTTCGTGGCGGGGCTCATGGCCGCCTCGACAGCGCTGCTTGCAGATTCCTTGGATATGCTCGGCGATGCTTTGGTATATGGGTTTAGCTTGTACGTCGTCTCTCGCAACGACACGTGGAAGGCAGTGTCAGCCGTAATCAAGAGCGGGATCATGGCTCTATTTGGACTGTTTGTGCTCGGCCAAGCTGCCTACAAGTTTCTTACCCCAATAACTCCGCAGTTCGAAACGGTTGGTTTGATTGGACTGATAGCCCTAACGGCAAATGCGGTCTGTCTTTCACTGCTGTGGCATCACCGCGCAGAAGATGTAAATATGCGTTCTGTCTGGCTCTGCTCACGCAACGACATCATAGCCAATACTTCCGTTTTGCTTGCTGCGCTGGGTGTGTGGCTCACCAATTCTCAGTGGCCAGATCTTCTTGTGGGACTGGGCATTGCAGTGCTGTTTCTGCGTTCAGCGTTTCATGTGTTTCAAGACGCCGCCGCAACATATGCGGCGCATAACAAATCGCTCAACAAGATCTCTGGGCCGCGGCGCTCCTTTCCGTCCAGTTAAATCAATCTGTCAGTAATTAAATGACACATAATGAAAGTGTAGAAGCATACGATATTCCGGAACGGGTGCGCACCTACGATGCCGACATGGACATCATGCACCCTCTCCATCACAAAATGATTGAAGTAGCTCTTGAGGTTCTGCCTTTCCAGCAGACTCAATCGTTGAAAGTTCTCAGCCTTGGTGTTGGAACGGGCCTTCAGGATCAGCTTGTTTGAGCCCTTAATATCTTCAGTTATTCGGGCTTAATTCATACTTTTGCCAATGTTCAGTGTAGCTTTTTATTATTTAAACATGGAGACTTTTCAAAATGAAATTCGGAATATTATTCACCACCGCATCAGCCGTTTTTGTGATGATGATTTTTCCCGGCTGTGGTACCAGCGGCGAAAACGTTTCTTCGCCTAAACCCGGGAAGTTAAGCAAAGTGGAAGCAACCAGAACAAACCCGTTTTATCAGGAAAGTACGCTTTACTTCAAGTATCCTCCCTTTGACAAGATTAAGAACGCCCACTATGCCCCCGCTTTTGAAAAGGGGATGGGGGAGCATTTGGAGGAAATTGAAGCCATTGCCGATCAAAGTGAGAAACCCACCTTTGATAACACCATTGTGGCAATGGAAAAATCAGGCCAGCTTCTGGATAGGGTTGCCACGGTGTTTTACAGCCTGTCTTCCGCCCACACCAATGACAGCCTAGAGGTGGTCCGTAGCGAAATGGCTCCAAAACTTTCTGCCCACAGCGATCAGATACTGTTGAACAGCAAACTGTTTGAGCGCATCAGGACACTTTATGAACAACAAAACAATCTGGGCCTCGATGCAGAAGCTGTTCGCCTGATTGAAGAGACCTACAAAGATTTCATCCGTGCCGGTGCTAATCTGTCGGCTGATGATAAAGAACGCCTTAAGGCCATCAACGCGGAGCTGGCGACCCAGCAGACCACTTTCAGTCAGAATGTACTGAAAGAAGTGAACGATCTGGCTGTGGTGGTGGATTCCCGTGAAGAGCTTGCAGGTCTTTCCGAGGCCATGATAGAGGCTGCGGCGAAAGAGGCGGAATCCCGCGACTTGACGAGCAAATATGTCATTACCCTTCAGAATACCAGCGGACAGCCGCCGCTTTCTTCTCTCGAGAACCGCGCCCTTCGGGAGCGCATTCACAAGACATCTCTATCCCGGGGCAGCCGCGGCGGTGAATTCGATAATCGCGAAGTATTCTCTAAGGTTGTGCAACTCAGGGCAGAGCGGGCTCAACTGTTGGGTTACAAAAACCATGCCGCCTACATATTGGAGAATCAAACCGCCCAAACCACAGATGCTGTGAATGACCGTTTGTCTGATCTTGCCCCGCCTGCAGTCCGCAATGCCAACCGCGAAGCAGCAGATCTGCAGAAAATGATCGATGCCGAAGGAGGCGGCTTCTCGTTGGCGTCTTGGGATTGGGATTATTACACAGAAAAAGTGAGGCAGGAGCGGTACGAATTCGATGAATCCGAATTAAAGCCTTACTTTGAACTGGACAATGTCCTGAAGAACGGTGTGTTCTACGCCGCCACCCGCCTCTACGGCATCACTTTCAAGGAACGTACCGATTTGCCGGTGTATCAAACTGACGTCCGAGTGTTTGAAGTCTTTGATACGGACGGAGTTACTCTAACCCTGTTTATTTTTGATCCCTACGCCCGCGCCTCTAAGCGAGGCGGCGCCTGGATGAATGCCTACGTTTCTCAGTCAAAACTAATGAAAACCAAACCTGTGGTGGCCAACCATCTCAACATTGTGAAGCCACCGGAGGGGGAACCGACCTTGCTCACTTTTGATGAAGTGACCACCGCTTTCCATGAGTTCGGCCACGCCCTTCACGGCATGTTCTCCGATGTGACTTACCCTTCCTTTTCAGGAACTTCAGTTCCAAGGGATTTTGTGGAATATCCATCCCAGGTGAATGAAATGTGGGCCGACTGGCAGGAGATTTTGGAGAATTATGCCGTTCACCATGAAACTGGTGAACCGATGCCAAAGGAACTTCTGGACAAGGTGCTAGCTACACAGAAATTTAACCAGGGCTTTACCACAACTGAGTACCTGGCGGCCTCCTTGTTGGATCAGACGTGGCATCAGTTGACGCCGGAGCAAGTCCCTGATGGGAATGGACTCCTAGCCTTTGAAGCGGATGCTCTCAAAACCGCTGGTGTGGCCCTGGAAGCCATCCCGCCCCGCTACCGGTCGACCTATTTTTCACACGTCATGGGCGGCTACTCTGCCGGATACTATTCCTATATCTGGAGCGAAGTGCTGGATGCAGATACAGTAGAATGGTTCAAGGAAAACGGCGGCCTTAAGCGTGAAAATGGGAACCACTTCCGAGAAACACTATTATCCCGTGGTGGCAGCGAAAAGGCCATGGTACTCTTTAAAAATTTCCGGGGTGCTGAGCCAAATATCCAGCCTCTCCTTGAGCGACGAGGCCTGAATTAGGTAAGAAATCTGTGGTAAAGGTCTAATATGAAGAGGACAAAATATGTCAGTCTCGCGCCTTGATCACATAACCAAGATCGGTGTTGAAGTCATGGGAGACCTGGCTGATAAGCTGTCGGATCCCGAGGTGTTGCGGTTGGAAAATCTGGACACTGACCTGCGTCCTCCTCAATCCGCCGTCGATTTCACAAAGCGCGCCGTAGATGACGATGAAGCGAACAGTTATCTTCCTTTCTTTGGCCTAAACCCACTCCGGAAGGCGGCCACGGCTCTAGTAGAACGTCAGTCGGGTCAAACCTACAACTGGGAAACAGAGTGCGTTATTGGGGCAGGAGGTATGTCTAGTATTCTCAATGTACTGCTCGCAACGCTGGAGCCAGGTGACGAAGTACTCTTGACTGATCCCATCTACGTGGGTCTTATCAATCGTGTCCGACTTGCAGGTGGCGTTCCTAAGTTTGTTCCTCTTATTCCTTCACCAAAGGGGTGGCAATTGGATATGAAAGCACTGGAAAAGATCGCTCCCGAACCGGTGGAAGTAGCCTTGCTCATGAGTCCCGCCATGCCGACGGGATGTGTTTTTACGAGAGATGAATGGGGTGCATTAACCAATTTTTGCAAACTGGCCGACTGCTGGCTCATTGATGACACTGCCATGGAGCGAATCCTTTACAATGACAAGCCGGCTATTCACCCCGCATCCTTTTCCGGCATGCGTGATAAAGTCATCACCTGCGGTGCTGTCACCAAGGAATACCGCATGATCGGTTGGCGTGTGGGCTGGGCAGTTGGCCCCGCCGAGATCATGGCCGATGTTATGCGCGTCAGCATCAGCAATGTGGTCTGCCAGACTGGTATCGCCATGGGTTCGGCGGCGGTAGCCATTGAAGATCCAGATGACGGAATAGAGGCCTCTGTGGAGGAATGGAAGCAGCGCCGATACGTGGCGGTGGAGGAGTTGAAAGATTTTGATGTTATACCACCTGACGGCGGGTGGTCTTTTCTGGTGGATGTTTCACCATTGGGAATGGACGGCCCTACCGCCTCTAAACGGCTACTGGACAAGGGAAAGATCGCTGCCACGCCCATGGTCAACTGGGGAAGCGAAAACAGCACCAAGTATGTCCGGATCGTCTTCTCCAACGAGCCAGTAGAGAGGCTGAAAGGTCTCGGAAAACGGTTTAAGGATTCTTTATGTAATTGAGGGTGACTTGTGAGTAATCTACTTGCTGCCCATAGACGGTTATCTCCTGACTGACCAATCCTCCTTCCCTTTCCGCCTCGTGTCGTAAATTGACCGCTGTTTATGAAATACCGTGGGGATAGGATCTGATAATCATGCACCGCCTTGTTTTGATTCTATTGATGTCAGTTCCGTTGGCGGCGCAGACTTACTCCGTTTCCGGTTTGGTCACCGATCCCGATGGCAAACCTGTCTCTGAAGTCCATGTAACACTCACACCGGGATTTTTCACACTCTACACTTCTCAGGATGGTTCGTTTCGTTTTGAAGGCCTCTTCCCCGGCAGCTACACTCTTGCTTTTCAGCACATCGGTTTCCTGACATCAAGAGTGAAAGATGTAACAGTTCAGGACAGCAACATCATTATGCAACCCCTTACTCTAGAATTCGATGTTCTAGATCTTGAAGACGTTTTTGTTACCGCAAGTCGAGCTGAGCGTGACATGGTGGAGATCCCCGAGTCTGTCAATCTTGTTTCCTCCCGAGAGATAAGAGAGCGTAATTCCAGAACCTCCGCGGAGGCGCTCAGAGAAGAGGTGGGCGTTTTCGTTCAAAAAACAAATCACGGCGGTGGATCAGCCATCATCCGGGGGCTCAGCTCAAACCAGATCCTGCTCCTGGTAGACGGCATACGTCTCAATAATTCCATCTACCGTCTGGGCAATCACCAATACCTCACCACTGTTGATCACCAGATGGTGGAAAGGATTGAAGTTGTCCGGGGACCCACGTCTGTCCTCTACGGCAGTGACGCCCTGGGTGGCACCATCAATCTCATTACAAGGAAGCCGCCAGTTGAAGATATTGAAAGGTCATTAGGTGCCAGGTCATTTCTCCGCTACGCCACCGCCGATCAGGAAAAAACAGTTCGGGGAGAGGTAATATTGGGCAGCAACCGCTACGCCTTCAGGACAGCCTTCAGCCTGAAACAGTTCGGTGATCTCCGGCGAGGTGCCAACGGGAATGATCACGAGATTTCCGGCAATGAACTGGTCCAGTCTCCCACCGGCTTCGGCGGCTACGACATTGATACAAAACTGATCACCAATTTGACAGACGATCAGACCATCACACTGGCTCATCAGTTTGCCAAACAGGAAGAGGTCCCTCGATACGACAAATATCACTACAGCGGTTATCACCGCTGGCTCTACCATCCTCAGAATCGAATGCTCACCTATGCTGTGTATGAAAACGAGGGCATTAACGCCATCTTTGATGTGGTCCGAGCCACTGTATCTCTTCATCTTCAAAAGGAAGGTCGGAATATTCAGAAAAAAGAATCCTCCTCAATACAGAATGAGCTGGATGAGGTAGCCACTAAAGGATTTAGTCTCAGCGGTATCCGAGGGAGGGGTCGGCACCAGATTGTCGCCGGCGCCGAGCTTTATCATGATGATGTGGCCAGTGAGCGCTCATATTCTGATCCGCTTACAGGGACCAGCACAGATGATGACAGGGGCCGGTATCCTGATGGTGCCACATACCAGAGCATTGGCCTTTATCTTCAGGATGAAATGAAAATGACGGATCGCTGGATGATAAAGCTAGGTGTTCGGCACAGCCAATACAGAGCGGAATTCGACATGAATTCTGCGGTTCCTTACAGTCAAACATTCTCATCTTTCACAGGAGCGGTGGGATCGGTCTTCAGACTGTCCGATTATGTTTCAGCCAACCTAAATCTTGCTCAGGCGTTCCGGGCGCCAAACCTGAGCGACATGGCAAAGTTGGGAGAGTCAAAAGGCGATGTTTACGAAGTGCCTAATACCAATCTTCAGCCGGAAAAGTTAATGAACATCGATATGGGGCTGAAGATTTCAACAGAGTCCACGAGGACTGATATTACTGTTTACAGGTCATTCATCACTGATCTTCTGGTCAGTGTTGATGCCACCTATGCTGGCGCCGACACCCTTGTCAACGACGATCAGGTATTTAATGTGAAAACCAAGAAGAACTTGGGTGAGGCTATCATACAGGGTGCCGAGATAGCTGTTGATTACTCTTTGGCTAGTTCGCTCAGTTTCAGGGGAAATCTCACCACAACATACGGAGAGAACACAACCTACAATGAGCCTGTGGGCGGTATTCCGCCACTATTCGGACTGGCCGGCGTCAGGTGGAGCCGCGGGCGTTTATTCCTTGATGGGTATAGCCGATTTTCAGGGAGGCAAGACAGGCTTTCAGCAGATGACTTGGATGATCCGCGCATACCGGCAGAGGGGACACCGGGGTGGTTTACTGTGAATCTCCGCGGTGGACTCACCTTCGGTCACTCTCTCATTGTTCAGGTCGCTTGTGAAAATATTCTCGACCGAAACTACCGAGAGCACGGTTCCGGTGTGAACAGTCCGGGAAGAAATTGGGTCATTTCACTTCAGATGACCCGTTAACAGCAATTAATTCTCAAGAAAGGACCCAAAAACCGGTTGTTGTGATAAAGACCTCAAGGTAAATTCGCCTCGCTTTTCCGGCTCTGTTCCCTAAGAAGCAGAAGTTAAATATGTTCAAAAAAAATACACCGAGATTAATCATTATTGGTGTTGTCTTGCTCTGGGCACTCTATGCCCTCTTCCCTACCATCAAATACAACACCCTCTCTGAAAATGAGAAGGCATCTATGGAAGAAGATGGAACATTGGAGGACCTAGAGAAAAAGACACTCCGGCGGGGATTGGACCTTCAGGGCGGAATGCATATTGTCCTTGAAGTCGATATTCCAACGCTTGTAGAAAATCTCGCTTCAAATAAGAACGACCTCTTTTATGAGGTTTTCAACAAGGTCAAGACTGAAGACGAGGTTTCAGCGGAAGATTTCATCAGCCGATTCGTAACTGAAGCCCGAAGTCAGGACTTAAGGCTGAACCGCTACTATATGGATTTCGGCAGCGATCAGGCTGCCATTCAATCCGCTTTGGACGAAGAGGCGATGGATGCCATCAACAGAGCGTTGGAGATCTTGCAAAACAGAGTGGACGAGTTCGGCGTCTCTGAGCCAACTATACAGAAACAGGGCAATCGCAGAATCATCGTGGAGCTGGCCGGCATTCAGGATCCTGAGAGGGCGAGATCGCTCTTGCAAAGTACCGCTCTCCTGGAGTTTGCCCTCCTCAAGGACGGTTCCGTCACGCAAAATCTCCTCGCTAGGGTGGACCGGGCGCTGAAAGGAAGCAAAGATCTGGAAAACCTGCTGGAAATCAAAGAAGAGGCAACCGATGAAGAAAAGGCTCCGACTGAGACAGAAACACGGGTGGCCGATGAACAGGAAGTTTCCCTCACAGAACTTTTTGGGAGTATAGAAAAAGATACGACAACAGAAGACACCACTGAAGTTCTGGTGGACAGAAACCTGTTTGAGGAGCAGCCTTTTTCTTCCTTGTTAAGGCAGATTGGAAACGATCTTGGTGTCCCTGAGCAAAATATACGCGCCGTGAACAAAATTATGGAAATACAGGATATTCAAGATATTCTCAAGGGTGATGAGGGGCGTTTCTCCATGAGTAAGGAGAAAGAAACATGGACTCTACCTGAGGGCGATAGTGAATTCTTCTACCGCATGTATCACCTTGAGGCCGAAGCTGGCCTCACTGGAGGTGTAATCGAGGAGGCACTAGCCACACTTTACAACGGTCAGCCAATCGTCACCCTCAGCATGAATTCGGAAGGAGCTAAAACATGGTCCCGGATGACCGGGGCAAACGTAGGCAGACGCCTGGCCATCCTCCTGGATGGAAACGTCCACATGGCGCCTGTAATTCGGACAAAGATCACAGATGGGCAGACACAGGTTGAGGGCTTTGCCAATATAAATGAGGCGAAAGATATTGCCATTGTTCTGAGAGCCGGAGCACTGCCGGCACCTGTTGATATTATTGAAGAGCGCACCGTTGGACCGTCTCTGGGCCAGGATTCTATCGATCAGGGTACCCGTTCCATTATCATCGGACTTGTTCTCGTCCTGGTATTTATGGTCTTCTATTATAAAGGGGCTGGGCTCATCGCCTCTTTTGGACTGCTGTGGAATCTCATTCTGGTCCTGGCCATCCTTGCCATGCTGAAAGCTACATTGACGCTCCCCGGTATCGCAGGTCTCATTCTCACAGTGGGAATGGCTATAGACGCCAACGTCATCATTTTTGAAAGAATTAGGGAAGAACTGGATAAAGGCAAAACACCGCGTTCGGCCATTGACAGCGGTTACTCCCGCGCTATCACCACCATTATTGACGCCAATGTGACAACGATTCTGGCATCTCTTGTTCTTATGCAGTTCGGTACTGGTCCCATCCGCGGTTTCGCGGTGGTCCTTTTCTGGGGAATTGCCACCAGTATGTTTACCGCCATTTTTACTACGCGGACCATCTTTAACCTGATTGCCGCTAAGCAGAACCTCAAGACATTAAGTATATGAGATTTCTCAAAGAAACAAACATCGATTTCCTCAGCATGCGCCGTTTCGGCTTTGTTATTTCAGGTTCATTTATTTTAGCGGGACTTTTGTCCCTTTTACTCCAGGGTGGACCGTTGCTAAGTATCGATTTTACGGGCGGCACACTTGTACAAATCCAGTTCGAGGAGGCACCCAACATTGCAAAGGTGCGTTCAGCCCTCGAAACTCTGGACGTAGGCATCGGCGAAGTGCAGACTTTTGGCACACCTAATGAGATACTGATCCGGCTTCAGTTGAGTCAAAATGCTGAAAACCTTACAACAGAATTGAGGGCAGCACTGGAAGCTCAGTTTCCGGGGCAGAGCCTCGATTTCCGCCGTGTTGAAACAGTGGGACCAAAGATTGGTTCTGAACTTAAAGGAAAGGCCTTCTTCGCCGTATTCACCGCAATCATCGGTATCCTGATCTACGTTTCCATCAGGTTTGAATTGAGATTTGCCATTGGTGCAATTGCAGCGCTGGTCCATGACGTTCTCATAACGCTGGGCATTTTTTCTATCCTGAATTATGAGATATCGTTGTCCATTATCGCCGCCTTTCTGACTATTGTCGGTTACTCGCTGAATGATACAATTGTTGTTTTCGACAGGGTCCGTGAGAATCTGAAGCGGCATAAAAACATCGATAATAAAACCATTTTCAATAAAAGCATCAACGAATCTCTATCAAGAACTATTATTACCTCCTTGACCACCTTTACAGTCGTATTTATCCTTTATGTTGCCGGCGGAGAAGTGATTCATTACTTCGCTTTCGCAATGATCATTGGGGTAATTGTCGGAACTTACTCCTCCATCTATGTGGCAAGCCCGGTGGTCATTCTCTGGCAGCAGTGGTTTACTCCACAGTCAAAGTAACTCTTTGACTGCACGACTGCGTTTTTCTCTAATTCTCCATAACTCCCCTCAGCAATGACACCTAAAGTCTTTATCCTCTACGCACTCTTGTGCCTGATCTGGGGAACAACCTGGATGGCCCTCAAAATCAGCCTCAACTATATCCCGCCTATTTTCGGACTGGGGCTGAGATTCACTATTTCATCGCTCATCCTCTGGCCATTCCTGCTAAGAAAAAAACCAAAGATTAACCGTTCTTCCATCGCCATCAGGGTCTACCTCAGCTTCAGCCTCTCCAGTTTTGTGGCGGCCTATTCACTCACCTACTGGGGAGCCCAGTTCATCTATTCCAGCCTCGCTTCAATCATCTGGGCACTGCTGCCCATATTCGTATCTATCCTTGCCCACTTTATGCTCCCGTCCGAACCGCTGACACTGAGGCGCTTCGGCGGTGGTTTGCTAGGACTTGCAGGTGTGGCAGCCATACTGACTTCCAACGGTGGAGAGAAAGAGGTTCAGATGGCGGGCGTTCTGGCAATATTTCTGGCCGTTGCCCTGGCTTCGGTACCAAACGTCTATCTAAAAAAACATCATAAGACTGTGAATCCCCTTCACGTAAATGTGATTGCACAGTCCATCGCAGCTATAGTCCTCATACCCTTATCCTTCCTTCTCGAAGAACCGATGACAACCGTTTGGAACAGCACAAGCATTATAACCCTTGTCTATCTTGCCATCTTCGGGACAGTCATAACGTGGACTATTTACTTCTGGCTCTATAACCATATCTCCGTGAATCAGATATCAACACTTGGACTGATACCGCCTGTGTTTGCTTCAATCCTTGGATGGATTTTCCTCGGTGAAAACTATGGTTATGAACTTTTCACCGGCGGTATTCTGGTCTTTCTGGGCGTTTACCTAATCCATTCCCGCCAAGTCCACGGCCGGGAAGGTATATAAATCGGGGAACCTTTGGGGACAACAACACTCCCAAACTTGACATAACCCAATCAAAGGGTTACATTCGTCAAGGGTATGGCAACATATACACTCACCGTCAACGGCAATAAACATCGCGTCAATGTAGAAGACGATATGCCTCTCTTATGGGTTCTACGTGATGAGATAGGACTCACCGGTACAAAGTTTGGCTGTGGTAGAGGACTCTGCGGGACTTGCACTATTCATTTGGACGGAGAACCAACCCGGTCCTGCATGACCTCAGTGGAATACGCCGACGGTTCTGAAATTACTACCATTGAAGGCCTCTCGAAGGATGTCTCTCATCCCCTACAGCAGGCTTGGATTGATGAGGAAGTTCCGCAATGCGGTTACTGTCAATCCGGTCAGATCATGACTGCCGCGGCTTTGCTAGAGCAAAATTCCGATCCCTCCGATGATGATATTGATGTGGCCATGAAAATGAATTTGTGCCGCTGTGGAACTTATCAACGTATTCGCAAGGCAATACATAGGGCAGCGAAGGAAATTTGATGGCTCAGTCTACTGTTAGCCGCCGTGATTTTCTTAAGGTCTCTTCTACTGCCGGGGCAGGGCTCATGATCGGAGTTTTCCTACCGGCCAAAGAGCGCCTCGTGGAGGCAGGACTATTACCAGCTGAGCCGTTCGAGCCAAACGCTTTCCTAACAATCAATCCTGATAATACTGTAACCATTACAGTTGCGAAATCTGAAATGGGGCAGCAAGTCCGTACATCCCTCCCCATGATTATTGCTGACGAACTGGACGCGGATTGGTCTCAAGTCAAAATCGCTCAAGCGGATGCTCACCCTGACAAATACGGTAGTCAGGGAACAGGCGGTAGCGGTTCCATCAGGCGCTCTTTTGAGAAATTACGAAAAGCGGGCGCTGCCGCCCGGGAGATGCTCATTGAAGCAGGAGCAAATGAATGGAATGTGAATAAATCCGAGTGTACAGTTTCCAATGGAAAGGTGGTACACAGTTCAACTGGCCGCCATTTCACCTTTGGAGAATTAACTAAAAAAGCGGCCAATTTGCCCGTTCCGGATGACCCACCGTTAAAGAACCCCAAAGATTTCAAGTTTATTGGAAAATCGATGCCTGGTCTTGATACACCGTCTCGCGTTGACGGCTCAGCACAGTTCGGTATGGATGTTCAACTGCCTGATATGCTCTATGCAACCGTTATCCGGTGCCCTACTTTTGGCGGGAAAGTAAAATCTTTCGATTCCCGCGAAGCCAAGAAGATTAATGGTGTAAAAGATATTTTCGAAATTGAAAAAGGGATCGCCGTCGTCGGTACAAACACTTGGGCAGTTATTAAAGGGCAGCGGGCTGCAAAAATCAAATGGGAGCATGGCAAATTTGTCAAGTGGAACAGTAGCCGTATCAGAGCCATGATGAAAAAGAAGGGTCTTGGCCATGCTGTGGTGGCCCGTGATGAAGGGAATGTTGCCCAAGCCCAAAAAGATGCTAACAATGTTCTAGAAATGGTCTACGAGGTTCCGTTCACATCGCACGCCACCATGGAGCCTATGAACTGTGTGGCGCATGTAAATAACGGGAAATGTGAAATCTGGGTCCCTACTCAGGTGCCACAACGGGTTCAGACCACGGCCGCCGAAGCACTGGGTATTCCTGAAGAGAAAGTGACAGTTCACGTGACAATGCTAGGTGGCGGCTTTGGCAGGCGGTTATGGGCAGATTACGTCACAGATGCCGTAGAAATATCAAAGAAAACCGGTAAACCTGTATTAATGCTCTGGACCCGGGAGGAGGACATGGCTCACGGTTTTTACCGGCCCACAAGTATCCATAAACTATCAGCATCCATGACAAAAAAGAACCGGGCCACCAGTTGGTCTCATCGCGTCATAGCGCCATCCATTTCCGCTCAACGGAGCCCTGAGACATTTTCTAAAGGAAAGCTGGACCGGAGTGCTGTAAACGGGGCCAGCAATGTGCCGTATGAAATCCCTAATATTCTTGTGGACTATGTAATGACCAATACAGAGGTGCCTGTTGGATGGTGGCGGTCGGTCTACAACTCCCAGAACGCTTTTGCCAACGAAGGATTCATTGATGAACTGGCCCATGCCGCCGATATCGATCCATACGAATTTCGTCTGAAACTTTTGAAGAAATCACCGCGGCACGTTGGCGTCCTGGAACTTGCCGCTGAAAAGGCAGGATGGGGTAAAAAGCTTGACAAAGGGCGAGGTCGAGGCATTGCTGTACATAAATCATTCGGATCCTGGGCTGCCCATGTAGCTGAAGTAACAGTGAACAGCGATGGCAATTTCAGTGTGGATCGTATTGTATGTGCCATTGATTGCGGACTTGCTGTCCATCCCGACGGTGTAAGAATGCAGATGGAGAGCTCCATTGTTTTCGGTCTCACATCCACACTGAAAGGTGAGATCACTATTAAAGACGGTGCCGTGGCACAGTCCAATTTCCATGAGTTTGAACTTTTGAGAATAGATGAAATGCCAAAAGTTGAAACTTACATCATGGAAAGCAACGAGGCCCCCGGCGGCGCCGGCGAACCGGGACTTCCACCTGTTGCTCCAGCTGTAGCCAATGCCATTTTTGATGCTACCGGCATTCGAATTCGTAAGCTGCCCATCCGACCGGAAAATCTCCGGGTGTGATCACTTACGCCTCTCTGAACACTCCTATAGGAAGACTGCTAATGGCCAAAACAGGCCGCGGCATCTGTAAGATCAGCCTCCCCTCTGAACACGATAGCTCATTTTTTCACTGGCTCAAAGATCGGTTTCCGGAGGAAGATATTATTGAAGATTCCGAATCTTTATCTGATGAAATCAGTCAGCTCCAACAATATTTCAATAGCGAACGAACAGAGTTCACTTTCCCTCTAGATCTGCGCACCACACCCTTTAGAAAAAAAACACTACAGAAAGTGGCGGATATCCCTTTCGGGGAGACAGCTTCTTACAAGGATATAGCTGTTCAAATTAACAAAGAAAAAGCGGTTCGTGCCGTTGGGAGTGCAAACGGAAGTAACCCTATTCCAATCGTTATACCATGCCACCGCGTCATCGCACACGATGGTTCCCTGGGTGGCTATGGCGGGGGCCTCCCCACGAAGAAATGGTTCCTTAAGCATGAAGGCTGTCTCTAGGCACCATTCTGATTGACCTGTTTAGAGGGACGAGTTAACTTTATTCTCAAAGAATTATGACGTCAGTAATGAAACACCTCCGTGGGAAGATTGTGGCAGGGTTGGTCACCAGTGCCCCAATAATTGTAACTATTTGGTTACTGACTATTCTATTTCGTTTTTTTGATGGGTTTGCAGCACCCATTCTAGACCTGCTCTTTCCCATTCATATCCCAGGCCTAGGCGTTATCATTACACTTCTGTTCATGTATTTTCTGGGTGTCTTGGTAACCAACATTCTTGGCCGAAAACTCGTTTCTTTTGGAGAAGCTATCTTGAACAGGATTCCTCTGGCGAATTCTGTCTACGGAACTGCAAAGCAATTAACCCAATCCTTCAGCGGTGGATCCAGCAAAGCATTCCAGAAAACAGTGCTGATATCCTATCCCCGGCCCGGAAGCTGGACTCTGGCGTTTGTCACCGGCCAGTCAAAAGACGAAAACGGCAAACCCTATTACCATCTGTTCGTCTCTACCACACCCAATCCCACCTCAGGTTTTATGTTAATCATTCCGCAGGAAGACGCCATAGATCCAAACCTATCCGTAAAAGAAGGATTGGAAGCAATTATCTCTGGCGGTATGCTGGCACCTGAAAAAAACATGATTGCCAGCAAATCTGAATAGAAAAACGGCCCGAAAGAAAAGTGGGGTTAAGGAGGGTAAGACAGATCTCCCGGGCCGATGAAATGCTAATACTATTCTCAAACCTATGAAAAGTTGCCCCAACAAAACAAAATTTATTTGACCTTTATAATCATTATAATCATTAGTTATGCAGTTGGATCCTTCCCTACAAGTATAATTGTAGCAAAGTCAGTGGCCGGAATAGACATTCGCCAGCACGGAAGTGGCAATGCCGGTATGACCAATGTTGTCCGAGTAATCGGATGGAAACCGGGACTTTTAGTAGGTGCAGTTGATATTATTAAGGGATGGGTTGCAACGGCATGGGTCCCTTATCTCCCTTATGTTAATTCCATAGAAATGGACATTGCCATCATTCAGATAGTGGCCGGGGCCGCAACTGTTCTGGGTCACACATTCACAATCTTCGCCAGTTTTCGGGGAGGGAAAGGAATTGCCACACTGACGGGCATGATGATTGCCCTCTATCCCATTGCTGTAGGCGTATGCATCTTCACATTTGGGATCACTTTAATTACCTGGGGATATGTTTCCGTCAGTTCCATGACAGCATCGGTTACTCTGCCACTGGTGGTCATTCTTCTGCCGCTGATCGGTTTCCCGCCACCGTCCCAGCCCCTGGTAATCTTTTCCGTCATAGTGCCTGTCTTTGTGTTCCTAACTCACCGGGACAATATCAGCCGACTTCGTCAGGGGAATGAGGAACTGTTTGAGAAGGCTGTTCTGTTAGGCCGCAAGAATCACTCTAACCCTTAATACAGCTTAAAACTTTTGTCCTAATCCGAAGTTAATTCCTTTTGAGATGAATGCTCCCGAATAGAATGACCACCCAAAATCGAACCGAATAACGCCACCCGGAATTGGCATTCGGATACCAAAGCCTGTGCCCAAAAGAGGGTCACCTTTAAAGAGATCATGAAGCTGCCTGGAAGTATAACCAAAATCAAAAAAAGCGACACCGGTTAATCCATATTCCGCATTGAACATCGATGCTGAAACCGATGAAGTTGGAATAATTGTTTGGCGTGCCTCCGCTGAAAAAATGAATCGATGGTTACCAAACCTGAATGATTGTGATGGATTTGCATAATCTTCACTATTGGGCACTGACCAACCTCGAACAGTTGAATTGCCACCGAAATAGCTCAGCCATACCTCGTCCATAGAGCCAAAAGAAGTAGCTAGTTTGACACCAACGCCAAAAGTCAATTTTTTTCGCCCTTGAATGGGCGACCAGTATTGGCTGACGGACTGTGTCCACACAAGTCTATTCCCATCACCTTGGGTTAAGTCAATCATAGAATAAAAACTTTGAGCAATCATTCCTCCTCTACTGGGGTCTCGGTAAATATCGCGAGTGTCATAAATGACTGATCCCTGAGGAGCTATGTAGGTGAATGAGAGTGTATCGCTTTCTTCAGTAAACTGTTTGTGCTCCAACTCGAAACCTGCTTGCACTTTCCAGCGATATCCAAACCACCGCCCTAAGTTTGCTTCAAAAGCTTCAGTAGATTGAACATAAGGCAGAAACGGGTGAAGGAATAGATTCTTTCCCAAATTCATAGATAGAGAAATATGATCCCCGGCAATCCAAGGATCAGAATATTGGAAACCAAACATTTGGATAGCGCCAATAGCACCACCTACCGCAAATGCCTGATTTCGGCCCCGGAAGTTTAATATTCTTACGCCGCCTCCCAGAGACCACCCTTTGTCTTCCCAATATATGGGTGATGCCGCGGGCCAGATTCGCCAACTCTCTAACACCTGGTAGACAAGCTCCACTGACCCATCTTTTTGAGGAACCGTACCCCAGAGAACGCTACTAAAAATCGCGAGGTTATCTATGCGGTCTCGGTCTTCGCTGACGATTGTGCTGTCCAAGTGCACGTCTAGCGGGTGCAGGATCTCCCGCCAAATAATATACTCCTTGGTGACAATGTTACCGTCCACACTGATCTTACTGACGACAGGTGCTGACTGCCCCATAACTTCTAGATGGAGAGCAATCAATAAGAATGGAATGAACCGGCCGAGATGAATGTCCGACAGGAACACTGGTTGCACCTTCTTACATCTCGCTGAGTTCTTGGTACAGATGAATGGCGCTGAGCGTCCCCAAGGCGTAATTCTCCAAATCGATCCATTCATTGGGGGCGTGGGCGTTCTCTCCGGGAAGACCGAAACCGATAAGGAGACACGGTAGGTCCAGAGTGTCGGTCATGTCCCTTACAAAGGGGATTGATCCACCTTCACGGATGAAAACTGCTTTTGTCCCGAACCCTTTTTCCAGGGCCCGGCTAGCGGCACCAAAGACAGGATGAGTCAGATCACCTAAAAAAGGCCTGCCGCCGTGCATGCGCTGCACTGTTATTTCCACTTCAGGTGGGGATATCTCATTAATGTATTTTTCAAACAGGTTACCAATTACATCCGGTTCCTGATTTGGGACGAGTCGCACACTCACTTTGGCGTGTGCCTCGGCCGGAATAACCGTTTTTGACCCCTCGCCCGTAAATCCACCCCAGATGCCGTTCACATCGAGGGCCGGACGGCACCAGAGACTTTCCAGCACAGAATAACCTTTTTCCCAGGTCAGTTCCGGTGCACCCACCTCCTGCCGGAAAACTTCTTCATCAAAAGGGAGCTCAACCATAGCGGCCCGCTCTTCCTCTGCCACATTCACTACATTGTCATAGAAACCGGGAATAGTGACGTGCCCATCAATATCTTTCAGCTGCCCTATGATGTCCGTCAATGCATGAATCGGGTTCTTCACGGCACCACCGAATATACCGGAATGGAGATCCTGTTCTGATCCCCTGAGATCGATCTGGAAATAGGCGATACCTCTCAAACCGTATGTGATGGAAGGCCATCCTTTCTTTACCATACTGGTATCTGAAATCACAGCCACATCAGCGGCGAGCATATCCTGGTTTTCTTTGAGAAAAGGTTCCAGACTTTCGCTTCCGACCTCTTCTTCACCCTCGACAATACATTTGATATTCAAAGGAAGCTTGCCAGCTGTTTTCATCCAAGATTCCATAGCTTTAAGGTGAAGATAAAACTGTCCCTTGTCGTCAACCGTTCCTCGGCCATAAAGGCGTCCGTCACGTTCAGATGCTTCAAACGGAGGCGTTTCCCACAATTCAAGTGGATCCACAGGTTGAACATCGTAGTGACCATACAGTAATACCGTTGGACAACCTGGAGCACCAAGCCATTCTCCATAGACGATTGGATGTCTTTCTGTCTCCACCATTTCTACCCGTTCAAAACCAACTACTTTCATCGCATCCCTGACGTATTGAGCACACCTTTGTATATCTTGCTTATGCTCCGAACTACTGGAGACACTGGGGATGGCTACCAGTTCCTTCAGTTCATGAAGAAAACGGTCCCTGTTTTCTTCAGCGTACGCTACTGCTTTTTCAATAGACATAATTCACCTCCTCAAATCAATGCTCGTGGCCTTTTTTCTTATCATCTTTGCTCCTTGGAGGATAAATGTTCCCTCGATGGCACGACCAGCAAGTAACAGGTTCGTAAGCCAGTGGATTTAGGGTGTTCTTGTTTATGTTCTGGGTCATTATCATCATCTGGCGAGCAATCTCCTTATGTTTATTCTCATCAGATGGAAAATCACGTACATTGTGACAGTAGGCACATTTTACGCCAAGTGACGGGGCAATGTTCTTTTTCATGAAATCCATCACCTCTTTCTTCGTTTTGAAAGAGAGTATCTTGATATTTTTCGTGTCTTGTGCCTCCAGTGTGTGGGAAACGGCCACCAAAAGAAGGGTTATCAATATTCTTTTCATTTTCCTCCTCTCTAAAACCAGGCATGGGTCTGAAACAGGAATTCAATCGGTGACATTCCGGTGCCCGACACATGTGTTTTTCTCATTTGAATCTTTAACTCCAGAAAACTGAATGGGTAAAGTTCAGCACCCAACGAAAATCTAGAAAGAGCATTTTCTAGTAATTCAATATCCTCATCAAAAAAATCATATTTAGCAAGCAAATGTATTCCCGGTTTTATCATCCAGGCGATCTCACTGTAGGAAGCCACACTGTTTACGTCACCTGTCCAGCCACCGGCAAAATCCACCTCGCCTGTCCAAGTGAGCCGATCACGGGAGATACCGCCAAAAAAACCTTTAATCTCTGTGTCACCTTCGGAAAGGTACGATGCACCTGCTAAACCACTATAATCTCCTAGAGAGGAGGAATACTCAGCTCTGATGACCGCTGTTCGATTAGATGGCGGCCCGAGAAAAGTGGCTTCAGCTGCTTCGCCTGCCAAAAATCCGTTTGAGAGACTCGCAGTAAACAGGAAGTCTGACCTGAACATACCCAGCTCTGCAGTATTAACCGGAGGAGTCAAAGGTGAAAAGGGTAGCCCTTCTTTAAGAAGGCCGTGAGTTCTCTGTAGATTCCCTCCCCGGATGAAAGAGGTGTGATCGTCCAGCATGAGTCCGTACATGGGTCGCATTCTTCCTACCCTGACGTAGCTGTTGAGGAATGGAAAGAAAGCGTTTGTCCAGTACTCCGTATTTTCCTGCAGTACCTCCAACTCTACGTAAAGACCCATCATCCCTTTTAGATCAAAATAGGCATACAAATCTGTCTGCATGGGAAAAGCAGTTGACTCCTCGCTATCGGTGATGGCCTGTATTCGCAGGTCGGCACCGATCCGGAGATGATCAGTCAGTTGACCCACGTCATCCAGAGTGATGAGCGAACCTGTTGTAGGCATGGGCAGTTCATCAGTTGAGACGATCAGCATGCCGTAGTCATTTCTTAAGGCTCCTCCGGCGGGATTCACGTGACAAGTATTGCACGATGACCCCTCTTTGATGGCAAAACGAGGGATAGCGCTAGCTGATTGTACCAATAGAAAGGAGATGGCTATTCTGAGAAGCAATCGTTGACTCTCTTTAGTTGTTCTCAGCACCTTCGGTAATCCAGGCTCGGATATTGGCAACACTGGCATCACTGAGTGTACCACCAGGCGGCATTTTTGAACCGGTCTCGGAACTTCCCACTATTTTCAGATAAAGGACTGAATCCTCCGACTTGCCAGGATCCACCAATTTTAATGGAGCATAATTCATTGATTTCACATTAACGAGATTTGTGTAACTGTTCCCTTTCGTTAGATTGAGGTTGGTTGAGTGTCCCGCTCTGTGGCATCCTGACGTGGCACAGCTGATATCAAAAACAGGCTGGATGTCACTGGAGAAACTGACTGACTCATTGGAATTGTCATCTGTTTTTGGTTCGCTCCCCATATCAACGCAGCCAAGTAGCAGGAATAGACCTATAGGGGATCCGATTCGAGGAATCTTATTTTTCAATCGTTAGTGAAACTATAAATGTAACGCCTTACTTCAGAAGTGCCATTCTATGCGCCAGGATGCGATCATCGTACTTTAGAATAAAAATGTAGATGCCAGAAGAGAGCGTGATACCACGATAATTCTTTCCCATCCAGACAAGAGAATTGCTCCCGGGCTTAAGAGTGATAGGGCCAAAATCGTAGACCGACCGACCGGAAATCGTAACTATACTTGCCTGCCCTTGGACGTGAGTCATCGTGTTAATGACGATTCTTGTGGAGGGGTTAAACGGATTGGGATAGTTTCCTAAAATCTCAAAGTGTGAAGGCAATTGACTTTCAGTAGTAATAGAAATATTCTCCGCCGCCCCTTCATTTATCCATTGTTTAATTAGATCAATGGTGGAATCAGCAAGTGCACCGCTTGGTGGCATCTGTGAAGAAACAGACCCCTCCAAACGTTGTATCACCAGACTGTTGGCAGCATCTCCAGCTTTGACTACCACACCACTGTTCCCGCCTTTTATCATTTCAGCATAAGAGGTTAGGTTGAGTCCACTGCTGTGGCCACTTGTGTGACAGCTGATACAATTTTGATTGAAAATGGGCTGGATTTTTGAATTGTAGTCAACCTGAGCTCCAACAACTGAGAAAAATAATGCGATAACAATAAGACGTTTCATCAGCGTTCTTTCCTATCTATGTGAATTGCTGGGAATTTAACGGCGATTATGAAGTTCCGCTACAACAACAAAAAAAACCCCCGGAGTCCGGGGGTTTTCTACCGTCTTTATGACTCAGATATTAGCGGCCTCTGGCCATTGGAGATCTGGAAACATCACCATTTTTATCAATATAGTACAGGTAACCTGACTGCCGATTAACACCAGCTTTGGCAACTTCTTCCGCATTGCCTCCACCTTTACCTGCACGGGCCATCTTGGAACGCCATACATTACCGTTCTTTCCGAGGTAATACAGATATCCAGATTCTTTTCTAACGCCTGTTCTTGCGACGACTTCAGCCATGATATTCTCCTTATTTTTCAGTTAGAGAATGCTATAAGTGCATCCCGCCGCGGATATTATCACTTTCTCGTCGAGAAAGTCAAGTTTTTTCGACGAGTGCCCGACGAGCGGTTTTTCGGCAATATTCGCGGGCCTAACGCTACAAAACCGGCTTCAACATCATTTTTATAAAGCGGCCCATCCGCCAAAGCTCAGAGATGAATCCAAGAGGTCCTTTACCGTGTCCCTCTATTTCCGAATGAGCGTAAAGAGTACTGATGAACGTGTGAACCTCTTTCCCTCTCTCTTCGAGAGCCCGTCTGAATCTGACAGTTTCCGTAAACGGTATCATGGTGTCGCTGGCACCATGAATTAGATAGAGTGGAAAGTCAATTTCATCAATAAATTGAACCGGGGACAGCGGCAACAGTATATTTTCAATCTTATCCATCACTTGTTGCACCATCTCCACAGACTCCTTGCTCTGATCGGATACAATTTTGTCAATAAGGATTCTATCTTCTTTTGGAAAAGAAGCATAAAGTTCTCCCTCGTTTTCTCCGTCATTGGCCACCTGATCCAGCAGGTAGGCGCGTATGTTTTCAGGATTGCATGGGTTATCGAGATATTCCAGGTAGTTATAGAAAAAGACAATTCGGCCCCAGTTGTGTGGCTCGAAAACATATTCCTTTTTCCCGTCTGAACAGCGGCCAGTGATAACAAACTGGAGCGACTCTTTGATATCAAAATAGCTCCCGTAGGAGATTACACTGGCCGGCCGGTTTTTTAACCGCTCATCCAAGCACGCCTTTATAAAAAGACTTCCACCGAAACTCATGCCTGCACACGCAATCCGTTCTTTATCAATATCCTCTCGTATCTCTACAGCTTCATAAACGTTTATCATATGTTCAATTGATTCCTCCCGAACAAAAACCTCCTTCATGGCGGGTATGCGTGGCAGGAACGTCCTGACCCCTGCCAGAGCTGTGGCACGGGCAAGCATATTGACGGCTTCGTGTTCTTCTGCTGCTGGTGTGACACCGGGATAGATAACAAGTGCCGGTGCATTCTTCAACTTTGCGGGATGATAGATGCGCATGGGCACAGTTTCACCTTCGGTTGTGGTGTAAAATGATGTTTCCACAGCTGGCTCCCGGCGATATAGTGTCAGCAGCCGGCCGACCGGATTTGGTACCACGTTGAGTACAATGGTGAGCATTTTCCAGAAATGTTTCACGAGCCGGCAGTTCTCAACTTTTTCACAACTTCAAACCCCCGCCTGAAAAATGGTTGCGGTGCATTCAGCTCCATTAAAGTAGAAACATCTCTCAGCAGATCGTTGTCAATTTTCTGAAGTTCCAGTGCCTTTGACATAGAGATGAGACCGAGAAAATATAACGGACTGGTAGCGGGAGTATAATAGAGAGGGAAGTCACTGCCGTAACACAGTTTGTCAAAATAGTGAGGATTCCTTATCAGGTGTCGCAAGCTGGATGATTTGTGAAGAAGAGAAAGACCTGAAATATCACCGTAGAGATTTGGAAAGTCATCAATCATATTGAGGAATTGGCGGAAGTAAGGACCGTTGGAGTCCCCTCCTCCCGATGCGCAGTGGGCCGCGATTACGGTCACCCCTTCCTCCAGCGGTAACTGAAGGAGCAGAGGGTTTCCCAATTTCTGATCCACCGCGCCGCCCACCGCATATTCGGTACCCGTATGTGTAAGTAGTGCCATTTCCAGTTCATTCAAGCGCCGGTAGAAAGGAACTATTCGTTTGTCGGAAGGGTCGATGCCCATGGTATTGGGGATCCACTTCACCACAGCCGCCCCTAGGGAAGCGACACGTTCCAGCTCGTAAAGGGCCTCTTTTCTGTAGGGGTTGATGGAAGCACCCGGCACCAACTTTTCAGTCTCAGACGCTACGGACAAGACATAATCGTTTGGGATCAAAAACAGAGTTTCGCCAAAATCGAGCTGACCGGATGAGTCATAAATGCCGTCCATTGCTAAAAGAACCCCACGCCAACTGTCGGGAAGTTTGGCAATCAGATCCATGAGCCGATTTACATATGCCCGGTCTTGTTCTTCGGGCGTTTCGCCGGAGCCGAAGTCCACAAACAGCCGCGAGAATTTCAAAGCAAAGGATCGCTGGAAACGTTTACTTAAAAAGCAGCCGTTATCCGGATTGCTCCCCAACAGGTGTACGTGAACGTCAGCGATGGGCCCTGATGGAAGGTGGACGCCAGCTGGATCTTCATCACGGGAAAAAAGTCGTGGGACGGCCAGGGGCAGGGTTACTGCGGCAAGGTTACGAAAGAACCGGCGCCGATTCAAAATTGACCAACCCCAACGCCGTAATGCATGAGCTGACCACCAAAATATCCGGTGTAAAGAACGGCCACAGTCAGGAGTATCAAAAACGCAAATACAACCAGATCAATCCGCCGGTCACCAGGAAATCGGAAGTGTAGCCACAACCAACCGATGAGAACCACCAGGGAGGTCCAGACAGTGAAAGTAGCAAAGTTTTCATGCTGTTCCATGAGCGACTGAACCGGCCCATTCAGTCCAGATTCACTTATGGAGGCATTGGCGGCAGCTTGTCCTGAAAGCATTGAAGAAAAGGACATGGCCAGTGAAAAACCGAGAGTCCAGATGGGCGCTCTTTTGTCCATCCAGCCGGGACGGATGAGAACAATTAACTGCATCATCGCCGCTGCGGTGATAAGTGCAATTGGGAAATGTGTTACAAAAGGGTGGAGAACCGCCACAGATTATTGCTTGGTCGCAGCCACAAAATCACGCAAGGAATCCTTCGAAGAGTGCTTATACCGAAAAGAAGTCTCTCTTTCTATTTTGGAACCATCCACCACCCAGGAAAACTCCACAAAATCGAGCATGGAACTGGGCGCCTCAGAAAGAAATTTTAACCTGAGTGCCCACCCGAGACCAGAAAACATCCGGATGATCCTTGGCCCCAGTCTCAACTGTATACCGCCAGTGATAGAGACCAGTTCATCCTGAGTTAAAGTTTCTTCCGGACCAAGGTTATACGCTCCGGCTTTCGCTTCTTTAACCAGAGCAAACAGTGCGTCGGCGGCATCTTTTTCATGGAGAAGCTGTACTCTTGCAGTAGAGCCTTTCACCAAAGGAACCCAAGGTTTGGAAACATAGCGAGAAATGAGGTTTCCAATATGGGCACCACAAACCACCGCTGGGCGGGCAATTACTATATCTACCCCAGAGTTTTCCTTTTCGAATTCGGCCAGTTTTTCTTCAACAATCTTCTTGTCATTGGCATACTGGTATGTATGGCCACGGATAGGCATATCTTCAGTGATCCGTTCAGGATTGTCAGGATAGGCCCCGTAAGCTGTCCCTGAACTGGTCACCACCAGACGCTGAATTCCAAACTTTTTCACATTATCAAGGACATTCTCCAGGGTCCCCACATTTATCCTGTACATCTTTTTGCTGTCGTGCATGGGGTTGAGTACAAACACAAGATGAACAACTGTCTCAATCTTTTGTCTCTGGAAAATATCGGCGAGATCATTACAACAGTCCCGCTCATAGAATATCAGTTTTTCAAATGTTTCTCTTGGGGGAAGAACATCAATACCGATAATCTCACCTATTGATCGGTCGGCTTGGAGACGCCGGCAAAGCTCAGTCCCGATGTAACCAGACGATCCTGTGATTAAAATACCCATGAGATAGAAATTTCCGGAATTTAGGACGCGGTCAAACAAAAAAGTCCGCAATTTATGCGGACTTTATCTGGCGTGACCCCTAGGGGAGTCGAACCCCTGTTGCCAGGTCGAAAACCTGGAGTCCTAACCGCTAGACGAAGGGGCCAAAATTGCGCGGGAATATAAGCCGAAGTTAAAAAGAGGACAAATGAAGGTCTGGTCAGCCGTCTTCTGAGAGCGCCTTCTTTTCAGCAACCTCTAGCATCTTCTTTAACTCCCCCGACTGATGAAGTTCAAGTGCGATATCGCAGCCGCCTACCATTTCACCATTGATGAAAAGCTGCGGTATAGTGGGCCAGTTGGTAATCTCAGAAAGATTAACCCTGATCTCAGGATTTTCCAGAACATTCACATCTACATAAGGAACTCCGTAGTTGTTCATCATCTGAACAACAGAATTGGAGAAACCGCACATGGGCATTTCCTTAGTCCCTTTCATATAAAGAACCACCATATTCTCATCAATTGTTTTCTGAATCTCATCCTTCATATCCATGATTTTACTTCCTTATTTTATTGAGCCGAAGTTTTCAACTGCAGTGCATGAATCTCCTTGGTAAGGTAGTCACCAAGAGTTTTGTAGACAGCCTGATGCTGCTGGATGAGAGACATGCCTTCAAAACCGCGCCAGGCTACTGTAGCGGAGAAATGATCACCGGTTCTCTGAGGATCGGTTACCTCTGCCTCGGCACCGTCCAGGCCAATTTCAATTAGATTTTGGACTTCCTCTGTTTTCATCTCACCGTCAAATTTACTCATCCCGAATGAGAGTGCAACAGATTGATGATGATACTAAACAGGTTGAGTAGCTCATCACAACGTCATATTTTCAAAGAAGAAACAGAATCAATCTATGGCGGCATCTAAATTAAACCACCCTTTGCTCCCCGTCATCGCTGATGACAGAGCCATGGAGGCACTAGCACAACAGTACGGTACTCCCCTTTATGTGTATGTCAAGAAACAGCTCCTGTCAAATCTTACCAACCTTGACAATGACATTTCTTCAGCCTTCTCTAATTATCAGATCTGTTTCGCCCTGAAAGCAAACACAAACCCCCACTTGCTCTCACTTATGAAGGAATCGCTCCCGACCCTGGGCGCCGACTGTTCATCACCCGGTGAACTGTATATTGCCGACGAAGTGGGCATTGAACAGGAGCGGCGTATTTATACAGGAAACTATGAGAGCACCAAGGAACTGAAACTGGCCATTGAATCGGCAGAACATTTGAACCTCGATGATATTTCATCTTATGAGAGGCTCAGGAGATTCGCTATTCCAAAACAGGTCTCATTCCGACTCAATCCCGGTTTCGGTAGCGGGAGCTTCCCTGAAATTGTCACCTCCGGCAAAGAAGCCAAATTCGGGATACCAGAAGAAAAGATCGCCAACGCTTATCGTATGTCCCAAGAGGATGGTGTTAAGAAATTCGGGATTCAGTGCATGAGCGGCTCAGGGAACCTAGACAATGACTATTTTGTCCATCTCCTCACTGCAATACTGGAAAACGCTCGGAAACTTGAGAAAGAACTTGGATTCAGATTCTCCTTTATCAGCCTAGGGGGCGGTTACGGCATTCCCTATGAGAACAATCAGGAGCCGCTGGATTCAAAAGAACTTTTTGGAAAGCTGGGTAAAACATTCCATGAATTCTATGAGCCTGAAAACGGTCCTGTCCCGAAGTTTATGATCGAGCCGGGGAAGATCATTATCGCTGATGCTGGTTTCCTTTTGACCCGCGTCACAGGAATCAAAGAGAGCTACAAGAACTTTGTTGGCCTGGACGCAGGTATGAATACATTCCTTCGTCCCGCCCTTTACAAAACGTATCACAAGATTTTCAAGGTCGGGGAGCCGGACGCACCGGAAAAGCTTGTGGCCGATTTCACCGGTGGCATCTGTGAAAACACCGACCGGCTGGCAACAGACAGATCTTTTCCGGAAGTAGAGGAAGGTGATCTGATCGCTGTCATGGACGTTGGTGCTTATGGCTTCAGTATGGCAAATCAATATAATACAAGACCCAAACCGGCAGAAGTGCTATTGGAGAACCGTAAGCCACGCCTTATCAGACGCCGAGAAACGGTGGAAGATATCTTTTCCCATACAGATTGGAACTGACCCGAGAATGGGTGAGCTGATCAATTAACTTCACAAGCATATTCCCTCCATCTATTATATCAGCAAGAAGAGGAAGAAGGCCGGAAACTGGCATACATCAACCCATTTGCGATTCGGATTTCTGTCAGGATTGAGCACCCTGATCTTTCATATTTGATCTTGAAAACACTCTAATAAAACCTGAATTAAATAAACCATACATTCTATAAGGCAATCCCATGAAATACAAACTTGCGTTAATCGGCTTCGGAACAGTAGGCCAAGGTCTTTGTGAAATTCTAATTAACAAAAAGACTGAATTAAAAGAAAACCACGATCTTGATTGGGAAGTAGTGGCAGTTTCCGACCTGTTGAAAGGATCTGTTTATTGCCCTGACGGACTGAATGTTAATCAGCTCCTCGATTTAGTAAAATCAGGTACATCACTGGAAGAGTACAAACCCAAAGGTGAAAAAGCACCATGTGAATTCGGGTGGGACGCGGTAACAACAATTCAAAATTCCAATGCTGATATAGTGTGCGAATTATCCTACACGGATGTAAAAACAGCAGAACCGGCACTTACTCATTGTAAAACATCATTTAAAAACGGCAAACATGTTGTTACGAGCAATAAAGGTCCGGCGACAATAAAATATAGTGAAATGAAGCAATCAGCTGAAAAATATGGTGTACAATTTTTCATCGAGGGGACTGTCATGTCCGGTACACCAGTACTGAACCTTGCAAAGGGACCGTTAGCTGGTTGTTCCATCTCCGCTGTGAGCGGGATTCTGAATGGAACAACAAATTATATATTAACAGAAATGGAAGCGGGAAAATCTTATGAGGATGTTCTGAAAACAACACAGGAACTTGGATATGCCGAAGCAGACCCAGCTGGAGATGTCGAAGGATATGATGCGATGGCAAAGGTCATTATTCTTGCCAATGTTGTCATGGGTGCCGACATCTCTGCCGAAAATGTGGATCGTGAAGGGATTACTGGTATCACCCCAGAAATGATCAATGATGCTAAGCAGAAAAATGCCAGATGGAAGCTTATCGGTTCTGTAGAAAAATCAAATGGCAAAATTGCGGCAAGTGTAAAACCGAAAATGATTCCGATGGATCATCCTTTAGCAGGGGTAATGGGATCGACCAACGCACTGACATTTGCTACAGACCTTTTAGGTGATGTAACTATCGTTGGAGCAGGGGCGGGGAAAACAGAAACTGGTTTTTCCATTTTATCGGACATTCTGTCTATTAATAATTTGCAAAAAAGGAATGAATCATGAAAATGCTCATCCATGGGAAATGGGTCGATAAACCTGAAAAAATCAACGTTCTAAATCCATACGACGGTAATGTGTTGGATACAGTTCCAGCAGGAACTGTGGACGACGTCAAGAAGGCAATAGAATCTGCAGCAGAAGGATTTACTATTAACAGAGACATGCCCGTACACAGAAGAATTTTCATCTTGAAAAAGACAGCTGAAATAATGCAAACCCGCTTCGATGAGTTGGCAAAAACTATTGCAACAGAAGGTTCAAAAACAATAAAAGAAGCTCGAAAGGAAGTGGGAAGAGCGATAAATACGATCACAATTTCTGCAGAAGAAGCCCGGCGGCTTAACGGTGAAACCATTCCATTTGATTCTGCGGAAGGTTCTGAAAATCGGGTCGGATACTATTATCGTTTCCCCATCGGGATCATCGCTGCCATTACACCTTTTAATGATCCGCTGAATCTGGTTGCTCATAAACTGGGGCCAGCCATAGCCGGTGGAAATTCTGTTGTATTGAAACCGGCAACCGTTACCCCGCTTTCAGCGCTGAAACTTGCGGAATGCTTATTAGAAGCAGGATTACCTGAAAAGGTTTTATCTGTCGTAACAGGCTACGGGAATGAGATCGGTGATGCTCTGGTCTCTGACGATCGTGTCCGAATGATCTCTTTCACTGGTGGTGTGGAAGCAGGGGAAGAGATTATGAAGAAAATTGGATTGAAGAAGGTCGGCATGGAGCTTGGGTCAAATTCTCCGGTGATCGTAATGAATGACTGCGACTTAGATCCAGCTGTGGAATCCTGTGTTTCCGGTGCTTTTTGGGCGGTGGGACAGAACTGCATCGGCGTTCAGCGGATTTACATCCATGAAAACATTTACAGTGAATTCAGAAATCAGTTTGTTGTCCGCACCAAACAATACAAAACTGGGTTTCAATTAGATGAAGACACAGACATGGGTCCCATGATCAATGAAAAAGAAGCAATACGCGTGATTAAATGGGTGGATGAAGCCGTGGAAATGGGAGCGGCTTGTCTCACGGGCGGTATTCGTGAAGGGAGCTTAGTTCAACCCACGGTTATGGAAAACATGCCCACTGGAGCGAAACTGGACTGCGAGGAGATTTTTGGACCCGTTGTGACGTTGTACAAAGTCAGCGCCCTGGATGAAGCCATTGAAAAATCCAATGAAGGAAACTATGGTCTGCATGGAGCGATTTTTACCAGCAATATTAACAACGCTTTTCACGCCATTAAGCACATGGATGTTGGAGGAATTATTATCAATGACTCCACTGATTACAGAGTGGATCTCATGCCATTTGGTGGTGTGAAAAACAGCGGACTCGGCAGAGAAGGAATTAAGTTTGCGTTACAGGAAATGACCGAACCAAAAGTTGTCTGTTTTAACTTATAATGTACCTGAATAATTTGGCCTTATCATCTGCGCGCGTACAATAACAAATTGATGGATGATGTAAAAACCATCAGCAAGATCAACTCAGTATGCAGCTGATTAACTGATTCTCCTTAAGGGGTTATTCAATAACAGAATGAAGCCCCGCTGAATGACAAAGCATTCTTTTAAAACACTTTAGCAAGACGACTATCTGCCAGCATTAGCTAGGCTGACTTATGCAAGGCCACCCGGCAATTTATCCGCACGGTGACCGTGGTCCAACACTACTTCACCATTAACCACCACAATTTCAACACCAGAAGGATAAGCTTGAGGCGCCTGGTCAGTACTATTATCTGACAACCTATCTAAATCCAAGACAACAAGGTCAGCAGCTTTTCCGGCTTGAATGCAACCACGGTTTGACAAACCGGCTGAGGTGGCAGGAAGAGAGGTCATTTTACGGATGGCCTCTTCCAGGGTAAACAGATTGTGACGGAGAACGTATTCTTCGACAAATCGAATGGTGTAACCAAAACTTGACCGGTTCATGGTAAAGTTGGACAGTGGACCATCAGTTGCAGTCACAACGCCATCACTTTCAATACTACAGTAGGGATCCATAAGAAGTTTTTCAAGTTCAGGCCTGGTGGCAAAGATATGTCTTAACATAACATTATAGAAGTCGACTCCATCAGCCAGGACCAGCCTGAAAATGCTTTCAACAGGATCACAATTAAACATATGGCCGATTTCTACAAAGTTCTTCCCGACAAGTTCGGGATGAGCTATTGACGAGGAGAGATAGAATTTTTCCAATCCTCCTAGCCGAAGCAGATAATTTGTAGGGTCAGAAAAATGATCGCGACATTTTTCAACTGTTTCAGGCGATCCCAAACGCTTAAGGACCTCCTGTCGCTCCCCTTCATAGACCCATGGAGGCAGCAGTGCCACAACCATGCCAGGACCCCATTCGTCAGGGAAAGTATCTATACCAACGGTCAAGTTTTCATCTTCGCGGGCACGGTTAACCATTTCAAGGACACGGTCAAAAGTTCCGTCCGGCGCATAGGGCCTTGGCGCTAGGTGAGACAGTTGCCCGGGAAGTCCAGCCCTTCGGCAGATACTGAGGGCTTCCTCTACCGCCTCTTCAAACTGTTCCCCCCTGTTTCGGATATGACTGGCGTAGATACCCCCATGTTTTGCCGAAACTGCTGTCAAGGCCACCAGTTCATCCTCATCCGCGTACATCCCCGGGGAATATTCAAGACCTGAAGAGAACCCCACGGCACCGGCAGTCATGGCCTCCTCAACAAGAGATTTCATCTGTTCAAGTTCAGTAGTAGAAGCTTTTCCAGTGGAGTGACCCATTACACTTAATCTAACCGAGCCGTGCGGCACAAGGGGTGCTACATTTGTAGAAAGTCCCGGAGAGAGAAGGGCATCCATATATTCGCTAAAAGAACCCCATGAAAAGTCCACATCCCAGCTTTCGCTGAAACCTGCAGTATTGCGTTTTGCGAGGTCCATGTCATTAGCAGGGGCCGGACCGTGACCACAATTGCCGGTCACCACCGTGGTGATACCCTGACGGATAGCACCTTCGTTTCGACGATCAGCCATAAGAGAAAAATCGGCATGACTGTGGATGTCGATGAAACCAGGGCAGACAACTTTGCCACTGGCATCCCATTCAAGATTTCCCTTCACTTCCGACGCATCGCCTACTGATACAACAGAGCTGCCACTGATAACAACATCAGCCCTCACTGCCGGTTTACCCGTTCCATCAATTACTTTCCCGCCTCTTATGACTAGATCAACCACGGATGCCTCTCATCCTATTACACATAGTCCCTGAGAATCTCCTGTTCAAGAAAACTATCCACATTGCAGCCTGTGGCCAATAAACAAATGGATTTTCCCTTAAGATCATCCTTCAATTTTAATGCACCTGCCAAGGCCGCGGCACCTGCACCTTCTACCAACACGCCCACGTTGTTAAAAAAGAGTCCCATTGCCCTTTTGAGGTCATTTTCGGAAACCAGTATGGCATCATCCACAACATCCAGCATAAGGTCTACCGCCTGCGGGATAGCCACACGAACAGCGATACCGCCAGCAAAGGTATTGCAACTGTCTGTATTGACAGGCTTCTTTTCATGAAATGAATAGGTCATACAAGGAGCCTCTTCCGATTGCACACTTATGACCCGGGTGGAAGGATTCTTCTCTTTCAAAGCAGTGCCAATACCGCTAATAAGAGAGCCGTTTCCCACAGGAACTATAACTACATCAAGATTTTCATCGATTTGTTGCGCGATCTCGTAACCAATGGTAGCGGTACCAACCACAATTTCTGGTACAGCCCCATCTTCAATAAACAAATGACCCTTGGGCAGAGTCCACTCCAAGATCTGGTTTTTCGCTTCGTCCAAATCTCTGCCTAAAAATTGAAGATCGGCGTCAAATTTGCGGATCAAGGCAACTTTACTTTCATCTGCGCCTTCCGGCACAACCACTGTGATTGGCAAATCAAATTTCTGGCAGGCATAAGCCATGGCGGAACCATGATTACCCGTTGAAGCGGTGATCACTTTTGTCACATCACCGGATCGCGAAAGACTATGTACAAGTGTTAAAGCCCCCCTGGCTTTGAATGAGTTAACTGGTGATTTATACTCATGTTTCACATAGGTTGTGGTTTCCGTAAGTGTACTGAGGTCACTTTCTATATTCAGGGGAGTTATAGACAAAAATTCCCGGATGATGCTCAGTGAAGATTCCATTTCAGCTGTTGAAGGTCTCAGACTCATTAGACCAATTTCATCGATAGATGTTATAAAACGAAGTGTGTTTATCCAGCATTGCTTTTGCCTTCGCCAACCGGTTCTTACCATCACGAAAGAGAGCAAATTCAAATGGATTCATGATTGAAGCAGCGCCCGTTTCACCATCTTTCCTGAGGGCCACAAAACCGACCTGAAATTCCACATCTCCCCCGTGCCTGTCGATTATCCTCTGGAGAGCATTTTCACAGGCTTTCTGGGCTGAGATTCCCTGCCGCATATTTTCTACGACTAGGAAACTTCCACAGACGGCGATCACTTCCAGACCCGCCCCGGTGGCTGCGGCAGCACCTACTTCATTGTCCACATAAAGCCCCGCACCAATGAGAGGTGAATCACCCACTCGACCGTGAATCTTCCATGCAGCACCGCTGGTGGTACATGCCCCAGACAGATCACCTTTCTGATCCATGGCAACAATTCCCAATGTTTCGTGATTGGATTGACCATTTAGCCATGACGTCGATTGCTCAGGATTTTCTTTCCACTCCAGCCACCGCCTTTGTGCCTCTTCAGTAAGAAGATCTTTTTCCTGGAACCCCATCTTAAGTGCAAATCTTTTCGCTCCTTCACCAACAATCATGGCGTGTTTGGTCTCTTCCATCACTTTCCTAGCCACCGCTGCCGCATTGACAATCCCTCCCATTCCTGCCACCGAACCGCTGCGACCATCAGATCCCATGACCGCGGCATCCAGAGTGACGATACCATCCTCATCTGGCAGTCCACCGTAGCCAACGTCCATGACGGTGGGATCCTCCTCTGAAACCGCTGCACCAGCCACCACCGCATCCAGTGCAGAACCACGGCCCAAAAGGACTTTTGCTGATGCATCATTGGCCTTCTCTCCGTGATACCAGGTAGAAATAACAACGGGATTTACCTTACTCATGATCTACTAATCTTTCTTACCTCTCCGCTAAGGGCAACAAGGGCTGTAAGGTTTGCAAACACCATGAAACCCATGAAGATATCGGCCCAATCCCAGAGTGGTTTCACCTGAAATATTGCACCCAAACCAGCAAGTCCGCAATAGACCCATCGAAAAGGGATGGACAGTTTTATTCCACCGGCATGACGGAGGGACTGTTCACAGTAGTATGCCCATCCCACCATTGTTGTAAACCCGAAGAGTACCGATACAAGCACAATAATGGCACCGCCGAACGGTAACACACTTTTGAATGCAGCTGATGTCATTTCGGTACTGATAAGGCCGGAGGACCATACACCGGTGGAAACAAGCACAAGAGCTGTCATACTTGAAACAACCATGGTGTCAATGAATACACCCATCATTCCGATAATACCTTGCTGGTGAGGATCCGTGGTTCGTGACGCACCGTGAGCAATTGCGGCAGTACCGACACCCGCCTCACTGGAGATAGTCCCCCGACGAAAACCGTAAGCCATCGCTCTGGCCACATTAGCACCAGCAAATCCCCCGGCGGCAGCCGTACCACTGAATGCACTCCTGATAATCAAAGCAAATGCCCCGGGTACTTCTGTAATATTCACCACGAGTATAGCAAGACAACTGAGGACATAAACCAGCGCCATTGAAGGGACAAGTTTCTCCGCTACGCGGCCTATCCTGTGAATGCCACCGATGATGACTGCCCAAAGTGCCAATGCCAGCACCAGCCCACTGAACCATTTTGGAATGCCGAAATCACTGAACAGGACCAAAGCAATAGAATTTGACTGAGTCATGTTGCCGGCCCCGATCCCACCGAAAAGGGCTGAGATAGCAAAAAAGAGACTCAACCGGTTCATACCAAGACCTTCTTTGAGATAAACCATAGGCCCTCCCAGCATGGTCCCATCCTCAGCTTTTTGACGATATTTTACACCAAGAACAGCTTCCGCATATTTGGTTGCCATTCCAAATAAAGACACTGTCCACATCCAGAAGGCGGCGCCGGGACCACCTATGGCAATGGCAGTTGCAACGCCCGCTACATTTCCATTGCCGATGGTGGCGGAGAGTGCGGTGGTGAAAGCCTGGAAAGGAGAAATGTCACCGGTTCCTTCTACTAAACTGTCCCGTTTCAAAGCACCACTGGAGATTAACCTGAGGGATTTTACAAAATTTGTGACCTGAACAAACTTGGTTTTCCAAGTAAGAAGTAAACCAACTCCGCAAAGGAGAATGATTGTCCAGACACCCCAGACGATATCGGACAAATCAGCCGTTAGCTCGGCAATAGCACTGAACCAATCCGTCATTCAGAAATCAGTCAGTCAGCAATCTTCACATTTACAGCCCTATCACCTTTCACATCATATTGCACATCAAACTGAACATGCAGGCCCTGTCTCAATCCCTGTTTTTGGAGATCTACACGCAATCCGCTGACATGGACGAAGAGATCGTCCCCGTCATCAGATTCGATGAAACCAAATCCTTTCGACTGATCATATTCTCTTACTGTACCGGTTTTCATAATTCCCCCTTTTTCAATATTGTATAATTAGTTGACCGAATGAGGTGTCACCAGCTGAAAGGCAGGAATTTCTGCATCGAAGGTTTCGCCGTCGTCCCAAACCATCTCATAGGTCCCTTTCATGATGCCGAATTCCGTCCGAAGGGGGCAGAAACTGGTATATTGGAATGACTGATCTTTTTCCAGCCGCGGTTGATAACCTACAACACCAGGGCCCCGAACTTCTTCTACTTGTCCGGCTGCGTCGGTGATGTGCCAGTAGCGGTTCTTAAGCGTAAGCGGGTGGTCACCCTCATTCCTTATCGTGATATGGTAGGCGAAGAAAAAGAGAGGCTGGTCAGGATTGGAGCGTTCAGGAATGAATTCACTCTCTACTGAAACGATAAGACCATTTGTGACCGCTTCCGGCAAAGCTGACAGGGTACCTTAACTTAGAATGCCAATGTCAAAGGATTTTCTCCAGGACGTCACCAACAAAAAAGGCGATGGTAGCGGCGACACCGCCTAGCAGAACTGTTTCAACAATCCCTTTGATTCGGCTTTGTTCGGTGACAAATCCTTTTAAGGCACCGATGAGAGCCAGGGCGGCCCCCGTAGAAATAGATGAGACCATAAAAAGATCGGACGCATTGTCTTTTGTGAACCCAGCAAGGACATAAGCCATCAACGGAATAAAACCGATGAGGTTGAATGCGATAAATGTGACCAGCCCCCGTTTCCACGGCGGCCTTTCATCTTTCATCAATTCCAACTCTTCTTTCATCATTGTGTCTACCCACACGTCGTCATCGGATGTTATAACATCCACCACCTGATGTAACAAGTCCCCTGTGAATCCCTTATTCTGGTAGATCTCCCGAATCTCCTCAACCTCCTTTTCACGAAGGTTCTCAATTTCCCAATATTCCACAGCTTTGTGTTTCTCATACGATTCATGCTCAGCCTTCGCGGATAAATAACTCCCCACAGACATAGCAAAGCCATCGGCAATGAGGTTGGCAAACCCGAGAATCAAAACAATGGGAAGGGCGAGTTCCGCACCAGCAGCACCGGCAACAACCGCGAACGTGGTGATAGTACCATCAATACCACCGTAAACGAATTCGGCTATGTACTCCTTCTGAAAACCGAAATATGTACTTCGTTTATGGTAAAGATCTTCCAAAAATGCCCCGTGCTTAAACTGAGGAAAAATTCCCTTCTATTAACTTACAATTGAATCTGTTATTAGTCATTGTAATTTGAGGGCTAATCAGGTTTTTTAGGAGAGTTCAGGCGCTGAGAAATTCCAGAAGCAAAGAATTAACTTTTCCCGGCACTTCGTGCTGAAGCCAGTGGGTTGAATCCTCCAGATAAATGAGCTCTCCGTTGGTTCGAACATCTATATGTTCAACCGACTTCAGAAAGGTTCGGGATCAAAGTCCTCTGTTAAGTCCTTAAACATGACATCTTCCAATGATAACTCACGGGATTTTTCAATACGATCCATCCGCTTCTGAAATTGAACAACTGCAAAATCCACAAAATCCTCCCGCTTCAATCCAAATGCTACCTCACCGTGTTTAGCTTCCTGATAATCAAACAGTTCGTTGATAACACCGATGGCCGGCATCAGAAGGGTCTCCATTTTCTTCTCCACCGCATCCCAGACGGAATCGCCGTGTTCCGCCACCAGGCGAGAAATAAAATAGACACCAAAACGAAGATGACGGGATTCATCTCTCTGTACAAATTTGATCCCCTCCAGCATGCCTGGAAGAAGACCTGATTCTTGAAGAATCTGGTACCAACCATTGTAACCCGTTTCCGCCAAAATCCCTTCAACCACTATATTGTAAGTCACGGAAGCCTCGGCCTGGGTTTGAGGCGATTTATCATTCTTAAGAAGTGCCATGGCTTTGGGAAGAGTCTCATAAAAAATGGCCCTGTAACTTTCTGTATGGTAACGACTGAGGTCACCCGAATCTGTCATAACAGTATCAAGATAACGGTGAAAGAAATCCACATGCTTGGCTTCTTCCCAGAGAAAAGAAGTGAGATACATTTCCTCTTCCAGACGATTTTCACCGGTAACTACACTTAAAAGAGGCAAAAGATCCAGGGTGACCGCCTCTTCTCCAGACAGGAAGAGTGTGGCAACATTCAATGTAAGGTCACGTTCAGAATCGGATAGGTTTCCCCAGTCAGTTTTGTCTTTAGAGAGGTCAATGTCATCCGGGTTCCAAGTGCCGAGCTTTTTCGCCTTTTCCCAGAGGCGAGACATAACATGATTTCTGTTAAGACCGTTGGAGAGAGTCGTGAATTCAGTTCTCATACATTTACTCTAACATGATAAGACAAAGTTAATACAGCTAATTCCAACCTTCAGGAAAATCGGTTTCAATCTCACGGGCTGCAACCACAAGTTCCTTTGCAGCAGAGGTGTGAGGTAACAAGCTTCCCAAATTCCCTTTTTCCAGTTTCAACTTGCCCCGCATGAGTGCCATGATGGGGTCCAGTGATCCTTCAAGAATCTTTTTCCAGTTTTCCGCTCGTGCTGATATGACATAAACTGCCTCATCCAAATCCCTTTCCGTAGCAGCCCGCGCTTCTCGGCAGTCACCGTGCATCAGATCAAGATAAACACTCTGTTTTTCTATACCCATTTTGGCATCAGGTTCCAAAACCATGACAATATCACCTTCCCATTTATCAGCGGCGGTACGATAGGCATCGCTGGTAGCTAGCCTCTCACCCCAGGATCTAGCCCAGACATCACTAAAAATCAGTTCAGCCATCATTCCCGTTCTTTTCCATGCAAGTAATTCTGACAATAGGACCTACCATGCAGATAGTAGCGATGCTTTCCATCTGTTCGTAGGAGATGTTCACTGCCATTCCGTCTCTGAAACTAAAGTCTGGCTCTTCATCATAATCTCCTATCTCAAGGATAGTACTGTCCTTTAACATTATGACAAATCCGCAACCATCCAGGTCGCTGTAGTCTTCAAGTGTTGCCTTTATGTTGCAGAGTGGTTCTTCGAGTGGTTCTTCCTCGTCTTCACAGACAACAAATATGAACAAAACAGCAATAAAAAAAAGTTTTCTCATTTTTCTGCCGGACCGTCGTCCCACCACCAGAGCGGTTCTATCTCCTTCTCTTCAGGCCACAATTTTTTCATAGTGTTGCTGTCGAAAAGTTCGCCATTTACCATCACGTACCTGATAGTATTGGTATTTTTTATATCTTCCAGAGGATTCTTTTTAAGAATGATCATATCAGCCAGTTTTCCGTTTTCGATAGAGCCGAGGTCACGGCCGACGCCAATAATTTCAGCGCCGTGGAGGGTGGCAGCTCTCAGCGCTTCCATTTCTGTCATTCCACCGCTCTGGAGCGCCCACAGCTCCCAATGGTAACCAATGCCCTGAAGCTGTCCGTGAGCACCCACGCCCACACGCCCACCGGCGCGGGTAATTTTAGCGGCTTGGGCCGCCAGCTTCGGAAAAACATGTTCATCATCCCGGAACCAAGGGCGGCGACGCGTCCTCGACTGAATGATGTTATCGGGTATAAAACGCTGAACTTTCTTATTATCGTGAACTTCCGTGTTGGTGTAAAAATAGTTCTCCGCCCAGGGGCCTCCGTAAGCCACAAGAAGGGTTGGTGTATAAGTCATGCCGCTCCGAGCAACTAACTCAACCACATCTTTGTAGAGTGGCACAATGGGAAGTGCATGTTCGTTTCCGTGGAAGCCATCGATAGCATGTGTCAGATCTAATTTTAAATCCAACGCACCCTCTGTAGTAGGCATCATACCCAGCTCGTGGGCAGCCATGGCGACAAACTGACGCTGCTTCCTATTACCCACTACATAGGATTTCAGGTTCCGTGTCCGGTAGTGATCCCGATACCGCTTAATGACACCCTTAGCCTCTTCCATACTCTGGAAGTTGTTATTGGAAAAAATTCCGGGGCCGGTGTTGTAGGCTCGGGGACCGATGATCTGTCCCGTCTCCACCAGATCCTGATAAGCAAACATATCATTTGTGGATGTCTGAACGTCTAGTCCGGCTGTCACGCCGTAAGCAACGTTGGCAAGAAAACTCCAGTTTTGGAGATCCAGTATACCCTTCCTCACTTCCATCCAGTGGGCATGAGTATCGATAAAACCGGGAACAATCGTCATCCCTGATACATCAAAGATTGCAGCATCGTCGGGAATGCGTACGGTACCGATTCTACCAATGCGTAAGATTCTGTTATTTTCGATAACAATATCACAGTTCTCAATAATCTGATTATCATTCATGGTGATAACGCGTGCACCACTTAAAACAATTGTACCGGTAGGTGAATATCTTTCCTTTTCAACAATAACCTCTACAGCTTGAATAAAAGGAGCTTCCTCCAGTAATGGTTTTGGCTCTTCCTCGCTATCTGAATCATCTTCTGTGTCTTCACTTTTTTCCTTCTCAATCTCTTCAAAAGATAGAGAATCGACTGGCATGCTATAGAATGTTGAACCGATGGACCATGTGACCTTTTTCCCGTTATCGCTCCACCCAAAATAGTCAGCACCGATATTCGTCAATTTTATTACAGGAACTGAGGGAGAGCTGACATTCACCACTGGCGCCGAACCGCCAACCTTGGGAACCGCCAGGAAGTAGAGCTGGTTCTGAACACTGGCCAAGGCCCACTTTCCATTGGGACTAAGCTGAACGTCCCTAGCGGGCACCGGTTCTGTAGAGGCATAATTTCCTTTCCCTTTGACATTGAGGTGTTCCCGCCTGTCGGAGCCGTCAAGTCTCACAGAAACAATCCCGTTTCTTCCGCTGTAGAGGTAAACACGATCGGACTTACCTTCTAGGAAGTGAGGTTTGCCCAAACCCCGGGCAGGAAGTATCATTTTAAAATCGCTGCCATTGGCATCCACACTAATCAGATCCATAGGAGTGTTTGGTCCACCAAATTCACTGGGTGATTGAATTCTCAGATAAGATGATCCTCTCAACGAAACAATTCTTTCGCCATCCGGGGTCCATATCGGTTCAGCATAAAAGGCGGGGGTTTTTGTAAGTTTGATGGGGTTCCCGCCACGGGCACGAATCTTCCAAATATGACCACCGGCGTGAGTCCAGGTTACATAAGCTAGCCATTTCCCATCCGGGGACCAGGAAGGCTGGAATTCACCCACATCCTTTGAAGAAAGCCGTTGAGGTATTCCTTCAGGCAATTCCATGGTATAAAGATGAGTAAACGTAGAAAAAGCAAGTTGTTTTCCATCTGGAGACTGAGCTGGATCCATGATTATACGAGAACGGACAGGGCCATCTGCAACCCTATAGGGAAAGTTGAGGTTAGGGCCCAAATCCTGTTCAACTTTGGCCTCAAACGGGATTCGCCTTGACTTTCCGGTCCTGATATCCACACTGTGAATCTGCCCACCATAAGTGAGGAAAATTTCCCTACCGTTGGGATGAAAGGCGTAGCCCGGCAAAAGATCCCGTGTAAAGCGAGACTCCTGGTCGTCCCTTTGCACAGGATAGATGAGCCAACTGTCCTCAGCTGTTTCAAGATCGCGAATCCGGAGCCCGGTCTTGGTCTTATACCTTGTACCGTAGACCATCTTTTTGCCATCCGGAGAAATGGCCGGGCGGATGCCACTCCCCTCATTCCTGGTAATGATATCTTCATCCCCGGTGACCATATCACGACGGGCGATTTGCCACATGGGAAACTGGGCATTGTAGGAAAAACCTCCAATGCGCCGAGCATAATAAATAAACTTTCCATCGGGAGAAAGGTCAGCACCAAGGGCATTGTGCTGACGGCTTCTCGGTGTGTCGTTATCTGGGCTCGCCTTTGTGATTTGCACACCTGAACCGCCCTTCACGTGGTACATCCAAAGCTCAAAAGTCCCCCAGCCAGACCGAGATACGATGACGTAGTCGCCATCCGACGTCCATGTGGGAGAAGCAAACGACTTGTTGGTATCCTTACTTAGCTGCTTTGGTTCACTCCCGTCAGCTCTGGCAATCCACAAATTTTCCGCACCGTCACGGTCACTCAGGAATGCGATCCAATCACCGCTAGGCGAATAGGCCGGCTGGGAATCGAAAGCCATCCCGGAAGTGATACGGGTGGCCTTGCCACCTCGGATTGGAAGTATGTAAAGATCACCAAGGAGTTCGAAGACGATAGTCTTTCCCTTGGGAGAAATGTCCAGAGAGAGCCACGTTCCTTCATCTGTTGTAAAGGAGACTGTCCTGGTGGCCTCCATAGGAAGCGCATTCCCCAGGCTGTCCGGTTTTTCACCTGCAAAGATTAAAGTGGTCACGAAAGCAAGTAGAAGTACATGTTTCATAGAATATCCTTTAAGCATTGTTACCATCACTTTATCCCATCAGCTGTCTATTTTTGATCTGAACCAGAGAAAATAGACTGGAATCCCCGTCAGCACAAATGCTAGATCTTGGGCTGATTTCCCCCACTCATAGTAGCCCCGGAGGCAAATGAGAATTACGATTCCCGCCAGATAGAGCCCCGGGACAACGGGAAAACCGGGAATCTCATAGGCATCCTCGGATCCAGCCCCTTCTTTTCTGAATTTGAACAAGGCGATAGTGGTAAAGATGTAGAAGATAAGAATGGCAAAAACCATCCCGGCAACGATTGTTTCAAAAGATCCACGGACGACCAGGATGACGGCTCCCCATACGCAATGAGCAAAGATAGCACGGGTGGGGGTCTGAAACTTGGGGTGGATATAGTCCAACCATCTGAAAAACAGGCCATCTTGCGCCATGGCGTAATAAACACGGCTTGCCGACATAATGGTACCATTAATACTGCCTGTAGCCGAAACAATCACAAGCAGCGATACAACGCCGGCTCCGGCCGAGCCGAAAATCTTTACCGCAGCGTCGGAAGCGACGATGGTACTATCCCGCATTCCTTCTATCCCCAGCGTAGCATGATAAAGCGTATTCATCAAAAGGTAAAGAGCAATGATGATACCCATACCTAGAAACATACTGAGAGGTATAACCTTACGCGGGTTCTTCATCTCCCCTGCAACATAGCCGACCCTGTCCCAGCCGATGTAAGAAAAGAGGACAAGCATAAGCGCCGCAATAACATTCCCCACCGGACCGAGTGTCGCTGTTGGATGAGAGGCTTGACTCAGAAAATCCCCTTTACTGTTTACCAGCAGCATCCCGATGACACCCAATATCGCCAACCCACCAATCTTTACGGCTGAAGAGAGCTTATTGTAGAAACTGGCCTTATTAACTCCAGCCACATTCAATGCTCCGAACAGGGCTAAGACTGACAGTGCTATAATGATTTTTTCTGTATGATTCAGGTCAATGAAAAAACCGATATAGTTGGCGGTAACCAGCGAGAGGCCTGCGGCTGGTGAGGTGCGGATGATAAAAAGCTGAGCCCAACCGAATAGGAATCCCCAGAACGGCCCAAAAGCCTTAAGAATATAAACATATTCTCCGCCCGTTTCAGGGAAGCGACTACCTAGCTCCGCGTAGATGAGACTTCCTACATAGACAAAGAGAGCTACACCGATCCAGAGGAGCATGATCGTGCCGTAGGAACTGAGGTAGCCGGCGATGATCTGGGGAGTGGAGTAGATCCCGGCACCGATAGTGATCCCCACAAGGAGGCCTATGCCGTCAAAGATGCCAAGAGATCGTTTGAGTCCGGGAGATGCTGAATTCATTAAGCCTCTTTTAAGGTTTCACATACTTATACATCAGTCTTATAAAAGGATAGGCCTCTCGCATATTATTGGCTTCATAAGACACCGTGAAACCGTCAACAAGAGCAACTCCAGGGATGGCTTGTAATACATCCGCTTGAGTGGTGGTTGAGAATTTCATTTTAATTTTAACGGGATTACTTACTTTGAGTGGTTTGGTTTTTTTCAGATTCTTCAGAGCTTTTCTGGTGGCTTCAGCCAGTTCCTGGCGGACCACTTCACCATGTTTCAGGCGAGCCACCTGGGCAGTCTCCGCTGTCTTGGTGGTAACCAGTTCACACTTCACAAGTATACCAAATTGAGCAGTGAAAACGTCATCCCCCGCCGCCAGAATAACAGGAACACCCTGTTCACCGGCATAATGGGCATTCAGTCCGCCTTCACCCACCTCCAAACCGTTGAGCCAGAGTCCTTTAACAGCTCCAGAGCCTGTATGGGCCAGGAATCCCCGGGCAGTTCCCGCGCGGGCATGATAACCGAGAAAAATGGCTGCGTCAAAGGATGAATCGAGACCTTGCACCATCCCCAACGGCTTGATATTTCCCTGAATGTAGATGACTCTCGGATCCAGGTCCTGATGGATCAGATTCTGCATGTCACCATGGGAATCGTTCACCAGAATATGGGCCGGTCCATTCTCAAAAATGGTCTGTGCCACCGCATTTACTTCTCCTGTCATGAGCCTGCGTCCTATTTCATAATCCTTTCCGCCATAACTGGTCATTTTCCCCGTGCCTATGCCGCCGATGCCTTCCATATCCACGGAGATGAAAATCTTAAGCGCCTTTTGAGGAGTGGCGGAAAGAAAAGATAACGCAATCGCTACAGAGATTACTAACTGGTATCTGGAAAACTTCATTATCTACTCCTTACTGAATGGCAGACGGTTCATGGCAATCACACCGTTACTGATGACCAACACCACATCCTGAACGGAACGTATGTCTTCCAACGGATTGTCAGGAACCACAACAAGATCAGCTTCCTTGCCCACGGTGACAGTACCTGTTCTGTCAGAAATTTGTAGCAGCTCCGCACCGACGCTTGTAGCGGAGCGGATGGCATCCATCGGTTTCATCCCCAGCTTCACAAAGTTGGTGATCTCCATTCCCACCCGAGTGACGCTGTTGGGGCCGTATCCGGTGTCCGCACCAGTGACAATTTTAATGCCTATTTCATAGGCACGTTTTACCGTTTTTTCTAGGGCTGACAACATGTGCTGACCACGAATGAAAAGAACAGGATTGTCGTAGTCGCCGCCCGGCTCGGTAAGGTCCACCACTGTTGTAAATGTGGGAACAAGATATGTCCCCTTCTGCTTCATCAGCTTCAGGGTCTTTTCGCTGAGATAGGTGCCGTGTTCAATGCTTTTGACCCCTGCGGCCACAGCTGCATAACCTCCTTCATCACCATGAGCGTGAGCCATAACCGGAATGTTGTGTTTGTTGGCTTCATCCACAATTACGGCCAGCTGTTCCTGGGTATAAGTCTGCTTCCTGGGATCGGTGTTGGGCAACCCGGCCCGTTCAGTACCCCGCGTCTTGATAAAGTCCACTCCTCGGTCGGCATTGATGCGAACCAGCATTCGAAGTTCCTCTTCGCTGTTGACTCCATTCATGAGAACAGAGAGGCGCGGATCAGCCAGAACCGTTTCGCCGAGATTTGGTGTCACAAACACACCGGCCGCCACCATATCGGGGCCGGAGAGGACACCTGATTTCACCAGTTCCCGAAGATTGACATCCTGATAATTGGGTGTGCTGGCGCTCCGGACCGTAGTAACTCCGGACTCCAGCGCACGCTTTGCTGAGGAAAGAGACCTGATGTGTGTATGGGCGTCAATGAATCCGGGCATAAGTGTTGCTCCGGCAATGTCAATAGTTTCATAATCTTTCGGTACTTTACCACCGCGCTTGACTGACTCAATTTTCCCATCGGAAATGAGAACTGTGACACCGCTCTGGACACGGTCGCTTTTTCCATCGATGAGCTCTGCATTAATTATCGCCAGCCTGCCGTTAGCGGCCCTGACTGAAAAAATAGTTGAGAAACAGACTAATACCGTAAGCACCTTCTTCATGATATGGATCTCCTTTACAATAGCAGAGAAGTAGCCTTGTCCACCTCATCAGCAACGCGGTTGAGTGCTGCCGCCACTTCACCGATAAACAGACTGACCTCATCCCATTTTCGTTCCTCTATCCCTTCCCGTATACCAGGGAATGTTTTAACACCATAACCGGTATAATAACCGGGCGCATAAATCATGTGCTTGAACCAATCCCGACGGGGGAGGCCCTCCGCCCTCGTCATGGCCCGTTCACTTTTCATGAGAATCTGGTTCAAGGTTTGCGCATCACTTCCGGACGGTCGGTCGTCTCTTTTTATGATATTCGTCAGTACTACTTCATATCTGTTCGCACTCGCTCTCAGGCGGGCAAGAGCATTGTCGATTGGTGAGAAATCGAACGAAGGAACAGAATCGAGCTTCTTAGGCACCACATAAGTTTTATCCGGGTGAGCCATCAACGAATATGCGTTTTGATCAACAAGTTTGTTGTTGTGTTTGGTCTTCTCTCTCGTTTCTAACGCAAATTCTTTCAACTGTTTTGCATACTGCTCCACATGATCCACAAAATTGGTGAACCGGAATGGCAGCACATCGGTATCAGCAAGCCGAAGTGTCACTCTGCCCGTTGATTTTGCAAGGGTCACGCCGTACTCAAAGGTTGGATCCATAAAGCGGGTATAGTGATCAAAGGAGTCGTAAACGGAGTGGTAAGAACCACCGCCGGCTTCCCCCCCCATACCCATATTCAGAGAAGCGATGCCAACATGATGGATAAAGGCGGTATAGTCTGAGCCTGCACCGAGGGCGCCAATGGGAAGATCTTCCCTGCCGGCATATTTACTTCCGCTCACCATCATCCTAGCCCGAAGCCTCTCTTGTAAGGAAGCGTCCACAAGAGGATCATCCACCTCTTCTCTCACTTCATTCACGAACTTCTCCAGCGTATGTGAACCACTGATACCGAGGAATCCCCGGCTGGTAGCGTCTGTATTGATATACGCCACCATCTTTTCGCTGAGTTCCTTCTTGTGGTGTTCCACCCACTCAGTGGAACCGAGCAGTCCTGGCTCTTCCGCATCCCAGCCGGCGTAGATGATGGTCCGCTTCGGCCTCCATCCCGTTTTTGTCAGTTCACCAACAGCCCGTGCCTCTTCCATGAGAGAAACCATACCGCTGATCGGGTCCGTAGCTCCGAACACCCAGGCATCATGGTGATTTCCTCGCATAACCCATTCATCGGGATACTGGCTCCCAACCAATCTCCCCACGGTATTGTAGGCAGTCCTCAGTTTCCATTCAAATTCCAGTTTCAGGTGTACTGTTGAAGGTCCTGGTCCCAGGTGATAAGTGATGGGCAGCGCCCCCCGCCAGTTGGCCGGCGCCACAGGACCTTCCATAGCTTTCAGCAGCGGCTGGGCATCAGCATAGGAAATGGGAAGCACAGGAATTTTCATAATAGTGGGCGCTTCCTTGTAATCGAGGCGTTCGGCTCCATCCACAGCGCCGTAACCCGGAGTTAGAGGGTCTCCAGGATACATAGGCATGTCCACCACCGATCCCCGCTGGATACCGTGTTCCATTCTATACGGTCCTTCAGGATAAACGTCGCCTTGTGTGTAGCCGTCATCCCTGGGATCAGAGAAAATGATACAGCCGATGGCCCCCTTTTCGTAGGCCACTTTCGGCTTGATCCCACGCCACGAACCTCCATAGCGGGCAATGATAATCTTTCCCTTTACATCGATACCGTGACGTTCCAAGACTTCATAATCGGAAGGAATGCCGTAATTGACATAGACCAGTTCGGCTGTCACATCACCATCGGCAGAGTATGCGTTGTACCCAGGGAGACGATCTTCCATGACGGACGAAGTAGCATCTTCCTCCAGAACTGGCTCCTTAAGCTTTGCTGTGAATCGGGTAGGCGAGACCATTTCTAAAAGTCTCACCTTTGGGATGGGGAGCAAAACATCAAACTGTTCAATCTCAGTTTCATAACCCCACTCCTCAAACTTGGCGGCAATATACTCAGCGTTCTGTTTACTCCATGGAGAACCTACATGGTGAGGTTTGGAGGACATATGTTTCATCCACTCCCGGAGATTATCCGAGTTAAGGTAAGAATCGAACCTTTCCTCGAGCTTCCGCTGGGTTTCCGCATCAAAACCAGCATCCAGAGTAGAAACAGCGTCCACCACTGGCACGGCGACAAGAGAGGTATCAGATGGGGGATTGGAACACCCCACAAAAGTGAAAAATACCAGCAACGCAATAAGTCGTCTGTTCATTCTGGTTAACTCCTTACTTATTTCTGTCTCAAATGGAAATGAGCGAGAGTTTAAGGAATTCCAATGAGGAATTCACGCCTACGGATAATATCATACCGCGTGGGTCAGCTACGATTCATATCAATTCGTCGCTGAAAGTTGTCACTATCAAAGGCGTACTCCATGTGACGGGCAGTCCAATCTGCCTGTACATCTCCAAAATCGAGTCGGACCATCTGAAGGGCAAGATCGATACCGGCGGAGATTCCTGCGGAGGTGAAAACTTCTTCATCCATAATGACGTGGCGGCTCCGATCCACCTTAACTTTCGGAAATGTTTCTTCCATAATATCAAGGACAGTCCAGTGTGTAGTGGCACTCTTCCCGTCAAGATGCCCAACACTGGCAAGAAGCAAACTCCCAGTACAGACAGATGCCAGCCGTGTGCTTCGTGGGTCGAATGAACCAAGCCAGTTAATCACGGATTCATCATGCATGAGCGGACGCGTACCGTAGCCACCGGGAACTATAAGCCGGTCCAGTTGAGGATGTGAATTAATAGGAAAATGAGGTTTCACCTCCATGCCACCTCTTGTCGTTATGGCACCATCAGTGGGCCCAATGAGGCAAACAGAATAGAGATACTGTTCTTCACTTCCGGCCTGCTTTCGGGTTGTGGAAAAAACTTCGAAGGGGCCGGTAAAGTCCAGCACCTCCACATCATTAAAAATGAAAATGCCGACTGATATAGGTTTAATCGATATCACAGGTCTTTATCTCATGAAAAGAGTGGTGGCGAAAAATGACATAAGTGATGTTGGTTAAAGACAATGTTTGCGATCAATCTGATGGATTGAAATTCATTTCTTGAGTTATTTTTCCTTTCGTATCCCAGAAGATCCATTTCCCTGTCCGTTTCCCTCTCTCATAAAATCCTCTCGATCGAAGTTGCCCCAATTCATACCACCAACTCCATTCACCCGTTCGCTCACCGCGATGGTATTGTCCCTCCATTTCCTGCTGACCGTTTTCATACCACCGGCCGTAAGAGCCGTGAAACTGACCCCTTAAGTAAGTTGCAATCGACCGCTTCTCGCTGCTAGAATACCAGAAAGTCCACTCGTGGTGAAGCCTATCTTTCCTGAATTCACCCTTACGATCCAAGTTCCCGTTTTTGAACCAGTAGGCGGCGGGACCGTTTTTCTTTCCGTTACTGTAGATTACTTCACCACGCTTCTGACCTGAGGCGTACCACCATGCCCACTTCCCTTCCCTGCGATCATTGAGAATACTTCCCTCCTCTTTTTTCTGACCGTTGGGATAGGTCTCGGTAACCACTATGGGCTCTCCAGCGCAGCCAACAAGTAGTGGGAGAATGATAAGATGGACCACTCTTTTTTTCACGGAAGAGGTCCCACTAAAGCCATTCGTAGCGGTTCAGTAAGATGCCGAGAGCAGAAAGAAAGAATGCCCAAAAGAGAAAAATGGCGAAGACAACTTTACGGCCGCCCTTCACGCCGTGCCGCTGTCGAACTTACCTAGGATATCAATAAGGTCTACAACGCGGTTAGAATAACCCCACTCATTGTCATACCAGCTGAGTGTCTTTACCAGCGAGCCGTCAATGACCTGTGTGAACGGGGCGTCAAAAATGGAAGAGTGGCTGTTGCCTATGATATCTGTAGAAACGATAGGTTCCTCTTGGTACTCCAAGATGGGCGCCAGCTTATCCGTTTCGGAAGCGGCGCGTACTGCTTCTTTCACGTGCTCTTCGGTAACATCTTGATTCAGCCGAACCACCAGATCCACCACAGATCCGTCTGGGACAGGGACGCGCATAGCGATACCATCCAACTTCCCGTTCAGTTCGGGAAGGACCTTTCCCACAGCCCTTGCAGCACCAGTGGTTGTGGGTATTATATTCTCAGCAGCAGCGCGGCTCCGGCGCCAATCCTTGTGAGGCACATCAGCCAGCCGCTGATCGTTGGTGTAAGCATGGATAGTATTGATGACGCCTGTCTCAATTCCGAAAGAATCATTTAGTATCTTGGCCATGGGTGCAAGACAGTTGGTGGTACAGCTGGCATTGGAAATAATTTTGTGATCAGGTCTCAGATTATTATCATTCACACCGATAACCACCGTGTAATCGATCTCATCCTTGGCGGGAACGGTGAGGATAACCCTACCGACACCGGCGGAAAGATGACTCTCCAACTGTTCTTTCTGCCTAAAAATACCGGTAGCTTCCACAACCACATCAACACCCATGTCACCCCAGGGAAGTTTAGCGGGATCGGGATCTGAAAGCAGGGTGACGGTATGGTTGGAAGTTTTCAGTATACCATCGGTGAGTTCCGCCTTATCACCAAAGCGGCCCATGACAGTATCATATTTTAACAGATAGACCAGCACCTCTCGCTCAGAAAGGTCATTAATTGCCACCACCTCAACATCAGGCCGTTCGTTTAATATCCGAAAAACTGACCGGCCAATGCGGCCAAAACCGTTAATGGCGATTCTCAACTATCACCTCCCAGACCGGCGTAGGCTTCTACCAACTCCAAAATGCGTTTTGAATAACCCCACCCGTTATCATACCAACAGATTGTTTTCAAAAAGTTTCCGGCGGCAATCATGGTGGCCTTGGCATCAAAGATCATGGACTCCCCGCAACCGATGACATCACTGGAAACGATGGGATCTTCCGTATAGCCCACAATATGGGAAAGATCACCCTGAGACCAGGTTTTCATTACCCCATTCACCTTGTCAACAGAGGGCATTTTATCGTGCTCCGTGGTAAGATCAATGCAAGAACCGTCAGGGACGGGGACATTGAATGCGATCCCTTTCACTTTACCAGCTAGATGAGGAAACATGGATTCAACCAAACGGGGTGACGGTGTTTCGTTGGGGATGATATTTTCCACTGCTGACCGACTCCGGCGTTGCCGAACCCGCGTATTGTCAGCCAAGGGCTGATCTGAAGTGTACGCATGCACAGTGGCCATCATGGCATTCCTGATACCAAACTCATCATCTAAAATCTTGAGCATGAGTGCCAGGACCTGAGTAGTAGAGGAAGACGGCGATACTATTTTGTCACCTGGAGAAATTTCAGATTCGTTCACCCCTAGCACAACAATGCGGTCTACAGAGGTCACTTCCGGGTTTGTAATGATGGTTCGCTTTGTGTGATTGCGGTAGGCCTTCACCTCTTCGATTGACCAAGTGACACCGGTAGAATCGATGACCACATCCAGGTTCATCATATCCCAAGGGATCTCCGAAGGTTTGCCCCCGGGGAGGAGCCTCACGTTTTGATCACCTACTTTAAGGTAGTTGTCGCTGACGGTAGCTTCCACATCAAAGGGGCCGTGGACGGAATCACGGAGCAACAGGTACCGGAGTGTTTCCGGCTGACCCAGATCGCTGATGGCGGTAAACTGAAAGTTGGGATTGTCATAGCCGAGGCGAAACAGATTGCGACCAATGCGGCCGAACCCCATGAGACCGATTCTTAAAGGGGGACTCATCTACAGATCCTTAAGATGACATAAAATTAAAGTGGGACAAGAAGGCTAAAGGCCCCGTTTTCCAAGGGCCTCTTCGTTGCCGTAAGTCTGAAACGCCACGGCAAAAATGAATGTGAGACAAATAAGTTTTTGTGATACGACCTGAACCTTAAGTGCTGACAGGCTCTCTTCTATAGAAGGACCGAATTCAATGATACCGATGTAAACAGCTATGAGAAATGCAAAAAGACCGTAACCCATCCCGTATATGGTATGCATTGTTTCAGTCCTAAAGAAAACAAATGTATAACATGCTGCAGCAATGAGGAAGAATCTGAAACACCAATTGCTAAAAAAAACGTGAGGATCTAACATCAAGTCCCCTGGCGTAAGACCACTGCCCATGATAAAGATACCTCCAAGAATACCGCCGGCCGATCCTATCATAGAAACCAAATGGATATTTCTTTCTTTTGAATAAAGTGACGGAAGAGTCCAAAAAAAGAAGCAGAAGACTAGCCCAGTCGCAGCAAATGCAAAGCTAAAAAGGACTGATGAAAAATAATTTTCCTGACCATTATATACAGCCCACCGCCCCAGATCACTCAAGAAGTTTTGGGAAAAAATATAACCTTCGGTGGTAGCATCACGATAAGTACCACCCGGATAGAAAAACATGGCCAAAAAAATAAATAATATAAATACTCCTAAGTTCCAGCGAGGAATTGTGACAAGCACAAGTCGTTTCGAATCGATCATTTTATCACCGGAATGAGCTCGTCTAGCATTAGTGCCCGTACGAACTGGACAGGAGGTGAACCGAATGACAGTTCTTCATCATGGTAATCTTTCAACACAAATTTAGCACCGCGTCGCTTTTGAACTTCCTCTCTTAGTGAATAGTGCTCCAAGAAACCGACAAAATATGTCGAAAGCTGTGCCGAGGTTAGTTGAGCGCGAATCCACTTCGCAGCTGCTTCCCTTTCTTCCTGAAAGGTGTCCTCGATCATCAATTCCATGGCCTCATCATAGCTCATGTCCCCAGCGTGGATCTTCTGATCGATCATGGCATTGGCAATGGCCCTGAGGTACCATTTGAGAATGATGAGTTGCATGAGCGGATCATAGTCCAAGAATCCTTCTTCCAGAAAGACACGCTCCACATAAACCGCCCACCCTTCAATAAAAACGCCTGAAGACAAAACTGCCCGCAAGGTTGAAGGATACCTGTTGGAATGTGCCAGCTGAACAAAATGGCCTGGCATGGCTTCATGTATGGTGAGATTATGAACGGATCGTTGATTGTATTCCCGAAGATAGGAGTGCACCTGTTTCTCCGTCCATTCTTCCGGGAGAGGTGAAACGGCATAGAATGTTTTGAGTCCCGTTTCCAATGGACCAGGGGAATCACAGTAGGCCAGAGTCACCCCTCTACGAAACTCAGGCATGATAATAATTTCAACTGGATCAGAAGGCAGAGTAAGTATCTCCGCTTCTTTTACAAAGTCTTCTGCAATTCTTATGGAGGACCTGGCGAAATCAATGATGCCGTCCTTGTCAGGGATTTCTCGGTATGCCTCCTCCAAGACGGCCCGGATGACGGCCTGCTGGTAAACTTCGGTGGGAACCTCGGGGAATTCGGTATAGGGGTGCATTCCCTTGTAAACGCTTTTTGCAATATCGTACATATGAGACCGAGTTTTCACCAGCTCAGATTCGGCTTTTTCCAATATCTGTTGTCGAGTGAGGGGTGTCTGAAGAGTGAATGCCAGTTTTCTATCATACAGCTTGGGGCCGATGCGGAAGTTGCCATTGGCTTTCGGCAACACCTCCTCCTCAAGCCATTTCTGATGTTTGGCATTTTCCTTCCGGGCAGTTTCTATAGCCTTATTGAGCTGTTTCCTGTGTCGTTTCTTCAGTTTGTTTTTTTGTGGTACAACAAGGTTATCCAGTATGGAAAGAACACCCTTATTCTGTTTAACGGCCGTTTCGGCATGGATTTTGGGGACCCTTTCCGGAATGATAGTTTCACGGATCTGAGCATACATCCGAGGGAACTGTTCCAGCCGGCCAGCCACATTTATAAGACGCTCCTCCACAGGTGCAAATTCCCGTGCCATAAGGCTGTAGATAGCTCCGCCGGCCAAGCCTGTATAGCGGAGCGGATTCCAAGACCACTCCTGTAACTCTTCTATCCTCCATATCCCTGACCGGAGCCGATTGTCTAAAAGAGCCGCGTCTACCTGATAGGCGCGGGAGAGTTCTCCCTTGGGAATAATCTCTAGTTCCTCTATGTATTTTTTATTGAAGGCAACCCTTTCAGCCCGTGCTTCACTACTCACCTGATTCACAAGATGGTCAAAGCGGTGGTCACCGAGGGATGTGGCACCCACAGGTCCCAAAGCGGGGGATTCATCAAGGTAGCGCTTGGCAAGATCCTCAAACTGCTTGTCAGCAGAGGACTGAGCAACTGTGACTGAAAACGTGAGAAATAGTCCTATAATAGTTTTCATTGGATGCTTCTATCGTATCGGTGTTTTACAAATTCTTTAGATAATTCCTGAATAGTTCCACATCCCATGAGTGCCATGTCACGTTCCAGCTCATCTTTAAGTATCTGAAGTGCCAATTCTACCCCTTTTTGCCCTCCGGCGGCAAGTCCGTAGAGATAGGCCTTACCGATAGAAACAGCATCTGCTCCCAATGCCAATGCTTTCAAGATATGAGTCCCGCGGCGGATGCCGCCATCCAGAATCAGTTCCATGTCACTTCCCACAGCATCCCTTATGGGTGCTAAACAATCTATGGCTGCCGGGACGCCGTCCATCTGGCGGCCACCATGGTTGGAAATCATGAGCGCAGTGGCGCCGATTTCCCGGGCCCTTTTTGCATCCTCAGCAGTAAGTACCCCCTTAATAACGAAAGGCCCGCCCCACTGCTGAATGAGCCGGGCGGCATCGTCCCAAGTAACTGTCCTGTCGAACTGACCATTCACATATTCTATGAGGCCCATGGCACCTTTGCCAAGTGCGTCCACCCGATGGACCACATTTGCTAGACGGAAATCGGGATGAAGCAATAAGTTAAATGTCCAGTTCAAGTGTGTAACAAAACTGAAAAGACTCTTCATCGTAAACCGTGGAGGCATGGTCATGCCGGTCACTTTGTCCCTTTCTCGGTTCCCGGCGAGAGGAACATCAACAGTAAGACAAAGGACGTCATAGTTAGCAGCTTTGCATCGCTCCACAAACTCCCGAGTAAGTTCCCTGTCTTTCAGGATATATATCTGGAATATTTTCGGCCCATCCGTCTCCTTAGCAATTTCCTCAAGACTGGCAGTTCCGAGTGTTGACAGACTGTACGCCGTTCCAAACTTGGCGGCGGCACGAGCCACAGCATTTTCCTTGGTATGATGAAAAAGCCGCGACATGCCGGTAGGTGCAATGAAGAATGGGATATCGAGCTTTTTGCCGAAGAGTGTGACAGTTGTGTCAATTTCGTCTACCGGCCTGAGGAAGCGGGGTTGAATCTCATAGTCGTCAAAGGCGTCGGTGTTGCGCCGGAGAGTCACCTCATCATCTGCTCCACCATCAATGTAGTGAAACATGGACCGTGGCAAACGGCGTTTTGCAAGAGACCTGAGATCATTTATGTTGTTACAACGAGATAGGGACAACATAGTTTATTATTTCAATTTTTTCGTTACTATCTGCATTAACCCCTCAAAACGGTATCAAAATAGTACAACCAGTTAAGTCCAAGTATTTTTTCTATTTTATCATCGGAATAGCCACGTTTTTTGAGACCGTGGGCCACATTCCGGAATCTTCCAGGTTTATCCAGATCAGGTATCCAAGGAGGCCACTTTACGTTGTAGGAAGGTTTGAAAGATTTGAGCCTTGGCTCGTACCAGGTTTCTTTGGTTGCCCACACTTTTATTCCCTGAACGGGAAAATCAGTACAGAGAGCAACGTGGTCAATGCCACCAACCTTCACCACATGGTCCACATGATCAAGATATGTTTCAATGGTGGTTTGCCCACCGGGGTCGGGACCAACGAAATACCCCAATGCCGCCACTCCCATGACGCCCCCTTTATCCGCCATCGTCCGGATTTGGTTATCTGTTTTGGCCCTGGGATGGTTCCTATAGATAGCTTCACACATAGTATGTGTGAAGCATGCTGGTGGGTCGGAAAACTGTATGCCATCATATGAGGTTTGTTTTCCACAGTGTGAAAGATCTACAATAATACCTAGTTCATTCATGCGTTTAACAACATCCACCCCAAAATCGGAAAGACCGGAGTTGGTTCGTTCAGTACATCCATCGCCAACCAAGTTTCGTGAATTATAAGTAAGTTGGATACAACGGGTACCCATGTCGTGAAGGACATCCAGACGTTCCATTTTATTTTCAATCATTGTTGTATTCTGGTGACCATACATTACAGCCAGTTTGTTTTCCTTTTTTGCCTGGCGGAAATGGGTAGCCGCAGTAGCTTTCATAAAAAGGTCGGGGTGTTCTGAGATCCGGTCATTCCAAGCCGAAATATCACTCAGAGCACCATCCCATGTACGATTGTGTAGACTTGTCTGGATGCCGGTATATCCGGATCGTTTAACTGCTTCGTATGCCACCTTGCCCCATTGACGTCCAACCGAAAGGGAGTCAATAACAATGGCTTGATCATATAACGAATCCACTGACTGCTTTCTCTGGCCTATGACCAAGGGGTTCCCCAAAGCGATGCCGGCTGCTCCAGCTGTAGCAGTTTTTAGAAACGTTCTTCTATCAGTTTCCATTTTTCTCCTATAGTCAGCAGTGCTTGCACATCACTTCACTATGCTGTAACCCAAGCGCTGAGGACTTTCTTCCGGTTCGAGTGGTGTTGTACCACGAGCATCAGTTTTGATCAAAAGAAGATCGGCAGGGCTGCCATCCATGGAAGCACTGGACCCTACCAAAACAAACCCGCCGTCTGAGGTGGTTTGTAGAGAAGTGATCTCATCACTAGAGACGCTCTCAAAAGTGCGTTGCCAGAGGGGATCGCCAACAGCGTCGGTTTTCAGGAGCCAGGCATCGGCTTTGCTCTCTTCTTTGAGACGGCTTGAACCGGCCAGGATATACCCTCCGTCATCGGTCTGACGGATAGCGTAGCACCGGTCCCAGCTCTGCCCACCGAAGGTCTTTTCCCAGAGGGTCTCGCCTGCGGCATCGGTTCTGATAAGTAAAACGTCTTCAAAGTTGGGAAAGAAAGCTTGAGTGATACCCACAACAATGTAGCCGCCATCGGCAGTCTCCTGAACAAAATGGCCGGTGTTGTGCTCACGGCTGCCGAATGTTTTGGTCCACTGCTCCTGACCTTGATTGTCAGTCTTCACCAACCAGATGCGACTCGATTTTTTTTCCTCCGTCTCTGTAAATCCTGTAATAATAAAACCGCCATCGGAAGTCTCCTGAACCGCGTAGCCGTACTCCCAGTCCGGGCCGCCGAATGTGTTTGTCCAGACTGGATAACCGCTGGCATCAGCCTTGATGAGCCAGATATCGGAATTGCCACTGCCGTGAGAAAAAGTGTAACCTGTTATGATGTACCCTCCGTCAGCAGTTTGACGGATATGGTGTGCCTTGTCCCAACGGAAGCCGCCGTAGGTTCGGTTCCACTCCACACGCCCTTCGCTGTCTGTCTTGATAACCCATGCGTCGCTCCACTTCTCAGCTAGGGCTTCAGAAAAACCAGCAATGACGTAACCTCCATCGGCCGTGATCTGAACTGAATAGGCGTGGTCGTCCCCCTCACCACCATAGGTTTGGGTCCAATCGATATTGCCCTTGGGATCGGTCTTTACGAGCCAAATGTCACCATTGTCTTCATTAGCGTAGGTGTGACCAGCGATGATGAATCCGCCATCGGGCGTCTCCTGGACTGAACGCCCCTCCTCATGATGAACATTACCGTGGATCGTTATGAACCAGCTCTCGGAATCGCCTTTTCGGACTTCGCTTGTTGTGCGAAGCCCCCAGACATCTTCCACTTCGAGACGATAGTAACGGGCTTCCCAAGGGTCGATCCCTTTCAGAACAAATGTGGTGTCTATCCTGTCCGCGGTTGTAAAGATTATAGTTTCATCAAGCATTTCAGGTGTGGCCGATTCATAAAGGTTGTAACGGCTGAAGTCATCCTCGCCATTGGCAGCCCAGCTGAAGATGAACCGGTCCTTACGGTATTCCACAGGGTGGAAATAAGACATGAGCGGAGGATCGTCCAATACCCTGTGGCCGGGGCCCGTCACCTCCTGACCCCAAGTGTCCCCGGTGCGGATCCAGAACCAATGCTCCCGGGTGGGATCAAAAACACCCCTGCCTTTGACGGTGTAGACGGTGTCGTCAACTGAAGTGAGTGTGACGAGACGCCTGAGCGTGCCATCCCGCTCAATGGAGACCAGCAGGTCGTAGTAAGAAAAATCGGTCTGAGCCGACTGTTGCCAAGTGATGTTGAACTGTTCAAAGTTGTAATGGACGGAGGTGATGCGGATGGGCTCGGGCGGTTCATTCGTTTCATTGGTCATGGCTCGGCCGGTCGATGTGAGTCCCCACTTGTCCACCACATTCACAGTGAACCAATTTTCTTTCGTTGGGTCGAAATGACGGAAGATATAGCGGGTCCGATTGATGTCGCCGATCTTCACTACAGACCGACGGTTACCATATTCGGTGTCGGAAGTGAAAAGTTCGTAGTAAGCAAAATCAGCTTCTTCGGAGGCGCCCCAGGTAACGGTCATCTTTTGTTCATTATACCAAACGGAATCCACATCCACGGAGACTGGTGGCGGGTCAATCTCATGGGTCTTACCCGACCCTTTGTAGGTAAGCCCCCAATGATCTGTAACTCGGACCCAGAACCAGTTCTCATGGGTGGGATCAAAATCTTTCCACTGATAGGCGGTGGTTTTGGGATTGGTGATTATTTCAAGCAACTGCTTCGCACCCATCTCACTGTCCGAATGGAGGACCTCGTAGGTGAGGAAGTCTTTCTCTCTGGACTGCTGCCACTTTACAGTCATCTTTTCAAGATCATAGTTAACAGATCTGACGGCAATGGGTTTTGGTGGTTTATCCGGTCCATGTGTCATGGCCTCCCCTATAGATCTTTGCCTCCAGTAATCGTTGACCCGAACCCAAAACCAATTCTCATGGGTGGGATCGAAATCTGTTAGCGTATGACGGGTTATCTCACGGTTTTCGACAGTTGTAACAAGTGTCCGGACACCGTCTTCGGTATCACTGTGAAGCATTTCATAGGATCTGAAATCCTCATCAGGTGATTTTTCCCACTGCACCAACATTTTTTTCAGGTTGTACTGAATCCTTTTAACATCAAGAGCTGTCGGTGGCGGATCAGGGGTGTTGGTCATTCCCTGGCCCAGTGTTGTCTGATCAAAAATGTTTCGAGTGGAGATCCAAAACCAGTTCTCCCGAGTAGGGTCGAAATCATCGAGAATATGGTTGGTAACTGTTGGATCGTCATAGGTAGCAACCGTCGTTTTGATACCAGCCTCAGAAATTGCGGCTAGGAGCGTATATCGAAAAAAGTTCTCGCCATTGCTGGGTATCCACTCCATAGTCATCGTGTCATAGTTGTAGGTGACAGATTGTAAGTCAGCGGGAACTGGTGGCAGATAAATATCGGATCGGAGTACCGGCCCTGGAGATTCAAAGCCGAGAGTATCGATAACAACAACACGATAATAATTGTGTTGCAACGGATCCATGGTCCTATCAGTAAAGGTGGTTATTGTCCTATTTCTGGAGGTAGTGATCACTTGGGCATCAGCCATATCCGGATCATCTGACCTCTCGATGCGGTAGGAGGCAAAATCACTATCTGTGGCTGAAGCCCAGTTAATAGTGTATCGGCCGTTCATAAACGCGGTGCTGTCCACGGACTTAGGCTCCGGATATGACTGGCGGTTGTCCACGATAACGATAATTGTGTCGCTCTGGCCGCGGTTACCGTCTATATCCACGGCGTAGGCCACCAGGTTGTGGGCGGAGACGCCGCCGTGATCAACACTGTTCCATCGGAAAGTGAAAGGTTCGGAGTCATCGGGAAGGCCGATTGAGTCGCCATCAACCCACAGCTCTACAAAAGTGACGGAGTCATTATCAGTAGCAGTAACAGTAACAGCAACTGCTTCAGCCACAGTATCGGCAGGAACTGGAGTATCGATGGACACTTCCGGTGTGCTGTCGCAGCCGAAAACCACTAATAGAAGAGCGAGAAAAAACCCGTGCTTATCCTGTCTCATCACACTTAACTGTTATAATACTAGCGAACTCCTCTTTCCCTCTTCTGTTTCTGAACCATCTTTTCCACGTCTTTCCGCAACTGTCTGGCATCATAAATGATGCCGTCCTTCACGGTATAGAGGACACCGCCGACACGCTCGGCTCTGCCGGTCTTATCGTTGAGGCGAACAGCGCCGGTACCATAGAGCACTTTCAAGTTCTGGACGGGGTTCTCACCAATAATGGCAAGGTCGGCCAGCATGCCAGCGCGGACGACGCCGAACTGTATCTTCTCTCCCTTGGGGTCAAAGATGGCCTGGGCACCATGCATGGTGGCGCCACGGAAAATTTCCAGCGGATGGAAACCCGCCTCTTGCAGAAGCTCCATCTCCTCAATGGTAGAGAAACCGTAAAGATTGTAGATGTAACCGGCGTCGGAGCTGACAGTGACCCGGCCTCCTATATTTTTGTAATCATTGAGAAATGACATCCAGACGCGGTAGAAGTTCTTCCACGCTACCTCGTCCCAAGTGGTCCAATCGTAATAGTAGGAGCCGTGATAGACCCTGCTGGGCTGATAGAATTCCCACTGGGATGGTAGAGTGTATTTCTCGTGCCAGTCGGCATTACGGGCCCGCATGACGTCCCGGCTGGCAAGATAAGCGGTCATGGTGGGATCAAGTATGAAGTCAAGCTCCTTGAATTCCTTCAACAGGGCGTTCCACTCATCGCTCCCCCGCTCGTGGATCATGTTCCACTGCCGTGCCACCTGACCGAAGCGGTCCTGTTCATCGGTATAGTTCATATCAACAGGCCATGGCTGGACGTCGTGATTTTTGTAGAGTGCTTCAAAAAGGCCGTAGTAATGTGTCATAGCGCCAAGTCCGAGTCGAGCAGCATTGATTGCATTCATCTGTGCCACACCGGTCTGTGCCAAGTGAGCGGTGGAACCCAGTTTCTGTTTCTTTGCTTCGTCTAGAAGTGCCTCCATGATGTCCGGACGGAAGGCGCCCAGTTTCAGTCCGTCCACCCCTTTTCGGGCGGCGTAGCGGACCCACTTCCGGGCGGTCTCGGGATCATTGATAGGGCCGTCTTTCCAGTCTTCCCCATTGCCGGGCCGCTCGTAGATATAGATGCGGGGTGCCACGATCTCATTTTTCGCACTGCGGTCCCGCTCGCCGAATGTCCACTCCATGGGTCCCAGAGCGACACCACGGACGGTGGTGATGCCGTGGGCCAGCCAAAGCTTGTAAGTGTATTCTGCATCTGGGGCCTTGAACTGGTTGCCACTATGGATGTGGAGGTCCACAAAGCCGGGAAGGATATACATCCCTTCGGCGTCCAGTTCGTAGGTCGCGTCCTTGGGGCGTCTTTCTTTATCGATGGCAACAAAGGGTGTCCCCACACCGGCCACCCGGACGATCTTGTTGTTCTCGATAACAATATCGACGGGACCACGGGGCGGGCCGCCTGTGCCGTCGATAAGGGTACCACCGCGAATGATGAGCCGCTCAAAGGGACCCTCTCCCTCATCGCTTCGCCGGTCTGGGGCGGGGTTGGGCCCCTGTCCCAGCAGTTTTGTGACCTGCTTTGGGCTGGTGTGCTGGCCCACCACTGGAAAGGTGAACAAGATGATTGCAAACAGAATTATAGTATGGCAAAGATTGCGTTTATTGATGGTCATATGCATGACTCCTTAATATGGATATCAGTTTGTGTTTTTCAAGAAACGGTCGAAGAAATCTGACGTGGCTTCATAGGTTTGAATCCAGCTCTCCTGCCTGAGGAAGCCGTGGACCTCATCGGGAAAGATGAGCATTTCCACGTGGGCGTTCCCTTCTTTCCGGAGGCGCTGAACGAGGTCGGTAGTTTGGATAAAGTCCACATTTCTGTCGTCATCGCCGTGGACAAAAAGGACGGGCGAATACCAAAAGGCAACGTCCGCTACAGGTGAAGATTCGAAGGCCATTTCCATAAGTTCGTCACCGAAGAGACCCCATCCGCCGCCGTTGCGGCGCTGGCCACGTAAAGCCCAATCGTGGACACCATGAAGGTCCACCCCAGCGGCAAAAAGTTCAGAGTCCCTAGCTAGGCCCATGGCTGTTAGAAGCCCTCCATAGGAACCACCCCAAAGTCCAATGCGCTCCGAGTCCACGTAAGAAAGGGATTGGAGATATCGGGCAGCGGCCACAATGTCCTGGTACTCAGACGAGCCACGAGGACCCTGGTTGGGCGCTTCTCTGAAGGCACGGCCATAACCTATGCCGGCCCTGTAATTCACTGAAAGGACCACATAACCTTTGGCGGCCAAGTACTGATTCAGGCCGTAGGCGTTGTGGTAATAACCCCGCATGTGCCACCCAAGTAACATCTGGCGAATGGGTCCACCATGCATGAAAATTACGGCAGGAAGTTTATCACTTTTTTTCATCTTTTTGGGAACAAAGAGCTGACCATGGATGGTGGTCCCGTCACCCGCCTTGAAGATGGACTGCTCCGGCGTCACCATCTGCTTCATAGGAAACTTGTCCGGAATGGTCTCAGGTGCCAGAAGGCGGTGTCGTCTTTCCCCCTTCTTAAGAACGGCTGGCGCAGCGGCCTGCTGGGCGGTGGAACAGAAAAAGGCGAGGTCTCCCTTTGAAGTCATAATGGGTTCCCACTCCAGTCCTTCTCCTTTGGTGATCTGCTTCAACCCTTCACCTGTAACTCTCACCTCCCACATGTGCCGGCGGTCAATATCACCGTTATTAGAATTGAAAACGACCCTAGCCCGGTCCGGTGTGAGGGAGGCAGCCTCCACCTCGTAGTTGCCTGAGGTGAGTGCTTTTACTTTTCCACCTTGCGCAGGGACGGAATAGAGGTGCATCCACCCGGCATGCTCTGAGTAGAAGACGAGGTTGTCGCCCTTTCCCCACATGAGGGGATAAATGGGATAATTCTGGGCAAAGCCACCAGATGAGTCTGGTAGCGTCCACACTGGTACTGCTGTACCGGCGGACACATCTGCTACCATGATAGAAAAAGGGAGGTGCATGCCCCGCTTTTTCCTGGGTTCAGCCAGAGCACCGGGAAAACGGAAAAAAGCTATGTGTTTGCCATCAGGAGACCAGACTGGTTCTCGGTCCCGGTCCACAGAAGGGACCATCCAGAGAATCTTCTGAGAAGCAAAATCGAAAACACCGATAAAGCTGTGATCATCACGGTAGCTGACAAAGGCAAGTTGATTTCCTGAGGGTGACCAGACAGGATTGGTGTTTGATCCGCGGGCAGAGAAAAGTTTTTTGACACTATCATCTGTACTGACCTGTCCAATGTAAATGTCACCTTGGTCAACTAGTACCACCTGATCCCCTTTGGGAGAGATTTGCGGGTAGGATCCTTCCCCCAGACGCCATTTCTTACCAGAAGCCACTTCAATACACCAAACTTCCTGTTGTACTTCCTCAATGCCGGAAGTGGGGTTGGGGTGCTCTTCCTGGCGATTCGTGGCTCCGCCTCGGACGTAGACGAGCTTTTCACCATCAGGCGAAAAGTTGAGGCCGCCCATCTCCTGGCCGTCGTCTTTCATGTAATCGGTGAGTCGCCTGGCCTTGAAGCCGCTCTCTTCAGCCACCCAAATATTCCGTTTCCCTTCTTCGTTGAATATCCACGCCAAGGTATTACCGTCTTTGGTGGCCACAAGGCTGGAGGGGAACGGAGCGCTGAGCACATCGGCCACTGAAAAGGGCTGCGCCACCACAAATGACCCACAGATGAGAAATAGCGATAAACCAGACCGTGCTTTCGCCGGAGCACTCATGCATTCGTCTCCTATTGACTGTTAACTTGTCTCACCCCACGAGGCAACCGGGAATATAATTCAATCACAGACGAATGACACGTCTGTTGTTTAACCGGCCTTCAGCCGGCGAAGAAGTCTACTTTTCTACTTTATAACGGTATTGAACTTCCTGCCCCAGGAGACCTTCGAAGGGGAGTATCCGGAGGTTGATGGCCTGGCCGTGTTCCACGGCGGTGTTTAGGTCCACGCCTCGGTGCTTCACCAGATAGGCGACCCACATGTGGCTGGCGCGCCACCCCACGGTGCAGTGGAGCAGTACTTTGCCGTCGCTAGACCCCATGGCGTCACTGAACTTCGCCAGCGCTTCTGGAGTGTAGGGTTCATCCTTTCCATTGAGAGGAATGTGCACATAGTTCATTCCCAGTTTCTCCACCGCTTCCTCTTCGTCAAAGGGAACCAGCTCCCTATTCTCCATTTCCTTTTTGGTACGGATGCTCACTACGGTATTAACACCGTTCTTCTTCATCATTTTCAGCCCTTTCTTGGTGGGCTGGCCACCGATGTAGGTATGCCCCACTCTGCTCAGTGCCTCGTTGAATTGGTCCGTCTCAATCTTCTCCGGGAAGCCGCCCTCTTGTGCCAACAGAACAGATGAGAGCAAGCAAAGAGTGAGGATAGAACTAAGTGACTGTTTCAGGTTCATGGATGTCTCCTTTATGTTTAATGGGATGGGGTGTTGATTTTTGTGTGAGCCTTCAGGTCATGTGAATGGACCAGCTGGGCCTCGTTGTTAGCGTGAGGGTATTTTAGCCGGGCGGACTGGCTGATGGACCGTGCCGCCTCATCAGGCTTGTATTTAAGGTATTGCTTGCTATGGGAGCGAGACCGGTCCATGATGCCCAGATTCCGGTTGATGAACATGAGGTTATAGTGGGCGTCAGCATCTTCGGGGTCGATCTTAAGAAAGTCCTCATATGCAGATCGGGCCTGCTCCCAGTTCTCGGAAAAGTAGTGGGTCTGTCCGATCTCTTTCAAGAGCCTCCTGTCCCGGGGGTAAGTCTCCCGAACTGATGAAAAAAGGTTAACCGCCTTATCAAAGTTGCCTTCCATCTTGGCAATAACGCCGAGGAAGTAATTGGCCTTGGGAAAATCAGGCTCCAGCATGAGGGCTCGGTTGAGATTCTCCCGAGCCTGGACAAACTCCCCCTCTTGAATGAGGACCCGGTAGTTCAACTTTTGGCCCAACCCCAAGTGTTGAAGCCTACAAAACGAGGCGTGGAGGGAAGGTACATTCTATCCAAAGAACCAATCTGAAAACCACTAGATTCAATAAGATTTTCAATATCTCGAGTGAGATGGCAGCCTCCTACCACAATTTTCCACAAGGGCTCCACACGGCGCTGAAATCGTCTGACCCTCATGTCTGGGGCTTCACCGTGTTCACAGAAAAGAAGTTTTCCTCCTGCCTTCAGGATTCTGTTCATCTCCCTTAATACTTCTTCTGGGTCTGGTACGGTGCAAAGGGTATAGGTACAGACAACCGTATCCACAGCACCGGTTTCAATAGGGATATCCTCCGCCTCGGCATTGATGCACTCCACTTCAAAATCTGTCTCTTCGATCCTCTCTCGCGCCAATCTCTGCATTCCTTCAGATGGATCTATACCGATCAGTCTCTGGACTTTATCACCATCATAAAAAGGGAGATTGAGCCCGGAACCAAAGCCAATTTCCAAGACCACACCTGTGGCTTCCGGAACAATTTTGGTACGTTGGAAACGGATTGGCTTAACGCCACATGCCAGGTTGGTGATATGGGGTGAGATGAAGTCTGACCAGAGTCTTGTCATTTCTATCGCCTGCCCTCCTCTCTCGAGATCAAGCGAAGATCACAGAAATTAATTATATGGAAATAGTGATTGCCCAGCCTTTATATTCACCGTGCTCGAGGTAAACATTCCGTAAAAACCATTTCAGGAAGAATGGAATCTTCTTGAACTTTGATTAAACAAAGGGAGATAATTGTGAAAAAAGTAAAGTTGTTACTTTCATTTACTGTTTTTTTCGGTGGTATTCTGATCGCTGGAGACAAAGAAGACATTATCAAGCAGATAATGGCAAGCAACAATTATTTAAATAAGAATAAAACAAACATGGCTGAATATTCAAAGGAAGGTGCCCTGGAGTTCTGGTCCAGTGGCGGCCTGTTGCATGAGGTCGGACCCGATGGCCGGTCTGATGAATATGACAGTGTGAATATGAACATTAAACATGTTGAGGTTATTATTCTGGTTCCGAAAAAAGCAGCGGTAGCCATGTACTACTCAGAAGGCTCCATGACACCTAAAGGATCTAAGCCGGTGGGCCATTATATGACCCGTGTTACTCAGGCATTTGTTAAAGAAAACGGCGAATGGAGGGTAAGAGCTTCTCACTGGTCCCCAATTATGGGAGGAGCCGGTACCAGTCAAACAGCCACCAACTGAGTAAACAGATAAATAATTAAATAAAAAGGAAATTATCTTGAAAAAATTAATTCCCGCAATTCTTGTTATAACTGTTCTGACAATTTCATGTAACAACACTAGCGGTTCAACGGATGGAAAATACATTGAATGGTTTGGTGAGAATGAAGTTGCCAATGCCATGGTCAGTAAAGGTATTTTTCACTTTTTGAATATTGAATGGGAAAAGGCATACTCTTTTTTCACAGGGTCACTTGAGGTTGACTCATCCCTGTTTGCCTCTCATGTTGTCCTGGCCTGGTTAACCCCTGATGGAGAGACCGATGAGATGCATAAATCAAAGGCCAGGGAGCTTGTAAAGGGTAAAAACGAAAACTCAAACCTCATGGTTTCTCTTTTTGATATCGACTTACCCGCTGGTGAGGAAAGAAGGGCAAAAAGGCATGAGGTCTGGTCCAAAATGCATGAAATAGAGCCTGATGGTTGGTTTATTCACTATTACTATGCTACTACAAAACCAACCCCTAAAGAGAGAATTGATGAATTGAAAGTTCTGCTTGATAAAAACAAAAATTCAGGTGCAAGCTATGCTCATATTCTCAATATGTTAGGTTATATGCACTACGGTGAAGATGAAAAGGCAGCCGCTAAATCTTATTTTGACAAATACCTTGAGGCATACCCTGAAGGGTATAATCCTCCCGATTCCATGGGCGAGTTTTACTTTAATGAGAAGGTATACGAAACAGCATTGAAATATTACGAAAATGCCCTCGATAAATTTCCCTACTCTGTTTCGGCCACAAATAAGGTTAAGGAGATCAACGAACTACTTGGCAATTAATATCTGTTCTTTTGTTGATAAACAAGGAGATAGTCATGAAAAAAACCATAATAATACTAACTGTTCTGCTGCTTGCTTTCCCGACCGATGCTGTAGCTGGGGATCGGGAAGATCTTGTTGCTGCAATTGAAAAACGGTGGACAGACACCGCAAAAAAACAGATCAGCCCTGGTGACTCTAATCCAGCCGGAGCTTGGCTGGCAACTTCCGAAGGGGGTTTGTGGCAATTTCAGTCTCCCGCAGAGACTGTAACTATGATCACAGATTCACCAAATACCCTGGTTTTTCAACCTATGCACATTAACGTGCAGATAATGGGCTCCAAAAAGGATGTTGCTCATGCGGCATATTATCTTGTCGGAAATATCATGAGAGATGGTAAGCCTATTGTTACCAATTACAGGACAAGAGCCTCCGAAGTGTTTGTAAAGATTGGTGGGAAGTGGCTAAACAGTGGTGCTCATTACAGCCCGCTTTACGGTGGTTCGGGTGTGGTGTTTGAATAAAACATTAAAGTAAATCTGCTAATAATAAAAAGGGGCGGTCTAACCACCCCTTTTTATTATTAGTTATGTATCCCAGAGAACCCCTATTTGCCTCAAGCGAGGAGGAACCTACACAGCAAGGAAATAAAAGTCAATCCGTATCAAAATGTGGAGACTCAGCCCAAGTCAGTAGGGGCTTTTTCCTATCCTCAGCCAGATATCTTTTCAACGAATCACCTATTTCGACCTGAGTTAATTCTTTTTCCTTGCTGAATTGGTTAATAACATTTTCCAGTATATCCTCAACTTTGTCTCCATCGGAAGAAGCAGCGTATTTATCCAATGCCTCCAAAAACACAGCAATATCATGCCATCGTCCAATAAGGTCAGTTAGCAGTGTAG